>Ga0207706_10001797_pt1 | contig 21093 bp, 23 predicted proteins | sample KBSC53metaG_FD_184318 | JGI IMG/M metagenome (GOLD analysis project Ga0207706, IMG submission 184318) | Corn rhizosphere microbial communities from Kellogg Biological Station, Michigan, USA - KBS C5-3 metaG (SPAdes) (version 2) | ecosystem: Host-associated > Plants > Roots > Rhizosphere > Soil ... | reverse complement strand
CGCCAGGCACTCGGTGGCGAAACTGAGGCGGGAGTGACGCGCATCCTCGGCCGGCCGCAGGTAGGCGCCGACACCGAAGTACGAGGTGGTCCCGCTGTCGACCTGGTGCGGGAAGGCACCTCCATGGGCGCTTGACGGCCAGTACGGCGTGTCAGGGCATGCCGACCGGGCAAGCTCCGAGATCTCTTCATGGAACAGCCGGGGCGACCACAGCGGGCGCTCGGCGCCCCACATCGCCGCCTGTTGCTCCACCTCGCTGTTGCCGCACAGCACCGTCAGGCACGGGTGGCTGTGCAGCCGCCGCAAATGTTGCCGGACCTCGAGGCGCACCGATTCGGCAAACGCGGCGTCGTCTTCCGGGTAGTCCATGTTGGCGAACATGAAGTCCTGCCACAGCAGGATGCCCTGCGCGTCACAGGCTTCCAGGAACGCATCGCTTTCGTACACGGTGGTACCACTGACGCGCAGCATGTTCATGCCGGCATTGCGCACGCTGCGGATCGCTTCGGTGTAGGCCTCGGGAGTGGCATGCAGGCGCACCGGGTCGATCGGCATCCAGCAGGCACCGCGGCAGAACACACGCACGCCGTTGACGCGCAGCGCGAAGCGGCCCTGGTCGCGATCGAGCTCGACGGTGCGGAATCCGAGCCTGCGCGTGTCCAGTGCGAGGAATGCACCATCCGTGCGGGCGACGAGGTGCGCGTCGTACAGCGCCGGCTCGCCGTGCGTGTGTGGCCACCACAACGCCACGCCTTCGATGCGCAGGCGGCCTTCGAAGACGCCGTCTCCTGCAGGTGCCAGGGTCAGGCTCTGCCACCGCCCGTCTCGCTGCAGGCGGAGCTCGACGGCCTCGACGCCGCGGCCTCCCAAGGTCTGCAGTTCGCACCTCACATCGAGCTGGCCGACGCCCGGCTCGGGAACGCTGGCATGCAGTTGCAATGCCTTCAGTTCCACGTGGGCGCGGCGTTCCAGCCAGACATCACCCCAGGGGCCGACCACGGCAGCAGGCGGCGACCAACCAGGGGTGCGGCCCAGCAGCGTCGTCCGGATCCAGCGCAATTGCTGGTGCTCCACCATCGGCGCCCGCCAGCGCGGGCGGGGCCGACGCAGCGCGAGGCGGGTATCGAGCGCCGCGAAACGCAGTGTCAGTTCGTTGCGGCTGCGCAGGCGGCTGGTCACGTCGCATTCGTGGGCGACGAACATGTTCTCGCTGTGCAGCAGCGGCTCGCCGTTCAGCCAGGCGTCAGCGATGGTCGCGAGCCCGTCGAATCCGAGGAGGATGCGCTGTGCCTCGCCTGGTGCCTCGGCGTCGAAGCGCAGCCGATACCACCATTCTTCGGCATCGAAGCGGCGGGCGGGTTGATCGAGCGACCATTGCCCGGCCTCGCGCAGCACGGCGGCGGCCGGGCCCAGTGTGCCGGCCGGCATCCAGCGAGCGGAGTGATCCTGCAGTTCCGAAGGGGCGGCGACCTGCCCAGGGGGCAGCGTGCAAACCTCCCAGCCGGCGCACAGCAGCTCGCGCCGCGCGTGCGCGTGAGTGGCGTCACCACCCATGGAGGCTCAGGCGGTGACGAGCTCGGAGAGCGCGCTACGGATGGCCGAGATGCTGGAGAACACGCTGCGCTTGAGCAGGTGGTCGGGAAACTCGATGTCGAACGCACCCTCGAGCGCGAGCATCACGTTGACGCTGGCGTGCGAGGTCATGCCGGCCTGGTAGAGATCGGCATCGGGGCCGATGGCGTGGGCATCCTGCGCGAGGCGTGCGTGGTCCTTCAGGATGGACCGGATGCGGAGATCGATGGCCTCGGTGTCGGTATTCATGGTGCGGGGCTTTCAAAGGTGGGGCGGCAGGGCGGGCAGTGCGGTGACCACTGCCGCTGCATAGAGTCCGTCGTGGCTGAGCGAGAGCCCGATGTCGGACACACCGATCTCGTGAGCCACGCGAGCGGCCTTGCGGTGAAGGGCGAGCGTGCAGCTGCCGTCTTCGCGCTTGACGACCTCGATGTCGCGCCAGTCGATGCCGGATTCGGCCATGTCGAAGGCTTTCAGCGCGGCCTCCTTGGCCGCGAACCGGGCCGCCAGACGCTCGGCCATCAAGGGCGGCGACGCACTTGCATAGGCAAGTTCGGCCGGCGTGAAAAGCCGAGACATGAAACGCTGCCCGAAGCGGGCCAGCGAGTTGCTGATCTGCGTGATCTCGACCAGATCGATGCCAACGCACAGGCGGGCAGCGGCCTTGGCAGGCACGCGCTCCGCAAGTTCGTTGGCAAGGCTCCGGCCGGTTGTCGGTTGGGACATCTGGCGCATCTCCCCATATGGCGACGGCCCTGAGGGCTCTGGCGCGCCGTGTTCGTCGTTCTGGCGCGGATTATCTGCACAAGCCCCTGCCGTGCGTCTCACTCATTCGAGGGGTATGCCGAACGGTATTGGGGCTTGCAGCCAGGCTGCCCGGCCGCGACGATACCGGCCCGCGCACCAAGCACCCCCCATGAGCACCTCCACTGACTTCGCCACTCTTCTCCAAGCCACGCGGGGCATCGCGGTCGACATCGCTGCCCGCCATGCCGCCGACGTCGATGCCCGGGCGCGCTTCCCGCATGAAACGATCGATGCGCTGCGGCGTTCACGGGTGCTCTCGGCGGCCGTGCCGCGGGAGCTGGGCGGTTCAGGCTGCACGATGATGGAGCTGGCGCTGCTGTGTTCCACGCTGGCGCAGGCCTGCAGCGCCAGCGGCATGGTGCTCGCGATGCATCACATCGAGGTCGCCTGCCTTGCGCGCCACGGCATGACCTCGCCGTTCTTCCGGAGCTACCTGCAGGCGCTGTCGGAGCAGCAGTACCTGATCGCCTCCGTGACCTCTGAGGTCGGTACCTTCGGCGATACGCGCTCCAGCATCTGTGCGGTCGAACCCGAGGGAGCCCGCTTCCGGCTGCAGAAGGACGCCACGACCATTTCCTACGGAGCCCATGCCGATGCGCTGTTGGTGACTGCGCGCCGCGCCCCCGACGCAGCCAGCGGCGACCAGGTGCTGGTGCTGCTGAAGAAGGGCGACTACACGCTGGCGCCGACCTCCGACTGGGACACGCTGGGCATGCGCGGTACCTGCAGCCCGGGCGGCAGGCTCGTCGCCGAAGCGCCCGACGAGCAGATCCTGCCGGGGCCGTTTGCGGAATCCTCGGCGCAGACGATGGTCCCGTACTCGCACATCCTGTGGTCCTCGCTGTGGTGGGGCATCGCGGCCGATGCCCTCGGCCGCGCGGCCGCCTTCGTGCGCGGGCAGGCCCGCAAGCAGCCCGGCACGGTGCCGCCGGCGGCCACCCGGCTCGCAGCGGCCATGGCCAGCCTGCAGGCGCTGCGCAGCCACTGGGCCGGCGCCGCAGCCGAGTTCGACCAGCTCGGCACCGGGCCCGCGGGGCTGCAGGCCTTGCTGTCGATGGGCTGGGCGCTGAAGATGAACCACCTGAAGATGACCGCCTCCGAAGAGGCGCCGCGCCTGGTGCACGAGGCGCTGCAGATCACCGGCGTGATGGGCTATCGCAACGACTCACCCTTCAGCGTCGGCCGCCACTACCGCGACGCGCTGTCGGCCTCGTTGATGATTTCGAACGACCGGCTGGCGGCCAAGAGCGCCTCGATGCTGCTGGTGTTCAAGGACAGTTGAGAACAAAGAGAAAGAACCCATGCCTCACGACTACGACCCCCAGGCCTTCTACGAGGGCCTCGTGCAACACGGGCTGATCCTGCCCACCGGGGTGCAGGGCGGCTACGGCCGCGGCCCGGTGTTCGAAGACATCCTCGAACGCTTCAATGCCCTGGTGTCCCGCACCGCCAAGGACGACGGCGCCGAGACGCTGACGTTCCCGCCGATCGTGGCACGTGCGCTGATCGAGCGCGTCGGCTACATGGACAACTTCCCACAGCTGAGCGGGTCGATCCACAGCTTCTTCGGCACCGATGCCGATGCGAAAGCGCTGTCGGCCAAGGTCAACGGGGGCGAGCGCTGGGAGGATCTGCTTTCGCCGACCGAGACGATGCTGACGCCGGCCGCCTGCTATCCCGTCTACCCCATCTTCTCGGGCCTGCTGAAAAAGGGGGGGCGGCTGGTCACGGTGCTGAACTGGGTGTATCGCCACGAGCCTTCGGCGGAGCCGACGCGGCTGCAGTCGTTCCGCATGCGGGAGTTCATTCGCGTCGGCTCACCCGACGAAGTGGTCGCATGGCGCGACACCTGGCTTGAGCGCGGCCTGGCGCTGCTGCGCTCGCTGCAGCTGCCGGTGCACAGCGATGTGGCGCACGATCCGTTCTTCGGCCGGGGCGGCAAGATCATGGCGGCGAGCCAGCGCGAGCAGCGGCTGAAGTTCGAGATCCAGGTGCCGGTGATCTCGGTGGAGCAGCCCACGGCGATCTGCTCGTTCAACTGGCACCAGGAGCATTTCAGCGGCACCTTCGGCATCCGCTGCGCTGATGGGGCGATGGCGCACACTGCCTGCCTGGGCTTCGGGCTCGAGCGGGTGACGCTGGCGCTGATCAAGCACCATGGTTTCGATCCGGCCGGGTGGCCGGCGCCGGTGAGGGCCTTGCTGTGGCCCTGAGCGTCGTTCACGGTCTGGATGCGGCGCGCCACGCGCGCCACCCACTGCACGCCGAAGACCGCATCTGGGTCGAGAAGAACTGCTACGTCGACCTGTGGATCGAGCTGCTGCACGCGCTTGAACTGGAGCCGCTGGCCTGCCTCTCGTTCACGCTCGCGGTCGACTTCGAGGGCGATCAATGGACGTTCTTCAAGCCCTCGCACGACGAGCTGCGCGAGCTCTACGGCATCGATGTGCAGGAGCTCACCGTGTGGCGCCCGCTGATCGAGCATGCGCAGGAGCATCTGGGGCAGGGCAAGTGGATCAGCACCGAAGCCGATGCCTTCTGGCTGCCCGATACCGCAGGCACCGACTACCGGCGCCAGCACACCAAGACCACCATCGTGCTCAACGAGCTCGACGTGGCGCATCGGCGGCTGGGCTACTTCCACAATGCCGGCTACTACACGCTGGAAGGCGAAGACTTCGACCGGACCTTCCGCCTCGGGGTGCCGCATGATCCCGCGTTCCTCCCGCTCTTCGCCGAAGTCGTGCGCATCGATCGGCAGGTCTCGCGCGAGCCCGAGGATCTGCGCCGCCGTTCGTGGGCGCTGCTGCGCAAGCACCTGGCGCGCCGCCCAAGCGCCAACCCGATCGTGCGTTTCCAGCAGCGCTTCGAGCAGGAGCTGCCGGCCCTGCAGACCGCCGGCCTCGCCACCTATCACCGCTGGGCCTTCGCGACGATCCGCCAGCTCGGCGCGGCCTTCGAGCTGGCGGCGCTTCACCTCGATTGGTTGAGCGCCGCAGAAGACGCGGGCCTGCGCACCGCGCGCGAAGCCTTCATGCAGATCGCCGCGGCCAACAAGGCCCTGATCCTGAAGGCAGCAAGAGCAGTGAATTCAGGCAAGGCGCTCGACAGCGCCGTGGCGTTTGCCGAGATGGCGCTGGCATGGGATATCGGCATGCAGGCCCTGTCTCGTTCAGCCTAGCCCGGGTATTCCATCTGCAGGCGCACCAAGCGGGCCGTGCCGCTGCCGTACATCTGTTCGATCTCGGCAAGGGCCTTGTCGAGCACCTGGACCGGCGGTGCTGCATCCAGCGCGGTGAGTGGGCGTTGCGGTGTTGTCGGGCCATCGCCTTCGACCTTGTCCGGGCGCAGCATCAGTCCGCGCCGTGTGCGGATGGGGCCCGGCTTGCCCGCCAGGGTATGGGCCTGGCTGCGGTTGGTGCGAGAGAACGCATCGGCCATGAGCGCCAGCGCGATCTCGTCGATGCCGTCGGCAACCGGTAGCGCCAGCGACTGCTGCGGCGACAGCAGGCCGTTGCCGCCTGCGCTGAGGTAGTCGCGCATCGTCATGCGGAACTGGCTGCTGTCGTGCTGCGGGCCCCAGTCGGCGATGCCGAGCGCGGCGGCGGTGGTCGCCGCCTGTTCATGGCCTGCGATGGCCTCCACGAGCGCCAGCGAAAGCGGTATCGCGGCGCTCACGCCGGCACTGGAGATCACCGGCCCGTCGGCGACGTAGCGTGTGCCCTTCAGCCATTGCGTCTCGGGGAACTCGCGCTCGCGCAAGGCCTGCGTCGCCCAGTGGCCCGTGGCCCTGCGGCCCTTGAACAGCCCCGCGCGCGCCACCACCAGCGCGCCGTCGCAGATGCTGACCACGGTGGCGCCCTTGCCGGCCTGGGCGCGGATCCAGCCGATCAGCGTCGGGTCGTCGGTCTTGTGCATGTTGACTGCCGGCACGATCACATAGTCCGCGCCTTCGGGGTGCTGCTGGTCGAACTCCGCGACGGTGGCCTGCGGGTCGATCACCAGGGCGGGGCGCATCTTCATCGGCCCGGGCGCGGTGGCCAGCGCCATCACCTCGGCTGCGCCCGACTGGCGGAGGATCCCGTAGGGGACGACGAAATCGCTGACCTCCGTGCCGTCGTTCACGCCGACCACCGCGACCAGCGGATGCGCGCGCTCCGGGCGCGGCTGGTAGGGCGCGATGCCGGGCTGCTGCGCCAGGGCCGAGGCGGCGATGAGCGCGCCACCGATGGCGGCGATCGAGCGGAAAAGGAAACGGACCATGGTGTCGGCCTCGAGGGGCAGGGTTGCGATCGCCTCAGTGTGCTGTCGGCCAGGGTGGCAGATCGGACAAGCGTCCCTGCATTCCTGCCACCGTCGCCGCGATAATCGCGCGCCATGACATTCGATCGCCATCGCGTGCTGATCGTGGGCCTGCCGCCCGCGCAGATGCTGGATGTGACCGGCCCGCTCGAGGTCTTCGGCATGGCGAACCGCTGCTGCGAGCTGGCGGGCGCTCCGTTGCCGTATGAGCTGGTCGTCGCGGCACCGCGGCCCGGGCCGCTGCCCACCACCTCAGGCGTCGCGCTGCTCGCAACGCAGGCGCTGTCTGATGCGCGGCTGGGCGCCGACACGCTGCTGCTCGCCGGCGGCGCCGGCGCGCGCGAGGCCGTGCGCGATCAGCGGCTCATCGCCTTGCTGAAGGCCTTGTGCCGGCGGGTACCGCGCGTCGGCTCGATCTGCACCGGCGCGTTCGCGCTGGCCGCGACCGGCTTGCTGGATGGTCGCCGCGCGACCACGCACTGGGCTCATTTCGATGAGTTTGCAGCGCTCTTCCCGTCGGTGCGCATCGATCGCGACGCGCTGTTCGTGCAGGACGGCAGGTTCCACAGCTCCGCCGGCATCTCTGCCGGCATCGACTCGGCGCTCGCGATGATCGAGGCCGACCTGGGCCGAGCGCTGGCGCTGGAGGTCGCGCGCGCGCTCGTCGTGTTCCTGAAGCGGCCGGGAGGGCAGTCGCAATTCAGTGCGCAGTTGTCGGCCGAAGCGGCGGCCGGCGATCCGGATCGCTTCGCGGACCTGGTCCGCTGGATGGCGGCCCACCTGCGGCAGGAGCTGTCGGTCGAGCGCCTCGCGGAGCGCATGGCGATGAGCCCTCGGAACTTTGCGCGCCGCTTCGCCGAGGCGATGAAACTGACGCCGGCGCGCTATGTGCAGCAGCTCCGGCTGGATGCCGCCCGGCGCCTGCTGACCGATGGCGACGCACCCATCCCCCGCATCGCCGAACGCTGCGGGTTCCCGTCGGCCGAGGCGATGCGGCTGGCGTTCCAGCGCGAACTCCGCGTTGCACCCAGCGAGTTCCGCGCGCGCTTCCGCAGCACGGCCGGCGCGCTCACTTCAGCGGCAGGAACACGTCGGTGACCGCCTGGTGCTCCGGCACGTCGGGGAAGAAACGCACCCGCTGCACATAGATCGGGAAATCGCGGAGTTCCTCGCCGCTGGCGGGCAGCCAGTCGGCATACAGGTAGCGCACCGCCGCCGCGAGCAGGTCGTTCGATCCCACATGGCGCAGCACCGCGCAGCGCCCGCCGGGGATCGTCTTGCCGACGATGCCGTGGTCGTCGCGGGCGATCGGCCGCTCGGTGGCGGCGCACAGGTCGATGCGGTACTGCTGCGGCGGTGTGTCGTCGGGGTTGTCGTACAGCAGGTTGTAGGTGGCGCTGACGGCGGGGTGCAGGCGGTGCAGCCTGCGCCACTCGATGAAGCGGCGGATCGAATCGCCGATCAGCCGCGGGTCGCCGCGGTGCTCGAGCACGGCGACGGCGATGTCGGGAACCTCGACGATCCTCACCTGTTCGGCGCTGGGGTTGGGGGGCATGTGCTGGCTCCTGAGCTCCGTCAATGGCTGGTAGGTCGAATGCCAGGAGATCCACTGCGGCCGCTGCCTGAATTCCGAGGGCGATTGGCCGATGCTGCGCCGGAAGGCCCTCGCAAACGACTCCGGCCCCTCATAGCCCGCGGCCAGCGCGATCTCGATGATCCGGGCGTCTTCGCGGAACGCGAGTTGGTACGAGGCGCTCTTGAGCCGCAGCAGCTGCACGTAGCGCGAGACGCCGATGCCGAACAGCTCGGAGAACTGCCGGTGGAAGTGGAACTTCGAGAACGCCGCCACGTCGCTGAGCGCCTCGACCGTGAGCGCTTCGTCCAGGTGGGCGTCGATGTGCGCGAGCACCTTGCGAAATCTGGCGCGGTAGCGTTCGGCGTGGCTGTCGGTCAATGCAATGGCTCCTTGGCAGCCCGAAGACTATCGGCGGGGAGGCGAGGGGGCCTGACCGGAATTGCTGTCTTGGCGGTTTTGTCGATTTTCAGCGGGCCCGTTCGTCGTGTGGGTATGAATCCCGACAATCCGCCTTCTTTCACCCCTCAAGGAGCCCTCATGAAACTCGTGTTCGCCGCAGCCGCAGCCTGCCTCTCCACCATGACCGCACTGGCCGCGCCGCAGGCCTACAGCGTCGACCCCAGCCATACCTTCCCCAGCTTCGAGGCCGACCACATGGGCGTCTCGATCTGGCGCGGCAAGATGAACAAGAGCGCCGGCAAGGTCATGCTCGACAAGGAGGCCGGCACCGGCACGGTCGAGATCACGACCGACCTGGCGAGCATCGATTTCGGGCAGGACGCGCTCAACAAGTGGGCCCAGGGCAAGGATTTCTTCGACGTGAAGAAGTACCCGAAGGCGGTGTTCAAGGGCACGCTACAGGGCTTTGCCGACGGCGCGCCGACGCAGGCGGTGGGCGAGCTCACGCTGCACGGCGTGACGAAGCCGGTGACGCTGAAGATCAATACCTTCAAGTGCATTCCGCACCCGATGTTCAAGCGCGAGCTCTGCGGCGCCGATGCCTTCGCGGTGTTCAACCGCGACGAGTTCGGCCTGAGCGCCGGCAAGGAATACGGCTTCAACATGGATGTGACGCTGCGCATCCAGGTCGAGGCGGTCGCTGACAAGTAGGCCGCTGGCGCCGGGTTTTTCGGCGCATTGGGGCGGGGCGCGTCGCGACACCATGGCGGCATTCGAACCATCGGTCCAGGGAAACGCCCGTGTTCTGCCCCAGCCATCTCATTCCGCAGGAGGATTGCCCGGACTGTCGTGTGACGGTGAAGGCAATGCGCCCGACGATCTTTGCCGAGCTCGCGGCCGCCGAGCTGCGCTCCGGCACCGAGAGCTGCCGCGACTGCGACTACATCTTCTACATGCCGCTCGAGCGCTGCCCGCGCTGCGGCGCGAGGAACCCGCTGCATGTGGAGGCGGTCGACCTGTCGCATGCGCCCGAGCCGGCCGGCACGCTGGCGGACCTGCGCTTCCGCGACCTATGATGCGGGCCCGTTTGCCTTTTGCCCGACGATGGACCCGCAAGATGCCGCGCCCGACGACGACCCTCCGCCGGTGATGCCCCAGGCGCCCGACGATGGCGCCTGCTGCGGCAGCGGCTGTGATCCCTGCGTGTTCGACCTGTACGAGGCCGAACGCGAGCGCTACTTCGCGGCGATGAGGGCCTGGCGCGCGCGCCACCCCTCATCCACCTGATTCAACGCGGCTCCGCGACAAAGATCTCGGCGCGCCGGTTCGCGGCGCGGCCGGCCGGCGTCTCGTTGCCGGCGATCGGCTCGCTCTCGCCGCGCCCGCTGGCCTGGATGCGATCGGCCGGCACCCCATGGGAGACCAGATAGGCCTTGACGGCCTCGGCGCGGTCTCGTGAGAGCTTCTCGTTGGCGGCTGCGCCGCCGACGCTGTCGGTGTGGCCGACGATCGTGACTTCCAGCTCCGGGTTGGCAGACAGCATGGTGGCCAGCGGGTCGAGCAGGCTGCGGATCGCCGCGCTCAGCGTGGCGCGCCCCGAGGTGAAGGCGCGGTCGCCCTTGGCCCGGATCAGCAGCGTGTCGTCGGGCGTGCGGCTGATCTCCGCGGCCTGGTTGCCGGCCGAGACGATGGCCTGCTGCAGGCCGGCCAGCCGCGGCGTCCAGCGCTCCGGGGCCTTGGCCGGCGCAGGGGCCGGCGCCGGTGCCGGGGCTTCGGCCTGGACCGGTGGCGGCGGTGGCGGCTCCTTGGGTGTGCTGCAGGCGGCGAGCAAGGCAACGCCGAAGGCCGGCCAGAGGCCGGTGAGGTGTCTGTGCATGGGATCTCCTGGGTCTCGCGGGCGGCCGGGGCAGCCGCCGATTTGGTTTGTGCAAATATACAGTCGGACGGTCGCACCGATGGCGGCGCCTATCATCGCGGGCATGACGGCGACGGCATCGCGCAAGGGCACCCTGCAAGAGTTGAGGCGGCTGGCCGTGCGCTGGGGCGCGGGCTGGTGGCGCATCGTGCATTTCGCGTCGCTGATGCTGGTGCTGGCCCTGTCGCCCTCCAGCTACCACCGAGCCAACCGCGCCGCCATGGCGCGCCATCTCTACCTTGGCACCGCGCCCATCCTGCCGTGGTTCGCGGTGCTGTCGGCGCTGATCAGCCTAGTCGTGATCCGCATCGTCGTGGTCACCGCGCTGAGCTACGGCTTGAGCCGCTATGCGCTCGAGATGGTCGTCCGCGTGCTGGTGCTGGAGCTGATCCCGCTGACCGCGGCGCTGTTCGTCGCGTTGCGCTGCACCCTGCCGCACGGCGGCGAGATCAGTGCCCTGCGCCTGAGCGGCCGGCTCGACGCGCGGCGCGCGCAAGGGCTCGATCCGATGCAGCAGGAGGTGCTGCCGCGCATCGCCGCCGGCGTGTTCGCGGTGGTGATGCTGGCGGCCGTGAGCAGCGTGGTGACGCTGGTGCTGGCCTATCTGTCGGTCTACGGCTTCACCGGCGGCGGCTTCGCGGCCTACACCCGCACCGTGGGCCGCGTGTTCGGCCCGGCGGTGACGCTGATCTTCGCGCTGAAGATCCTGTTCCTCGGGCTGGCGGTGTCGGTGATCCCGATCGCCTCGGTGCTCTACGATGCGCCGCGCGCCGGCTCCAAGACCAGTGCCGAGCTGCAGGCGCTGGTGCGCATGTTCCTCGTGATCCTGCTGATCGAAGCCGCGTCGCTGGTCGGCAACTACTACTGATGAACCAAGAAGACCCCCAGCCCGCCGCGGCGCCGCCCGTGGCCAACGTCGAGTTCAAGGCGGCGCTGCTGCTGGCGCTGATGGTGCTGCTGGTGTGCGGCGCGGTGCTGTACGTGATGTATGCGCGCGGCGCCTTCGAGGCCACGCAGAAGCTGGTGCTGGTGGCCGAGGATGCCGAAGGCGTGATGGTCGGCATGGATCTCACCTTCTCGGGCTTTCCGATCGGTCGGGTGCGCAGCATCGAGCTGGGGCCCGACGGCAACGCCCGCATCATCATCGATGTGCCGCGGCAGGACGCGCACTGGCTGCGCAGCTCCAGCGTCTTCACGCTGGTGCGCGGCCTGGTGGGCAACACCAGCCTGCGCGCCTTCAGCGGCATCCTCACCGATCCGCCGCTGCCCGATGGCGCCGAGCGCAAGGTGCTGGTGGGCGACGCCACCGCCGAGATCCCGCACCTGGTGTCGGCCGCCAAGGAGCTGGTGCAGAACCTCACCGCGCTCACCGCCTCCGACTCCGCGCTGGCGGCGAGCCTGGGCAACGTGCGCACACTGACCGGCCGGCTCAGCGGCCCCGGCGGCGTGCTCGGCGCGATCTCGGGCAACGATGCCGATGCCAAGAAGCTGGCCACCGTGCTCGACCGCACCAACGCGCTGCTCGCGCGCATCGACGGCATCGCTGCCAAGGCCGATGCGCAGCTGCTCGGCCCGCAGGGTGTGGTGCCCGAGAGCCGGGCCACGGTGGTGCAGCTCAACGCGTTGCTCGGCGATGCCCGCAACACCCTGAAAAAGGTCGACGGCGTGCTGCAGGAGGCGCAGGCCATCGCGACCAATGCGCGTGTGGCCACCACCGATCTCGACCTGCTGCGCGCCGAGGTCGAGACCAGCCTGCGCAAGGTCGACCGCCTCGTCGACGAGGTCAACCGCAAGTGGCCGTTCAAGCGCGATGCGGAGATGAAGCTGCCATGAACGCGCTGCATGCCATCCGGGCCCATGGGGCGCTGGTGCTCACCTTGGCGCTGGCCGGCTGCGGCGGCACCGTACCCCCGGCCTGGCAGGCCAACGCCAAGGCCTCGCTCGAGCATGCCGCCATCGCCTACCTCGAGGGCGATACGCGCATCGAGGCGGCGGAGGCCGCCGCCGCGCGGGCTGAGCTGTCGCGCACCGGCCGGCCCGACCTGATGGCGCGCGCCGAGCTGGTGCGCTGCGCGGCGCGCGTCGCGTCGCTGGTGTTCGAGCCCTGCGAAGGCTTCGAGAAACTGCGCGCCGATGCTGCGCCGCCGGAGCTCGCCTATGCCGCCTACCTGGCCGGCCGGCTGGAGCCCGCCGACATGGCGCTGCTGCCCGAGGCGCAGCGCGCGGCGGCGGGCGCCGGGGCGAGCCCCGAGGCGGCGGTGGAGGAGATCGCCGATCCGTTCTCGAAGCTGGTGGCGGCGGGCGTGCTGTTCCAGCGCGGCCGCGCCAGTCCGGCGCTGATCGGCCACGCGATCGATACCGCCTCGGCGCAGGGCTGGCGCCGGCCGCTGCTGGCCTGGCTCCAGGTGGAGCTGCTGCGGGTGCAGCGAGCCGGCGACGAGGCGCAGGCCGAGAAGCTGCGCCGCCGCATCGCCATCGTGCAGGGCGGGGGCCGCTGAGCATGCGGCGCTTCGACGTCTGCAATGGCGATGCGGACGGCCTTTGCGCGCTGGTGCAGTGGCGGCTCGCGATGCCGGCCGAGGCGACGCTGGTCACCGGGCTGAAGCGCGAGATCGCGCTGCTCGAGCGCGTGCAGGCGCAGCCGGGCGACGAGGTGCTGGTGTGCGACATCTCGCTGCAGCGCAACCTCGCTGCGCTGCAGCGGCTGCTGGCGCAGGGCGTGCAGGTGCGCTACTTCGACCACCACACCGCCGATGCCATCCCCGAGCATCCGCTGCTGCAGGCGCTGATCGACACGCGGCCCACCGTCTGCACCAGCCTGTTGGTGGACCGTGCGTTGCGCGGTCAGCGGCGGGCCTGGGCGCTGGTCGGCGCGTATGGCGACAACCTCGCGCAGGTGGCCGATGCCCTGGCCGACGCCGCCGGCTTCACGCCCGGGCAACGGGCGCAGCTGCGCTCGCTCGGCGAGGCGATCAACTACAACGCGTATGGCGAATGCGCCGCCGATGTGCACATCGCGCCGGCTGCGCTGTACCCCATCCTGCTGCGTCATCCCGATCCGCTGCAGCTGATCGCGCGCGAGCCCGTGGCGGCCGAGCTGCAGGCGCTGCGCGACGGCGATCTGCGGCAGGCGCGCGCGCTGGCGCCGTATTGGCAGGGTGAGGGCGGTGTGGTGCACCTGCTGCCCGATGCGCCGTGGAGCCGGCGCGTGATGGGCAGCTTCGCCAACGAGCTCGCGAGCCAGGACCCGGCCCGCGCGCATGCGGTGCTGGTGGCCGATGCGCAGGGCGGCTACCGCGCGAGCATCCGCGCGCCGCTGCAGTCGCCCGGCGGTGCGCATGCGCTGTGCGTCGGCTTCGGGGGTGCGGGGCGAGCCGGCGCCGCTGGCATCGACCGCCTGGCGGCGCAGCAGCTGCCGGCCTTCGTCGAGGCCTTTGCCGCCTGCCGCTGGAGCCGATAGCCCGGCGGTCCGCGGGCTCATCGTCGCTGCCCGATACTCGGCCACACCCTGTGACCGAGAGAGGATGCGATGAGCGCCGCCAACCGCCTGAAGGACCTGCTGAAGATCGAGCTGCCCATCGTCCAGGCGCCGCTCGCCGGCGTGCAGGGCAGTGCGCTCGCCAGCGCGGCCATCAACGCCGGCGCCCTGGGCTCGCTGCCCTGCGCGATGCTGAGCATCGAGGCGATGCGCAAGGAACTGGCCGCGATCCGCAGCCAGGCGAAGGGCCCGATCAACGTGAACTTCTTCTGCCATCAGCCGCCGAGTGTGGATGCCGAGCGTGAGGCCGCGTGGCGGCTGGCGCTGAAGCCTTATTACGACGAGCTGGGCATCCCGGCCGACCAGGCCGGCGGCGGCCCGCTGCGCTCGCCTTTCAATGCCGAGATGGCCGATGCGCTGGCCGAGTTCGAGCCCGAGGTGGTGAGCTTCCATTTCGGCCTGCCCGATGAGGCGCTGATCGCCAAGGTGCGCCGCTGGGGTGCCAAGGTGCTGGCCTCGGCGACCACGGTCGACGAAGGGCTGTGGCTCGCGGCGCGCGGCGTCGATGCGGTGATCGCGCAGGGCGTGGAGGCGGGCGGCCACCGCGGCATGTTCCTGAGCGACGACATCGGCACCCAGGTGGGCACGCTGCCGCTGACGCGGCAACTCGCCAAGCGGCTCGAGGTGCCGGTGATCGCGGCCGGCGGCATTGCCGATGCGCAAAGCGTGGCCGCGGTGCTGGCGCTGGGCGCAGCCGGCGCGCAGGTGGGCACCGCCTACATGCTGTGCCCCGAGGCGACGACGAGCGCGGCGCATCGCGCGGCGCTGAAGAGCGACGCCGGCCGCATCACCGCGCTGACCAATCTGTTCACCGGCCGGCCGGCGCGCGGCATCGTCAACCGCCTGATGCGCGAGCTCGGCGCGATCAGCCCGCTGGCGCCGGCGTTCCCGCTGGCGCCCGGCGCGCTGGCTCCGCTGCGCGCCAAGGCCGAAGCCATGGGCAGCGGAGATTTCTCGCCGCTGTGGTCAGGCCAGGACACCAGCGGCTGCAGGGAGATACCGGCCGCACAGCTCACGCGCGAGCTGGCCGCCGGCATCGCCTGAGCGCCGGCTCAGGGGAAGGCCGGGATGTGCGGCTCCACCCCTTCGAAATGACCTTCGGCATGCCGCGACCGCAGCAGCTCCTCGATCTCCTCGAGGCGTGAGCGCGGCACGTCGACCATCAGCAGGATCTGGCCCTGCGCGATGGCTGGCTCGAAGCGCTTGAGCCGGCGGTTCGGCGTGGAGCTGCCGAGCATGCTCGAAGACCAGGCGCCGAACAGGCCGCCGACGATGCCCAGCACGCCGACCACCCCCCACTGGGGGCCATCGCCGACGATCGGGTACATCGCCGCGGCGATGCCGGCGATCATGCCGACAGCCCCGCCGATCAGCAGGCCCGACTGGGCCGCCGGGATCACGTCGGAGGTCTGCAGCACGTTGGCCGCATGCAGGCCCGACATGTCGGCGCCGTCGGCCGCCACGAAGTGGATGTGGCTGTCGGCAATCCGCGCGAGCAGCAGGTCGTCCATGGTCCGACGTGCGCTTGCGAGATTGGGCAGCAGCCAATAGAGGCGTCTGCGCATGGTGCCCTCCTTTGCATCGACGATGACAGGGCATGCGATGCCGCTCTTGTACACCTGTTTGGCCGGCAGCAAAAGGCCGCGGGTGAACACACGCCTGCCATGGCGGCAATGCCCATGGCGCCGCCAGGGTGGGCCGGCCTGAAGCGCTCAGGCGCCGAGCAGCGCGCCGACCCGGTCGCAGATCTTCTGCAGCAGGACCTCGTCGTAAGGCAACCAGGGCACCGCGGCGAGCGTGGCCCCGGCAGAGGGCTGCGCCACCTCGACCGGCGCACCGCCCTTCGTGACGCGGGCCGTGGCCAGGTGCACCGCGCAGGGGCCGACATGCACGTGCCGTGCCTCGATGCGCATGCGCCCTTCAGCCAGCTGCGACGCGAACACCAGGCCCAGCGCGCGGCGCCGCATCTCGGCCATGGCACCCAGGCCCAAACCGGCCAGCCGCTGATGACGCTCCCCATGCGTGAACGGCTCCTCTTCCAGTGCGAAGCCGGTGGCGCTGACGAGCAGGTCCACCGCACGGCAAGCCTCGGAATAGACGATCGCAGAGATGTCGCGGATGGCGATCGGCCGCCAGCGCCGCCCCTCGCGTGCAGCGAACACGAGCGATGAGCTGGTGATGGCGCCTTCCAGGCCCGGGTAGAGCCCCGAGCCGGGGCAGAACGTCGCCCGGATCTCGCGGAAGCGCCGCACCAGGCCGTCGTGTTTGTCGATGCGCCAGCCCTCCCGCCGGGCCAGCCCGATCAGCGGCCGGATCGACAGCGCGTGGCCTGCGAACGCGTCGGTGCGGTCGGTTTCACCCGCCTCGGGCTCCGGCAGGTAGTGCTCGCGGAAGACCTGGCGCAGCGGCTGCCGCAGGCGCAGGCGGCTCAGCTGCGCCTGCCAGGCCTCGCGCTCGCCGGCATCGGCATGCAGCGGATGCCACAGCGCGATGCGTGCCTGTTCTGGGAGCTCGATCGCCGCGCCATCGACGCCGAAGGGCAAGCTCTTCTTGTCGAGCATGAAGCTGCGGCGGGTGCCGTCGTCGCCGCGGGCGCTCCACACCAGCGTGCGGGCCAGCGGCGCGCCGCCGGCCGAATCGGCCAGCAGGCTGCGCCAATCCGGCAGCGCGAGCTCCGTCTCCCGGCAGAAGCCGGCTTCGAGGCAGGCCGCCAGCAGCGCCTGTTGCCGCTTGTCGGGTTTGCCGGTGGCGGCCAGGCGTAGCGCGGTCTCGGGCCGGTCGGCCAATGCGCGCTCCGCCGGCTTGAGGTTGCGCGCCAGCTTCTTCTCGACGCCGGCATGCCTGACGAGCTTGAGCGCTTCGCGCAGCGCCTGCACGCTCTCGGGCGTGGGCACGCCTTCGATCGAATGGCCGAGCGCGATCGCGAGTGACTGCGAGGGCAGCGTCTTCGCGGCAGTGGGAGCGACGCAGACCCGGGGCATCAGCCGGCCGATCAGCTCGCCCAGCCACGGCTCGTCGCGCAGCGAGGCCACGCGCATCGCGCGGGCGATCACCATCGGCGCCTCCCCGGGAAAGGCCGCGTCGGCCTTGTAGGGGACGTGGCCGGTGTGGATGTCGTCGATGTGGCGCGCCGCGCTGTGCAGCGCATGCTGCGCGAATTCGATGTACGCCGGCTCGTCGCTCAGCGCAAGGGCCGGGTCCTGGCGCTCGTCGTCCTTCGGCCAGTAGTAGCCGTAGAGATCGTCGGCCAAAGCCTGCAAGGCCGCGGCGCTCAGCTCGGGTAGCAGGTCGAACTCCTGCAGTACCAGCGGCGAAGCGGCATGGGCTTCGCGGACCAGGCGCTGCAGCTCTGCCTGCGCGGCGTGGTCGAGGTGGCGGGTGATGACGAAGGCCTGGTAGCGGTGTGCTGCCCATTTCGCCGGTTCGCCCAGGATGCGGTGCAGCTCCGCCGCCAGGCCGGTGGGCGGCTCACCCTGGAGCCAGCCCAGCGCCTCGATCGCCCAGCCCAGCGCTTCGGCCGGGATGGTTTGGAACACCTCGAGCGCGGACTCCCGCGTGAGCACCGGCGCCCTGCCCAGGCGGCGGGCCTGGTCGAACATCGCCTCGGCCAGCGCATGTGCGGTGGGACGCGCCTCACGCTGCTGCCGCGCGCGCTGCATCGGCCCCCACAGCGCGCCGAGCTCCTGCGGCGTGAGCTGGGAGATGTCGACCGGCGCGCCGATGAAGCGCGGGTGGTCGGGCTCGGCGGCGTTCAGGCGGGCCAGCAGTTGAGCAGCGGTCGGGGACATGGGCCGCGATGCTAGCAAGCGGCCCATGCGTGCTTAAATCGCCATCCGTTCGCGTCCGTTCAACCTCGAAAGCGCAGGGGTCTGTCATGTCGTACATGTTGCTGATCGTCGAGCCGCTGGGTCAGCGGGAAGCCCGCACCGAAGCCGAAGGCCACGAGGCCTATGAAAGCATGGTCCGCTTCGGCAAGGGCCTGCAGGAGCAGGGCCTGCTGCTGGCCATGGAATCGCTGAAGTCGCATGCGGACGCGGCCCGCGTCACGGTGCGCGGCGGCAAGGCGCAGGTGCTCGACGGCCCGTTCGCCGAGGCCAAGGAAATGATCGGCGGCTTCTTCCTGCTCAACTGCAAGACGCGGGAGGAGGCGCTGGCCATCGCCCGCGAGTGCCCGGCGGCGCAGTGGTGCACGGTCGAGGTGCGCTCGCTCGCGCCCTGCTACGAGATCTAGGGTTTTCACCAGGTCATCGCGCTGTCGAACCGGCGGCGCCTCGTTCGTCGTGTGAATGAAGAGGCCGAAGCGGCTTCTCCCTCACAGCCCTGCAAGGAGAGCGACGATGCGATTCATGATCATGGTGCGGGCCAACCGCACGACCGAAGCGGGCGAGATGCCCGACGACGACCGCCTGATGGCCGCGATGGCCGACTACCACGAGCAGCTGGGCAAGGCCGGTGTGCTGCTCGATGCGTCGGGCCTGCAGCCCAGCGCCAAGGGCTGGCGCATCCGCTACGCCGGCGGCAAGCGCACCGTGATCGACGGCCCGTTCGCCGAGGCCAAGGAGCTGATCGCAGGCTACACGCTGATCCAGGTGCGCTCGCGTGAAGAGGCGCTCGAATGGGCGCGCCGCTTCCCCGCGCCTTTCGGCGAATTCGCCGATGGCGAGATCGAGGTGCGCCAGCTCTACGAGCTCGACGACTTCAAGCCCGGCGAGGCGATCGAGCGTTTCCGCGAGATCGGCGTCGGCCAACACTGAAGGAGGCCGTGATGATCAAGACAATCTCCATCGTCGTGGTGCTCGCCCTCGCGGCGCTGCTGCTCTACGCGGCCGTGCGGCCCGACACCTTCAGCGTGCAGCGCAGCCTGCGCATCCAGGCGCCGGCCGAGAAGATCCATCCGCTGATCGCGGACCTGCACCGCTTCAACAGCTGGAATCCCTACGACAGGAAGGACCCGAGCATGAAGGGCCGCTACCGCGGCCCCGCGGCCGGGCCTGGCGCGGCCTACGATTTCGAAGGCAACAGCCAGGTCGGCAAGGGCAGCATCGAGATCGTGCAGGTGCAGGCGCCGCGCCAGGTGACGATGCAGCTGCGCATGATCGAGCCGATGGAAGGCCTCAACCGGGTCGACTTCACGCTCGCGCCGCAGGGCGACGCCACCGAGGTCACCTGGGCGATGCAGGGCCGCAGCCCGTTCATTGCGCGGCTGATCGGCGTGTTCGTCGACATGGACGCGATGATCGGCCGCGATTTCGAAGCGGGCCTCGCCGGGCTGAAGACCCTGGCCGAGCGGCCCTGAAACCCACACTGCGCACCCACCGCAAGGAGCAACCGATGCACCGCCAGATCTTCGTCAACCTGCCCGTCAGGAACATCGAGCGCACCAAGGCCTTCTACGCCAGCCTCGGCTTCGAGTTCAATCCGCAGTTCAGCAACGACCAGGCCTTGTGCATGATCGTCGGCGAGAACATCTACGCGATGCTGCTGACTGAGGATTTCTTCAAGGGCTTCACGAAGAAGCCGATCGCCGATGCGCGCGAGGCCACCCAGGTGCTGCTGTGCGTGTCGTGCGAGAGCCGGGCCGAGGTCGACGCGCAGGTGGCCAAGGCGCTGGCGGCCGGCGGCAAGGCGCCGATGCCGCCGCAGGACCATGGCTTCATGTACGGCCACGGCTTTGAGGATCCCGATGGGCATCAATGGGAGCTGATGTACATGGACCCCAAAGCCGCGCCCCCGCATGCCTGATCAGCCGCAGCAGATGTCCACCGAGCCGACCCACCGCGCGATCGAGGCCGTCTGGCGCATCGAGGCGGCCAAGATCATCGCCGGCGTCGCGCGCATGGTGCGCGATGTCGGCCTGGCCGAGGAGCTTGCGCAGGACGCGCTGGTCAGCGCGCTCGAGCACTGGCCTTCGCAGGGCGTGCCCGACAACCCCGGTGCCTGGCTGATGGCCACCGCCAAGAACCGCGCGCTCGACCGCCTCCGGCGGGCCAAGCTGCAGGCCGCCAAGCACGAGGAGATCGGGCATGAGCTCGAAGCGCAGGAGGCCCTGATCGTGCCGGACTTCGTCGATGCCCTCGATGCCGCGCGTGCCGACGAGATCGGCGACGACCTGCTGCGCCTGATCTTCACCGCCTGCCACCCGGTGCTTTCCACCGAGGCGCGCGTGGCGCTGACGCTGAAGCTGCTGGGTGGCCTGAGCACCGCCGAGATCGCGCGCGCCTTCCTGGTGCCGGAGCCGACGATCGCGCAGCGCATCGTCCGCGCCAAGCGCACGCTGTCGGAAGCGCGCGTGCCCTTCGAGCTGCCGCGCGGCGACACGCTGGTGCCGCGGCTCGCCTCGGTGCTGGAGGTGATCTACCTGATCTTCAACGAGGGCTACACCGCGACCACGGGCGACGACTGGATGCGCCCCGCGCTGTGCGACGAGGCGCTGCGGCTGGGCCGCGTGCTCGCCGGGCTGGCGCCCGAGGAACCCGAGGTGCATGGCCTCGTCGCGCTGATGGAGCTGCAGGCGTCCCGCGCCGCGGCCCGCGTCGATGCCGAGGGCAGGCCGGTGCTGCTGATGGATCAGGACCGCAGCCGCTGGGATCCGCTGCTGATCCGCCGCGGCCTGGCCGCGCTGGAGCGCGCTCAGGCGCTGGGCGGTGCGCTCGGGCCCTACGCGCTGCAGGCGGCCATCGCCGCCTGCCATGCCCGCGCGCACGAGGCCACCGAGACCGACTGGGAGCGCATCGTCGCGCTGTACGACGCGCTGGCGCAGGTGGCGCCCTCGCCGGTGGTCGGCTTGAACCGTGCCGTGGCGGTGAGCATGGCCTTCGGGCCCGCGGCCGCGCTCGAGATCGTCGATGCGATGCGGGCCGAGCCGTCGCTGAAGAACTACCAGTGGCTGCCCAGCGTGCGCGGCGACCTGCTGGCCCGGCTGGGCCGCAACGCCGAAGCCCGGGCCGAGTTCGAGCAGGCGGCGGCGCTGGCGCGCAATGCGCG
>Ga0207706_10001796_pt1 | contig 21094 bp, 18 predicted proteins | sample KBSC53metaG_FD_184318 | JGI IMG/M metagenome (GOLD analysis project Ga0207706, IMG submission 184318) | Corn rhizosphere microbial communities from Kellogg Biological Station, Michigan, USA - KBS C5-3 metaG (SPAdes) (version 2) | ecosystem: Host-associated > Plants > Roots > Rhizosphere > Soil ... | reverse complement strand
ACCTGCTGGGCAACATCTGGGCACAAGACTGGACGCACATCTACGACCTGCTGAACGTGCCGAGTGGGAGTGGAGTTGATCTAACTCCTATCCTGCAGCAGAAACACATCGATGATCTACAAATGGTCCGGTATGGAGAGGCTTTCTTCACCTCGCTTGGATTCGAGCCACTGCCAAAGACATTCTGGGAGCGGTCGATGTTCCGTAAGCCAGCCGACCGTGATGTAATTTGCCACGCGAGCGCATGGGACATCGACAACCAGGAAGATCTCCGTCTCAAGATGTGTATTCGGATTAATGACGAAGACTTCCGCACCATTCATCACGAGCTCGGGCATAATTTCTACCAGCGAGCTTATCGTCACCAGCCCTTCATCTTCGAAGAGAGCGCCAATGACGGCTTTCATGAGGCCATTGGCGACACCATCGCATTATCGGTTACGCCGGAATACCTGAAACAGATCGGGATGATTTCCGACGCCCCCGGGCCTGATGCCGACATAGGGCTGCTCATGCACAAGGCACTGGAGAAAGTCGCATTCCTTCCTTTCGGTTTGCTGATCGACCAGTGGCGCTGGGGCGTCTTCTCGGGTCAGATCAAGCCCGACGAATACAACAAGGCGTGGTGGCAATTACGCCAAAAGTATCAGGGCGTCGCGGCCCCGGTTCAGCGCACAGAAAGGGACTTTGACCCCGGTGCGAAGTACCACGTTCCTGGAAACACTCCTTACGCCCGTTATTTTCTCGCCGACATTCTTCAATTTCAGTTTCATCGGGGGCTATGCCGGGCCATCGGGTACCAGGGGCCTCTGCACCGCTGCTCCATTTACAACAACAAGGTGGCAGGCGAGCGCTTGAAGAAGATGCTGGAAATGGGCAAGAGCCAGCCATGGCCTGACGCTCTCTATGCACTTACCGGAGAGCGACAGATGGACGCGAGCGCCATCCTTGACTACTTCGCTCCATTGCAAAAGTGGCTGGATGAGCAGAACGCGAAGAACGGCGTGAAGCCAGGCTGGTAGTCTCGTCGAATTTGGCCATGTAACATGGGCACCAGGATAGTTGTTGTTCGCCGCAGTGCTAGCCACCAAGAGTCCCCTTATCTACACCCGCACGACTCATAAACTAGGGAGATTACCGGATGGCGAGTTGGATAGTGGACGGGTGAATCTTGGTCATCAGTTCCTGATGGGGGATTTATGAATTCGAAAACTCCGGGAGCACCGCAAGTTACTCCGCACGAACGCGAGGAGATGGGTAGCCGCCGTGATCCTGAAGAACGTCCGGCGGTCCACGCGCACGAAGTGCGCGACAAGATGCTGGACAAGACGCTGGCCGACTCATTCCCGACTAGCGATCCACCTTCCTCCATTCCGGATCCGGCCAGCGAGGAATCAATTTCGGCCCGGAAGAATTTAGAAGAGGAGCTAATCGCCGCGCTCCCGCATGGTAGTTGGGCCGCGATTTCCATGGAAGACCGGCAGGTTGTAGGTACCGGCGCTTCCCGCGAGGAAGCCGAGAAGAAGGCAAACGCGCAAGGGTACAAGAATCTATCACTGGTGCGAGTGCCGCCTGATCCGGACGCTCCGGAGCAGGCAGCTTAATGTCAGATTCCTGTCTACACCTCCGCTTGCACACCCAGTTCGTCAATGTGCTTCATCAGTTCGGCGGGATCTTCGTATACCCGATAAGCCCCAGCCTGCTCTAATTCGTCCATACCATAACCGCCAGCGAGTATGCCGACGCCAAGCGCGTGGGCACGGCGAGAGGCCAGCAGGTCCCATACACTGTCGCCGACTACGATGCAGTCGTCGATGTCGATCTTGAGTTTCTGCGCGGCAGTCAGAAACAGGTCGGGAAAAGGCTTGCCATGCGAGACGTCGTCGCGCGTAATCAGCTGAACCTTTGAACCAGCATCGAGCATCTCAACGGCTTTCCTGGCGTTCACCATTCCGCCGCTCGTAGCGATAGCCCACGGCACGTCCAGCCGGGTGAGCATCGACAGCAGTTCCTTGGCTCCGGGCAGCGGACGTACTTGGGCCAGTCGCTTGTGAAAAGCGCTGTTGTGCAGGTCCTTCAGCTGTTCTGCTTCTTTCTTGCTGAGTTTTCGTCCGGTTTCCCGCTGCAGCGCGGTCAGGATCAGGCCATCACTCATGCCAACGCGGCGGTGAATTCGCCAAGTGGAGAGTTCGATGTCCATCTCGTGCAGCGCCTCGCGCCATGCGAGCACGTGCTGGTAAACGCTGTCGATGAGCGTGCCATCCAGGTCGAACAGGAATGCGGGTTTGCCTTCGGAAACAGCGGACCGCCGTGCTTTTGCCATGAGACGCCTCGGTGGAGTTCTTAGGATGTGCTAACGCAACAGATCGTTGCGTGGAACTTGCGCGCCATCTGCAGTGCGCGTGCTTGCGTCTTATTGTTTCGCGGGAACTCTCACGTATCTGGGAGACTCGCCCTTGCTCCACGGGTCATAGGTCAGGGCGAACCGAATCCGATCGGAAATCGTCGGGTGATCCCAATCCCACATCACCGCCATCCTGCTGGGGTATGGATACTCGAGCCAATTTTCGCCGAGGATCTGAAACGCGTGTGCATCGACTTGTCCGGCATTCGCAACCAGCCCGTGGGTGACTTCCAGGCCGTAAACATCGGCAGCATGCTCAATCCGGCGGCTCTCGGCATTCAGCGCGGGTTCACTGACGAATGAAAGAACTGAGGCGATCAGAAGCAGCAGAGGCAGCGACGCCCAATCGTGTAGTCCGCGGATGCCCCAAGCTGACGTCCAACGATTCTGGATCCAGCTCGCAAGGTGATAAGTGGCATACAGCAGGGCGAGGAGGAACAACATCCCCAGGACAAATCCGTGCACTACGTGCCCAAGAACGTAGTGGCCCATCTCGTGTCCGAACACGACCATCAGCTCCGGCGCCGTGAATTGCTGGATCGCCGTATCCCAAACCACTACACGCTTGGTTGCGCCAAACCCGGTGACGTATGCATTCGGTCCGGTGACTTTGGAACTGGCCTTCATCTCGAACATCCGATCGCGGCGAATCTCCAGGCCGCCATTGCGCGAGACCTTCTCCAAGACCTCCACTAACTCAGGATGCTTGGCCTCCAGAGGCTCGGACGTATAGAAGAGTGGATCGATTGCCACGGGAGCAATGAAGGTGAGAAACGCAGAGACCGGAATCATTGCGATCCAAAAGTACAACCACCATCGCCGCGGGCTCCGGGCGACAACAAGGTAGAAGATCCAGACCACAACAGTGCCCACAGCGATTATGAGCGCGAGTTCGACGGCCCAGTCCCGCAACCACGAGCCCCAACCCTGCACAGAGAGCCCATATTTGAGCCCGAGATGGTGTCCATATACTGAGAACGGCAAGCGCAGCAGAAGGAAGCTGCTCGCAAACAGCGGGATGATGATGATCGCCTGCACGAAGCGACGCCTCGTGATTCGCTCCGCCCAATCGCGGAGTTTGACCACGAACCGCCAACGGATAAATAAAAATAGAATCAGAAAGCTATAGACGGTCGACAGCGCCACCAGCCAGTTGCGAATGGTATAGAGCGCATGAGACTTGGCTAGCTTGTCGGGAGGGAGAGTGTATTCGGTAGCTTCTAGACTCTTTGCTCCGATACTTGTGCCGGGTTGAGGGTTGATTGTGGTTTGGGCCAGTAAGGAAGTCGCAAGCAGGCAGACGCTGATTAGAACGGAGGCGAGAGAGTAGATAGGACTAACCTATTGCTTTTTGGCTGTTATAAGACGTCGTTCCAGGTCGGCAACTTCCTGCCGCAGACCTTCAGGCAGGTGGTCGCCAAATTTTGCGAAATGTTCTTTGATCCGGGGCACCTCCGCCAGCCAGCCGTCGATGTCAACACTCAACAATTTGGCCAGGTCTGAGCCCGAGATGTTGAGCCCATTGCGATCCAGATCGTCCGGTTCGGGTACCATGCCGATTGGCGTTTCGGTGGCCTGTGCTTTGCCATCACACCGATCAAAGATCCACTCCAGCACGCGGCTGTTTTCTCCGTAGCCAGGCCAAAGGTACTTCCCGTTTTCATCCTGGCGGAACCAGTTTACGTAGTAAATCCTGGGGAGTTTTGCCGACCCTGCCTCCTGTCCGATTTTCAGCCAGTATGCAAAATAGTCACCCATGTGGTATCCGCAGAAGGGGAGCATCGCCATCGGATCGCGACGCAACTGCCCGACCTTACCTGCTGCAGCCGCGGTGGTTTCACTGCTGGCCGTTGCGCCGAGGAAGGTTCCGTGTTGCCAGTTGAACGCTTCTGTCACAAGGGGAACAACGCCGGCGCGGCGTCCACCGAAAAGAATCGCATCAATAGGAACCCCTTTGGGATCCTCCCACTCGGGCGCAATTACCGGGCACTGACCCGCTGGCGTGGTGAAGCGCGCGTTGGGATGAGCCGCCCTGCGGCCCGATTCCGGCGTCCACGGACGGCGCAGCCAGTCCATCAACTCTGGCGGCTTTTGGTCGGTCATTGCTTCCCACCACACGTCCCCTTCCGGAGTTACCGCGCAGTTGGTGAAGATGGAGTTCCGCGTGGCCGTCAGCATGGCGTTTGCGTTCGACTTCATGCTCGTGCCCGGCGCCACTCCGAAGAAACCGTATTCGGGGTTGATGGCGTAGAGACGGCCGTCGTCGCCGAACTTCATCCATGCGATGTCATCGCCAATAGTTTCCACCTTCCATCCTGGAATCGTCGGGATCAGCATCGCCAAGTTAGTTTTGCCGCAAGCCGAAGGGAAGGCGCCGGTCATGTATTTCACTTCGCCCGACGGATTCGTGAGCTTCAGGATCAGCATGTGCTCCGCCATCCAGCCTTCATCCCGCGCCTGCACGGAGGCAATGCGGAGCGCATGGCATTTTTTTCCGAGCAATGCGTTACCGCCGTAGCCTGAGCCGAATGACCAGATTTCTCGAGTCTCTGGAAAGTGACAGATGTACTTGTGATCAGGATTGCAAGGCCAAGTCGAATCCTGTTCTCCGGCAGCTAATGGCTTGCCTACCGAGTGCAGGCCGCGCACGAATTCGCCGTCGCTTCCGAGAACATCCAACACTTTCGTCCCTACACGCGACATGATTTGCATATTGGCGACAACGTAAGGCGAATCCGTGATCTCGACTCCAATCTTCGCAATCGGAGATCCGATCGGTCCCATGCTGTAAGGGATGACATACATCGTGCGCCCGACCATGCAGTTCCGGTATAGATCGGTCAGGATGCGCTTCATCTTGGCCGGGTCTTCCCAATTGTTCGTAGGACCCGCTTCTTCTTTGGTCCGAGCGCAGATGAAAGTTCGGTCTTCAACCCGGGCTACATCGGCTGGATGCGATCGCACCAGCACACTGTTGGGGCGTTTCTCGGGATCCAACGGGATGGCTACCCCAGCCAGGATCATGAGTCGTAGCATGGCCTGGTAGTCCTCAGGAGAGCCATCGGACCAGTGGATTCGGTCGGGTTTGCAGAGCTCGGCAACCTCCTCCACCCAGCGGACCAAAGCTCGATTGTTCTTCCCGCTGCTTGTCTCTACTTCTAGAGCAAGACTCGACATGATGACGTCTCCTGACGACGACTTGGCCCCGGCTCTATGTTTTCACTGAATGAAAAAGAAGAACCCGTCTGCGAGGGGGGTTGCCAGAAAATGAGGCATCTCCTGCCAGCAAACCTAATATTGTCTCTCAATCGAGGACAATTTTCCAACTCAGGTTGCTTCGCACGAGAGATCCGGAGTGCGGTGGCTAGGGAGATAGCTATGACGAGGCAGTGGCGGGAGTTGCTTCCATTTCCTGAACGGCGGCTTCGAGATGCCGGAGCGTGTCGTCCACGCTGAGCGAATACATCTCGCGGCCGACTCCTTCCCCCGATTCCAGCGCATGTTTCAGGTAGTGCCCGGCAATCTCAACCGCAAGGGAGTCTGTGATGATCTTGCCCGTGCGCTTCTTGTACTCTGACCAGGCTGGCAGCGGTAAGGCAACCCAAACCGGTCGGCCGTCCACGATGAACTTGACGTCGATGGCATCGGCGTGACGCGTGGCAATGGCCACGATGAGTGCCTGATAGATGCAGTGCACCGTCTTCTTTGTCCAGCGATCGCTCGCCTGAAAGTTGTCAAACACAAGAAAACTATATCGGAGCGGATGTGATCCGAGCAACTGAGGGTCGGTCGGAAACCGCGGACAACTCTTCGTTTAAGATGGTCAGGTGCCAACCAGGTCCGCCGCCACGAATACCGCGAAGAAAAACAAGATTCAAATACTCCGGGCGGATGCTCTGACTCCAGTCCCGTGGCTCGTTCACGGTTTCAGCACTCGTCAAGGCGGCTATTCCCGGGTTTATGGCGGAGACTCGCTGAATCTCGGCCACACTAAGCATGATTCTGCCACCCTGGTGGAGAAGAACCGAGTTGCGTTTGTCCAGAAACTTGGCGCGCTTGATTCGCAGGGGAACCCGTGGCCACTGATCACCACCCGGCAGGTTCACTCCGATCTCATCCATCGTGTAAATGGAATTCCGAAACAGCCGTTGGTGGGAGACGGCGTAGTGAGCGATACGCCCGGTCTGCTGCTGGGAATCCAAACAGCTGACTGCTTTCCCGTCGTTCTGGTAGACGTAAAGCGGCGCGCTGTGGGTGTGTTTCACGCCGGATGGCGAGGTACGGTGAAGAGGATCGTGGAAAAGGGCGTGGGCGAGATGCGTCGCTGGTTTAAGTCCTCACCACGAGACATCAGGGCCGCCATCGGTCCCGGAATTCACAATTGCTGCTACGAAGTAGGTGATGAAGTTCGAACGCAGTTCGAATCACAGTTTGCTTATGCAGCCGATTTGTTCCGTGAAGTCAAAGAGTCTGACGTCGTACGCGAGAGATATCCCTTGTTATTTCTCACCGCTCGCGCCCCAGGTCATTCCGAGCTTCCCCGCAAGTTATTTCTCGATTTGGTTGAAGCAAACCGGCGGCAGTTGCTGGACGCCGGAGTTTTGGCCAGGAACATCAGCGCCTTGCCACACTGCACCTCATGTCAGACTGACTTGCTGTTCTCTTATCGCAAAGAGAGCGGTCCCACAGGGAGAATGATGGGTGTCGCGGGCATTCGGAGCTGATCAGCTATGACAAAAGCTCGCTTCACCGTTCTTATTCTTGCAATTGGTTTGCTGCTCAGGGCACAAGCTGCTGATGACGCGCGGGTTCAGCAGGTGGATGCGATCTTCGCGGGCTTGGGTTCGAACCAGGCTCCCGGCGCAGCTGTGCTGGTTATCGGGAATGGCAAGAACATTTACGAGCGCGGCTTCGGGGTCACTGATTTGCGCACCATGCACGCCATCGACGCGAAAACGAATTTCCGTCTCGCATCAGTCACTAAGCAGTTCACGGCTATGGCCGTTATGCTTCTCGTCCATGATGGCAAGCTGCGCTACGAAGACAGCCTCACCAATGTCTTCCCTGATTTTCCTGAGTATGGACGACAGATCACGATTCGTAACCTGCTGAATCACACATCTGGGCTTCGGGATTACGAGGACCTGATGACTGGTTACGATCCCAATCTCCCGGATGATCAACTGCACCAGATTCAGGATCAGCAAGTGCTGGAACTTCTCAAGCAGCAGAAAACAACCAAGTTTGCTCCCGGATCGAAGTGGGAGTACAGCAACTCGGGTTATGTCTTGCTCGGATTGGTCGTCCAAAAAGTATCCGGAGAATCGTTTCCAGACTTCCTCCGCCATCGGGTTTTCGATCCCTTGAAGATGTCGACGACCGTGGCCTATCAGAAGGGAAAGAACGAAGTTGCGAATCGGGCATACGGACACACCAACGACAAGGGGCGTTGGAAGCAGACCGACCAGAGCACGACATCCGCGACCTTGGGTGACGGTGGCGTTTATTCGTCCCTGGATGATCTAGCGAAGTGGGATAAGGCTTTATCCGAGTACAGTTTGCTCAGTCCGAGCGACATGAAGCCTGCGCTCGATCCCGTACAGCCTGAGGCGGGTGCTCCCGAGGAACCGAATGGCAGGCCTGCTGAGTATGGATTCGGTTGGTTCTTGAATGCATACAAAAGTCACAAGCGCATGTGGCACTACGGCGAAACGGTGGGGTTTCGCAGCACGATCCAGCGCTTTCCTAACGACGGTCTGACAATCATCATCCTGAGCAACCGCAGCGATCTGGTTCCGGCAGACCTGGCCTTGAAGGTCGCAGATATCTATTTGCCGGCGCGCAAGTAATGCTCGGCTGGCTGCGAGTCGGAGGAACCCAATCTTGGTAGGCGATGGTTGGAAGCGAGTGACTACTGAGCCGCCGCAGGAGGAGTCGCCGCTGGAGCCGTCGTGGCTTGACTTGCTTCACCGTTGACTAAGTCTTTTAATTCCTTGCTGGGCTTGAAGAACGGGATCTTTTTGGCAGGGACTTCGACCCGGTCGCCCGTCTTGGGATTGCGGCCGACCCGAGGCTTTCGTTGCCGGGTTCGGAAGCTCCCGAAGCCGCGAATTTCGATTTTATCTCCCACACGCAGCGAGCGCACCACGCTATCAAAGATCGTCTCCACAATGACTTCGCTGTCTTTACGCGTCAGTTCTGCCAGACGTGAGACTTCATCGATAAGATCGGCTTTGGTCATAAGCTTTCTCGCTCTCTGTAATTCGGGGTTGTGGGCCGGGGATCTTGTAAAGGAACCCTCATAAACTTCTCAAATTTCAGGTGTTTCGCGCAAGACGTTTTCTGCTAAGGGTATCCATGTAGTCTCATCGGGACCTTGACAGCGGTCCGGATCTTATTGCCACAGATAGTAGAAGCCCATCTGCTGCTCCATCAGCTTCTCGCGGGTTGGCAAGTACTGGGAAATATCTCCAAAGAGAAGGTCCAGAACAGTTTTTCGCTCCTTTTCCGGTTTGACGAGCGTGGGCTCTCCACTGATGCCGACGGACTTAGCCGTATCTTTCACTGCCGCCTGAAAATCGGCGACCTGATCAATCAATTTCATGGAGGCGGCCTGCTGCCCCGTCCAAACCTTCCCGTCTGCGATTACCTTCACGTCCTGATACTTCATTTTCCGACCGTCAGCCACGGCCTGAATGAACTGGCTATGCATGTTGTCGATCAGGCTCTGGAGATATTGCTGCTCGCTCGGAGTCATCTCCCGCGTCGGATTCCCGGTGTCCTTGAACTCGCCTGCTTTCATTACGATAGCTTTCAGTTTTGCCCAGTGCAGCAGGTCGCCATAGTTCACCCATTCCGAAATGACTCCGATCGATCCCACGATGCTGCCCTCGTCGGCGTAAATCTTGTTGGTGGCGGAGGAAACATAGTAGGCGCCACTTGCCCCGACGCTTTCGATGGCCGCTACAATTCGCTTCTTCTTTTCGTCGCGAATGCGTTTTACCTCTCGGTAAATCTCCTCCGAAGCCGCAACCCCACCGCCGGGGGAATTCACGTGCAGAATGATGGCTTTAACCGAGTCGTCATCGGCATACTTCTTGAGCTGATCGACCGTGCTTTTGGGGCTCAAGATCACGCCTTCGAGATCGACTACGGCGATTTTGTCGCCGAAGGAGCTGCCAAAGGATGCCGTTTGCTGTCCGCTGTGCAGCGTGATGTACACCAGCGCGAATACTGCGAGGACGAAGAGGAAGAACGCTCCTCCACCAATGACGATCCACAGCAGTGTGCGGGAACCTTTTCCGTCTGCCATAAACCTCTGCCTAATGAGTGACTTAGTGTAGCACCAATGGGATTGTAAGTTTCAGGTTTTAGCGGCCGTTGTTCTCGCCCGTTCATCGGTTGAGCCCACAGTCTGCGGAGCTATCACCGAGAGCGCATGAGGTACCACACTCACCTGCACGGGCGTTTGGCAGACATATTCGCCGTCGGCGTAGACGTCGATGGGACGAGGTGTTTGTATCCGGACGCCTTTCACCTGGAAGTAGTCCACCCGCTTGATCCCAAGATGGCGCCCCCTGTAGACCGTCGGGAATAGCGCAAGCAACTTGAACTTTGGTATTTTGCCGACGATGCAGACGTCCAGAAGACCATCCTCCAGGGCGGCGCGTGGAGCGATCCGCATTCCGCCGCCGTAGGTTGGGGTATTGGCAACTGCGGCCAGCAGCGCAGGCTGCGAGTAGCGCTCGGTGAACGCGTTGGGATCGGCGGCCGATTCTTGGAGTACCGTGACATGACAAGGGTCGAAGCACGCAAGGCCCACCGGAAGACTGAGCGCGTACCCACCATGTGCTCGCAACCAGGGCGGCAGGCGGTTCGCCAGGCGAGTGACCGCCGCATCGAGTCCAGCCCCTGCTACACAGCAGAAGTAGTGCTTGGAGGCGATGTGACCGGCAACATGCTGGTTTCTACCGGACGCAGTGCTGGCAGGTATCGGCTCAATGCTGCCGAGATCGATGGACCGCGTCGTGGATTTCCCGGCGACAAACCTTTGCCATGCGCGCACTGCATCTTGGACACTTTCAATCCCTAACGCCCGCGCAAAATCATTTCCGCTGCCTCGCGGCACAACCAGAACTGGCCGCGCGAGTTTTACAAGCGCAGCGAGATGGCGATGAACCGTTCCATCGCCGCCGAAGATCAAGACAATATCGCTAGTGCCGTAAGCTGGTAGACCCAGGCTCCAGCTAATCTCGGGATGATGATTCTGGAATGGCTTCAGATCACGGATGGAGGAGCCTAGACCGAGAATGGCGGCCGCGCGCATGTGGCGCGCACGAGATTAGCAGAAGTGATCTCCTGAGACGAAAGGGATGTTTACAACAGTCGCCACATACAATGCGAAGTCAGCGGCGCTAACCACTGCTTGTGCGCCTCAGGCGGCGATCAAGATCTTCTTGATTTTGCGACCGAGACGTAACGTCAGTTCCGAACCAGGTTTAAGTTGCAGCGTTAGTGCGGTACTTACTTCGCCGTCCACGCGAACTGCCTTTTCTTTGATCTTCCGATTGGCTTCGGAGTTCGATTCCGCCAGACCGGACCTCACGAGAAGTCGATCGACCCGCACACCGTTTCCATCATTACTTGCTACTTCGGATAGCGGGAGTGTCACCACGTCGAGGTTTTCTGGCAGTTCATCCTTCTGGAACTGTTTGGCCCAGTCCTCTTCGGCCTTAGTTGCCTCTACCGCGGAGTGGAAATCAGTTACGATACGGCGCGCCAGATCTTTCTTCAGGCTCATGGGGTGGGCGCGGCCAGCCCCGACGTCCTCTCTCATCTTGCCGATATCGTGCATGGAAACATCGGTCAGCAGTTCCCAGTAGCGCCACATCATCTCGTCGGAGATCGACATCAGCTTGCCATACATCTCAAGAGGTTTTTCCAGAATGCCAATCGCGTTGTTCAGCGATTTCGACATCTTCTGCACCCCGTCGAGGCCTTCCAGGATCGGCGTTGTAAGCACAACTTGCGATTCCTGCCCGTAATGCCGTTGGATTTCACGGCCCACTAACAGGTTGAACTTCTGGTCGGTCCCGCCGAGTTCGACGTCCGCCTTGAGCATGACTGAATCGTAAGCTTGTGCCAGGGGATAAAGCAGTTCGTGTACAGCAATGGGCTTTTCTTCTTGAAATCGTTTATGGAAATCGTCGCGCTCCAGCATCTGTGAAACCGTGTACTTTGCGGCCAGCCGTACCCAATCCTCCGACTTCATCTTGCCCAGCCATTCGCTGTTGAAGCGCACCTCAGTTTTTTGGGCGTCGAGGATTTTGTACACCTGGGCCATATAAGTCTTGGCATTGCGCATGATCTCTTCGGCGCTGAGGGGAGGTCGTGTAACCGAGCGTCCGGTAGGATCGCCGATGAGTCCGGTGAAGTCGCCGATCAGGAAAATTACCGTGTGGCCGAGATCCTGGAAGTGCTTCAGCTTGCGAAGCAGCACGGTATGGCCAAGATGAAGATCGGGAGCAGTAGGGTCAAACCCTGCCTTCACGCGCAACGGCACGCCTGTGGTGCGCGACTTCTCAAGTTTGGCGCGGAGATCGGTTTCGCGAATGATCTCGGCGGAACCCTTCTTTATGTAGGAAAGCTGATCGTCTACCTGAGCGAATTGGGGCATGAGAAGGAGATTATAACGATTTCAGATTGCAGATTTCAGATTGCGGATTTTCCTGAGATCGGGTGCGGTCATACGACGGTGTGATATGCGTCGCGCTATTTCAATCTGGCGGTTGCATACATTGGACGTTAACCCTGTTCATACGGACTATTTCGGATGACAGATGCAGAAATGAAGGTTCGCACGAAAGCTTTCGGAATCCGCATTGTTCGGCTGTTTCGCGCGTTGCCGCACTCGGAAGATGCGCGGATTATCGGACGGCAGATTCTTCGTTCGGGAACGTCCGTGGGCGCGAATTATCGTGCGGTGTGTCGATCACGTTCCCGTCAGGAATTCATTGCAAAGCTTGGGCTGGTTCTGGAAGAGACAGATGAGATGTTGTTCTGGCTTGAAATGCTTGCCCATTGCAACATGGTGGCTGCAACCAGGCTTAAAATCCTAATCAGAGCGGCGAATGAGTTGACCTGCATCTTCGTGGCGTCTCTGACGAGGGCAAAGAAGGCGCGTGAATTGACCGAGCCCTGACGGTCTCTGAAAATTCGCAATCTGAAATCTCCGATCTGCAGTGCTATCTCCTTACCATCCTTCTCCCCACAATCTGAAATTTTCCCTCTAACACGATGGTGATAGCTTCCGAATAGGCGGCGTGCTCCTGCTCCAAAATGCGCGCTGCCAAGGTGCGCTCATCATCGGCGTCGATCACCGGCACGGCCTTCTGCACAACAATGGCGCCATGATCGAGTTCTTCGTCGACGAAATGGACCGTGCAGCCTGCAACCTTCACACCATACGCAAACGCCTGCTGTTGCGCTTCCAAGCCGGGGAATGCGGGCAGCAGCGAAGGATGGATGTTGAGAATGCTTTGGGGAAACTGCTGCACGAACCAGGGGGAAAGCAGCCGCATGTATCCCGCCAGGCAAATGAGATCGACCTTGTGCTCGCGAAGCACCGTGACCATCTCCCGGTTGTGTGCCTCGCGCTCCTTGCCTTTGGACGGCACCACGACCGCGGTAATTCCCATCCGTCGCGCCACGTCGAGCCCACCGGCGTTCGCCACATTCGATATCGCGACCGAAACGCGCGCGTTGGGGATTTTGCCGCTTGCGACATTCTTTGCTATGGCTTCAAAGTTGGAACCTCGTCCGGAAAGCAGAATGCCAATATTCTTCATAAAGTCGTCAGTCGTTGGTCGTCAGCCAGCGGCTATTCATCAACATCTCAGACGTCCGATAATCATCGAGAAATGCAGGAAAGCAGGGTTTCACTTCGCAAAGCTTCAACGTACTTCGTCGATAACTCGTGCGGATGTTTCTTTGAACAACTGACGTGGGACTCTGTCATCGAAGCCGCCGACAAATCATGCGTGGGTAGCGAAGACCTAGAAACGTAGCAGCACTGAACGGATCTCCGCCGCACCTGAGAGAAGACTAATGGCAGCCAAAGATGATCAATCACCAAGGATCCATCTTACGTGTACATTACCTTGCGCTCGCCCTTAACGATCCGTCCGACGGTGTAGCCCTTTTCGCTGGCGCGCTCCAACAAGGTTTGGGTTTTCTTGAACTTCTTATTGGGAACTACCAGCAGCATTCCCAAACCCATATTGAAAGTGCGCAGCATTTCGTCCTGAGGAACGTTGCCCAAATTCTGCATATGCTCAAAAATCGGCTGGACAGGCCATGATCCCAATTCGATCACGGCTCCGGTTCCGCGCGGCAATACACGAGGCAGGTTCTCGGTAATTCCTCCGCCCGTAATATGGGCCATGGCCGAAACGCATTCGCTGTCGATTAATTTGCGAAGCACTGGCCAGTAGCTTTTGTGCGGTCGCATCAGTTCGTTGCCGACCTTGCCCTTGATCTCGTTGACGTAGGTTTCTGGTGTGTACTTCGCGACTTCAAACAGCAGCTTGCGGGCCAGGGAGTACCCATTCGTGTGCAGCCCGTTAGAAGGAAGACCCAGGATCACGTCCCCGATCTGAACGTTCTTGCCGTTGATAATCTTTTCCCGGTCAACTGCGCCCACGATGAATCCCGCCAAGTCGTATTCGCCCTCTGGATAGAACCCTGGCATCTCTGCGGTTTCGCCGCCAATGAGCGCGCATCCGTTGTGCTTACAAGCTTCCGCAATTCCTTCCACTATCTTTTCAGCGATCTCCGGTTCGAGCTTGCCGGTGGCGAGATAGTCCATGAAGAACATGGGCGCGGCGCCTTGAACGGCGATGTCGTTGACGCAATGGTTGACCAGATCGCCGCCTACGGTGTGGTGAACCTTCATCTCAAACGCAATCTTCAGTTTGGTGCCAACGCCATCAACGCTGGATACAAGTACCGGGTCTTTGTACTTGAGAGGAATCGAGAACAGGCCGCCAAAGCCGCCAATTTCGCTGAGGACACTCTTGTTGAAGGTTTTGTGAGCGAGATACTTGATGCGCTGCTTGGTGCGGTTAGCGCGGTCAATGTTTACGCCGGCGTCAGCGTAAGTAACCGGACTGGGTTTCGACATGGATTCCTGGGCCACGACTATGGGCGATCCGGGGTTGCTGCTGGACTTTGTCGAACAGGGATAAATCAGTTAAGAGCGGCTCATTGTAGCACGTTGTAATTGGAGGTCTGGATACACCTCCACCCGTTTGCCGCGACTAGGCATTCCGCGACAATGGGTGCAATCTCCGGCAACGATCTCGTCACGAGATCGCGTACAAGGTCCCTACCGCTAATTTGCGATATAAGACGAAAAGTAGTAAGCCAAGACCCCGAATAGCGCCAGGCCTGACACGCCGTAGGCGGTCAGAACCCACACGCTGCGCGGACATTTGACTGATCCTGCCGATTGCGGATCCGCTGCGTTTACTGCTGAAGTCCCAGTGGCCCTTTGTTGCATGAAAGCCTCCTGAACTGCTGAATCCGAGAAGCAGCCGCACGGGAAGTTTTGTTTTTGCCGCAACGCGCGAAAGACGTGGCGGTAAGCGCAAAGCTCGCGCCGGTTACAACCCCACACTGCCCAAAGGCAGTATTGGCGGGGATTTTACTACGCTTTCATCACACTTCCAGCACTAAAAGCAGGTAGAACGAAAAGCAAAAACCCCGGCTTAAGCGCCGGGGTTTGTATCTGCATGCTTGGCAGAACGAGTTACTGCTTGGGTGCCTCGTCCTTCTTCATGTCGTCCTTCTTGTCAGCCTTGGCTTTCTTCTTTTTTGCCTTCTTTTCCGCCTTAGCTTCCTTCTTGTCCATGGGCTTGTCTGAGGCGGGGGCATCTTGGGCGAACGATACCGAGCTCAGCGAGAGGGTCATGGCGACAGCGAACAGCAGTGTGAGCAGCTTCTTCATGTTCCTAAACGCTCCTTGTGAGTTATTCGAGTGTACTTCAGGACGCACCAAGGCTTTGCGACGCCTCAGTTGGCAATGTCCGGATGCGGCAAAATTGTAGACCAGAGTACCTGCTTTACCCAAGGACAAAGTTGCCGTGCGCCTACCGTAGCCTTATTTTGGATCGCAGGACCGCGACCGGCCGGTTTGTCGTGAGTCACTGACAGCCTGTTGTGGTCCAAGAGTAAACTTCCAGTCTTATGGCCAGCACTAAGCCCGCGTCCAGCAGCACAAAGGGAAAGCAGCCGGTGGAACGCGCTCACGACGTTCTGCGCACCGAAGGACACCCTCTGGATGCAATCTTTGCGCCCCGCAGTGTGGCCGTGATCGGTGCGAGTGAGCGGCCGGGCAGCGTTGGGCGGTCCGTCCTGTGGAGCCTGGTCAGCAGCCCCTTTGGCGGCACGGTCTATCCCGTTAGCGAAAAGCGGCAGAGTGTTCTTGGGATCAAAGCCTATGGCAGCGTGTCGGAGATTCCGGAACAGGTTGATCTGGCGGTGGTAGTCACTCCGGCGGCCACTGTTCCGGCCATTATCGAAGAATGTGTATCGGCGAGGGTCGGGGGAACGATTGTCATCTCGGCTGGCTTCAAAGAGCACGGCGAAGCGGGAAAGGAGTTGGAGCGACAGATTCTTGAGCGCATGAAGGGCAGTTCCATGCGGCTGATTGGCCCTAACTGCCTGGGCGTGATGAACCCGCTCAACGGATTGAACGCGACCTTTGCCCCTCATATTGCGCGGCCAGGAAATGTCGGGTTCATCAGCCAGAGCGGCGCGTTATGTACGGCAATTCTCGATTGGGCCCAACGAGAACTGGTCGGGTTCAGCGCATTTGTTTCGGTGGGGTCGATGCTGGATGTGGGTTGGGGCGACCTGATTGATTATCTCGGCAGTGATCCGCGGACGCACAGCATTGTCATGTACATGGAATCCGTCGGTGACGCGCGAACCTTTCTTTCCGCTGCGCGCGAAGTGTCATTGACGAAGCCGATCATCGTGATCAAAGCCGGACGCACGGAAGCGGCGGCACATGCGGCTGCTTCCCACACCGGAGCCTTGACCGGAAGCGATGAGGTTTTAGAAGCAGCGTTCCGACGGTGTGGCGTTCTTCGTGTGAACGCTATTGCTGATCTGTTCTATATGGCCGAGGTTTTATCCAAGCAACCGCGACCGAAAGGTCCATGCCTGGCCATTGTTACCAATGCCGGTGGACCGGGAGTACTCGCTGCCGACGCACTCATCGCGAATGGCGGGGAGTTGGCGCAGCTGTCTGAAAAATCGATGGTGCAGCTGAACCAATTGCTGCCGCCACACTGGAGCCACAACAATCCCATCGACATCCTGGGCGACGCCCTGCCGGAACGTTATGCCAAGACCCTGGAAATTGCCGCGAGTGATCCAAATATTGATGGCCTCCTCGCGATTACGTGTCCGCAAGGCATGGCGGAGCCGACGCAAACTGCCGAGCGATTAAAACCTTACGCCAACTCTACCGGAAAGCCAGTTCTAGCCTGCTGGATGGGAGGAAGCGAGGTTTCCGCCGGGATCGATATTCTCAATCACGCAGGCATCCCCACTTTTTCCTTTCCTGATACCGCGGCCCGCATTTTCGATTACATGTGGCGCTACAGCTACAACCTCCGTGGCCTGTACGAAACTCCAGCACTGCCATCGCAAGACGCACATGTCGAGCGTGATGCCGCTGACGCGATCATTGCAAGGGCGCGGGGGGCGGGGCGCACGATCCTGACCGAAATCGAGTCGAAAGAGATTCTTTCGGCCTATGGCATACCCACGACACGCACGCGTGCTGCCTGTAACGAAGACGAAGCCGTGCAACTTGCGGAGGAAATCGGCTTCCCGGTGGTCCTGAAAATCTTCTCCGAAACTATTACTCACAAGACGGACGTGGGCGGCGTAAGACTGAATCTTCAGCACGCTGGAGCGGTGCGCGAGGCGTACCGAGCGATTGCCGCGTCAGTAGGCGAGAAAGCGCGACCGGAGGATTTTCTCGGATTGACGGTTCAACCCATGGTCGATGTGGATGGCTACGAATTGATTCTGGGCAGCAGCGTGGACGCACAGTTCGGACCAGTGCTTCTATTCGGGACCGGCGGTCAACTGGTGGAGGTATTCCAGGACAAATCACTGGGACTGCCACCGTTGAATACGACTTTGGCTTACCGGATGATGGAACAGACGAAGATCTTTACAGTCTTGAAGGGCGTCAGAGGCCGCAAGCCGATCGACACGGCTGCTCTGGCGGAATTGTTAGTTCGCTTCAGCCAGTTGGTGGCTGAGCAACGCTGGATCAAGGAAGTTGACATCAACCCATTGCTCGCTTCGCCCGAGCGACTGCTGGCGCTTGATGCACGAGTTCTTGTCTATGGACCCGAAGTGACGGCCGATCAACTGCCGGCGTACGCGGTTCGGCCGTACCCGATACAGTATGTCTCGTCATGGACGATGAAGAATGGAGAGGAGATCACCATCCGCCCCATCCGCCCAGAGGATGAGCCCCTCATGGTTGAGTTCCATCAAAAACTTTCCGAACGCAGTGTTTACATGCGCTATTTTCAGCCACTGAAGTTAAGTCAGCGTACTGCTCATGAACGCTTGCGCCGTATTTGTTTCACCGACTATGACCGCGAGATGGTGCTGGTGGGCGAGCACCGTGGAAAAGCAGAAACACCGCAGATTGTAGCTGTGGGGCGTCTGAGTAAGCTGCACCGGCGCGACGAAGCGGAACTTGCCGTTCTGATCCACGATAGCTTTCAGCACCTCGGCATTGGCACCGAACTTTTTCAGCGGCTCATTGCGATCGCCCGAGCGGAAAAGCTACGCTGTCTTCAATCCACAGTCCTGGCTGAGAATCGTGAGATGCGCGCCATCTGCCAGAAGCTCGGATTCCGCATGAGCGCCGACGTCGAAGACGGCACCGTCACAGCGCTATTGGATCTCTAGTCCCCGGCGAACAGGATTGGCTCCGATCATTGGCCATTATTCATGCACAACAAAAATACTGAACCCACCGTCGCCGGTGACATCGGACGGGAATACGCACGTTCACGACAAAGTGATTAGCTGTCGTCCGCTATAATCCCTCGCGCGTAATGGATTGCGTTGATTGCCAGGAGATCGAATGCGTTCCTCTCTGCTCATTTTTGCTGTCGGTTGTTTGCTAGCAACGGCGACTGCCCAACAACAGGAATCTCCTAAGAGTAAGCCAGAGAAATCTCGAGCCGAGCAGAGTGCTGCAAAGCCGGCTGAGAGCAAGCCCGCCGTAGCGCCTGGGCCGCTCGAGAACCCGGCCGAAAATCCAAAAGCAGAACAGCCGGAAAAGGACGAGCGCTTCGACATGACCGAAGTTCCGCCGGTCGTGACCCACCATCAAGTAACGGTTGGCGGACAATCACTGAAGTACACCGCGACCGCGGGGCGCCTTCCCATCAAGCGGGGAGATGGAAAGATCGACGCAGAAATGTTTTTCGTCGCGTACACACTCGACGGACAGGATCCAGCGCGCCGTCCTCTCACGTTTGCTTTCAACGGTGGCCCGGGATCGGCCTCAATTTGGCTGCACATGGGCGCGCTGGGGCCAAAACGAGTTGTTCTTCAACCTGGCGGCTTTATGCCCGCAGCTCCATACCGCTATGTGGACAACGCTCACACTGCGCTAGACAGGACTGACTTGGTGCTGGTGGATGCGATTGGCACCGGTTTCAGCCGGGCTGCATCGCTGGACATTTCCAAGAAATTCTGGGGCGTCAAAGGAGATATTCAGGGCTTCGGCGAATTCATTCGGATGTATCTGACCCGCTATGAAAGGTGGGCATCGCCGCTGTACCTTCTTGGAGAGAGTTATGGCACAACGAGAGCGGCCGGTGTTGCCGGTTACCTTGCCGACAGTGGGATTTCGTTCAACGGAATCGTGCTGCTGTCCACGGTCTTGAACTTTCAGAGCGTCGAATTTACTAAGACCAATGACGAGCCTTACATCCTGATCTTGCCCTCGTACACGATGATTGCGGCTTATCACAAGAAGCTTACGCCCGAACTGACGCAAGACATGGCTAAAACGCGTGCCGAGGTAGAGCACTGGGCTGTAACCGACTATGCCCAGGCATTGGCTAAAGGCGACGCCATCTCGCCTGACGAGCGCGCCAAGGCAATCGATCAGATGGCGCGCTACACGGGTCTGCAGAAAGAGCTAATCGATCAGGCGAACCTGCGTGTCGACGTGGCCAAGTTCACGCACAATCTATTGCTGGATCAAAAAATCCGTGTAGGTCGTCTTGATGGGCGCTATTCCGGGCCGGATCCGGAGGGCTTACTCGATACACCTTTTTACGATCCTACGGCTTCGGCAATTCTTCCCCCGTATACATCGGTATTTAACAATTACGTGCGAAGTGAGCTAGGTTACAAGTCCGACATGCCATACAAGGTCTTTGCCTTCCAGAGTGAAGCTGAGTTCTCCAACTGGCAGTGGGGTTCTGCGGACAAGGGCTTTCCCGATACCGCAACCGCATTGCGGCAGGCCATGACTAAAAATCCTTACCTGAAGGTGCTCGTGATGGAAGGCTACTACGATCTGGCGACTCCATATTTCGCCGCCAACTTCAGTATGGACCATCTCGAGCTTAGCCCGACTTACCGCGCGAATATTTCGTATGCGACTTACAATGCCGGTCACATGGTGTATGTGGACACCGACTCCTTGGCCAAGTTCAAGCGGGATTTGGTTTCCTTCGTTGATAAGACTGTGCCGCGCAATCAGCCGTAAGCATGATCCACTGAGAATCACGTTAATAACGATTGTGTAGAACGACTTAAAAGTGGCTTGATAAGGCGGGGTCATCAATGCTACCCAACACTTTGGTGTGCTCCGTACCCTTGCGCTGACCCCCACATTGGGTTACAAACAGCGCATACCCTATGAATTATTGCTTTGCTTCGGTCCTTGCTGTTCTCTCTTTATGCCTGGGGGGTTACGCCCAAAAACCAGATACCAAGCCCACCGATATGGCTGCGGGAAAGCCGGACTACTCTCCGGAATCATTTGTTCTCGAGCAGGTCCGCACTACGTACCGCTTCGAAAATGATGGGACCGGCCGCCGCGAGATTTACGCGCGCATTAGAGTTCAGAGTGAAGCGGGTGTTCAGCAGTGGGGGCAGGTCGTTGTTGGATATAACTCCGCCAATGAAAAAATTGAAATCCCCTACGTTCGAGTGCATAAGGCCGATGGCACTGTGATCACGGCTTCCGAGGATGCGGTACAGGACTTGAGCGCGCCTGTGCAACGCGAAGCACCCGTTTACACAGACTATCGTCAGAAGCACATCACTGTACCGGGACTTCGACCCGGCGAGGTGCTCGAATACGACGTCGTCGCGGTCATCCACACGGCACTTGCTCCCGGCCAATTCTGGATGGAGCACGACTTCGAGAAGAATGCCATCAGTCTTGATGAACAACTCGAGGTTGATGTACCCCGGGATCGCAGCATCAAGCTTAAGAACAACAAGGGGATGGATCCCAAGATTACCGACAAAGATGGCCGCCGTGTTTACCATTGGAAGAGCAGCCATCTGGTTCGCGAGGACGACGACCAAGAAGACGAGAAGCCGCACAAGCGTAAGAAAACG
>Ga0207706_10001792_pt1 | contig 21108 bp, 4 predicted proteins | sample KBSC53metaG_FD_184318 | JGI IMG/M metagenome (GOLD analysis project Ga0207706, IMG submission 184318) | Corn rhizosphere microbial communities from Kellogg Biological Station, Michigan, USA - KBS C5-3 metaG (SPAdes) (version 2) | ecosystem: Host-associated > Plants > Roots > Rhizosphere > Soil ... | reverse complement strand
GGGCCGTTGATGGCGGCAATCCCGACGTCTCGCAGACCGTCCGCTCGCACCGCCTCGATCGCGGCGGTCACTATGGGGAGTTGGGCCTCCACCGCCACCATGCGTCCACCGGCGGGAAGCGCGCCCATCAAGCGGCCACGCTCTGCGACCATCCGCGCGGCCGCCTCGACGTCCACCACTTCCGCCACGCACGCCGCGGCAAACTCGCCGACGCTGTGCCCGACCACGGCCGCCGGGCGAATTCCCCAGCTCCGCCACACCTCGGCCAGCCCCCACTGCACCGCGAAGAGCGCCACCTGCGCCGTCGCGGTCTCGTCCACCGCGACCGCTCCCTCGCCGCGTATCACCGTCTCGAGCCGCCGCTGCCACTCCGGGCCGAGGGCCGCCCCGACCCGTGTCACCGCCGCCCGGAAGGTCGCGCTGCTCGCGTACAGGGCTCGCCCCATCCCCGCGTACTGCGCACCCTGGCCCGGGAACAGAAACGCCACGTCGGGCGTGGGACGCCCACGCTCCACGTGTCCCTGGAGCACGCCGCCCGTCTCGGCGCCGGCGCGCCAGGCCCGCAGACGGTCCTGCATCTCTCGCGCGTCGCGGCCCACCACCGCGAGCCGGTGCTCGAGCGTGGACCGTCCGACGTTGGCGCTGAAGCACGCGTCGGCGAGCTCCCGGTCGGGTGCGCCCAGGCGCTCGGCGTAACGATCCGCGAGCGCGGCCAGCGCGCCGTCACTCCGGGCCGACAGCGTGAGCACGTGCACCGGGCGCGTGCACGCGGGCGCCCCCGTGACCTCGGGCGCCGCCTCCACGATCACGTGCGCGTTGGTGCCACTGAACCCGAACGAGCTGACCCCGGCCAGAAGCGGTCCGGCCGGCCACGGCCGCCGCGCCACGGCCACCCCGATCGGGAGCGCGTCCCACGCGATGTGAGGGCTCGGCGTCCGGTAGTGCAGGTGCGGCGGGATCTCCCGGTGGCGAAGGGCGAGGATCGTCTTGATGAGCCCGGCGATCCCGGCCGCCGACTCGAGGTGTCCGATGTTGGTCTTCGCCGAGCCCAGCCAGAGCCGTCGGTCGGGACCGCGGCCAACGCCTAGCGCCGCGGCCAGCGCGTTGACCTCGATCGGGTCACCCAGCGCGGTGCCGGTGCCGTGCGCCTCGACGTAGGCGATCTCGTGCGGCGCCACGTCGGCGCTCGCAAGAGCGCGCCTGATCAAGGCCTGCTGCGCCGTCCCGTTCGGCACGGTGAGCCCGCCGGTCCGGCCGTCCTGGTTGACCGCCGAGCCGCGGATCACCGCGAGCACCCGGTCGCCCGCGGCCAGGGCGGCGGAAAGTCGTTTGAGCACCACGACCCCACATCCCTCGCCCCGCGCATACCCGTCGGCGGCGGCATCGAACGTCTTGCACCGGCCGTCAGGAGCGAGCATTCCGTTCTTGCACGCCCGGATGAACGAATCGGGGCTCAGGATCAGGTTGACGCCGCCCGCCAGCGCGACGTCGCACTCTCCGGCGCGAAGGCTCTGCCCCGCCAGGTGCACCGCGACCAGCGACGACGAGCAGGCGGTGTCGACCGAGACGCTCGGCCCGTGCCAGCCCAGCACGTAGGACAGGCGGCCGCTCGCGAAGCTGAACGCGTTGCCGGTGCCCTCGTAAGTGTCGATCCGCGCTTGATCCCCCGCCCGGGTGTGCAGGTGCGCGTAGTCCGCGTTGCTGATCCCCACGAAGACGCCCCCCGCGCCGCGCTCGATGCGCGCCGGCACCACGCCCGCGTCCTCGAGCGCCTCCCACGCGACTTCCAGCAGGAGGCGCTGCTGCGGGTCCATGCTCGACGCCTCGCGGGGAGAGATACCGAAGAACCGGGCGTCGAACCGCGAGACGTCGCGCACGAAGCCGCCCCGCCGCACGTAGGCCTTGCCGGCGGCGGCCGGATCGGGATCGTAGTATGCGTCGACGTTCCACCGGTCGGACGGAATCTCGGTGATCGCGTCGTGGCCCTCCCGCAGGAGCGCCCAGAACGCCTCCAGGGTATCCGCACCCGGGAAGCGCCCGGCCATGCCGATGACCGCGATGGGCTCGCGCGCGGCCCGCTCCATCTCGTCGAGCTGCTGCCGCAGCGCGCGCAGCTCCTGGACGGCTCGCTTCATGTCACTAGCCATCGCCGGTCCTCTTGCGGCCCAGGACCGCCTTCATCGCGGCCAGCTCCTCGGCAAACGCCGATTCCGCCTCCGCGTCGGACATCGTCGCGAGGTCATCGTCCTCTTCGAGCGTAGCTTCGGGTGTGGCCACCGGCTCGAGCACGAGGGTGCCGAGGTGGGCGGAGAGATCGCCGGGCGTCGGGTGGTCGAACGCGATCGTGGAGGGCAGCGCCCGGCCGAGGCTCGACTGCAGCCGATTCCGCAGCTCCACCGCCATCAACGAGTCCATCCCGATCTCGCGCAGGCCCTGCTGGGGATCCAGCCGGTGCGCCGGATCCAGGCCCAGCACCCGGAGGATCTGCTCCCGTACGTGGGCTTCGAGTAGCTTTCGGCCCCGCTCCGGCTGAACACCCCGGAGCTGGTCCACGAGCGAGGGGGCCGCGGGCGCCGCGGGCGCCGCGGGCGCCGCGGGCCGGCCGAGGTCGGCGAGGAGCGACGGCACGTCGCCGGGCGCGTACCGGGAAAGGAAGCGCAACCAGTCGATCCGCAGGGCGGCCGCCTGAGGGAGGTCGGCGCGCAGCACCACGTCGAGCATCTGCCCGCCGTCCGCCTCGTCGATGACCTGCACTCCCCGGTCCGTCCAGCGGCGCCGGTCGTGGTCACCGAGCGTCGCCCACATTCCCGCCTCGGCCCACGGCCCCCAGTTGATGCTCGTGGCGGGTAGCCCGTCGGCGCGCCGTCGGTGGGCGAAGGCATCCATCGCGGCGTTCGCGGCCGCGTAACCGCTCTGTCCGGGCGCCCCGAACAGCGCGGCCATGGACGAGAACATGACGAAGAAGTCGAGGGCCCGTCCCCGCGTGCCCTGGTGCAGTTGCCACGCGCCCGCGAGCTTCGGAGCCAGCACCGCCGCCACCCGATCGGGGGTCTGCTCGGCGAGCACGCCGTCGTCGCGCGTGCCGGCCGCGTGAACGATCCCGCGCAGCGGCGCCATCGTCGCCTCGATCGTGGAGAGCACGCGCGCGACGTCGGCCTCGCACGCCACGTCGCCCGCCGCCACGAGCACCCGGGCACCCTCGGCCTCGAGGCCCTGGATGGCGCTCACCGCACGATCGGACGGACGGCCGCGTCCCATCAGCATCAGCGAGCGCGCTCCGCTCGCGACGAGCCAGCGGGCCACCGAGAGGCCGAGACCGCCGAGCCCGCCGCTCACCAGGTACGTGGCGTCGCTTCGCACCAGCGGCCGCTCGCCGGACGGCTGGGTCACCACGATCTTCCCGACGTGCCGGGCCTGCGCCATGTGGCGGAACGCGGTCGCGGCATCCGCGAGCGCGAATACGGTTCGCGGAAGCGGGCGGAACACCCCCATCGCGACATCGTCGACCAGCCCCTGGAGCATCGCTCGGATGGTGGCCGGCGCTTCCGCGCACACCGTGCCGAGGTCCAGCCGGGCGTACCGCACGTCCTTCCGGACCTCCGCGATCTCCTCCCCGCTCCAGGTTCCGGTCTTGCCGATCTCGATGAAGCGACCGTCGGGCGCCAGCGTGCGCACGCTCGCCGGGATGAAGTCGCCCGCGAGAGAATTCAGCACCACGTCCGCTCCGCGGCCGTCGGTTCGGGCCAGCACCTCATCGCTGAAATCGAGCGAGCGCGAGTCCATGACGTGCGACACACCCAGGTCGGAGAGAAGCTTGCGCTTCGCGGGACTTCCCGCGGTGGCGAAGACCTGGGCGCCGACGCGCTGCGCGATCTGCACCGCGGCCAGACCGACTCCGCCCGCCGCCGCGTGGATGAGCACCCGCTCGCCCGCCCGCAGCCCCGCCAGGTGGACGAGCGCGTACTGGGCGGTCAAGAAGGCGATCGGCAGCGTGGCGGCGTCCTCGGGCCCCAGGCCTTCCGGCCGCCGGACCACGAATGCGGCCGGCACCGTCACGTAGCTCCGGAACGCGCCGTCCAGCGTGATCGCCAGGACCGGATCGCCCACCGCGAGCCCATCGACGTCCGGGCCTACCGCGGCGACGGTGCCCGCGCACTCGCTTCCGAGATCCGCGGTCAGCCCCGGCAGAGTGCCCAGCGCATTCAACACGTCGCGGAAGTTGAGCCCGCTGCACTCCACCCGGATCTCGACCTCTCCTGGGCCGGGCACGCGCCGGCTCGATGGACGGCAGACCAGGTTGTCGAGCACGCCGCGCTCGGTGATCTCAAGCCGCACCAGACCGTCGCCCGCCCCGGACCGGCCCGACGGCACCGGGGCCGGGAGGAGCCGCGCCACGTAACGCTCGCCGCCGCGCCAGCCTACCCGCTGCTCGCTCGATACCGCGAGGATCTCGTCGCACAGGCACTCGATCTCCCGGGGATCCCGGAGCGGGTCGAGGTCGAGGCTCGCGCAACGCAGCCCATCCTGCTCGGAGGCGATCACCGCGGCCAGGCCCCAGAGAGAGGCCGCGGCCACGGCGCTCACCCCGCCGTCCACCGGCTGCGCGCCACGGGTGACCACGACCAGGCGCTCGGATGCGGAGGCGTCCCGACCGATCGCCTGCGCCACCTCGAGCAGGCTCGCGCAATATTCTGTCGCCGTCAGGTACGGCGCGATGCGGTCGACTCCGCTTCGAGGCTCCGCGACTCCGTCCAGATGGACGACTCCCCGCCATCGGTCGCCCGCGGGGGCCGGGCGATACGTTCCGGCGAGCGTCACGGTGTCGCCGCGCGCGCGCAGCTCGGCGGCCAGTCGCTCGCCGATCCCCGGCGCGGCGCCGATCAGGAGCCAGTGGCCGCCTGCCACGCCCTGCGAGGACACCAGCGGCTGGACCCGCCACTGCACCGTGTGGAGCCAGTCCCCACCGGCTGCTACCCCGATGGCGGCCAGGGCCTCGACGGAGGCGCGCTTCACGGTCACGCCAGAGACCTCGAGGACCAGCGTTCCCGACTCGTCGAAGACCGCCACGTCTCCCACCCGGGTCTCCACGGTCGCGCCGACAGAGGGACGCAACCGGGCGTGACTCCAGAGGGTCGAACCACCAAGCCCGCGGTGAAGCACGAGCCGCTCGAACCGCACCGGCAAGAACGCCGCGTCCACCCCGGTGGGGAGCGCCGCGCCGAGCACCTGGAGACAACCGTCGAGCACCGTCGGGTCCACCGTCCACTCCGCCCCCACCTCGCCGGGATTGTCGACCGCGCGGACCAGGCCCACCGCCTCGTCGTGGCCACGCCGGATCTCCGCGATGCGGCGGAAGCGAGGCCCGAAGTGAATCCCCACCGCGTGGAGGCGCTCGTACTGGCGGTCCCCGGTCTGGACCTCGCCACAGCGCGCCAGGATCGCCGCGAGCGGCTCGGTCCTCGACGCGTCGACCGACCGAGCCGCAGCCACCGTGCCCGTCGCGTGCAGGGTCCAATCGTTCGTCGCCTGGGCCGCCTCTGCCGAGCCACTGAACAGACGGAACGCGAGCGCGTCGGCCCCTGCCGGCTCGAGCACCAGCTGCACCGCACGCGCACCAGCATCCGGCACGACCAGCGGATGGAGGATCGAGACGTCCACGAGATGGGGCCGAGACTGCCCGGTGACGCGTCGGGCGGCCGAAAGCGCCATCTCGAGACACGCGGCCGCGGGGAGGATCGCGGTGTCGAGAACGCGGTGATCACCGAGGAGGGCGATCGTCACGGTGTCGAGCATCGAGGGGAAGACCGTGCCGACCGGAGAGCGCAGTGGGTCTCCGAGGAGTGGATGCCGATGCGCCGCCGGCATCGGGTGGACCGCCGGTGTCGAATGACGGGCAGCCTCGTCCAGGATCCAGTACGGCCTGCGGTCCCACTGATAGCCCGGCACGCGGACGGGCCGAAGCCGAGGCCCCTGAACCGCCGTCCAGTCCACCGGCAAGCCCTTGGTGTGGAGCACCCCGAGGGCGGCGAGCATCACCGCGCGCTCGTCCTGGCCACGCCGGAGCGACGCGATGGTCAGACCTTCGCGGCCGTGCCGCTCCAGGCACTGCGCGATGGCGGCTCCCAGCACCGGATGCGGGCCGATCTCGACGAAGAGCGTGATCTCCTGCTCGATGAGGGTATCCACCGCCGCCCGGAACTGCACCGCCGACTCCACGTTGCGAGCCCAGTACCGCGCATCCATGGTCGAGGGATCGATGCCACGCCCGGTCACCGTCGAGGCCAGGGGCACGTTCACCGCCGCGGGAGCCAGATCGCGCAGACGCTCCGCGAGACCTCGCGCTGCTCCGGCCATCTGCGGGCTGTGAAACGCGTAGTCCACCGGGAGCATCCGGCACGTCACCCCTTGCGCCTCGAATGCGGCCACCACGCTGGCCAGGGCCTCCGGCTCGCCGGAGAGGACCACCGACTCGGGACCGTTGACCGCCGCGACGGCCAGGCGCTGCTCGTACGCGCGCAATGCTTCGGCGGCACGCTCCGGACTCACCTCGACCGCGGCCATGCGCCCGCGGCCCGCCGCCTCGTGCATCAGGCGGCCGCGGTGGAACGCGATCTCGACCGCCTGATCGAGCGTGAGCGCGCCCGCCGCGTGCGCCGCCGCGATCTCGCCCACGCTGTGCCCGACCACCGCGTGCGGAGTCACGCCCCACGCACGCCACAGCGCCACGAGACCGGCCTGGAGCGCGAGGATCGCCGGCTGCGCGATGTCGGTACGGTCGAGACGCGAGACCGCCTCGCCCGCGCCCAGCTCCGCCAGCAGGGAGAAGCCTCCGAGCTCGCTCAGCCGTCGGTCGCATTCCGTGACGACCTGGTGGAACGCGGGCTCGGTAGCGAGCAGCTGGCGGCCCATTCCCCACCACTGGGGACCCTGGCCGGAGAACACGAACGCGAGCCGGGGCCGCTTGCGCACGAGCTCACCCGTAGCGGCCCCGGTGACGGTCTCGCCGGCAAGGACACGCTGGAGCCGCTCGCGGAGCTCGGCCGCGGAGCGTCCCACCAGCGCGATCCGGTGCGGGTGGTGGGTCCGGCGAACGCTCGCGGTGGAGCACGCCGCCGCCAGATCACGCACGCCGCTCGCCAGGAAGGCATCCCATTCGCGCGCGAGGGACTCGAGGGACGATCGACTCTTCGCAGAAAGCAGGAGCACCTGGGCCCGATCCGGCAAGGCGGGGTCAGTCGGCTCCGCCGCGACCGGCGCCGCTTCGAGGACCACGTGCGCGTTGGTCCCGCCGAATCCGAACGAGCTGACTCCGGCGAGCGGCCGCCCCCCGACCTCGGGCCATGGCGAGAGGGCCCGGGCCACGCGGAGCGGGATCCGATCGAAGGGAATGTGCGGATTCGGGCTCTCGAAGTGCAGGCTCGGCGGGATCTCCCGGTGCTCCAGGCTGAGCGCGACCTTGATCAGCCCGGCCACCCCGGCCGCGGCCTCGAGGTGCCCGACGTTGGTCTTGACCGAGCCGATCGCGCAGATCCGGTCTGCGGGACGCCCGGCGGACAGTACCGCGCTCAGCGCGTTGACCTCGATGGGGTCACCTAGCGCGGTGCCGGTCCCGTGGGCTTCCACGTACTGGATGTCCGCGGGGGCCACTCCCGCGCTCTCGAGCGCGCGGCGGACGAGCGCCTCCTGGGCGGTGCCGTTCGGCACCGTGAGGCCGCTGCTGAACCCGTCCTGGTTGATCGCGCTCCCACGGATCACGGCGTAGATCCGGTCCCCGTCGGCCTGGGCTCGCGACAGAGGCTTGAGAACCACGAGCCCGGCGCCCTCGCCCCGGACGTACCCATTCGCTCGCGCGTCGAAGGCCTTGCAGCGTCCATCCGGCGAGAGGAAGCGGGCGACTCCGATACTGTTCGCCGGCGACAGCATCACGTTCACCCCGCCCGCGATGGCCAGCGTGCTCTCCCCCGTCCGCAGGCTCTGGCAGGCCATGTGAATCGCGACCAGTGACGAAGAGCACGCGGTGTCGATGGCCATGCTGGGGCCGCGCAGGTCCAGGAGATACGAGAGGCGGTTCGCGGTGATGCAGAGCGCGTTGCCCGAAATCGAGTAGGTGTCGATGCGACGTGGATCCTGCTCTTGCTCCGTTACCTGCAGGCGGCCGTAGTCGTTGAGCCCGATTCCGACGAACACCCCGGTCGGCGTCCCCGCCAACTGACCGGGTACCGCGCCCGCGTCCTCGAGCGCCTCCCAGGCGACCTCCAGCACGAGCCGCTGCTGAGGGTCCATCGCGAGCGCCTCGCGCGGGGTGATCCCGAAGAAGTGGGGGTCGAAGGAGCGAACGTCTCCGAGAAAGCCTCCGCAGGGAGCCGGGATCATCCCGCCCGCCTCGGGATCGGAGCCGGAAAACCGCTCGGCGCTCCAGCGATCGGCCGGAACGGGCGTGATCGCGTCGGTTCCGCTCCGCAACAGCTGCCAGAACCGCTCCGGATCGGAGGCCCCGCCGGGGAAGCGACAGCCGATGCCTACGATGGCGATCGGCTCGGGCTTGGCTCGCTCGAGCGCGTCGATGCGCGCACGCATCGTACGCAGGGCCAGCAGGGCCTCGGCGAGCTGATCCGCGTCGCCCTGGCTCATCGCGCGTCTCCGAGTCCCTTGAGCTGCTTGAGCTCGTCCGCCAGCAGAGCCTCGATCTCGTGACGAGGCAGGCGGCGAATCTCCTCGCCGTCAACGATGACCTCGCGCGGCACCCGGATGGCGTCGACCGGGCCGCCGGGAGGCGAGCCCAGGACCTCACGCTCCAGGAACTGCACGAGCAGGGCGATCGACGGCCGATCGAACACCACCGTGGACGGCAGCGGAAGCCCCAGCGTGCCTTGCAGCCGGTTCTTCAGCTCGACCGCCATCAACGAATCCATGCCGAGGGTGAAAAAGCCCCGCGCCTCGTCGAGAGCCTCCGGGTCGTCGAGCCGGAGCACCGCGGCGACCTGCGCTTGCACGTGCTCGAGCAGGAGCGCGCCCCGCGTCGCCGCCGGCACGCGGCGCAGGGTGTCGAGTAGGACGGACCCCCCGGATTCGACATCGCCCGCATCCGGCGCGACGGTCCGGGCCGGAAGGACCGGCAGCGCGCGGCCCGGCAAGCTCCGTCGGTACGCCTCGGGATCGAAGGCCATGATCGCTAGCTGGGAGGCCGTCCCGGCCATGGCGTGCCCCAGCGCGTCCAGCGCCGTACTCGGCGTCATCGCCCCGAAGCCGAGCGCGGTCATGTTGCGTGCCCGCTCGCCTTCCGCCGCCAGGCCCACCTCGCCCCAGCGGCCCCAGTCGACGACGAGAGCGGGTAGCCCGGCGGCGCGCCGATGGTGGGCGAGCCCGTCGAGGAAGGCGTTCCCGCTCGCGTACGCGGCCTGTCCCGGCGTACCGAGAATGGCCGCCGCCGAGGAGAACATGACGAAGCACTCGAGCCCGAGCTCGCGCGTCAGCTCGTGCAGGTTCCACGCGCCCGCCACTTTCGGGGCCATCACCGCGGCGAAGCGTGCGGCGTCCTGTCGACCGATGATCCCGTCATCGAGGACACCGGCTGCGTGAAGGATGCCGCCGACCGGCGCCAGGGTTCGCGGGATCCGATCGAGCAGGGCCGCGAGGTCGTCACCGTTGGCGACGTCGGCCCGATCCACCATGACCCGCGCCCCCGCTGCCTCGAGTACCTGGACGAGGTCGGCGGCCGTGTCAGCGGAGGCATGGCGGCCGAGCAGGACGAGATGTCGCGCGCCTCGAGCGACCAGCCATTGCGCGAGCCGCCTCCCGATCCCTCCCAGGCCGCCCGTGACCACGTAGGCCCGATCTGGCCGGAGGCGCAGCGGATCCGCGGCTTCGGCCACCTCGGCATGCTCGAGCCGGGCGACGTACCGGCATCCGTCACGGAAGGCGACACGTTCGCCGAGGGCACGGCTGGAGATCTCGTCGGCGAGCGAGCCAATGGCGTCCGGACCGACCGCCGAATCCATGTCGACGAGGCCACCCCACAGGGCTGGATGCTCGACCCCCACGACGGGGCCCAGGCCCCAGAGCGGTGCCTGCGCAAGAGTCAATGCGCGCGGGGCGCCAAGCGCCTGGGCCCCTTGCGTGACGATCCACAGCCGGCCGCCGGTCGACTGGCTCGACGCGCCGAGTGCCTGGACCAAATGGAGCCCGCCGATGCAGGCGCGATTCGCATTGGTCGCGGGCCCACCATCGTGGCCCCCGGATGCTCCCGCATCGAGCCCCCAGAGGTGCACGGTGCCCGCCCACGCTTCACCCGGCTCGCCCGTCTCCTCGAGCAGACGTCGGAAATCGTCGGGCCGCTCCGGATCGACCGTGAACTCGCCATCCGGCGACATCGTGTAACGGGGGCCCGCGTGAACTGCGACGACCCGGTTCCCGCGCTTCTCGAGCTCGACTCGCAGCGCGCGGGAGACCGGACTCCGGTCCGCGAGCAGCAGCCAGCGCCCGACCTGCGGCACCGAATCCGCCGGGCGCGGTTCGGGTCGCCACGCGAGACGCCAGAGCCAGTCCGGGCTCGGCCGGCGGCTACCCCGCGCCGTCCGCTCGAGAGCGGGCCGGTCGGCCGCGGCCTCGATCCAGAACCGTCGATGCTGCCACGGATAGTTCGGCAGGGACACCGCGCGTGCTCCGGAGGTCTGGAGCGCGGACCAATTCACCGGCGAGCCCTGACAGTGGAGCCGTCCGAGCGAGGTGAGCAGCTCGGTCATCTCGTCGTGATCGCGACGCAGGGACGACAGCACCACCGCTGGCCGGCCGACGTGCTGGGCGGTGCCTTCCACCGCGGTGACCAGGATCGGGTGCGGGCTGACCTCGAGGACAGTGGTGAAGCCGGCCTCCATCGCCTGCTCCATCGTGGGGCCGAAGAGCACCGGCTGCCGGACGTTGCGCGTCCAGTAGGCGGCGTCGAGGGTCGCGCCATCGATCAAGCGGCCGGTGACGGTCGAGTAGATCGGCACGGTTCCAGTCCGCGGCCGGATCCCGGCGAGGTCCCGTAGCAGATCGGGGGTGATCTCGTCGACCTGCGGGCTGTGGGAAGCGACGTCCACCTTGACCAGCCGGGCGAAGACGTTGCGCTCCCGGAGCCGGACGAGCACCGTCTCGAGCGCAACCGGGTCGCCCGAGATCACGGTCGAGCGCGGCCCGTTGCTGACCGCGACTGCGAGGCGGTCCTCGAAGCCTTGAAGGGCGGCGCGTGCTTCCTCGAGCGGGAGGTCGACCGCGGCCATCGCCCCGCGACTGCTCAGCCGGCGGAGCAAGTGGCTCCGACGGCAGATCACCCGGGCCGCGTCCGGGAGATCGAGCGCGCCCGCGACGTGCGCGGCGGCGATCTCCCCCAGGCTGTGCCCGACGACCGCACCCGGCTGAATCCCCCACGACTGCCAGAGGGCGGCCAGCGCGACGCTCACCGCGAAGAGCGCCGGCTGCACCTCGTCGATACCGTCGAGCTCGCGATCGACCACGGTCAGCCGCTCGACCACGCTCCAGCCGGCCTCTCGCCGGATCGCCTCGTCACACCGCTCGAGACTCTCGCGGAAGACCATCTCCTGGAAGAGCAGGCGGCGCCCCATCCCCGGCCACTGGGAGCCCTGGCCCGGGAAGACGAAGGCGAGCGGCGCCGACGCCTTCCGGTTCCGCCCGGCGATCACCGCCGGATGTGATCCCCGCGCGAGGTACTCGGTCAGCGCTTCCCGCAGCCCGTCCGCCGAGCGGCCGACGACTGCCAGCCGGTGCTCGTGATGCGCCCGCCGCACGGCCGCGGTGTAGACGAGGTCTTCGAGCCGATCCGCACCCGCCAGCGCCCCGGAATACGACCGCGCGAGCGCGGCGAGCGCCGGCGCGCTCCGTGCAGAGAGCGGCAGCAGGACCGCGTCCCGGGCTGCGGCAGGCGGTGCATCGACCACGGGCGGCGCTGCCTCCAGCACCACGTGCGCGTTCGTGCCCGACCAGCCGAACGAGCTCACGCCCGCACAGCGCCGGCCACGCCCGGCCGGCCACGGGCCGAGTGACGTCGGAATGGCGAGGGTCGGCGGCATGCTGATGTGGGGGTTCAGGCGGCGGAAGTGCAGGTGCGCCGGCACCGATCCGTGCTGGAGCGCCAGCACCGTCTTGATGAGCCCCGCGATGCCGGCCGCACCCTCGAGGTGTCCCAGGTTCGTCTTGACCGACCCGACGAGGCACGGCGCGGCGCGGCCCGATCCGAGCACCGCGCCGAGCGCCTCCATCTCGATGGGATCGCCGAGCGGCGTCCCGGTCCCATGCGCCTCCACGTACCCGAGCTCCTCGGGCGTGACACCGGCCTGATGGAGCGCGCGGCGGATCAGCGCTTCCTGCGAGCGCCCGCTGGGCGCGGTCAGCCCGTTCGTGCGGCCGTCCTGGTTCACCGCCGATCCGCGGACGACCGCCCGGATCGGATCTCCGGCCGCGACGGCGTCGGCGAGGCGCTTGAGCACCACCACACCGCAGCCCTCGCCGCGCACGAAACCATCGGCGCGCTCGTCGAAGGCCTTGCAGCGACCGTCGGCGGCCAGCATCTGCATGCGGGAAGCGGCGACCGTGAACTCGGGTGACAGGATCACGTTCACGCCGGCCGCGAGGGCCACGTCACATTCGCCGGTCCGGAGCGCCTGAACGGCCAGGTGGACCGCCACGAGGGACGACGAGCAGGCGGTGTCGATAGCAAGGCTCGGCCCGCGGAGATCGAGCAGGTACGCGAGCCGTCCGGCGAGCACGCTATGCGACGTCCCGGTGCCCGCGTAGGCATCGAGGCCCGCGGGGTTCTCGGCCTGGAGCGTCCAGTAGTCGTTGCTGTGGCTGTGGACCCCGACGAAGACCCCCGCCGCGCTTCCGGCCAGTCGAGAGGGATTCTGGCCCGCATCCTCGAGCGCATCCCACGCCACCTCGAGGAGCAGGCGCTGCTGGGGATCCATGCGGGCGGCCTCGCGCGGCGAGATGTCGAAGAACGCGGCATCGAAGCCATCGATCTCGCCCAGGAACGCTCCCCAGCGCGTGCTCATCTTGCCGCGGGCTCGAGGATCGGGATCGTAGAGCGCCGCCGCGTCCCAGCGATCGGCCGGCACCTCGGTGACCGCGTCGACGCCCTTGGCGAGCAGAGCCCAGAACGACGCGGCGTCGCGGACGCCGCCCGGGAGTCGGCAGCCGATACCCACGATGGCGATGGGTTCCGTTTTCGCGCGCTCCGCCGCTTCGAGACGGGCGCGCATCTTCGCCAGGGCGTCGAGCGCCTGCCGCAGCTGGTCGCCGCTCGGCTCACTCATGACCCGGCTCCGGTCCGCCTCCGAGCAGTCGATTCACCCGCGCCAGCTCCTCGTCCAGCAGCGCGCCCACCTGGTCCCGAGACAGGCCCTCGGTCTCCGGGTCGACCCGTTCGGTCGTCGGCGCCGCCTCCACCCGCGGCGCATCGACGACGAGGTCGAGCGCCTCGGCGATGTGGCCAACCAGCGCGGCAACCGTCGGGTAGTTCCACACGAGCGTGGCCGACAGGCGCAACCCGAAGTCCGCCTCGAGCCGGTTTCGTAGCTCGAGCGTCATCAGTGAATCGAGGCCGAGACTCTTGAGAGGGGCCTCCGCGTCGACTCGTGCCGGCTCCAGGCGCAGAATCCGCGCGACCCGCGCCGTCAGGTGCGCCCGGAGCATCCCGAGCCGGGCGGAGCCCGGGGCGGCTCTCAACACGTCCGGCAGTGCGGCGCCGCCCGCGTCGGGGCGCGCCGCCGATGGGCGCACGAGCGCGCCGAGGAAGGGATCGGGCGCTCCGCCACGTGCCACGCTCCAGGCCTCGGCGTCGAAGATCATGATCGCCTGATGGGTGCGGTCGCTTCCGAGCATCGCGGTGAAAGCCTGCACACCCTGCTCGGGGGATAGGCTTCCGAGTCCTACCCTTTCGAGGCGCGCCCCGCGATCGCGACGCGCGGCGGCGAGCCCGATGTCACTCCACGGGCCCCAGCCGATGCTGATCGCGGGGCGGCCGAGGCTCCGCCGATACCGCGCCAGCGCATCCAGGAACGCGTTGGCCCCCGCGTAGCTCGCCTGGCCGGCCAGGCCCAGGAGGGGGGAAACCGACGAGCACAGGACGAAGAAGTCGAGCGGGTCCGACTCGGTCAGCGTGTGGAGGACCCACGCTCCGGCGGCCTTGGGTGCCATGACCGCCCGGATCTGGCCGAGCTCCATCCGGAGGAGCGTCGCGTCGTCGAGCACGCCCGCAGCGTGAATCACTCCTCGCAGAGGCGGCATCCGACGACGCAGGGCCTCGAGGGCGGTCGCCATCGGTCCGGGCGCCGCGACGTCGGCCTGGATCGTCACCACGTCGGTCCCGGCCTGCTCGAGCGCGGTGATGATTCGGTGCGCCTCGGCGCCGGGTGCGCGACGACCGAGCAGCGCGACGTGCCGCGCGCCGGCGTCAACCAGTGCGCGCGCCATCGCAAGCCCCAGCGCGCCCAGGCCCCCGGTAATCAGGTACGTCCCGTCGGATCGGATCGCCGACGCGGCCGCAGTCAGCGGGGCCACGGCCGCAGCCGACTGCGAGAGCGAGAGGGCGATCTTCCCGATATGGCGCGCCTCCGCCATGTAGCGGAAGGCATCGGATACCTCGCCGATCGGGAACACGCGCACCGGAAGAGGCTGGATTTCTCCGACGGCGACGCGCTCCATCAGACGCGCCAGCAAGGCTCCGACGACGCTCGGTCGCTCCCGGCACAGGCGCTCGAGATCGAGCGCGGCAAAGGACAGATTGTTCCGGAATGGGCCCAGCCCGATTGGCGCGTTCTGGTAGATGTCCTGCTTGCCGATCTCCACGAATCGTCCGTACGGAGCGAGCGCCGAGAGGCCAGCGGCGACCGCCTCGCCGGCCAGCGAGTTCAGGACGATGTCCACGCCGGCCCCACCCGTGAGCGCCATGACCTCTCTCGCGAAGGACAGCGACCTCGAGTCGAGAACGTGCTCGACTCCGAGCGCGCGGAGGTGCTCGTGCTTCCGCGGGCTCCCCGCGGTGGCGAACACGATGGCGCCGGCCCGTCGGGCGAGCTGCACCGCGGCCAGGCCCACCCCGCCGGCCGCGGCGTGGATCAGCACGCGGTCGCCCGCCTGCATCCGGGCCAGGTGCTCGAGCGCGTACGACGCGGTCAGGAACGCGATCGGCAGGGTGGCCGCCACCGCGTCCTCGAGGTGAGCCGGCTTCGACACCGCCAGCCGCGCGTCGGCGATGGCGTGGGTGCCCAGACAGTCGAAGGCGATCGCGATCACCTCGTCGCCGACCCTCGGGCTCTCGACGCCCGGGCCCACGGCCACCACGCGGCCCGCGCATTCCATCCCGATGGGCCCGATTCCGTCAGGGTATCCAGGCAGACTGCCGAGCGTCGAAAGCACGTCCCGGAAGTTGAGGCCGGCGGCGCACACCTCGATCTCGATCTCGCCCGCTCCGGGCGGGCGTCGCACGAGCGGCCGGAGCCGCAGGCCGTCGAGAGTGCCGATCGCGGAGGCCCGGGCCTGGAACGGTGTCGACCCTGCCGGAACCGACGGCGCTTCCTCGGCCGCTTCGGATGCGGGGGCGACGCGCTCGAGCCTCGCCACGTAGCGGTCGCGGCCCCGCAGCGCGATCTGCCCCTCGCCGTCTGGTCGGACGCACTCGAGGGCGAGGCCATCGAGCTCTTCGCCGCTCGGCTCACCGCTCAGGTCTATCCGCTGCGGCCGCAGGTCGGGATGCTCCCTCGCCAGGACCGCCCCGGCGCCCCACAGTGGGGCCTGTTCGAGGGCGATACGCCCGGCCGCGGACGCGATCTCCTGCAGTCCGGCCGTCACCAGCACGATGCGTGGCCGCACCGCCGACTCGTCCACCGCCAGAGCCTTGACGAGCGCCGCCATTCCCTGTACCGCCGTCGATTCGGTGATCGCCTCGTGCGCATCGGGGGCCAGAGGCTCGGCGTCGAGCCCCTGGAGGTACGCGATTCCCTGTACGGGCCCCGTAGCGGCTAGACGTGCTTCGAGATCGCCCGATCCGGGGGTCACCACCGAGCAACGCGCGCCACGTTCGGTGAGCCGGCGCGCGAGCCGCTGGCCCACGCCCGCACGATCGGCCAGGACGATCCAGTGTCCCGGCGCCTCGGCTTGCTCGCTCACCGCGGTCGACTGCCGATGCCACCGGATCTCGAACGTGCACCGGTCGAGATCGGTATCGGGTCGGGCCAGCGGCACGACGCGCACCCCGTCCGCTTCGAGGACCACGTGCCCCGCGGAATCGTCGACCACGACGTCCGCCACGAGCGCGTCGTCGGGACCCATGCTCCGCACCGTCACCCGGCAGCGAAGCTCTTTCTCGAAGGCCGGGCCGCCGTGAACGACCACACGGTCGATCGAAGCCGGTACATAGGTGGCCGTCGCGGTGGCGGGAGTAACCTCGAGCGCCGCGATCACGCCCTGCAGCGCCGCATCGAGGAGGCAGGGATGCACCGCGTAGCGGCCGGCGTCTTCGACAACCGCATCGGTCGAGCGCAGGCGCGTGACGACGACCGCGCCGTGCCGCGAGAGCGAGGCGACACCCTGGAAGGCGGCTCCATATTCGAGACCGCGCCGGCTCATCGACTCGTAGTGCGCCTGACCGGTCGCCTCGCTCGTGGCGCCATCGCCGGGGGTCATCGTGGTGGTCGTGAAGTTGAGCGCTCCGCCGTCTCGAAGGCCACCGCTCGCATGTACGATCCACCGACTCGAGGGCCCGGCCCCAGCCTCACGGCTTGCGAGCCGGAAGGTCGCGGCACCCGATCCGGAGGAGGTGACCACGAGCTGCAATGTCCGTGTCTCGTCGGCGGCAATCGCCAGAGGCGTGTCCAGTCGGACATCCGTCACGCCTGCCGACCCGGAACCGAAGGCAGCGGCCCCCGCGCTGAGGGCCATCTCCACGATCGCGCTGGCCGGGAGCACCGCCACCCCGTGCACGCGGTGCTCGAGCAACCACGGCGTCTGGATGGGGTCGAGGCGGCCCTGCCAGAAGTGAGTCCCCGGGTCGGCCGAGGACACGATGTGCTCCTCGAGTATCGGATGAGCGCCCGCACCCACGCGGCGGTTCGCGCCGCCCGCCGGGGCGATGGGATACCAGAAACGCTCGCGTTGCCACGGATAGGCCGGCAAGGTGACGCAGCGGCCGGCCGTCGGGTAGAGCCGGCCCCAGTCCACCGGGTAGCCGGAGGAGTAGAGCGTGCCGAGCGACTCGAGCATCGTCGCCCGCTCCGGCTCCTCGCGTCGGAGCGAAGGCAAGCACAGGCCGGGTCGGCCGGTCGCGAGCCCCTGCTCGATCGCGGGCAGCAAGACGGGATGAGGGCTGATCTCGATGAACGTGTCGCAGCCGTCCTCCCGAAGCCGCCGGACCGCCGCCGCGAACTGGACCGTCTCGCGGAGGTTCCGCATCCAGTACCCGGCACCGAGCTCCGCGCCCTCGATGAGACCGCCGGTGACGGTGGAGCACATCGGGATCCGCGTCTCGGCCGCGGTGAGACCGGCGAGGCCGCGCAGGAGATCCTCGCGCAGTGGGTCCACCTGCGGGCTGTGCGAGGCCACGTCCACCTTCACCGGACGGCAGAACACCCCGTCCCGGTCGAGCCGAGAGAGCAGCTCCTCCATGGCCCCCACCTCGCCGGCCACCACCGTCGACCGATCGCTGTTGCACACCGCGATCGACAGTCGGTCTTCCCGGCCGCGCAGCCGCTCATGAAGATCGTCCGACGAGAGCTCGACCAACGCCATCGCGCCGCGGCCGCTGATGCGGCGGAGCAGCGCGCTGCGCGTGCAGATCACGCGCGCCGCCGCATCCAGGTCGAGAGCCCCCGCCACGTGGGCCGCCGCCACCTCACCCATGCTGTGCCCGACCACCGCCACCGGCTCGATCCCCCAGGCTCGCCACTGCTCGGCGAGCGCGACCTGGATCGCGAAGAGGGCTGGCTGGACGATGTCGATCCGATCCAGGCGCGACCCGTCGGCCGCCCGCAGCTCCTCGAGGAGAGACCAGCCCGCGTGGGCGGCGATGGCGCGATCGCAGCCCTCGAGCGCCCGCGCGAATGCCGGCTCCGTCGCCGCGAGACCGAGCCCCATGCCGATCCACTGCGAGCCCTGGCCCGGGAACACCAAGGCGACCCGAGAGGCGCGTGCGGCCCCGCGAGGCGCGACGATACTCAACGCCGACCCCGCGCGGAGGAGCGCGTCGAGCCGCGTCACGAGCTGCTCTCGATCCGAGCCGACGACCGCGAGCCGATGGTCGTGGTGGCTGCGCCGAACGGCCGCCGTGAAGCAGACGTCGCGGATGTCCTCCCGATCGAGATCTGTCAGGTGGGCGAGGTAACTGGTCGTGAGCTCGCGCAGCGCCTCGGGGCTCCGGGCGGACAGCGGGAGCACGTATTCCCTCGAAGCGTCCGCCGGGGGCAGGGCCACGCGAGCCGCGTCCCCGTCGCTCGGTGCCGCCGCGAGCACGACGTGGGCGTTGGTACCCCCGATGCCGAACGAGCTGACGCCCGCGAGCGGACGTCCCTCCTCCGGCCATGTCATCGCGTCGCGGACGATGGCGACTCCCAGATCGCTCCACAGCACCTCGGGCGTCGGGACGTCACAATGAAGGCTCGCCGGGATCACTCGGTGCTCGAGGCCCAGCGCCACCTTGATGAGCCCGGCGATGCCGGCAGCGCCCTCGGTGTGGCCGATGTTCGTCTTCACCGAGCCCACGAAGCACGGCTGCGCCCCCCCGCGCCCTCGCCCCAGGACCGAACCCAGGGCGGCGAGCTCGACCGGGTCGCCCGCTCGGGTTCCCGTGCCGTGCGCCTCGACGTACTGCACCGCGGTCGGCGCGATCCCGGCGCGGCGGTAGGCGGCGCGCAGAAGATCTTCTTGACCCGAGCGGCCCGGCGTGCCGAGCGAGCCGCCGGTGTGGCCGTCGTTGTTGACCGCGCTGCCCAGGATCACCGCATGGATCGTGTCGCGGTCGGCGCGGGCGCGTGAGAGTCGTTTGAGCACCACGACTCCGACCCCTTCGCTGCGCACGTATCCGTCCGCGGACGCGTCGCCGAACTTGCAGCGTCCGTCCGCGGACAGCATCCGGGCCTGCGAGTACGCCACGGTGATGTGCGGCTGCAGGATCACGTTCACCCCGGCCGCGATCGCGATATCGCTCTCGCCGGTCCAGAGGCTCTGACACGCGAGATGCACCGCCACGAGCGACGAGGAGCACGCGGTATCCACGGTCATGCTCGGCCCGCGTAGCCCTAGGAGGTGGGACAGGCGTCCCGAGGCGGTGTAGCGACCGCTGCCGGTGGTCATGTGGAAATCGACCCGACCCGTCTCCGCGAACATCCTCGCCTCGTAGTCGTTGATCCACATGCCGACGAACACGCCGGTGTTGCTGCCATCCAGCGCTCGCGAGGGGAGGCCCGCGTCGTCGAGCGCCTCCGATGTCACCTCGAGGAGCAGCCGCTGCTGGGGATCGAGACGATCGGCCTCGCGCGGCGAGATTCCGAAGAACCGGGCATCGAAGCGATCGATGTGCTCGAGGAATCCGCCGCGCACCGCCCGAGCGGTGGCGAGCTGGCGGTCGGGCGGTAGCACGCCCACGGAGTCACCACCACGCGCGAGCAGCGACCAGAAGGCGGCCGGGCCTGTGGCTCCCGGAAACCGGCAGCCTAGGCCAATGATGGCGATTGGTTCGCCTTCGTCGCTCGGACGGACGCTCATGGGCTCGATGGTTTTTAGGTCGCGACCGACTGAGCGAGCTGAAGGCTCAGGGCAAACGAATCGCCATAGGGAAAGGTTTGCAAGTCCAGAGCCACTGTGGACTGCAAGAAAGGCTTGTGGGGGCCGACTCTTAGGTGTGTTACCAAATGGCATACCACTGCAATCTAGGGTTCAGCTGCGTAGATTTTCGTGCAAATCGTGCACATGGGTACTCCAGGTAATACACTCATTTTCGCGGGTTTAGCTGCGGTGATCAGGCATAGGGCAGGCGTAGGGTCGTGCGGAAGAATGGTGCCCTAAGGGCCGGCCTCTTGGCACTGGACGGGAGATCCCCGCTGGGCACTCGTCGCGAGTGACACGGACGGGCACTCGCCACTCGCGAGGGGTGTCTTGCCACCCCCCGGTGCTGGAGGCGACTGGGCGCGTCCGAGCCGTCCTGGAGCGATCACGACGTCGGGCCTTCTTCGAACGGCCGCGGCGTGATCAGCACGCGTAACCACCGGCTGAGTGCGGGGCTCTCGCCACGAGCGGTCCGCCAAGAGGTGGCGTGCCTGGAGGGATTCGAACCCCCGACCCTCGGCTTAGAAGTGGGCCAACAAAGAAGTCATGCGCTGTCACCGACTGCGAAGCCGGGTGCGTTTGGGTTATCTTCCGACTGCGGGGCCAGTACGGTCCATCCCGTGGAGCCCCGAGGGTTCTCCCGCCTCGTAAACTGGAAGAGTGACCGCCCTTCCGAAAATCGACCCCACGCAGTCGAGCGAGGAACACCAGTCCTTTCACCGCGACGGTTGGGTGGAGTAGGACTGATGGCAGACTGGGTGGCACCATTGAGCGTTCGGCTGGACCACTACCGGAAGCAGCGCGGTGGGCTTTCAACGGCCCACCGCGCGCTTCTAACCTGCTGCTACTTCTTCTGGGACAGAATTTTGGCTGCGTCGGCGTCCTCAATCACAGGCACGACCGTGAACTCCAGCAGATCCGACCACTGGTACATCCAGCCGTACAGCGACGTGGCGTCGTCGGCGCTCGCCATCGTGATGCCACCGAGTTCGCCCAGCGTGTGCCACCGACCGAGCATCTTGACGCCCGTCGGAGGAGGCGCCCCCGTCTCCATGAACCGCTTGACCGCCTCGTCTCGCTTGCCAGGAAGCACCGTCCACTTCGTGAGGAAAAGCATCGTCGTGTACTCCGCGTACCGCCAGTGGAACGTTAACTACTACCGGGCGCGAACCCCGCCGTCGACACGACAGGTAGCACCCGGTCTTCACCCGAGGCGGAGGGAGCCCCTTGGAGCGGGCCCGAGCGACGGAACGGCTGGATTGCGACCGCGAAGAGTCTGAGCTATACCCCCAGGAA
>Ga0207706_10001791_pt1 | contig 21118 bp, 17 predicted proteins | sample KBSC53metaG_FD_184318 | JGI IMG/M metagenome (GOLD analysis project Ga0207706, IMG submission 184318) | Corn rhizosphere microbial communities from Kellogg Biological Station, Michigan, USA - KBS C5-3 metaG (SPAdes) (version 2) | ecosystem: Host-associated > Plants > Roots > Rhizosphere > Soil ... | reverse complement strand
CAGCTCGGCGCCGGGCTCCTGCAGCTCGGCAACTCATACCTCGACCTGAACGAGCTGCGCGGGCGTTCGATCGTTCACGCGGAGCGTCTGGCGGAGCGCACGGACGCGGCGGTGCGCGTCGGCGTGATGCACGGCGCAACCGTCGTCGTCGTCCACCACGTCTTTCGGCCCGACACCACGTTGCAGATCCTCGAGGTGGGCGCCGAGCTTCCGGTGCACGCCAGCGCACTCGGCAAGGCAATCCTGGCATTCGCCCCAGGCGAGGTGCTGGAGGACCTGCTCGAGGAGCCGCCGCCCAAGCTCACGAGCCGCACGCTGGCTGCCGGCGCGCTTCGCAAGGAGCTCGTCTCGGCGCGTGACACCGGCATCGCACGCGAGCGCGACGAGGCGGTGCTCGGCGAGTCCAGCGTCGCGGGCGCGATCTTCGACCACTCCGGCCACGCGGTGGGCAGCATCGGCGTGGTGGGAGACACCGAGCGGATACTCCCGCGCGGGCCCGCGCGCGGCATCGCGGGCGCGGTGGCCGAGGCGGCGCGCGGCGTGTCGCGCGAGCTGGGCGCACGCCGCTGGCCGGCCCCGCCGATCGCGTAACCCTCGACCACCCTCAGAAAGGGGTCAGACCCCTTAGGCTTTGCCCAGCGACTGAGGGAGTTGGCATGAGCGAGAACCTGGCACGCGTCCTCACCGACACCGTCGAGAGGCACGGCGACAAGACCGCCTTCAAGCTGGACGACATCGAGCTGAGCTACTCGATGCTCGACGAGGGCAGCGCGCGTGTCGCTGGGCTCCTCGAGTCGAAGGGGCTCGAGCCGGGCGACCGGGTGGGCCTGATGATGCCGAACGTCCCCTACTTCCCCGCGATCTACTTCGGCATCCTGCGCGCGGGCGGGATCGTGGTGCCGATGAACGTGCTCCTCAAGAAGCGCGAGGTCGGCTTCTACCTCGAGGATCCGGGCGCGAAGCTGGTGTTCGCGTGGGCGGACTTCGCCGAGGCGGCCGAGGCCGGCGCAGCGGATGCGGGAGCCGAGGCGATCCTCGTGAAGCCGGGCGACTTCGAGAAGCTGCTCGCCGAGCAGGAGCCCGTCCGGGACGTGGCCGAGAAGAGCGGCGACGACACCGCGGTGATCCTCTACACGTCCGGCACCACCGGCAAGCCGAAGGGCGCGGAGCTCACGCATACGAACCTGTACAAGAACTCGAAGGGCGTGTCGGAGAAGCTCGGCGAGATGAGCACGGACGACGTGCTCCTCGGCGCCCTCCCTCTGTTCCACTCGTTCGGGCAGACCTGCACGATGAACAGCGCGATCAGCGTCGGGGCGACGGTGACCATGCTGCCGCGCTTCGATCCCGACAAGGCGCTCCAGATCATCCAGCGCGACCGGGTCACTCTCTTCCAGGGCGTCCCGACGATGTACAACGCGATGCTCCACTCGGACTCGTGCGAGAGCGCCGACTGCTCCACGCTCCGCATCTGCATGTCCGGAGGCGCCGCGATGCCGGCTGAGCTGATGCGCGCCTTCGAGGAGAAGTTCGGGTGCATCATCCTCGAGGGCTACGGGCTTTCCGAGACCTCCCCGGTCGCATCGTTCAACCACCCCGACAGGGAGCGCAAGCCGGGCTCCATCGGCACGCCGATCGAGGGCGTGGAGATGCAGGTCTGGGACGACGACGGGAACGAGCTCCCACAGGGCGAGGTCGGGGAGATCGTCATCCGCGGCCACAACATCATGAAGGGCTATTGGAACCGGCCCGAGGCGAACGAGGAAGCGATCACGGAGGCCGGCTGGTTCCGCACGGGCGACATGGCGAAGGTCGACGAGGACGGCTACTTCTTCATTGTCGACCGCAAGAAGGACCTGATCATCCGCGGCGGCTACAACGTCTACCCGCGTGAGATCGAGGAGGTGCTGTACGAGCACCCGGCGATCCAGGAGGCGGCCGTCGTGGGCGTGCCCCACGACGAGCTCGGCGAGGAGGTGGGCGCCGCGGTCGTACTGAAGCAGGGCGAGTCGCTCGACGCCGACGAGCTCAAGAGCTACCTCAAGGAGCAGGTCGCGGCCTACAAGTACCCGCGCAGGATCTGGTTCGTCGACGAGCTGCCGAAGGGCCCCACCGGCAAGATCCTGAAGCGCGAGATCAAGGTGCCCGAGAAGGTCGAGGCCCCGACCGCGGCCTCCTAGGACGCTGGCTCGCCTGGTCGACTCGCCGCGCTGGATCCGCGCCCGGCAGGGTGGCGAGACGCTGGCCGACAGCCGTCGCACGAAGCTGCTCTACCTCGGCGACCTGCCCTTCCCGCGGCACGTGTTCCCCGAGGAGGACGTACGACTGGACCTCCTGCCCGAGGAGGTCGTCACTCGCCACGAGGGCGGGCTGATCGAGATCGCCTTCGCCTACCCGGACGAGTGGCTCGAGGAGGACGAGGAGCTGATCGGCCACGCGCGCGACCCGTTCAAGCGCATCGACTGCCGCCGCACGTCTCGGCAGATCCGCGTCTCGATCGGCGGAGAGGTGGTGGCGGAGACGCGCCGGGCGGTGGCGCTGTTCGAGACGAACCTCCCCACGCGCTGGTACATCCCGCGCGACGACGTGCTGGCCGAGCTCACCCGGAACGAGTCCCGCCGCACGACCTGCGCATACAAGGGCCACGCCACCCATTGGGACGTCGCGGGCGAGGAGGCCATCGCGTGGAGCTACGAGCTGCCGCTCAACGACGCGGTCCCGGTGAGGAGCATGATCGCGTTCTACAACGAGCGCGCCGACATCGAGGTTGACGGAGAGCTGGAGGAGCGCCCGCGCACGCAGTGGTCGCCCGGGTGATCGTCGAGGACCTGCGCACACGCGAGCGAGCGGATGGCCTGGAGCGCTCCGCGCGCATCCGATGGAACGGCGGCGACCTCCGGCTGTCCGTGTCGACGCCGAGCCGGTTCGCCGCGCGCGGCCACGACGCGGCGGGGTTCCTCTGCGCGGCCCTCCTGCCCGCGATGCGGCTGGGCGAGGACGTCGAGGTGCGCGGCGGCGTATCGCGGCGCCTGCTCGAGCGCGTGCCGCGCATCGTCGATGTGTACGCGACCTGGGACCCGCGCCTGTATCGCAGCCGGGTGCGCGCCGAGCGCGAGCTGGGACCGCGCCGAGCCGCTCCCGGCGTGGGCTGCTTCTTCTCGCGCGGGGTCGACTCGATGCACTCGGTCGCGGTCCCCCGCGGGCTGCCGGGCACCCTGACGGAGCTGGTGCACTGCGACCGGCTCGAGCCGCTGCACAGCCCGTCGGTGCGAGCCGAGGAGATCCGCCTCGCCGGTGAGGCGGCGCGAGAGCTCGGGGTGCCGCTCGTCGTGATCGATACGAACCTGCGCGAGCTGACCGACCCGATCGTCGCCGACTGGGCCGACATGGTGGGCGGCGGGCTCGCCTTTCTCGCCCACGCGATGGCCGGCGGGCTCGGCCACGTCGTGATCCCCTCGAGCGCTGCTCCGACAACGGTGATCCCGACGGGCTCGAGCCCGATGCTCGACGCGATGTTCTCGACGGACGAGCTCGAGGTCTACCACGACGCCCCCGCGTCCCGGCCGGCGAAGGTCGCATGGCTCGCGCGTGAGCGACCGGAGCTGCTTCCATTCCTCAAGGTCTGCTTTCACGAGGACCGCCCGGACAACTGCGGGCGCTGCCCCAAGTGCCTCGCGACCGTGCTCTCGCTGGAGGCCGCGGGGGCCCTGCGCCTCGCGACCGCTTTCCAGCCGGAGCTCGACCGATCGGCGCTCGCTGCGCTCGATGTGCGGGGGATCCAGCCGCGCGAGGAGTTCCGTGAGATCGAGTGGAGGCTGCGTGAGCGCGGCGCAGACGAGCTCGCCGACCTGGTCGCAGACGCGTTGGACCGCGGAGCGGCCGGCCCGCCGGACGGTGACCTGCGCACCGACTCGCCCGCGTTCCTCGCGCGCGCGGAGCGAGACGCGATGCGCGCGCTCTCCTCTCGGTCGCGCCCGCCGGAGGGTCCTTAAGACTGGTCAGCTAGCCTGCCGCCCGGCAATGCCAAGGGGGAACGGCTTCACGCGTCGAGGTCTCTTCGGCGCCGGCGCGGCCGGCGCTGTCGCGACCGGGCTCAGCGCATGCGGCGACGACTACTTCGAGCCCGCCACATCTCACGGCGACGACGTCCCGAACGTCGTCCTGATCTTCACGGACTCCACGCGCGCCGACTTCATCGGGCACTACAACAAGCACTTCAAGTACGGCAACAGGCTCGCCGACACGCCCAACCTCGACGACCTCGGCAAGGAATCGCTCGCGTTCGAGATGGCGGTCCCCGAGGCCATGCCCACGGGACCGGCCCGTCGCGGGCTCCTGACGGGCGTGCGCTCGTTCCCGTTCCGGAACTACGTCCCCACGCCGGGCCTGCCCGTCGGCCCCGGCTGGATCTCGATCCAGGACAACCAGCCGATCGTGACCGAGGTGCTCGGCGAGGCCGGCGTCGAGACCGGCTACTGCACGGACAACCCCTTCCTCGTCGGCCCGCGCTTCGCGAACTTCCGCCGCACGCTCGACTTCGTCAAGCCGAGCTTCTCCCAGGGCGCATACCGCTTTCTCAACAAGCCGTTCAAGCGCCCGGCGCCGCGCAGCGCGATCGAGCGCTACCTCCTGCCCGAGCTGAGCGACTCGGTCGAGGTGGGCCGGCTCCGCTCGATGGTCGGCTGGAACTCGATCTACCGCGACTCCGACCGCGACTACCCCACCGCGCGCGTCTTCCGCAGCGGCATCAACCTCGTCGACGACCTGAAGAAGAAGCGCCCCTTCTTCCTGGGCGTCGACGGCTTCGACCCGCACGAGCCGCTCGACGCCCCGAAGATCTTCCAGGACAAGTACGGCGGCCCGAAGGGCATCGAGAAGACGAAGGGGATCACGCCCATCCAGCCTTTCGAGACGCCCTACTCGTGGGTGATCGACATGAAGCTCGACCCGGACACGATCGAGCGCGTGCGGGAGCTGTATGCGGCCGAGATCGCCTTCACGGACGAGTGGATCGGCCGCCTCATGAACCGGCTCGCGGACGAGAAGCTGCTCGACGAAACGGTGGTGATCTACTCGTCGGACCATGGGCTCACGCTGGGCGAGCAGGGGATCGTCGGCAAGCACGGCGCGCGCGCCCAGTGGCCCATCTACCACGTGCCGTTCTTCATCCGGCACCCGGAGGGCAAGCTCGCCGGGCAGTGGGACGACTTCCATGCGTCCAACCACGACATCGCCAAGACGGCGACGTCGTTCATGGGCGTGCGGGCGCCCGGCATGATGACCGGCGAGGACCTGTCGGTCATCTTCGACGGCAAGCGCCCCCCGCCGCGCCCGCACTTCACCTCCTGCTACGACGACTACGTCCTCGCGGGCGACGACGACTGGTTCTTCCTCACCGACAGCGCGCGCTTCCGGCCGCAGCTGTACGACCTCAAGCAGGACCCGCTCCAGGAGCACAACGTGGCCGACGAGCACCCCGACCTGGTCGAGAAGTACTGGCGCATCCTGTCCGACGAGGCCGGCGGCACTCTGCCTCAGTTCAGCCGCCACGGGAAGAAGCCGGTGCTGGGCGGATGACGCTCACGCGCCGCACCCTGCTGCGCCGCGGCGGGGCGACCGCCGCGGGCGCCGGCGTGCTCGGCTCACTCGCGCGCGCGACGCCCGCGGCCGCGCAGCTCGGAGACGACCACGCTCGGGGCGTGCTGATCGTCGTGCTCCCGCTCGTGCGTGCAACCCACGTGGACGCGTTCGAGGACGGCGCGCCCGCCAAGACCCCGAACCTGAACGACCTCACCGGCAAGTCGCTGCGCGCGAACCGCGCGCTGCCGGAGTCCATGCCGGCGGTCTCCACCCGCCGCGCGCTCGTGACCGGCATGCGCGCGTTCCCGTTCCGCGACTGGCGGCGGCTGGACGGGTTCCCCTCCGTGCCGGGGTTCAACCCGGTCTGGGACTACCAGCCGCTGCTCATGGAGACCACGCGCCAGGCCGGCGTCGAGACGATCTACGTGACCGACAACCCGCTCTTCCAGGGCCCGCGCTTCGCCGACGTGCGGGCGCCCGGCGGCACCGCGGTCGCGGCGTCGCCCGGCGACACGCTCCCCGTCGGGATCGACGAGGAGCTGCTGAAGTCGTTCGGGCGCCTCACCGAGGCAACGAGGCGCACCTTCCGCGAGGGCAGGAAGGCGCTGCGCGAGGTGCGCAACGCGGACGCCTTCCTCGTGGGAGTGGACCCGTTCGACCCGATCGACGCGTACGCCGCCCCGCCCTTCTACGTGCGACCCGGCCGGGCGGACGACGACGGCGTCGGCCCGACGGACGGCCGCATGGTGGCGCTGGACTTCGACGACGACGACATCGACCGGGTGCGCGCCGCATACGTCGACCACGTGGAGGCGGTGGACGACGAGCTCGGGAAGCTGCTCGACGACCTCCCGGACGACACCGCGCTGTTCGTGCTCGGAGACCACGGGCTGGCGCTCGGCGAGCACGGCTACATGGGCAGGGCGGCGCCAACCTCGCACCGGATCTCCTACGAGATCCCGTATCTGATCCGTCACCCGAGCGGGCAGAACGCGGGCGACCACATCGCCTGGTACGCGACCACGCACGACGTCGCACCCACGGCTCTGTCGTTCCTCGGGCTGACGATCCCCGGCAAGATGGACGGCGAAGACCTGACCGCGCTGTTCGACGACGTGGACCAGTGGGACCTGCCGAAGCGCGAGAAGGTGATCACCGCCGTCGGTTCGCAGATCATCATCCGCGACAACCGCTGGCTCGTCGTGGCCGACCGCGAGCGGACCATCCGGCGCATGTACGACGACGACGAGGAAGTGGACGACGACGTCAAGCGCTACGACAACATCGCGGGGAAGGACACCGGCAAGCTGAACGAGCTCTCGCTCTACGCCGGACTGGTGGCGGGTGGAACGGTCCCCGAGTTCGGGCCCGACGGAGCGGTGCGGCCGAAGCGCGAGGACGGCGACGACGACACCGACAACGACGGCATCCCGAACGACTTCGACCCGTTCGACAACGAGCACCCGCAGGACGGCGTGACGAAGAAGGACCTCCAGTTCGACGGGCGCTACGTGGAGGGTGGGCCGCTCCACCCGATCACGATCCCGCAGGAGGCGCGGAAGTGACCGAGCGCGTCAACCCGACGTCCGAGTTCCTCTACGAGCACAAGTGGCGGATCTTCGGCGTGATGATGATCGGCTGGGCGATGTCCCTGCTGGACATCTCGATCGTGAACATCTCGATCCCGGAGCTGCAGGACGAGATGTCGACGGACGTGGGGACCGTCACCTGGGTCATCAACGCCTACAACATCACCTTCGCGATTCTGCTCGTGTCGATGGGCCGGCTCGCGGACCAGTTCGGGCGCAAGAAGTTCTTCATCCTCGGGCTGACCGTCTTCACGATCGGCTCGGCCCTCTGCGCGGCGGCCTGGTCGGTCGAGTGGCTGATCGTCTTCCGCGTCATCCAGGGCGCGGGGGCCGGGATCCTCGCGCCGCTCGGCTTTGCGATGACGGTGCTGGTCTTCCCGCCGCAGCAACGCGGCTTCGGACTGGCCCTGATCGCGGTCGTCGCGCTGGTGTCCTCGGCGGCCGGGCCGGTCATCGGCGGCGCGGTCATCGAGATCGCGAGCTGGCACTGGATCTTCCTGATCAACATCCCGTTCGGGATCCTCGGCGTGATCCTCGCCTGGCGCTGGTGGCCCGAGACCTGGGACCTCAGCGCGGTCGGGAAGCAGGTGGACGTCCGCGGCATGCTGCTTCTCGGCGGGGCCGTGCTGTTCCTCACCATGGCGCTGATCGAGGCGAACCCGTTCGGCGGCGACCTGCCGCTGTGGCTCAGCCTGATGCAGGGGGCCATCCTGCTCGGCGTCCTCTTCTTCTGGTGGGAGCGGCGCGCTCCCGACCCGATGATCACGCCCGGGCTCTTGGCGAACAAGCAGTTCCGAAACGCCAACATCGCGATGCTGTTCTTCGCGGCCGGCGCGATCGGCTCGCTGCTGCTGCTCTCGCTCGTGTTCGTGAACCTGTGGGGATACACCGAGCTGGAGGCCGCGCTCGCGATCCTGCCGATTCCCCTCTGCGGCCTTCTGGCGTGGCCGTTCGTGGGCAAGGCGGCGGATACGCGACCGCCCGGAGAGCTCGCCAAGCCCGCGCTGATCCTGCTCGGCGTGGGAATGCTGTGGGTCTCGTTCCTCCCGGCGACGTCCGACGATGCGTGGGCCTACATCCGCATCCTCCCCGGCCTCCTGATGATCGGAGCCGGGATGGGAATCGGCTTCCCGTCTTTGAACGTGGGCGCCATGGGAGCGGTCACGGGCCAGGACCTCGGACTTGCGTCCGGCGTGCTGAACACGGCGCGCCAGCTCGGCGCGGCGATCGGCGTGGCGATCCTGATCGCGACCTTTGGCGGCGCTCTGCACGCGCACATGTCCTGGTTCGCCGACGACGAGATCGAGGACATCGTCGACGACTACGACATGCCGAAGCCGATGGCTGCCCAGGTCATCGGCGCCACCCTGCACGACTACACCGGCGGCACCCAGGACCGCTTCGTCCCGAAGCCCGGCTTCGACGAGGACATCGTCCGCCAGACCGCGGGCTCGGCGCGCGAGGGCTTCGCATGGGCATTCCGCCAGGCGGCGATCCTGGTGCTGTCGGCTCTGCCCCTGATAGGCGCGCTGCGAAGAACCCCCGCACAGGCGAGGGCGGAGGCGATGGCGGCGGCCGCCGGCCAGGGCCCGCCGCCGGGCGACGGGGCCGGGACCGCCGAGGGACGAGACGGCGTGCAGGGACGTGGCACCGACGGGGACGGCGCCCCGCGCGGCTCGCCGACCCCCGGCGCCGAGCCCCACCCGGCCTGATCGGAACGATGTCTGCGTTTGCCGCGGATTGCGCGGTCAACGCAGACACGGTCGCCCGGGCTCAGCCCTCAAAGCCCGCCGTTCAAGCGCTCGGCGCGGCGGCGCGGTCGGGGGCGGACCCCGACAGCCGCGCCTCCAAGAACTCCACCAGCCGGCGAGCGGACGCCTCCGGCGACTCCTGCTCGGTCTCCAGCGTCAGCTCGGCGGCAAGGGGCTCCTCGTAGGGGTCGGAAACCCCCGTGAACCCCTGGATCTCACCCGCGCGGGCGCGCTCGTAGAGCCCCTTCACGTCACGGCGCTCGCACTCGTCCACCGAGGCGCGCACGTAGACCTCGACGAACCGCTCCCCCATGCGCGCTCGCGCCTCGTCGCGCGTACGCCGGTAGGGCGACACGGCCGCGACGAAGGTGACCACGTCGTTACGGGACAGCAGGTCCGCCACCCACGCGATCCGGCGCACGTTCACGTCGCGGTCCTCGCGCGAGAACCCCAGGCCGGCGCAGAGGTTCTGGCGCACGTCGTCGCCGTCGAGCACCTCGACGTGGTGGCCGCGGTCGCGCAGGATCCCCGCGGCCAGCCTGCCCACGGTGGACTTCCCCGAGCCGGACAGGCCCGTCAGCCAGAAGCAGACGCCTGAGCCGCTGCGCGAGGGAGCGGCGAGCGTGCCGTGCGCGATCGGCCCGAGATTCGGATCGCAGCCATGCAGGTCGAAGGCGCGGAACTTGGAGAAGAGCCGGTGCTCCGGCCCGTGGTAATCCGACGAGCCTGTGCTCAGAAGGCCCAGCTCCTCGGTGCAGCGAGCGAGCAGCTCGGTCTGCTCCCGCGTGTGAGACGGATAGAACACTTCGACGCCATCCAGGCCGAAGGAGCGGTAACGGGCTACCGCTTCCAGCACCTCACCGCTGTCCTTCACGTCCCAGAAGGGATGCGCCCAGACAGCGACCCCCGCGGCTTCGTGGATCCAGGCGATCGCCTCCTCCACTGTTGGATGTGTTCGGGCCACGTAACCAGGTTTGCCCTGAATGAGATACGCGGGAATGAAGGACGAGACGTCCTGGTGACCTTCTTCCGCGAGGCGGGACGCATTGGATGGGTGTGCGAGGACGGCGGCCGCCAGGTGCGGGCGCCCCACGGGCTTCCCCTTCGCCTTGCGCGCCTCGACCGGCGCGGGGTCGATCTCGAATCCCAGCTCGCGCAGGCGCTCCGCCATCCCGTCGGCGCGGCGCTCGCGGTCGGCGCGGGCGTCCAGCAGGCGCTCGCCCAGCAGGGCGCTCCGGTGGTCGATCCCGTAGCCGAGCACGTGGAGGTCCTCGTACGGCCCGTCCACCGCGGATATCTCGGTCGCGGGCACCACTCGCACGCCGTGCACCGCCCCGGCGGCCAGGGCCTCGTCGACCCCGTCGACCGTGTCGTGGTCCGAAAGCGCGAGCAGCTCGACGCCCGCTCCTGCGGCGTTCTCGACGACCTGTGCGGCCGGCAGATCGCCGTCGGAATGGAGCGAATGGGACTGAAGATCGAAGGCAGGGGCGCTCACGGCGGGGCACACATTAGTCGGCGCCGCCGGCTACTCGACGGGTATGCCGTGCCGCATCGTGTTTTCCGTCACGACGCGCGGCTCGACGAACTGGAGCAGGTAATCCGGGCCTCCGGCCTTGGAGCCGATGCCCGAACGGCGGTTGCCGCCGAACGGCTGACGCCCCACCATGGCCCCGGTGATGCCGCGGTTCACGTAGAGGTTGCCCACCGGCACCCGCGCCGCCACGCGCTCGACCGTCGCCGGGGTGCGCGTGAACAGCCCGCCGGTGAGCGCGAAGGGAAGCGAGTCGATGATGTCGCAGGCCTCGTCCACGTCGCGCACGCGCGTGACCGCCAGCACCGGGCCGAAGATCTCCTCGGTGAGCACCGGCGAGTCGGCCGGGAGGTCGGCGAGCAGCGTCGGGGCGCAGAACCAGCCCTCGTCGGGCAGCGGCTGCTCCGCGCGCGCGAGCGGCTCCGCCATGGCCGCGTAGCGCGTCACGCGCTCCTGCGCCTCGCGCTCGATCACCGGCGGCACCTCGGTGGCGAAGCGCTCGGCTTGGCCCACATCGAGCACGCGCACCGCGCCCGCCAGGCGCTCGAGCAGCGTGTCGGCGGCCGCCTCGTGCACGAGCACGCGCGCCGCGGCGGAGCACTTCTGGCCCGCGAAGCCGAAGGCCGAGTGGATCACCTCGGGCACGACGTCGTCGAGGTCCGCGTCGCCGTCCACGATCACGCAGTTCTTGCCGCCCATCTCGGCCACCACCCGCTTCACGTGGCCCTGCGCCTCGGGCGTCTCCGCCGCCGCCCGCAGGATGTCGAGGCCCACCGCGCTCGAGCCTGTGAACGCGATCACGTGCACGCGCGGGTCGCGCACCAGCGCGGCGCCCACCTCGCCGTAGCCGGGCAGGAGTGAGAGAGCGTCGGCGGGAACGCCGGCGGCATGGAGCGCACCGACCAGCGCGCCCGCGCTGGCGGGCGACTGCTCGGCCGGCTTGAGCACCGCCGCGTTGCCCGCGGCAAGCGCGGCGACGGTCATCCCGCACGGAATGGCGAGCGGGAAGTTCCAGGGCGCGATCACGGCCGCGACACCGCGCGGCGCGTAGTGCATCGTGTTGCGCTCGCCCGGAACCTGGACGAGCGTCCGGCCCTCGTCGAGCGCGACCGCCTCGCGCGCGTAGTACTCGAGGAAGTCGATCGCCTCGCAGACGTCGGCGTCCGCCTCCGGCCACGGCTTCGCGCACTCGCGCACCTGGAGGGCGGCCAGCTCGAGCCGGCGCTCGCGCAGGATCGCGGCGGCGCCGCGCAGCACCTCGGCACGCTCCGTCGCTGGGCGGGCGCTCCAATCGCGGAAGCCGCGCTCGGCGGTCTCGACCGCCGCAGCCGCGTCCCGCTCGGTTGCCCTACCGGCGTGAGCCACGACGCGGTCGGGCTTCCCGGGGTCCGTGGACTCGAAGGTTCCGTCGCCGCCCGCTTCGCCGCCCAGCCGCACGGTCACCTCGAGCGGCAGCCGCGCGTCCAGCGCCCGCAGCGCGTCCAGGAGCGACTCCCGCGCGGGCGCGCGGCGCAGCTCCAGGATCGGCTCGTTGCGGAAGCCGGCGGCCGGCTCGGTCACGGTGCTCACGGCGCGGCCAGCAGCTCCTCGATCGGGGTTCCGCGCTGCTGCTCACCGAGGAACGACTCGTTGGCCGTGTTCTCGAGCAGGCGCCGCACCAGGTAGGCCATCCCGGCCACGAGATCGCCCACCGGGCAGTAGATCCGCACCCGATGGCCGAGGTCGGCGAGCGCGGCCGCCAGGTCGTCGCCCAGGCCGCGCAGCACCTGGAACTCCACGTCCCGGTCCTGGCGGCCCAGCTCGCGCGCCACCGTGACGGCGTGCGCCACGGAGCGCAGGTTGTGCGAGGCGATCGCTGGGCGCACGTCCGGCCACGCCTCCACCAGCCGCCGGGTGAGGGCCTCGAAGTTGCGGTCCGAGTCGCGCTTCGCTTCGAACACCGGCGGCGTCCAGCCGTGCTGGCGAGCGTCCACGACCTCGTGGTCCCAGTAGGCGCCCTTCACCAACCTCACGACCAGGGGCTGCTCGCGCTCCGTCGCCGCGGCCCAGTCGAGCACCTGCTCGAGCTGCTCCGGCGACTCACGCAGGTAGGCCTGGATGACGACCCCGGCCGAGGGGCCGGCGCGGAGCTCGGGCTCGTCGAGCAGCTCGAACACCAGGCCCATCGTCGCCTCGACCGTGTCCACCGACTCCATGTCGATGTGCAGGTGCGCGCCGAGCTCCTTCGCCCGGACGAGGAGCGGCCGCATGCGGCGGGCGGCGTCGTCTCGCCCGACCTCAGGCGCCTCCGGCCGCAAGAGCGGCGTGAGCGCCGAGACCTTGACCGACAGGTTCACCCGCGGCAGCGGCCCGAGCGAGTCGGCCTCCAGCACCGGGCGCTCCGGCCACGACGGCGCCGCGCCCGCGAGCGTCTCGAGCGCGTCCATGCAGCGCGCGGCGTAGCGGTCCGCCTCGGCCTCGGTGACGGTCGCCTCGCCGAGCAGGTCGAGCGACACGGCCGCGCCGTGCTCCCAGAGATGGCGGATCGCCTTGAGCGCGGCCTTCGGGCTCTCGCCGACGATGAAGCGGTGGGCCATGCGCCGCACGCCCGCCGCGGCCGCCGCGCCCAGCGCCGTCCGGCCCGCCTTCGTGCCGGACATGCGCATCGCGGCCTGGATCGGCGGCGGGCGGTCGTCCACCTCCTCCAGGTAGCCGGTCAGGTGGCGGGCGAGGTCGTCGAGCGACCGGCAGGCCGGCGTCACGTCGACGAAGCGGAACAGCGCAGCGCGCAGCTCGGCGTCGTGCGAGGCGAGTTCCATGGCGCGCTGGTCGAGCGCGCGGAGCGGGTGGCGCGACCTCCCGGGCAGCGCGGCATGGATCTCGCGCCCGACCTCCTGAAGCTCCGACTCCACGGTGTCAAAGCTACTCGGCGGGGTACGTAGCCACCATGCCCTCGCTCGTGCTCGGCCCCCTGCTTCGCTACGTCGGCGAGACTGAGGCGGTGCTCTGGGTCGAGACCGACTCGGAGTGCGAGGTCGAGATCCTCGGCTCGCGCGAGCGCAGCTTCTGCGTCTGCGATCACCACTACGCGCTCGTCTGCTGCGGCGACCTCGAGCCCGGCACCTGGCACGAGTACGAGGTCCTCCTGGACGGCGAGCGCGTCTGGCCGCAGGACGACGGCTTCCCGGCAAGCGCGTTCCGCACCTACCCGAAGGACACCCCGCTCAAGATCGTCTTCGGGTCCTGTCGCGTTGCCGCGCCGCACGAGCCGCCCTACACGCTCCCGAAGGACGAGGATCCGCGCGGGCGCGAGATCGACGCGCTCCACACGATGGCGCTCCAGATGCGCGACCAGCCGCGCCAGGAGTGGCCCGACGTGCTGCTCATGCTCGGGGATCAGGTGTACGCCGACGAGGTCTCCCCGGCCACGCTCGCTTTCATGGAGACGAAGCGCGACACCGACGAGAAGCCCGGGGAGCGCGTGCTCGACTTCGACGACTACACCCAGCTCTATCTCGAGAGCTGGGGCGAGCCGGCGATCCGCTGGCTGCTCTCCACGGTCTCGACGGCGATGATCTTCGACGACCACGACGTCCACGACGACTGGAACATCTCCGAGGCGTGGCTGGAGAAGGCGCGCTCCGACGACTGGTGGAACGAGCACATCAAGGCAGCGCTCGCGTCCTACTGGGTCTATCAGCACCTGGGGAACCTGCCGCCGGAGGCGCACAAGGACGACAGGCTCCTGAAGCGGGTAAAGGAGGCGGACGACGCCGAGGACCTGCTGGAGGCGTTCGCGTACCACGCCGATCGCAAGACTGACGGGACGCGCTGGAGCTACTGCCGCGACCTCGGCAACACTCGGCTCGTCGTGATCGACTCGCGCGCGGGGCGCGTGCTCGAGGAGGGCCGGCGCTCCATGCTCGACGAGGAGGAATGGAAGTGGGTCCACGAGCACGCCACGGGCGGCTTCGACCACCTCCTGATCGGCACCTCGCTGCCGTGGCTGCTCGGTCGCGGGATGCACTACGTCGAGGCGTGGAGCGAGGCGGTGGCCGGCGGCGCCTGGGGACCCGTGGCGGCGAAGGGCGCGGAGAGCCTCCGCCAGACGGGCGACATGGAGCACTGGGCGGCCTTCCAGGACTCGTTCGCCCGGCTCACGGAGCTGTTCAGGGCCGTCGGCACGGGCGAGGTCGGCGAGCCGCCGGCCTCGATCGTCGCGCTCTCCGGCGACGTGCATCACGCCTACCTGTTCGAGGTGGGCTATCCGCGCGGCACGCAGATGAAGTCCGGCGTCTGGCAGGCGGTCTGCTCGCCCTACCGGAACCCGCTCGGCAAGAACGAGCGCCGGTCGATCAGGATCGGGATGTCGCGCGGCTTCGCGCGCGTTGCCCGCGCCCTCGCCAAGCTCGCGGGGGTCCGCGACCCCGGCATCGGCTGGCGCATCGTCGGCGACGGCCCATGGTTCGACAACCAGTTCGCCACGCTCGTGATCGACGGGCGGAGCATCGAGATGAGACTGGACAAGGCGGTCCCGGTCGACGAGGAGAGCGCTCGGCTCGAGCGCGTGCTCGAGCACCGGCTCGCCTAGGACGCCGCCCGCGCCGCTAAGGTGGCCCGGCGCCCGATGGACTACCCGGTCGAGACCTTCACGGAAGAGGAGCAGGCGCTCCTCGCCGCTCATTTCACGAACCTCGACCGGCCCGTCTTCGCGCTCGTGAACCTGCCCGAGACGGTCAAGGGCGCGCTGTTCGCGCGCTACTCGCGCTACCAGGGCACGTTGAGGAGGCTCTACCTAGAGGAGTTCGCCCAGGACGCCGCCGGAGGCGGGCAGGCGTTCGACGGCGAGGAGGGCGAGCGCGCCCGCCGGCTCTACGAGCGCATCTTCATCGGCTACGGGGACGACTCGGTGGCCCAGCTCGGCGGCGCGCACATCGCCTGCGAATGGGTCTCGAACGTCATGACGAAGCTGCTCCAGCGCGGCCGGCTGGCCGCCTATCTGGAGCAGTCGACCCGCTACATGCCCTACGACGCGCCCATGGCCGAGGGACTCGGCTACCGCTACTGGCGCCACCCCGAGCTAGGGCCGGAGTACGAGGCGGCGATGGACTTCCTGTTCGACTCGTACTCCGAGGCGCTGCCGCGCGTCGAGGCCTGGGCGGCCGAGCGCTTTCCGCGCGACGAGGACGAGCCGGAGGCCGCGCACGCCCGCTCGATCAGAGCCAAGGCGCTCGACCTGCTGCGCGGGCTGCTGCCCGCGTCATCGCTCTCGCATGTGGGCATCTTCGCCACGGGCCAGGCCTACGAGCAGTTGCTGCTCCGGCTGTTCGCCTCGCCGCTCCCCGAGGCGCGCGACTACGCCGGGATGATCCTGGAGGAGCTGAAGACGGTCGTGCCGAGCTTCGTGGCACGCGTGGAGCGCCCCGACCGCGGCGGCGAGTGGATCGGCTACTTGGAGGAGCGCGAGGGCGCGGCGGAGCGCTGGGCGGCACGGCTGGGACTCGACCGGGCACGGCGCGACGAGGAGTCGGGACCCGCCGTGCGGCTCCTCTCGGTCGAGGGCAGCGAGGAGGACCTGCTCGCCGCCCTCCTGTTCGAGGCGGCGTCCGTGTCCGAGGACGAGACGCGCGCGGCCCTCAATAACCTGCCCCCCGACGAGCGGGCCGCGATGCTGGCCGAGCTGGTGGGCGAGCGGCACAACCGCCGCCATCGCCCCGGGCGCGGCTTCGAGGCGCTCCGGTACCGCTTCGAAGTGGTCTCCGACTACGGCGCGTTCCGCGACCTCCAGCGCCACCGCCTGCTGACCGTGCAGTGGCAGACGCTCGGCCCCGAGCTCGGCGCCGGCGTGCCTCACGAGCTGGACGAGGCCGGCGTGGGCGACCTCTACCGCGCGGGCCTCGAGCGCTCGCGTGAGGAACACGCCCGCATCACCGAGCTGGGGCATCCGGAGCTGGCCCACTACGCGCTCGCGCTCGGGTACCGGATCCGCTACGTGCTCGACATGAACGCGCGCGAGGCGATGCACCTGATCGAGCTGCGCTCGGGCCGCGAGGGCCATCCCGCCTACCGCGCCGTCGCCCACGCGCTGCACGCGGAGATCGAGCGCGTGCACCCGGCGGTGGCCGCGACGATGACCTTCGTGGACCGTGACACCGAGCCGCGGCTGGAGCGGATCCTGTCCGAGATCCGCGCGCACGCGAAGCAGGGCGCCCGCGTGTAGGCCGACCGCAACTCGTTCCCCCAAAAACGGTTAGAGGGGCACCCACCGACCAAGGAGGATGCCCCAGTGGCGCAGCGTAGCGGAAGGCTCATGACCGTCCTGATCGCCGCGGCGGCCGCCGCGCTCGTGGCAGCGACCAGCGCGACGGCGGCCATTGTGATCGGCAATGGCAGTTCCAACGTCCTCACCGGCACCCCACAGCGCGACGTGATGCTCGGCCGCGCCGGCGACGACACAATCAACGGGCTCGCAGGCGCCGATCTGATCCGCGCCGGCCGCGGCGCCGACACGGTCAGCGCCGGACGGGGACCGGATCGGGTCCGTGGCGGCGAGGGCAACGACACGCTGAACGGCGACCGGGGCTGGGACTTCATCCGCGGCGGCCTCGGCGCGGACGTGATCGCCGGCGAGGGCGGGCACGACTTCGTCTCGGGCGGCAAGGACGACGACACCCTGAGCGGCGGGGCCCGCGGCGACGTGATCTTCGCCAACCGTGGACGCGATCACGAGGACGGCGGCGACGGGCCGGACCGCCTGTGGGCGCTGTCGCGCTTCGACGTCGAGTTCATCGGCGATCCGAATGGCGACGAGCTCAGCGGCGGGAACGGGAACGACCGCTTCCGAGTGCGAGACGGCGAGGTCGACCTGGTCCACTGCGGCGAGGGCGACGATCACGTCAAGGCCGACCAGTTCGACCAGGTCGACAACGACTGCGAGCACGTCGACAGGCGCGACGTGACCTCGCTCGACCAGGTGGACGACGGCGACGAGAACCGGGTGGAGCCCGGGGACTGACGACGGTGCGGGCTGGTACGGTCGCCCGGCCGTGCCAGCCCACGACCTGCTCACGGACGTCCGCGTAGCGCCTTCGATCCTGGCGTCCGACTTCGCGCGCCTCGGCGAGCAGGTCGAGGCGGTCATGGGCGCCGGCGCGCGCGTGATCCACGTCGACGTCATGGACGGCCACTTCGTCCCGCCGATCTCGATCGGCGCGCTGATCGTCGACGCGCTGCGCGACCTCGTGCACGAGCGCGGCGGCGCGCTCGACGTGCACCTGATGGTCGAGCGCCCCGAGCGCCGCATCGACGACTTCGCCGGTGCCGGCGCCGATTCGATCGCCGTCCACTGGGAGGCCACGCCGCACGTGCACTACGCGCTACAGGCCGCGCGCGCCGCGGGCCTCAACGTGGGGCTCGCCATCAACCCCGCCACGCCGCCAGAGGTCGTCGCGGGCGTCACCGACGACCTCGACCACGTGCTCTGCATGACCGTGAACCCCGGCTGGGGCGGCCAGGCTTACATCGAGAGCTCCACCGCGAAGGTCGCCCGGCTGCGCGAGCTGCTCGGCCCCGACGTGCCCATCGAGGTGGACGGCGGCATCGACGCCGAGACGGCCCGCATCACGCGCGAGGCCGGCGCGACCCTCTTCGTGGCGGGCTCGTCGATCTTCGGCAGCGCGGACCCGGTCGCGGCCTACGGGGAGATAGCCGCGGCCGCGGCAGCCGTCTAGGACGGCCTTCTCTGCCGAGCCTGATCCTCCGGCGGCCAGTAGAAGACCTCGACCCGCATCCCATCGGGGTCGAAGACGAAGGTCGCGTAGTAGCCGGGGATGTCCCGATCCTCTTCGGGCGGGAAATGAACCCGGTCGCCGCGGGCCAGGCAACGCTCGTGCGCGGCATCGACCTCGTCGCGGCTGTCGGCCTCGAAGGCGAGATGCTCGATCCCCACGTTGTAGTAGTCGTGCTTGCCGCCGTCAGCCGGTCGCAATCCCAGATCCGCGCCCCTGCCGAAGGCGCTCAGATAGACGACCTCCTCGGTTCCGCGGTAGGTGGGATAGCGCACGAACTCGGTCCATCCGAGTGGTCCCAACAGGGCGAGGTAGAACTCGAGCGATCGCTCGACGTCGGTGACGGCGAGGTCGACGTGGTGGATGCCCTTCCCCGGCATGACTCCTCCTAATCCCGCGGTTCTATTGCGTCGAGGGCCTCGTCCGCCCCGTGGAACCACTCGAAGCGCACGACCTTCCCGCCACGGAGGGTCCACAGCGTCGACAGCCGCCCCTCCACCTCGACCCGGCTTCCCCGCCCGCGTGCTCGATAGCCCAGCACCACGGCCACCCGGTCTTCGCTCGCCGTGAAGCGCTCGGGCTCGAACCGCCAGCTCTCCCACCCCTCGACGAAGACCTGCTCCACCGCGCGCGTGAAGGCCTCCAGGCCGTACCGGGTCCCCGGTTCGACGGCACCCGCAGGATTGACGTACTCGATCTCCGCGTCCAGCAGGTGTGCCGGTCCTGGGTACTCGTCACGCGCCCACGCGTCGTAGATCGCGCGCACGATCTCCACGTTCTCCTCCGACATCGCCCCCCAGTATCCCGCTCGTCGTCCCAACCAGGAGTCGTGCTGGTCGCCGGGCTTGGTGCTGCTCTCAAGCGGGGATATGCTCGGCGTGATGGGAGCATGCAGGGCGCTCACCGCCGGTGTCGCCGTGGTAGCTGTGCTTTCCAGCTGCGGCGGCGATGACGATGCCTCCTCGACCACGGGTACTTCCACGTCGTCGAGTACGACCGCGGCGAGTGCCCCGGCGACATTCCGGACTCGATTGCTCAGGAGCAACGAGCTGGCAGGGTTTCACGTTGCGGACGTCTCGGTCCACACGACACCCAATAGCTGGGTCTCCGCCGAACAGATTCCAGCGGATCAAGCGGCCGCGGAGAAAGCGATGCTGAAGCGCGATGGGTTCAGCGCCGGCGTGCACGAGGACCTCATGAGCGGCGGCACCGGCGGGGCATCGATCGTTGAGCAGTTTCGTTCGCCCCAAGCAGCTGCTGACGCGCTGGACTTCTATCGCATGCAATCCAAGGCGTTCGGACCCTATGCACGGTTCAAGGTCACCGGGGTCCCCGACGCTGTGGGCTTCTCGCTCGGGGGTCTGGATGGGGGGGGAATCAACATCGATTTCAGCGACGGCGCCTACTACTACCTGGTCGGCCGGGAAGCAGGCAGCAGGGCTGCCGTCAAGACCCTGAATACCGCCGCGCGTCAGCTCTATCTCCGCGTGCACGGGTAAGCGATGGACGGTCGGCCTGGATGGCGCTGAGCGGGCTCTGCACGGGCGCGGCCTCGGGCATAGGCCGGGCTACTGCGCTGGCGCTCGCAGCTCGTGGGACGAGCGTGATGGTCGGCGACATCGACGTCGGCGGAGCGGAGGAAACCGTGCGCATGATTCAAAGGCGAGGCGGCGTCGCGCGTGCGGCGGTCGTCGATGTCTCGGATCCCGCGCAGGTAGAGCGCTTCGTCGCCGAGGCGGTTGCGGCGCACGGCGCCCTCGACTGTGCGGCGAACGTGGCGGGGACGCACGATGGGCTCGGGGCCCTGACAGCCGATGTCGCGGTCGAGGACTTCGATCGTCAGATTGCCGTGAACCTCCGCGGAATGTGGTTGTGCGTCCGCGCCGAGCTACGCAGCATGGTCGAACGCGGCAGCGGCTCGATTGTCAACGTGTCTTCGGTCAGCGGCTTGATCGGTGCCGAGCACGGCGCGCCTTACGCGATCGCGAAGCACGGCATCCTGGGGCTCACCAAGACTGCGGCGCTCGAATACGCCACCGCGGGAGTCCGTGTCAATGCAGTCTGCCCCGGTCTCGTCGACACGCCTTTGACGGCTCGCTCGTGGACACTGATCGATCCAGATCAACCCGAGCGGGTCTGCGAGGAGGCACTCGGCATGATCCCCGCCGGCCGAATGGCGACAGCAGACGAGGTCGCTGGGACGATTGCCTGGCTCTGCTGTGATGCGCCGGCATATCTAACAGGGGCGTCGATCGTGATCGACGGCGGCTTCACGGTTCAAGGCTGACAGAGGCACGGACGCTGCCGCTTTGCGCGAAAAGCACTCCGGGAAGTGGGACTACAAGCGCAACCGGCCGGCGTCGAACTCGCGCAGCGTCATATCGGCGTTGAAGTTGGAGGGAAAGGTGTCGCTGGAGCTCAGCTGTTCAAGAACGGGTCGGGCATCAGGTTCGTTCCAGAACAGCACCTACCGGCTCTGGCGGCCCACCCCGCTCTACCGGGCATACCGCCTCGAGCGCGAGCGTCTGCCTCGATTGCGAGAAGGTCCCGGCCGCGTGACCGTTTTCCCCGCCGTGTTTCCCCGCACCCGCCGCTTTGTCCGTGCTAATGCGGGCTGGGGCACATGTAGTAGATGTGCGCAGGCGTATCGAGTCGCCCGGTGGAGCCTACTTCGGGCTCGCGGCCTAGCACGAGATGACCGGGCGGGGCCGGGTTACAAACAGCCGACCCGGCCCGCCTGGGTGTCAGTCACCTACTCCCGCAGCCCCACGGCTTCGAGGGCTTCGGCACGGTTTGCGTAGTGCTCGACGCGGGCCACCCTCCCGTCGCGCATCAGGAAGACGGACGCGCCGAGCATCTCGACCTCGTTCTGGGTCCCGGCCAACCGGCCGTGCTGCCTCC
>Ga0207706_10001789_pt1 | contig 21121 bp, 24 predicted proteins | sample KBSC53metaG_FD_184318 | JGI IMG/M metagenome (GOLD analysis project Ga0207706, IMG submission 184318) | Corn rhizosphere microbial communities from Kellogg Biological Station, Michigan, USA - KBS C5-3 metaG (SPAdes) (version 2) | ecosystem: Host-associated > Plants > Roots > Rhizosphere > Soil ... | reverse complement strand
GGCACCCCTTGGGGTTCCGCGGACCCCTCCCGATCCACCGGGGCACCCCCCTGGGGTTCCCCGGACCCCTCCCGACTCACCGGGGCACCCCCTTGGGGTTCCCCGGACCCCTCCGGGGTTGGGCCGCCTTGACGAACCGGCCGACCTTGAACGCCGAGGGGCAGAGGTCGGCCAGCTCGCAGCGGTCGCAGCGCGGGTCCTTGGCCGTGCAGACCTCGCGCCCGAACCAGATCAGGCGGTGGGAGAAGATCGTCCACTCCTCCATCGGCACCAGCGCCATCAGGTCGCGCTCGACCTTGACCGGGTCGTGGTTGCTGGTCAGCCAGAGTCGCCGCGAGAGCCGCCCCACGTGGGTGTCGACCACCACGCCCTCGTTGCGGGAGAAGAAGGTGCCAAGGACCACGTTGGCCGTCTTGCGGCCGACCCCGGGCAGCTCGACCAGCTCGTCGATGGTCTCGGGGACCTCGCCGCCGTGGTGCTCGAGCAGGTAGGCGGCCGCCCCCTGGATCGACTTGGCCTTGTTGCGGAAGAACCCGGTGGCGTGGATGGCCGCCTCGACCTCGGTCCGGTCGGCGGCGGCCAGGTCGGCCGGGGTCGGGTAGCGGCGGAACAGCTCGGGCGTGACCTGGTTGACGACCACGTCGGTCGACTGGGCCGACAGGATGGTCGCCACCAGCAGCTCCCAGGCCGAACGGTGGTCGAGCGCGGTGGTGACGACCGGGTAGCGGGCGGCCATCCGCTCCCGGATCTCGGCCACCCTGGCCAGCCTGGCGGCCTTGGATTCCCGGCGGCGCCGGGGCACCGCGGCACTCGAGGAGGCGGGCATGGCGGGATGGTAAAGGCCTGTCTCCGGATCGGCCACTGAAGTCCGGGGCCAAACGTGCCGAGAAAGGTTGGGGACCGCGCGCTTGGGGAGGGTGCCGTGACCGGAAACGACGTCAGGGACGAGTGGCGGGCGCCGCTCGACGACCTTCGCACACTTCGCGAGTCGCTGCGGGAGGAGGAGCAGCGGGTCAGCTACTGGCGGCAGCTCGTCCAGGGCCGGCTCGACCTCGTCCGCACCGCGCTCGAGGGGGGCCATCCGAGCGCCGACGACCTGGCCAGCCTGGCCGCGGCCCGGCCGCGGGACGGGGCCAGGCGGCGCTCGCCGGCGGCCACCAGCCTGGCCCTTGAGGGGCTCGTCAGCCCCCTGGCCGGCCTGGAGGGGCTCTGGGACGCGCCGATCGCCTGGGACGACCCGCCGGCCCTGCACCGGCTGGAGCGGGGGCTGGTCGAGGCCGAGGTCAAGCTGTCGGCCTACCGGCGGGCGCTGCACGAGCGGATCGACGCCTGCACCGCCCAGCTGGTGGACCACTACCAGCGCGATCCCGCTCAGATCGTGAGGTGACGGTCAGCGACATAGCGTTGCGTACGGTGGTTGCAGGCTTCACAAACCGGTCAGCAGGCCGTACGCTGATCCTCGTACGAGGAGGCGCTGTTGGGCATCGCTGTCCGGCATATCGGTCGGGCGACCCTGCTCGGTGCGGGCGCTCTGGCCACCACGCTGGCCGCCGAGGTCATGGCGGCCCGGCGCCACCGGTTTGTTCCCGCTGAGCCGCCGCTGGAGATCAGCGGCACGATCGGCCCGGAGGACGGCGACCCACTTACGCTGGTCGTTCTCGGCGACAGCTCGGTCGCCGGGGTCGGCGCCGAGGCCGCCGAGGACACCCTCACCTACGGGGTGGCCAAGGCGCTGAGCGACCAGTACCGGGTCAGCCTGCACGCCCTTGGCGTCTCCGGCTCCCGGCTCTGCGACGTTGTCGGCCGCCAGCTCCCGCAGCTGGAGGGCCTGGGCGCCGACATCGTGCTGGTCTGCGTCGGCACCAACGACGTCACCCACGGCACCACCCTCCGTGAGGCCCGGCGCCAGCTGCGGCTGCTGGTCGCCGGCCTGGCCGCGGTCGCGCCCGAGGCCAGGGTGATCGTGTCGGGCCTGCCCCCGGCCGAGACGGCGACCGCCTTCCACCGTCCCCTGCGCGACCTGCTCGGGCTCAGGGCGCTGCTGTTCACCCGCCTCTACCGGGCCGAGCTGGCTCCTCACGGCATCTCGGTGTTCGACATCGCCAAGCTCACCAAGTCGGCCTTCCACGGTAAGCGGGAGATGTTCAGCGCCGACAGGTTCCACCCCTCCAGCGCCGGCTACGCCTTCCTCGGCACCGTCTACGGCCGGGCCGTCCGCGAGGCCCTCGACGCCGCCGCCCTCGACCTCCAGCCCGACCCCGAGGCCGAGCTCGCCGGCTAGTCGAACAGCTCGTCGAAGAAGCTCTTCTTGCGGCGCTTCTTCGAGCCCTCGCTGTAGCGGCGGTCGTCGTCGTCGCGGTCCTTGAACGGGTTGGGGATGCTCTGCTGCCGGCCACGCTCGTCGTCGCGCTCGCTGGGGGCCGGGTTGCCGCCCTGCCAACCCTGCTCGGCGTCGACCAGGCGCTCGAGCTCGCCCCGGTCAAGGAAGATGCCGCGGCAGTCGGCGCACTGGTCGACGGTGACGCCGCTGCGCTCGTAGGTCCGCATGAGCCCCTGGCACTTGGGACAGATCAGGTCGGTTGCCAACTTGGATCGCCTCCTCGCGTCGAGTCGTCGAGTCTAGGTTCAGCCCGCGACCACCGCGAACCGTGGGGTGACCCCGAGGAGCCGGGCGGCCGGCGGCTGCTGGAGCAGCTCGGCCCACTCGATGTCGCCCAGCCGCTCCAGCCGGGCCGGGCCCCAGCCGGCCGCCTCGACCAGCTCGACCACCTGGTCGGGGTGGGTCCCCCCGGCCAGCGGCAGCTCGTCGGTGACCGACGGGTCGTAGTGGTCGTGGTGGTGGTCGGGCTCCCCGCGGAGCTTGCGCAGCCCATCCCTGGCCCGGGAGCGCAGGGCCTCGACCGGGTCGCCCCCGCCCCACAGGCCCTCGAACAGCACCAGCCGCCCCTCAGGGGCGACCCCGCGCCAGGCGGCGAGCGCGGCACCGGGGTCGGGCAGCGTCCACAGCAGGTGCCGCTCGATCACGACGTCGAACGGCCCGGGCGGCGGCTCCTCGGCGCCCCCTTGGACAACCTCGACCTCGAGGCCGTCGCGGTCGGCGTGCTCGCGCAGACGCTCCAGCATCCCGCCGGACAGGTCGAGCGCGGTCACCCGATGGCCGAGCCGGGCCGCGGCCAGCGACAGGAACCCCGTCCCGGCGCCGACGTCCAGCACCCGGCACCCCTGGCCGGGCAGGAACCGGTGCAGGGCGGCGTTCCAGGTGGCCCGCACGGCCGGCGAGGCCACGGCCCAGCCGTGGTCGGAGGAGTGGTCGTAGGTGGCCGCGTCCGCGTCCCACCACGCGCGGACCTTGCCGGTCAGGTCGCCCGGGTCGCTCACGGCACGGGAGGGCGGGTGTTGGTCACGGGCCGGACGACCCGGCCGGCGGCGCGCTCGCGGGCCAGGCGGCGGTCCTCGCGGACATTGACCACCTTCTCCTCGTAGCTGGCCCAGGAGATCAGGATGCCGAGCACGGCGCAGAGCGCGATCAGGTCGCCGGCCCCCCACAGGATGGCCCCGCCGACCTGCTGGTCGGCCAGCGGCGTCGGGCCCCAGGAGCGCTGGAAGGTCTCCAAGGTCGGGGCCAGCACCCGCCCGCTGTTCATGATCGCGACCCCGAGGAAGGCGTGGAACGGGACCATCAGGAACACGAACAGCAGCCGGGCGGCGTGGTGCAGGCGCCAGCGGGACGGGTCGAGGCCGACCAGCGGCCACCAGAACAGCAGCCCGACGGTCAGGAAGTGCAGGTGGACCAGGTCGTGGACCAGCGGCTGGCGCAGGGTCAGGTCGAACAGCGGCGAGAAGTAGAGCCCGTACAGGGTGAGGGTGAACAGCACCCAGGCGACCAGCGGGTTGCCGATCACCCGCATGGGCGGGCTGTGCAGCACCCGGATCATGCGGCGGCGGGTTCGGCCCTTGGCCACTCGCAGGGCCAGGGTGATCGGCGCTCCGAGGGCCAGCAGGGGGGCCGCGATCATGGTGAGCAGCATGTGCTGGGCCACGTGGACCGAGAACAGCGCCGTGTCGTAGGCCTCGACCGGCGACAGCAGGGCGACGGCGATGGCCGCGACCCCGCTCAGGAAGTAGGCGGTCCGCCGGGCCGGCCACTCCACCCCACTGGCGACCAGGCGCCGCCTGGCCTGGAGGTAGGCGATCGCCAGGGCCAGCAGCCCCACGGTGACCAGCGGGTTGAACGACCAGGAGAGCAGCAGCCGGGCCGGGGTCGGGGCCGGCACCGTCGACCCGGGCGCGGGCCCCGCCAGGGCGGTCCCGGCGCCGGCGGCCAGCCAGGTCAGCGCGAGGACGCCGGCGGCAATCACCCGGCGCCCGGCCCTGCGAGACCACTTCTGGACCACGGGCTCAGCTTACGCCGGCGGGTTCGGCCCGGCGCGGCGAGCGAAACCCGGCCAGTCCGGCCACCACCATGGCCGCGCCCAGGCCGAGGGTGAAGGTGATGGCGGCCCGGGTGACGACCGGGCCGAAGCTGGAGGTTAGCTGGGAGCGGCCGAGAGCCGACAGGTCGGGCAGGGCCCCGGCCAGGGTCAGGAACACCCCGCCGAGCAGCAGGTAGAGCAGGCCGGTGTCGGCCCGGCCGCGCAGCAGCCGCCAGGCGGCCACCCCGGCCGTGGCCCAGCCGGCGGCCGAGGTGACGACCCCGTACAGCTCGGTGGCCAGCGGAGCCGTCGAGGCGAGCAGCGCCCCGGCGGTGTGGACCATGTCGGCGGCCACCGCCACCAGGGCCACGACGGCCAGGACCCTGGGCCGGCGGTAGCCGCCGGCGGCGGCCAGGGCGGCGGCGAACAGGCCCACCGCGATCAGCACCCACGGCCAGGGCGACGGCCCCGGCACCCAGGTGATGTCGCCCCTGACCACCATGGTCCGGTCGCCCTGGCGCAGCGGGACCCGCCAGTCGGGCACGATCACGTGGGGCGTCCCAGGGCTGGCTTTCACGGCCGGCGGGTCGGGGCCGGTCCAGTGGGACCGATGGTCGTGCCAGGCCGCCGACGGCCCGTCGCCGACCCGGCGCCAGTCGGGAGCGGCCTTGGGGTCGAACTCGGACGGGATGTCCGCCGGGGCGGTGCGGAAGCGGTTGGTGTAGGTGCTGGGCGACCGCTGGTTCTCGTACACGCCGCCGGGGCCGATCCGGAGATATGGCTCCAGCCGGTAGCCGAGCACCACCACCTCCTGGTCGGACCGGTTGGTCAGCTCCAGCTGCTCGCCGGGCACCGTCCGCACCGAGATGCCGGGCGCGCCCTGCTCGATGCCGCGGATCCCTGTCCGGTAGTTGCTCGCCTCGGTCCCGGCGCCGAGCGCGTGCGCGGCCGCCGGCCCCGCCGAGGTCACGCCGAGCAGCAGGGCCAGCCCGGCGACCACTCCAGCCCCCCGTACCCGGCGGCCGATGCTCATCGCCTCCGCCCGCGCCCTGGTGAGGCGGGCCGCGACCGCTCGCGCAGGCGCAGCGCCAGGGCGGCGGCCACGATCACGACCGCGACCCCGGTGCCGAGCAGCAGGATCCGGGTGCGGGAGCTGCTCTGGGACCCGCCGGCCGACGGCGGCACCCCGACCATGACGTAGCCGGTCCTGGTCAGGCGGGCGCTCACCTGATGGCTGGCGGGGGTGTCGGTGCTCGGCAGCACCTCCCAGGCCCGGCCGTCGGCCGACGACAGCACCTGGTGGCCGCCCGTGTCGGCGACCGCGGTGGTCAGCAGGGGGTAGACGAGGCCGACGCTGGACTGACCGCCGAGGGCCTCCACTTTGGCGCCCGACGGCTGGTAGCTGGCCTGGATGCGGTAGGCGTTGCCGGCGCCGACCAGCCCGGAGGGGACCGGCCCGAGGGTCGCCGGGTCGGCCGGGTCGACCGTCACCTCGACCCCGGTCTGGCCCGACCGGGGCGGCACGGCGCCCTGGCTCAGGACCAGGTTGACCTGCCCGTCGCCGGTCGAGAAGGCGCCGAGCTGGGACCCCTCGAGGGCGAGCGCGAGGGTGAAGCGGGTCGAGGCCGGCGGCTTGTTGCCGGCGGCCAGGTCGGGGGGCGGGTTCACCCAGCGGTAGGGGGTTGGCGGGGCCAGCCCGTCCAGCAGGGGACGCCTGGCCAGGATGCTGGCCCGGCCGCTGACGGCCGCCCCGGCCAGGTACAGGGCCACGATCCCGACCCCGGCCAGGAGCGCAAGCCCGGACCGGGTCCGGGTCCGGGACGCCCGCTCGTCCGGAGGCCGTAGCTGGCGATGGCCGGGAGTGCTCATCGGGACGGGCGGATGGCCGCGATGTCCGCGGTGGCGAACTGGGGTGGCCAGGTCACCTCGCGCCGGTTCACCTCCGTCCACTCCCAGATGACGCTGGCCGCGCGGAGGTTGGCCCCGGCGTCGGCGCTGCCCGCGGGGGCGAACTCGATGCCGCTGCCGTTGGGCAGGCCTCCCGCCGGCACCCTGACCTTGCGGGCCGCGGCGGCCACGTCGGCCGGCCGCATCGAGCTCGCGTCCGGCAGCACGTGGCGGAACAGCGCCCAGGCCCCGGAGAAGCCGGCCAGGGCGGCGGCGCTCATCGAGTGGCCGTTGGCCTTTCGGTAGGCCGCGTCGGCCCGATCCAGCAGCGCACGGGCCCCGGGGGCGAGGCCGGCCGGGTTGATCCCATGGGTGTCGGGCTTGTCGGAGGCGAACAGGCCGACCGCGTCGTCGCCGAGCAGCGCCCCGAACTCCGGCATGCAGTAGCTGGAGGAGGTGCCGATGCTGGCCAGCAGGGGCAGGTGCTGGCGGACCTGCTCCTGACGCAGCGCCACCCCGTCCTGGAGGTAGGCGACCACGAACAGCACGTCGGGCCGGGCGGCGGCGATCCTGGCCACCACCTTGGCCGGGTCGTAGCGGCGCGGGTCGTAGGCGACGTCGGCCACCGCCTTCAGGCCTCGGTCGCCCAGCTCGGCCCGGGCGCCGTCGGCCACCGCCGCGCCGTACACGTCGTCGACGGCGGCGATGGCGAAGCGCAGGGACGAGGCCGGCCGTCCCAGCTTGGGGGCCAGCTGGTCGGCGACGAAGCGGATGGCCCCCCGGCCCAGCAGCCCCCCGGTCGGGGCGACCCGGAACACCAGGTCGCCCCCGCCCGGCCCGGCCAGCTTGCCCACCGCCCCGGTCTCCCAGAACAGCGACCCCCGCCCGGCCGCGGCCGTGGCCGCCGGGCTCGAGATCGTGCTGCCGTAGCTGCCCACGACCAGGTCGACCCCCCGGTCGGCCAGCGCCCTGATCGCCCCAGGGGCGGCGTCCGCCTCGGGCACGTCCACCTGGTCGAGCACCACCGGCCGCCCGCCGATGCCCCCCTCGGCGTTGATCAGCTCGGCCGCGACCCGGACCCCGTGGTACTCGTCGATCCCGCCCATCCCCTGCGTGCCACTCAACGGGTAGATGGCCCCGACCCGCACCGGGTCGGGGGGGTCGCTGGCGCAGGAGGCGACCAGCAGCAGGGCGAGGAGCAGGACAACTGCACGCAGGTGGCGCATGGTCTCAGGTCACCGCCAGGAGGTTGGCAACGGCATGGGTGACGGCCGGAACCGTCCAGCGGCCGGAAGCGTACCGCTGCCACGACAGCAACAGCGCGGCCCCAAGGTCGACCGGCATGGCCGCCACCCCGTACGCCGGCAGATGGACCAACGCGAACACCCCGGCACTCCCCACCACCGCAGCCACAACCCCGAACCGGAGCAGCCGTTCGTACAGCACCCGCCGGAACAACGCCTCCTCGGCCACCGCCGCCCCCAACGCCAGCCCGACCGCCACACCCCCCGCCCGCCGATCCGCCACCGGCCCGCCCACGACCGCGGCCCCCGCCACCCCGACCAACCCGAGCAGCAGAGGTGCCGTCCACCCGAGGGGCGCCCGGGCTGGCGGGATGACCTGGTCCCGGCGCACCGCCAGCGCCCCCACCAGCAGCACCAGGTACCCGACGGCGAGCAGCGGCACGGCGAACGCCGCCCCGCCCAGGGCCGGGCGGGCCAGCAGGAACAGGAGCCCACCGGCCACCGCCAACCAAGCCCCCGGGTCAGCCGCCGGGGCGGGCCCGGGGACTGTGGACAACCGGGCGACCCACCCGCGGCGACGGGCGACGCTCCCCCACCGTTGGGTGTTGGTCGTCATCCGGCGACCTCGAAGGCGGCCTGGGTCAGGACCCGGGGGTCGAAGGGGGCGTGGTCGGCGGCGACGAACTCGACCTGGACCACGTGCTGGCCGGGGGGGAGCTGGGGGAGGCGCTGGCGGAGGCCGTAGTTCATGGCGACGAGCTTGCCGTCGACGTAGAGGTGGATGTGGCCCTCGTCGCCCTTGACGCGGGTGGTGGTCTGGTTGACGACCTTGCCGCCGTCGAGGGCGAGGACCAGCTCGGGACGGGTCTGCTTCACCGTCTGGCCCTGGCGGGGTGTCTCGATGGTGAGCTTGGCCGGGCTGCTGGGGCGGTCGGCGGCGACGGCGGACGTGGTGGCTGTCGCGGCCTGGCCGCCGTTGTCGCCGTCGCTGGAGCAGGCGGCGAGGGCCAGGGCCGCGACCACGACCGCCACGGCGGCGGCGCGGAAGCGACGGTTCCGGGGGCGCTGGGTACGGCGTTGCACCATGGTGGTCCTCTACTCGATGAGCTGTTCGAAGCGGCCGCCGCGCTTGCTGCGGCCGGTGGTGGTGTCGATCGCGAACGCCACGCGGCCCAGTTCGAGGTCGACATTGGCGGCGAAGTGCCCTGGGCCGAGGCGGATCAGTGTCAGCGCCTCGGGTGCGCCGGACCCCTTGGTCATCCTAGCGCGGGCCTTGTCGGTGGGCTGCTCGTCGCCGCTGGGGTTGAAGAAGGTGAAGTGGACGGTGTTGGGGCCAGGTCGGCCGGGGTCGATGTAGCCCTGCAGGGTGCCGCCCGCGGACAGGGTGACGGTGTAGAGGGTCGGCTGGCCGGGCGCCTCGGAGACCTTGACCGGCTGCGGGGCGGCGCGGGCCTCCAGCTCCATGGGCACGGTGACCGCCGGGCCCGACCCCTCGACCAGGCCGACCACGACCCAGCGCCCGGCGATCGAGAGCTGGCTGCCCTGAGCGTGCCAGAGGCCGTCGTCAGCCTTGGCCAGGTCGAGGGTCGAGGGCCCGATCTCCGGCTGGCCCCGGGGCGTGAACCGCAGGGCGACCCGGGTGGCCGGCCAGTCCTCGCCGGAGTCGTAGTCGGTGACCTTGGCGGTGAAGTCGTTCGGGCCGGCGGTGCCTGGCGAGGCGGTGAGGGCGATCCGCACCGAGGTGGCGAAGTCGCTCCCCTCGACCTGGACGCTGGGCGGGGCCGGTGGCTTGGCCGAGGCCTGCTCGACCACGAACTTGCCCGGCGGCAGCTGGCTGAGCACGGCGGTCACGGCCAGGATGCAGGCGGCCAGGGCAATCTCGCCGCGGACGTTGCGGCGCAGGCTGTCGAGGCGCCGGACGCCGCCGGCCAGCGCGGGCACGACCCGGAAGTGGTTGAGGGCCCCGAGCAGCACCAGCCCGAGGAACAGCGCGACCTTGAGGTCGAGGAAGCGCCCGTAGGGCGAGTCGAGCAGCCCGTGCCAGCCGCCCGCCAGGTGCAGGGCGCGGGAGAGGCCGGTGACCGCGACCAGGCCGAGGACCGGGGCGGCCAGCTTGGAGAAACGGACCGCCGAGGCCAGCTGCTCGGGCCGCTCCCGGCCCCGCAGCCCGGCCAGCAGCCAGACCAGCCCGCCGATCCAGGCGCCGACGGCGAGCAGGTGCAGCCACTGCACCAGCAGGTTGACGCTCCGCAGGGACGACGGCCCAGCCGCGTGCCCGACCAGCACGTGCAGCAGCATCGTGACCCCGGCGGCCACGCCGACGACCACCAGCCTCCAGGCGTCGACCGGCTCCTGGCCGGGGGGGTTGTGGACATCCGGCGGCACGTCACCTAACGGGCGGCTCGGCTCCCCCTCCGGGGGCCCTGCCATGGCGAGGGCTGGTTCCCGAGTGCCCTCCTGGCGCAGGCCCGCGGCCAGGAACCAGACCGCCACGGCCGTCACCACCACCCCGACGGCCAGCCGGAGGAGCCCCTGGCCGGTCGAGGAGTCGAGGAGGGTCCCGAGGGGGGCGTCGATGCGGGCCTTCTCGGCCAGGAACCGGGCGATCCCGCCGACGACGGTCAGGGTGGCGGCGACGGCCAGCAGCACCCTGGCGCCCGAGGGGAGGACCCGCCCGGTGACGGCCAGGCCGGTGACGGCCACGCCGACCAGCATGGTGAGCCCGGCGTAGAGGGCCAGCCGGGCGGCGGTGGCCGCGGCCGACGGGGTCTGGGTCGCGCCCTGGGGGGCCGCCTGGGCCTGAGGCGTGGCCGTCGGGGCGGGGACCCCGACCCCGAAGGCGAACGAGCCGGCGGTGACGTGGCCGTCGTCCTTGGAGACGACCCGCCAGCTGACGGTGTAGGTGCCGTCGGCCAGGTCGCCCAGGCCGACCGCGAACTGCAGCGGCTCCCCCTCGACCGGGGTGCCGTCGCCTCGCTGGAGCGGCTGGCCGCCGGTGTCGAGCACCTGGATGCTGGAGAGGCCGGGCTCGGGCCGCTCGGTGAAGGTGAGGACGACCCGGCGGGGCGCCTGGTCGAGCGACGCCCCGGCCGCCGGGTCGGACTCGCGCAGCAGCGCGTGGGCGCCCGCCGGCATCCCCGCGGCCACCAGCCACAGCACAGCCAGGACGGCGGCCAGCCCAGCCCGGCGCCACCACCGGGCGGCCACGAACCCCCGGCCCAGCCACCGGCCGGCGGGGAGCCCCTCGATCGGGCGCACTGCCGTCAGCTCCTCCGTCGTAGGGCCAGCACGCCGACCACGACCGCGGCCAGCAGGCCGAGGGCGCCGACGGCCAGGCCGATCGTCGCCGTCCGGCGGGCGCTGGCGAGCTCGTTGTCGGCCGCCTCGCGGTCGGCGGCCAGGACGGCGTTGATGCGGTCCGTCTCACGGTCCAGCCGGGTGGTCAGCTGCGAGCCGGTCGGCTCGGGGGCGGGGTACTGGGCCTCGGACGGGTCGACGATCTCGTCGAAGCCGTCCTTGCCCGAGGTGTAGCTCTGGTCGATCTTCTTGCCGCCGAGCGAGCCGGTGAGCTTGAAGGTGTAGGCGCCGGGCGCGGTCGGGATGAAGAAGGCGCGGTAGTCGCCCGGCTCGCCGAAGTCGTCGCCGAAGTACGGCTCCAGCGCCATCTGCCTGGGCTCGGCGTCGCCGGTGCTGACGGCGACCTTGAGGCCCTTGGCATCGGTCACGGGTTTGCCGTTGTTGCTGATCATCACCTGGACGCTGTTGGTCACGCCGGCATAGCCCGGCTCGGTGCCGAAGCCGACCTCGAGGGTGTAGTTGGCGACCTTGTGCTCGCCGTGGGCCGAGGCTGGCACGCCCAGCAGCGGGACCAGCAGCACGGCCACGACGGCCGCGGCGGCGGCGGTTCTCCTGCTCATGATGTCCTCCACAACCTCTGGCACACGCCGATCCATGGCACTGGCGCTCCCGGGGGGCGATTGGGGAAGTGGGCTCCCCCAAATGGATCAGGGACCGCGATGGTGCAGTCTCCTACGTGCCCCTCAGCGAGCCCAATGCGAGGGCGGTGCCCGGCCGCCCAGCCCGGCGGCGAGGAGGATGGCCGGGCGGACCCAGCCGGTGGGGCGGAGGCGGGCCGGGCGGTGGTCGGCCCGCTGCAGCCGCCGGCGGCGCAGGGCGCGGCCGGCGACCTCGGCGACCCGCCCGGCCCAGGCCAGGCCGAGGGCCAGGGCGCCCGCGACCAGCAGCTGGACGGCGATGCCGGTGAGGAGCAGGCGGCCGTTCACCGGGCCGCCCAGCGGGACCCCGGCCGCCGCCCGTTCGATCAGCTCCTGGACCAGGTAGATGGTGACCTGGAGCAGAGCAAGGCGCGCGACCAGGCGCCCGAGCGGCTCGGCGGACGGCCGGCCCCCTGGGCGCAGGCCGGCCCGGAAGCTGCGGGCGAGGGTGGCCCCGAGGGACGCCAGGCCGAGCACGATGGCGGCGGCGATCGCCGCCGACCAGTAGGCGTGGCCGCTGCCGGCCAGCACGGCCAGCCGGCGGCCGGGCTCGGGAACGGCCAGGCCGTAGGCAAGCCCGTGCCCGACCACCGCACCGGCGACGGCCGCGCCGGCCAGCGGGAGCCGACGGGCCAGACCACGCAACTCCATCGGCAAAGCATACGCGGCCGGGCGAAGGTGCCGGGATCTGCGCCGCCCGCCCGGTCAGCGGGCGCGCAGGGCCGCCGGGTCAAACCCGAAGGGCAGCTCGAGGCGGTTGGCGGCCAGCAGCTCGGCGTCGGCCAGCAGCTCGGCCGTCGGCCCGTCGGCGGTGATCGCGCCCCTGTTCATGACCAGGGCCCGCGGGCAGAGCTGGAGGGCGTACGGCAGGTCGTGGGTGACCATCAGGATGGTGACCTCGAGGCCGGTCACGATCTCGGCCAGCTCGCGGCGGCTGGCCGGGTCCAGGTTGGACGAGGGCTCGTCCAGGATCAGGATGTCCGGCTCCATGGCCAGCACGGTGGCCACCGCCACCCGCCGCCGCTGCCCGAACGACAGGTGGTGGGGCGGCCGGCCGGCGTGCTCCTCCATGCCCACCGCGGCCAGGGCGGCCTTGACCCTGGTCTCGAGCTCGGCGCCGCGCAGGCCCAGGTTGGCCGGCCCGAAGGCCACGTCCTCGGCCACCGTTGGCATGAACAGCTGGTCGTCGGGGTCCTGGAAGACGATCCCGACCCGGCGCCTGATCTCCTTGAGGTGCTCGGTGGCCACCGGCAGCCCGGTCACCACGACCCGCCCAGCGCCCGGCATGAGCACCCCGTTGCACTGGAGGACCAGGGTGGTCTTGCCGGCCCCGTTGGGCCCGAGCAGGGCCACCCGCTCGCCCCGCTGGATGGCGAAGCTGACACCGAACAGCGCCTGGTGCCCGTCCGGGTAGGCGAAGGCCACGCCCTCGACCTCGAGCGCCGGCGTCATGGGCGGACCCCCCAGGCGGTGGCGGCGACCAGGGCGGCCATGGCCGGCAGGCAGAGGGCGGCCAGCCACTGGGCCCGGGTCGCGCCCAGGTCCTCGAGCACCGGCATCGCCCCGGCGTAGCCGCGCGACACCATGGCCAGGTAGACCCGCTCGCCCCGCTCGTAGGAGCGGATGAACAGCGTCCCGGCCGAGGCCGCCACCGCCCGGGCCTGCCAGATCCAGCGGGGGTCGTGGCCTCGGGAGATGCGGGCGATCCGCATCCGTCTGACCTCGTCGGCGATCACGTCGGCGTAGCGGACCATGAACCCGGCGATCGTGACGAGCAGCTTGGGCAGCCGCAGGCGCTCAAGGCCTCGCAACAGCTCGGCCACCGGGGTGGTGGCGGCGACGATCGCCGAGGCGGCCACCCCAAGGGTTCCCTTGGCGACGATGTTCCACGCTCCCCACAGCCCCCCGACGGCCATCGGCACCCCGAGGACCTCGACCCGTTCGCCCTGGCCGACGAAGGGCAGGAACACCGCGAAGAGCAGGAACGGCAACTCGATGACCAGGCGCCTGGCCAGGAAGCTGAGCGGCACCCGGCCGACCGTGGCCACCCCGGCCAGGGCCACGGCGTACAGCCCGAAGGCCCAGAAGGCCTCGCGGGGGGTGGCCACGACGGCGAGGACGAACAGCAGGCTGGCGGCGATCTTGCACTGGGGCCGGGCACGGTGCAGCGGGCTCGTCCCCGGCAGGTAGAGCGGGTGGGCGTGGCCGGCCCCCACGGGTCAGGGCGCCCGGGTCGGCTCGGACCGGTCGTGGCCGCCGGAGCGCACGGCCCGGAGGAGGGCGAACAGCGCCAGCCCGACGCCGAAGGTGACCAGCACGCCGATGAGCCCGGACAGACCGGTGCTCAGGCGGTCGCCGTTGACACCCTTGACCGCGTACCCGGCCAGCGGCCCGTTCTCGAACAGGTGCTGCCTGGCGTTGGCGGCGAAGCCGTGGTCCTCGGCGACCTTGTTGAGCCCGTCCGGCGAGCCGGACGCGAACCCGCTGACCAGCATGGCCAGCCCGATGGCGACCAGCAGCCCGCCGGCGATGAACAGGCGGAGGTTGGACGAGCGCACGGGTCAGCTCGCCTTCCTCGCCGTCTCGGCCGGCTTCGGGCCGAGGACCAGCGGCGCCTGGAGGTCGGCGGCCCCGTAGACGAGGTCGGGGCGGACGCCGAGGACGACGCCGACGGTGAGGGCGGTGATGATCCCCTCGCCGATGCCGATCAGCGTGTGGACGCCCACCATGGCCGCGAACACCGTCCCGACCGAGGCGCCGCCGCTCCCCCCGATGGCGTACTCGACCACGAACGCGAGCGATGCCAGCACCACCGAGATCCCGGCGGCGATGCCGGCCGAAACGGTCACCGAGGTCTTGGTCGCCGGCATCGCCCGGCGCAGCAGCAGGAAGACCGCGTAACCGCCCCAGGCGGTGACCAGGGCCATGTTGATGATGTTGAGACCGAGGGCGCTGAGGCCGCCGTCGGCGAACAGCAGGCCCTGGACGAGCAGGACCACGGCCACGCACAGCGCCCCCGCCCATGGGCCGACCAGGACGGCGGCCAGGGCGCCGCCGAGCAGGTGCCCGCTGGTCCCGGCGGCCACCGGGAAGTTGAGCATCTGCACGGCGAAGATGTAGGCGGCGACCAGCCCGGCCAGGGGCGCCTGGCGCTCCTGGAGCGTTTGGGCGGCGCGGCGCAGGCTGACCCCGACCCCACCGGCGGCCACCGCCCCGGCGGCCAGCGACGTTGGGGCGTTGATGAAGCCGTCGGGAATGTGCACGTGCCCTCCCTTTCCGGCCGGCACCAGTTGCGACCTGGTTGCATCTATAGCCAGCTTGCAACTGTAAGGCCGACCCCCGACAAGCGCAACGGCTGGTTGGCGGCCCCGCCCACCCGGGCATAGCGTCCCTTCCATGAACCGCCGTCGACGGCCGGCCAGGTCGCTGCTGCTGGCCCTGCTTCTCGCTCTGGCGGCCGCCGGCTGCTCGGGATCGGACAACCCCCAGGCCGCCGGCGCCACCGCACCCCCGGCCACCACCGCCGCCCCGCCGACCACCTCGGCTCCGGCCGAGCCCAGCACGACGGCGGCGCCAGCGCCGGTGCGGTACCGCTATCCGGTGGCCGGCTGCCGGGCCACCTACGGCCAGCACAGCGACTACCCGGCGGCGGACATGTTCACCGGCCGCGGCTGCGCCTTCGTGGCCCCGGTGGCCGGCCGGGTCGACGAGGTCACCCGGACCGACACCTGGCGCCAGGCCAGCGACCGGGGGGCCGACCGGGGCGGCCGCTCGGTGTCGCTGGTCGGGGTGGACGGCGTCCGCTACTACGGCTCCCACCTGGAGGCCGTCGCCCCTGGGATCGCCCCGGGCGTCACCGTCAGGGCTGGGCGGCTGCTCGGCCGGGTCGGCAACTCCGGCTCGGCCAGCATCACCCCGGTCCACCTGCACTTCGGCATCTCCTGGCCGACCCGGCCGGGCATCTGGTGGGTGCGCCGGGGCATGGTCCCGCCCCAGCGCTACCTGGACTCCTGGCGCGACGGCGGCAACCTGTCCCCGGTCAGAGCGGTCCGGGCGGCCAGGAAGGCGGCCGGCGCCGAGGTCCCCGAGTGCCAGGCCCGCTGCTGAGCCCGGCCGAGGTCAGGCCGGCCGCTCGGCCGCCCGGTGGCAGTCGGCGCAGACCCCGGCGATGGCGTGGTGGGTGAAGTCGGGCCGGAACCCGTGGTCGCGCTCGATCAGCCGCTCCAGGCTGCGCAGGGAGCTGCGCGGCAGCTCGAGGGCGGCGCCGCAGCGCGAGCAGGTCAGGTGGGCGTGCTGGACCTCCTCCAGCCGGTGGTAGCCGACCCCCGACTCGAGGTGGACGTGGGTCAGGACCCCGACCTGCTCCAGCCGCTCCAGGGTGCGGTACACGGTCGACGGGCTGACCCCGGGGACGCGGGCCTGCACCCGCTCGATCACCGTGGTCGGGATGACGTAGCCCGAGGTCGACATGATCTCGTCGACGATGGCCAGCCGCTGGGGGGTCATCCGCATCCCCTGCGCGCGCAGCAGCTCGACCGCGTTCCCGGTGCCGTTCCCACTGCTGCCCATGGAGAAAGTCTAGCAATGCAGTTGCAAGACGTTGCAACACGGCCCGATCGGCGGCCTAGAGGCCGTAGAGGTTGTGCTCGTAGGGATCGGCCGGACGCTGGACCGGGGTGACCGAGTCGGCCACCAGCACCGGGAGCACCCCTGAGGGCGCGATCCCGCTGTAGACCCGCTGGGGCCGCCAGCGGCCCTCGACCACCAGCCACTGGTCGGGCTGGCGCCGGGCCCCGTCGCCGCGAACCTTCAGCTGGTAGGCCTGCCCGTCGGCGGCGCAGCAGAACAGGTTGAAGCGGGTCAGCAGGTAGCCGCCGTCCTCGGCGGGCGCGGCGAAGCCGAGCAGCCGGACCCGGGAGCCGGCCAGCGTGCGGTCCTTGTCGTACAGGGCCCTGGTCACGAACTCGCTGACCGGGAGCGGGACCGCCCCGCCCACCGGCTCGGGCAGCGGCGGGAAGACCCCGCCGGGGTCGCCGGCGGCCGCGGCGGCTGAGCCCGCCTGCCGGGTGGCCGCGAACGAGCCCAGGGCCGGCGGCGTCACCAGCAGCAGCACCAGCACCGGCAGGGCCAGCAGCCAGCCACTGCGCGGGGCGCCGTGGTCGTGCCCGTGGCCGCCCGACCCGGGCCCACGGCGGGCCAGCGCGGCCGCGGCCAGGACCAGCAGGGCGACCCCGCTGGCGACCAGGGCCGGGCGCAGGGACCCGCGGACATAGGACAGGGCGGCGTCGGTGAGCCCGAGCCACATGGCGGTCACCCCCACCAGGGCCAGCATCGCCGCCTGGGTCCGGCGGTCGTTCACAGCAGCCACCGCCCGACCACCACGGCGCAGACGACCGCGACCCCGAAGGTCAGCGGGGCGAAGCGGAGCGCGAACCGTCGGCCGAACACGCCGGCCTGGAGCGCGATCAGCTTCACGTCAATGGCCGGGCCGACGACCAGGAACACCAGCCGGGCGTCGAGTGGGAACTGGCGCAGGCTGGCCGCGACAAAGGCGTCGGCCTCCGAGCAGACCGCAAGGGCCACGGCGAGCAGGCCGAGGCCGACCACGGCCAGCAGGTGGTTGCCGGCCACGGCGTCCAGCAGGCCGCGCGGCACCAGGGTCTGGAGAGAGGCCGCGGCCATGGCCCCGACGACCAGCCAGCCGCCGGCCTGGAGGAAGTCCTCTCTGGCGGTGGCCGCGAACGCCGCCCAGCGGCTGTCGCCGTCGTCCGGCCGGGGGCGGACGCGGTCGATCCAGGCCTCACGGCCGACGCGGCTCCACACCAGGCCGACCACGACCGAGGTCAGCAGGGAGCCCAGGAACCGGGCCGCCACCATCTCTGGCCGGCCCGGGAAGGCGACCGCCGTCGACACCAGCACCACCGGGTTGATGGCCGGGGCGGCCAGCATGAAGGCCATGGCCGCGGCCGAGCGGACCCCGCCGGCCCGCAGCCGGGCCGCGATCGGCACCGAGGCGCACTCGCAGCCGGGCAGGGCCACCCCGGCCAGGCTGGCCGCGGGCACGGCCAGCAGGTCGTTGCGCGGGAGCGCCTTGGCCAGCCAGCCCGGCCGGACCAGGGCGGCCAGGGCCCCGCTCAGGAGCACCCCAAGCACCAGGAAGGGCAGCGCCTGGATGGTGATGGAGACGAAGATCGTCGACCAGGTCGCCACCGCCGGGCCGTCCAGCAGCTGGGCAAGCAGGCCGCGGCTGCCCCAGGCCACCAGCGCGAGCAGCAGCAACAGCCGTGCGTCGAGCAGCCCAGCGGCCCGGGCGCGGACCGGGGGCGATGGACGCGCCGGCGACTCGATCTGACTGACGGGCACCACCTCGTTCGGGCGGTCAACCGCCCGATGGTACGGAATGCCGGTCAGAAATGCGTGGTGCAGACCGGGGGCGGCCAGGCGGCGAGCATGCGGTCGGCCCGCAGGAGGGCGCCGGGGGTGAGCTCGGTGACGCGCTCGGCTCTGGCCAGGGAGGCGACGCTGGCGCCGCCGAGGTAGGCGGCGCCGAGGTCGGCGATGTCGAGGCCCAGGTCGGGGCTGGCCGTGGTCGGGTCGCAGGTGGCGCCGTCGGGGCCGCCCTCGAGGCGGAAGCGGCCCTGGTTGCGGGGGCGCAGGGCGTCGGTGACCTCCAGGACCAGGTCGCCGTCGACCGCGTAGCGCCGGGCCGCGAGCGCGCCCCGGAGGTCGAGCAGCCGCAGCCAGAGCTGGTCGCCCATGTCGGTGATGCGCAGCCGTCTGGGGTCGGCCAGCCGCCAGCGGATCGGGTCGTCGACCGGCCGGTCGGTCAGCTTCACGGTGCCGGCCAGGTCCATGTCCAGCAGGTAGCGCCAGAGGGCGGCCTCGGCCTCCGGGCTGAGCCCGACCAGCATCCGCACCTTGAGGATGTTGGCGGCCAGGCCGTTGGGCCAGCGGTTCTCGACCCGGTAGCTGACCCAGCCGTCGACCCGGCCGGGGTCCGATTCGTAGACCACGTCGTAGTGGCGGCTGGCCCCCTGCCGGGTCCACTCGGGGTCGCGGGCGTAGACGTCCCACCAGACCTGGGGCCGGGACAGCTCGCCCGGCTGGCCGCGCCGGTAGCGGTCGTACAGTGGCGGCACGATCTTGGCCGTCTCCTCCGGCTCGAGCAGGCGCAGGCGCCCGCGGCCGGCCGGCTGGCGCAGGAAGTGGGCCCGCCTTGGGTCGATCTCGTAGTCGGCGAAGGTGGTGGCCAGGCCGTAGCCAAAGCGGCCGTAGATGACCGACTCGGATGCCCCGAGGCCCGAGACCAGCTCGCCCCGGCCTTCGCACTCGGCGAAGTGGTAGGCGATCATCGACCGCAGGATCCCCCGCCGGCGGTAGGTCGGGAGCACCGCGATGGCGGTCAGGCCGCCGATCGGGATGGTGGTGAGCCCGGGCAGGGTCAGGTCCATCGAGAAGGCCCCACCGGTGCCGACGATCCGGTCGCCGTCGAAGGCGGCCATGCTGCGGTCGTACTCGAACCAGCGGTCGTGGTCGGCCAGCTCCTCGGCGGAGAAGGTCTCGCCGAAGGCGACCGCCATGACCGAGGAGAACTGGTCGCCCTGCTCGGGCGTGATCGGCCGGATGTCAATGCCCATGGGTCCGTTGTACTCGAAACGCCCGCGGCGCACACCTGGTTTTCTCGTGATATCGTCCTCTGCTTGACCGTGACATCCCGTCGACGGGCCCACGGAATCCCCCGACCGTGCTGCACCCGAACCTGGGATGCGCCCGCTTTGCAAGGAGATCGAACGTGAAGGACCTGGCTTACCTCGATGCCGCCTCCGGCAGCATGATCGTGCAGGCGATCGTCGCCGGCGCCGCCGGCGCGGCGGTGTTCTTCAAGCTCGGCTGGCGGCGGATCTCCGCCCCGTTCCGCGGCCGCCAGAGCGACAAGGCCTAGCCGGCCCCTATGGAGCAGGAAGGGCGGCCCGCTGCCCGCCGCGAGCGGCTCTGGGCCTTCTTCGAGCTGTTCGCGCTGGTCGGGTTCGTGGTCGCCCAGCCGACCCTCGACGTCCTCGGCAAGGCGCCGGACTTCTTCCTGTTCCGGCGGGCCGGCCGGACCGAGATCCTGATCCTGGTCCTGGCCGTGACCGTGCTCCCGGCGCTCGGCCTGTGGCTGGCCGAGCAGGTCGCCGGCCTCGCCGGCGAGCGGGCCCGCCGGCTGGTGCACCTGCTGATGGTCAGCGGCCTGCTGGCGGTGCTCGCCCTCGAGGTCGGTAAGAACCTGACCTCGGTCCGCGGGGCCGGGCTGATCGCCATCGGCGTGCTCGGCGGGCTGGCCGGTGGGCTGCTGTACGCCAACTGGGACGGCCTCAAGCTGTGGCTGCGCTACCTGGCCCCGGCGCCGCTGGTCTTCGCCCTGGTGTTCCTGCTCGTGTCGCCGGTGTCCAAGCTGGTGCTGCCCCAGCCGGGCGGCACCGTCGACGCCAACTCCCCCGGCGTGCGCATCAACCCGGAGCACCCGGTGGTGATGCTCCTGCTGGACGAGTTCCCGCTGACCTCCCTGCTGGACTCCAAGGGGCAGGTCGACGCCCGCCTGTACCCGAACTTCGCCAAGCTGGCCGGCCAGTCCACCTGGTACCGCAACGCCACCGCGGTGTCCGGGCTGACCCAGTGGGCCGTGCCGGCCTTGCTGTCGGGCCGCTACCCGAGCAAGGCCGAGGTGGAGGCCTCCCCGACGGCCGCCCAGTACCCCGACAACCTGTTCACCCTGCTCGGGAAGTCCTATGACGTCGAGCAGTTCCAGGTCGTGACCCAGCTCTGCCCGGCCGAGGTGTGCAAGGCGACCAGGGACTCGGCCCCGTCGGGAGCCGGCCTGAAGACGACCCTGCGCGACTCGGCCCGGGTCTTCAAGCGGATCGTCTGGCCCCGTGACGTCGACGAGAACCCGACCGGGGCCTGGCTCACCGCCGACCCCGAGGCCGAGGCCAAGCCGGCCGTCAAGCCGGGCGACTCGCCCATCCTCAAGGAGATCGAGCAGGGCAACGAGCCCCGCCAGTACTACGACTTCGTGCAGTCGATCCAGGGCACCGACAAGCCGACCTTCTACTTCCTGCACATCCTGCTCCCCCACCAGCCCTGGCACTACCTGCCCGACGGCCGCAAGTACACCGACCGGGGCGACGGCCGCAACGCCAACGGCTGGACCTCCGAGCCCTGGCCGCCCCAGCTGTCGCGCCAGCGCCACCTGATGCAGGTCGGCGAGACCGACCGGCTGCTCGGCCAGGTCATGCGGCGGCTCCATGAGCAGGGCATGTACGACAAGACCTTGTTCGTGGTCACCGCCGACCACGGCATGAGCTTCAAGCCGAACGAGTTCGGCCGCCGTGTGGCCACCGAGGGCAACGTCGACCAGGTCCTGTGGGTGCCGCTGTTCATCAAGGCGCCCGGCCAGGCCGAGGGCCAGGTCAGCGAGCGCAACTGGGAGCACGTCGACCTGGTCCCGACGGTGGCCGACATGCTCGGCATCAAGGTGCCGTGGGAGACGGACGGGGTGTCCCAGGGCGGGGCCGAGGCGCCACGGACCCGCTCCGACAAATGG
>Ga0207706_10001788_pt1 | contig 21121 bp, 20 predicted proteins | sample KBSC53metaG_FD_184318 | JGI IMG/M metagenome (GOLD analysis project Ga0207706, IMG submission 184318) | Corn rhizosphere microbial communities from Kellogg Biological Station, Michigan, USA - KBS C5-3 metaG (SPAdes) (version 2) | ecosystem: Host-associated > Plants > Roots > Rhizosphere > Soil ... | reverse complement strand
GGCGATCGCGAAGAGGACCCGCTCGAGCGGCCAGCGCTCGCTCCGACCGGCGGCCGTGGTGGCGCTGGGCTTCTCGCATGCGGCGCTCACGAGCGCCCCCCGACCATCTCAGTGAGCTCGGCGAAGCGGTCCTGCAGGCCGCCGCAGACCTGCTCGCAGAGGTCGAAGACCCCCTCGTCGGCGACGCTGTAGAGCGAACTCGTTCCCTCCTTGCGGCGGCTGACGATGCCGGCGTTGTGGAGGACGCCGAGATGCTTGGAGACGTTCTGCTGGCTCGTGTCGAGGCGGTCGGTCAGCTCGGTGACCGAGACCTCACCTTCGCGGAGCTGGTCGAGGATCCGGATCCGGTTGGGATCGCCGATCACCCGCAGTCGCTCGGCGATGATCTCGGCGAGCTCGATCGGAATCGGGGTTGGCAGGGTCACGGTCGGCTCCTTGGGCGTTTCATCGGATCGATCATTCGATCGGTTCATTCACCACTATACGGTAGTGCAGTTGTCAAGCGCGGGACCGGTAGGCTCGCTGCGGAAGTCCTACGGAGAGCAGGAGGAGAGACCGCTTGACCGCCCCCGAGACGCCCGCAGCGCCGGAGATCCCCGACGTCGACCTCGCCACGTTCACGCTGGCCGGGGCCGCCGAGTTCGGCGACCGTCCGGCGTTGATCGACGGCCCGACCGGGAGGACGATCAGCTTCGCCGAGCTCGCAGGACAGGTCGACGCGCTCGCCGGCGCGCTCGCCGCCCGCGGGATCGGGCACGGCGACGTCGTCGCCATCTACATGCCGAACCTCCCCGAGTACGCGGTCGTCTTCCACGGGGTGCTGCGCGCGAACGCGACCAACACCACGGCGAACCCGCTCTACACCGAGAGCGAGCTCGGCCACCAGCTCAGCGACTCCGGCGCGAAGATGGTCTTCACGGTGGCGCCGTTCCTGGAGACGGCGAAGGCCGCCGCCGAGCACGCCGGGATCATCGACGTGGTCGTCGTCGGCCCGAGCGAGGGCGGCGAGCCGACGCTCGCCGAGCTGATCGGCGAGGGCGCGGCTCCGCCGGAGATCGTCGTCGACGCGGCGAGCGACCTCGCCGCCATCCCGTACTCGAGCGGCACGACCGGCCTGCCCAAGGGCGTGATGCTGACCCATCGCAACCTGGTCGCCAACGTCCTCCAGAGCGAGGAGGTGATCCGGATGGAGCCCGACGACGTCGTCATCGGCGTCCTGCCCTTCTTCCACATCTACGGGCAGACCGTGATCATGAACATGGGCCTCCACAACGGCGCGCCGATCGTGACGATGCCGCGCTTCGACCTCGACCAGTTCCTCGGCCTGATCGAGGAGCACCGGGTGACGATCGCCAACGTCGTGCCGCCGATCGCCCTCGCGCTCGCCAAGCATCCGGCCGTGGACGGCGCCGATCTCTCGAGCCTGCGGCTGATCATGTCGGGGGCCGCCCCGCTCGGCGCCGAGCTCTCCGACGCCGTCTCGACGCGGCTCGACGTCGCCACCGTCCAGGGCTACGGGATGACCGAGACGAGTCCGGTCACCCACGTCTGCCCGATCGAGCCCGACCGGATCAAGGCCGGGACGATCGGCCTCCCGGTGCCCGGCACGGAGACGCGGGTGGTCGATCCCGAGACCCGCGAGGACGGCCGCCGCGGCGAGCTCCTGATCCGCGGCCCGCAGGTGATGGCCGGCTATCTCAACAACGAGTCGGCGACCAGGCACACGATCGATGCCGACGGCTGGCTGCACACCGGCGACGTCGCCGAGGTCGACGACGACGGCTACTTCGCGATCGTCGATCGCCTCAAGGAGCTGATCAAGTACAAGGGCTTCCAGGTGCCTCCGGCCGAGCTCGAGGCGATCCTGATCACCCACCCGGCGGTCGCCGATTGCGCGGTCATCGGCGTTCCCGACGAGGAGGCGGGGGAGCTCCCGAAGGCCTTCGTCGTCTGCGCCGGCGAGGTCGAGGACGACGAGATCCTCGAGTTCGTCGCCGCCAAGGTCTCGCCGCAGAAGAAGATCCGCCTGCTCGAGCGGATCGAGGCGATCCCGAAGTCGGCCTCGGGGAAGATCCTGAGACGACAGCTGAAGTAGTACCGACGTCAGTGGGCGGGATCAGCCCCGCATGGTGGAGAAATCACGCCCAATGCGTTCTGGAAGCGGGCTCAGCCGCGCGGCGAGTCGTCACCTGGCAGCCACCACTGCCGGGCTCGAGCCTATGACGGACGAACAGGACCAGGGAACGGACCACGCCGACACCGCGCCCTACCCGACCTCCGCCGCGAGGCCGGCGAGGTGCTCGACGTAGGGCTCGACCTGCTCGGCCGGCGCCGGCGGGAGGTAGAAGACGGCGCGGTCGACCCCGGCGGCGCTGAACCGCCGCAACGCCTCGGCCTCGGGCTTGACTGCGTAGAACGTGACCGGGATCCGCCCGCGCCCGGCGGCGCTGGCCCGCTCCTGGAGGTCCGCGATCCGGTCGGGCAGCTCACGGAGCCGGGTCTCGGGGTTCGGGATCCACTCGTCGGCAAGGGCGACGACGCGGTCGAGGGCACCGCCCGAGTTGCCGCCGACGAGGATCGGCGGATGCGGGCGCTGGAGGGGCTTCGGCCAGGACCAGACCGGGTCGAAGTCGACGTGGCGGCCGTGGTAGGACGCCTCGTCGCGGGTCCAGATCTCCTTCATCGCCTCGATCCGCTCGCGCATCAGCGAGAAGCGGGTTCGCGGGTCGGTCCCGTGGTTCGCCATCTCCTCGAGGTTCCAGCCGGCGCCGACGCCGAACAGGAAACGCCCGCCGGATAGGCGGTCGATCGTGGCGACCTCCTTCGCCGTCGTGATCGGGTCGCGCTCGACGATCAGGCAGATGCCGGTGCCGACGAGGAGCCGCTCGGTCGCCGCCGCTGCGGCGGTCAGGGCCACGAACGGGTCGTAGATCCGCGCGTACTCGTCCGGCAGCTCGCCGCCGCCCGGATACGGCGTGTCGCGGCTGACCGGGATGTGGGTGTGCTCGGGGAACCACAGCGACTCGAAGCCGTGCGACTCGGCGAGGCGCGCCATGGCGGCGGGCTGGATCGTCTCCGCGGTCGGAAAGATGGTCAGGCCGAACTTCACCGGCTCACCCTACCCCGGCGTCGCGCAGCGGCTGAGCTTGGCGAGCCCGGGCCGGCAGGCCCCAAAACCTATTGCAGCGGGGAATCTTGAAAGCGCGGTCCTGGGCCTGCCCCTCCCGGCCCGGTCTAACGAGGGGGAGGGCTTCCGCTGCGCGACGCCGCCGGTTCGCGCTCGGCGAGCTCGCGGAGGTTGCGGGCCGAGCGAGCGAGGAGGAGGGCGATCATCGTCGCCGCGATCGCGAGGCCGACGAGGTCGAAGACGGTCAAGTCGAGACCGGCGAGGTGGAAGTCGAGGCCGACCAGGTCGAGTGCCAGCAGCGTGTTCAGAGCGATCAGGATGAGCCTGATCTCGGTCGGCCCGATCTTTCCGTAGCCGATGCTGAAACGGCTGAAGGCGAAGCTCTCGAGGTACACGTTGATCGAGAGGATCAGATAGGCGACGACGATCAGGGTCCCGACCGAGAGCAGCATGAACGGGCTCAGCCCGAGGCCGATCCCGATCGCCGCCGTTGCGATCGCGTCGACGAGGTGATCGAGGTAATAGCCGTAGGTCGGTCGCTCGATCCCGCGGACGCGGGCGAGGGTTCCGTCGAGCGAGTCGCCGATCCACTGGACGACGAGTAGGGCGCTCGCCGCCCAGAGCCAGCCGTTGCCCTCGTTGGAGAGCTGGTAGGCGACCGCCACGGCCAGCGCCGCGACCACGCCGATCGCGGTCATGTCGTCGGGCAGGATCCAGCGCGGCAGTCGTCCGGCGAGCCAGCGCAGGAGCCGCTTCTCGGGGACCGCGAGAAGGAAGCTCTCCTCGCGCTCGGCCGCGACCGCTGCCCGCTGCCGCTCGTCCGAGGCCACCGCGGCGCGGCTACCCGTGAGCGGCGATCAGCTCCGCCGCCCGCTCGGTCCCGCGGACCCCCGCGAGGTGCTCGGAGACGCGCTCGAGCCGATCGGCGAGCCCGGCGTCGGCGAGCAGCTCGTCGATCGCCCCGGTCAGATCACCGCCATCGTGGGCGTAGGTGTCGAGGCGCTTGCCGAAGCCGGTCTCGTCGATCCGCTGCGCGTTGTCGTACTGGTCCCAGAAGAGCGGCAGGACGACCATCGGCTTGCCGAAGTGAAGGGCTTCGGTGACCGTGTTGTTACCGCCGTGGGTGACGACGAGATCGACCTCGGGGAGCAGCGAGACCTGCGGCAGGAACTCGGCGCCGGCCATGTTCGGCGCGAGCTCGAGCTCGGCGTGCTGGGGCCCCATCGAGACGATCACGCGATAGGGCGCGTCGGCGAGCTCGTCGATCAGCTTCCGCATCAGGCCGACGTCGCCGGAGCCGAGCGAGCCGAGGCTGAGGTAGACGAGCGGCTGCCCTCCGAGCTCGTCCGTCGCGAGCCGGTCCGGCAGCCGCCACGGCTCGTCGGTGTCGCGGACACACGACTCGAGGTTGCGCCAGATCCCCGACAGCGGGTCGGCGCGGCTGTAGTCGACGGCGTCCGGATAGAGCCAGAGGTTGAGGTCCGGGGAGTCGTGGATCAGCTCGAAGGGGGGCAGCTCGGGCGCCCCGCGCTCGCGGCAGAACTCGTTGAAAGGCTCGTACAGCGGCCGGATCACCCGTCGGTATTCCTCCCGGAAGGCGTCCCAGCCGCCCCGGTCGGCGACCGGATAGCCCGAGAAGGCCGGCGGCACGTCCCGGTCCTTGATCTCGGCCGGGTTGCAGGAAACGATCCGCACCCACGGCACCCCGCTCGCCGGCAGGGCCGGGAAGGAGACGACGTTGTCCTCGACGATCACGTCCGGGCGGACCTCGTCGATGATCTCGACGAGCCGCTCGTCGACGTAGCGGGCTCCGTCGATCAGCGCCTCGAAGGTGGGCGCGATGAATCCCTCGAGCTGCTCGATCGTCGGCTTCCGGAAGACCGGCGCGGTCTCGCGGATGTAGTCCTTCCAGAACTGGCCGGCGTCCTCCTCCTGCTCGGGCGGCGGGCCGAGCCGCATCAGCCGCTCCTCGAATCCCTTCTCGACGAAGGTCCCGGCGAACGACTCCTCGGCGATGAAGACGACCCGCCAGCCGCGGTGGCGCATCACGTCGGCGATGCCGATGCAGTTGTTGGTCGGTCCGAAGGCGCCTTCGGGAAAGAAGATCACCGTTCCGGCGCTGCCCGGTTCGACCCCTGCGGCCATTGCGGCACCCTAATCAATATCGGCCTGGGCCCCTTACGATTCAGCGCCATGCGAATCCCCGATCTCCTCGCCGCCGCCGACGAGCCCTGCTTCTCGTTCGAGTTCTTCCCGCCGAAGACGAGCGAGGGCGTCGAGGAGCTGTTCGCGAGCGTCGAAGACCTGGGCCGGCTCGCGCCGTCGTTCGTCTCCGTCACCTACGGGGCGGCCGGCTCGACCCGCGAGGGGACGGTCGAGGTCACGACCCGGCTCAAGCGCGACTACGGGATCGAGACGATGGCGCACCTCAGCGTCGTCGGCGAGACGATCGAGGGCCTCGACGGGATCCTCGACCGCCTCGACGCGGCCGGGATCGACAACGTCCTCGCCCTGCGCGGCGACCCGCCGCGCGGCGAACCCGATTTCCAGTCGCCGCCCGGTGGCCTGCGCAGCTCGGCCGAGCTGGCCGCTTTCATCCGCGGTCGCGAAGCGTCGGCGCGATTCGGCATCGGCGCCTCCTGCCATCCCGAGATCCACCCCGAGGCCGCATCGGCCGAGGCCGACATCGCCTTCCTCCGCGAGAAGGTCGATGCCGGCGCCGAGTTCCTGATCAGCCAGCTCTTCTTCGACAACGCCGTCTATTTCGACTGGCTCGAGCGCGTTCGCGACGCCGGGATCGAGGTGCCGATCATCCCCGGCGTGCTGCCGATCATCTCGCGAGCCGGCCTGCATCGCTTCTGCGATGTCTGCCAGGCGCGGATCCCCGAGCGACTCGACGAGCAGCTCGCCGCCCTCGACGGCGACCCCGACGCGGAGCGTGCCTTCGGGATCGCCTACGCGTCCCGGCAGTGCGAGCAGTTGCTCGCCGCCGGCGCTCCCGGAATCCATTTCTTCGTGCTCAACCGCGCGACCTCGGTCAAGGCGATCCTCGGCGCGATCAAGGCCGGCCGGCCCTGGGAGCGGACCGGCGGCGAGATCACCGCCGCAGCCCGCGGCGCCAGATAACCGCGCGACTCGCAGCCCTCTGGCTGCTCGACTGCGCCGGCCACCGGGTCACGCCCCGGCGGCCCTCCCAAGCTCAGGTCTTCCGGTCGCGGGAGCGGCGGGCCATCCGCAGCGGTAGCAGCGACAGCAGCGGGCGCTTGCCGATGTCGCTGGAGTCCTCGCGGTCGAACGCCTCGGCGTAGCGACTGGCCGTCTCGGGCGAGGGGTACTCCTTGCTGCCGCCCGCTCCGCAGCCGCGCTCGCAATCCCAGATCATGGTCGCGCCCTCGGTCCGGAAGCGCGGACGGTGCCCGAGCACCCGGCAGGCGAGCACAGCGGTCCTATCCGGTCCCGGCCGCGCCGCTCTCGGCCACCACGCTGTCGTCGGCGCGGCCGGCGGGTGCCACGCGGTTGCGGCCGGTCCTGACGATCGCGCCCTCCGCGATCGCCTCGCGAAGCGCCGCGCGGTAGCGCCCCGGACCCCAGCGCGACGCGCTGACTCGTGCTGCCAGAGTCCGCGTGTCGATCTCGCCTTGCTTGCCGACCTCGCGGGCGATCCGGTCGACCTCGACGTCGATCCATTCCGGCCGCTGCTGGGCCGGGAAGCCGATGAACGGCGAGTACGAGGCGCTGCCCGGGCCGAGCCGGTAGCGACCCCGGCCCTGGCGGCTGCGCGACTCGCGGTCGCGATGGCGGCGTTCGGTCCGCTCTCGCTCCTCGTCGCCGGGCTTCGCCTCGGCCTCCTCCCCCTCGGCCGCCTCCGCCGTCAGCGGGGTCGCGATGTCCTCGAGCTGCTGCTGCTCGGCGCGGACGCCGAGGACGAGCTCGACGATGCCGCCGATCGCCATCACGATCGCGCCGATCACGTAGCCGAGCGCGACCTGGCCGGGGTCGTTCGTCGCGGCCAGCTTCTCGAAGACGAGCGGGCCGGCGATGCCGCCGACAGCCGTGCCGATCGCGTAGAAGAACGCGATCGCGAGCGCCCGCACCTCCATCGGGAAGATCTCGCTGACCGTCAGGTAGGCCGAGCTCGCGCCGGCCGATGCGAAGAAGAAGGTGACGCCGAGCGCGGCGATCAGCCCCCAGTCGCTGAACGACTCGTTGTTGAAGAGGATCGCGACGAAGACGAGCAGGACCGCCGAGGTCAGGTAGGTCCCGGCGATCATCGGCCGCCGGCCGACGGTGTCGAAGAGCCTGCCGAGGAGGAGCGGGCCGAGGAAGTTGCCGGCGGCGAAGACCGCGTAGAAGATCCCCACCTTGTTCTCGGCGACGCCGAGATAGGTGGTCAGCGTCAGCCCGAGCGTGAAGGTGACGGCGTTGTAGAGGAAGGCCTGACCGACGAACAGCGAGAGCCCGAGGACGCTGCGCTTCGGATAGACGCGGAAGGCGGTCCGTGCGATCTCGCGGAACGGGATCCGCCGGCGCTGGTGGACCTCGATCGGGTCGCCCTCGGGCTCCTCGAGCTGCTCCCCGGTCTCCTCCTTGACCTCGGACTCGATGCTGTCGACGATCTCCTCGGCCTCTTCCTCGCGGCCGTGGATGAAGAGCCAGCGCGGGCTCTCGGGGACGTGGCGGCGGACGAACAGGATCGCGAGGCCGAGCACCGCGCCCATCCCGAAGGCCACCCGCCAGCCGACGTCGGCGGCGAAAATCGCCTGGTCGAGGAAGATCAGCGACAGCAGCGCCCCGCCGGCGGACCCGAGCCAGTAGGAGCCGTTGATGATCAGGTCGACCCGGCCGCGGGCCCGGGCCGGGATCAACTCGTCGATCGCCGAGTTGATCGCCGCGTACTCGCCGCCGATCCCGGCGCCGGTGAAGAACCTGGCGGCGAGGAAGAACCACGGCGCGAACGCGAAGGCGGTCGCGACCGTGGCGATGAGATAGAGGAGCAGCGTCAGCAGGAACAGGCGCTTGCGGCCGAAGCGATCGGTGAGCTGGCCGAAGAACAGCGCGCCCAGGCAGGCGCCGGCGATGTAGATCGACGCCGCCAGCGCGATGTCGCCGTTCGTCAGGTCGATCCCGCTGCCCTTGGCGACGAGGGTCGGCGCCAGGAAGCCGATGATCGTCACCTCGAGCCCGTCGAGGATCCAGACGGTGCCGAGCCCGAGGACGACGCGCCAGTGGAACCGCGACCACGGCAGGCGGTCGAGCCGAGCGGGGATCCGGGTGCGGATCGTCCCGAGCGTCTCGTCGGCCGCGCTCATCGCCCCTGCTCTCCAAAGCCGCGAATCACGACATCCGACATACCCGACCCGGTTGCGGGTGAAACAGCACGGTTGCGAAGGTCAGGTGTCGGCCCCGCAAGCGGGTGCGGGGGTTCCGCTACATTTCCGCGCTCGTGGCCAGCCGCAAGGAAGAGAAGGAGCGCCTCCGCCAGGAGCGTCTCGACGCCGAACGCCAGGCGCAGTCGGCCGGTCGGCGCCGGCTGATGATCGGCTACGTGGTGGCCGGCGTGCTCGCCCTCGTGATCGTCGCCGGGCTCGTGATCGCGCTGGCCGGCGGCGGCGACTCCGGCGACGGCAGCGCCGAGGCCGCGGGCGACAACGTCAACGTGGAGTTCGGCGGCAAGGTGCCCGAGGGCATCCGCGTCGACGACCGGGTCGGCACCCCGCCGCCCGATGTCCAGAACGGCGACCTGACCGCCGCCGCGAAGGCAGCCGGTTGCGATCTGCGGCTCAACCTCAAGGACGAGGGCAGCACCCACCTCGACCCCCAGACCGACGACCTGCCGAAGTATGGGACGAACCCGCCGACCTCGGGCGACCACTACCCGGTCCCGCTGGCGGACGGCGCCTTCCTCGACTATCCGAGCCCGGGCACCTTCGTTCACTCGCTCGAGCACGGGCGGATCATCATCATGTACAGCCCCGACCTCTCCGAAGCGGACCAGCTCGCGCTGAAGGGCGTCTTCGACGCCGATCGCCCCGGCGTCGACCTCTTCCCGAACCCGGACATGCCGTACGAGGTCGCGACGACTGCGTGGACGCAGCTGATGGGCTGCAAGACCTTCGAGGGCGACGCGACGCTGGACGCGATTCGCGACTTCCGCGACGCCTACCGGGGCCGCGGCCCCGAGGCCATCCCTTTCTAGATGCCGATTCCTGGGTGATCTGACCCAGGCGGTAGTAACGGACCGGGGCGGTGTTTCGGTCTGTTAGACCTACACGCAGCCCCTCTGGGATGACTCGACGCCGCCGCACCCTCCTTCTCACCCTTCCGATCGCCGCCCTCGCGGGTGCCCTCGTCTGGGCGGTCGCACCGGCGCTCTCGACCCAGCCGTTCCGGCCGGCCGCGGTCGACTTCAGCCAGCCGCTGCCGGGCGCGAAGAAGCTGCGGGCGGCGACGCCGCGGGCCGTCGAGCGTGCCGCGGGTCGCGGCGGTTACGGCGCCGATGGCCCGGTGCTCTACCGGACCGAGCCGATCACCGCCCCCCACCGGTTCGACCTCGTCGGGATCGCCGGCCAGATGCACGCCTTCGAGTTCCGCGCCCGCGAGGGTGGCGGTGACTGGTCGCGCTGGGTCGAGACCGACAACGGCGACCCCGTCTACACGGGCGGCAGCGACGAGGTCCAGATCCGCAGCCGAAACCGCCCGATCCGCGGCGAGCTCCACTACGTCAACGTCAGCGGCGACACGAGCTTCGCCGGCGGTCTTCTCAACGGCCTCCGCGGCGCCGTCAACTCGGCCGTCGTGACGCTCGCCTCGGCCGGGATCCCCGAGGCGGCCGCGGCGACGCGCGAGCCGGACTGGATCACCCGCCGCGAGTGGGGCGCGAAGCAGAAGCCCGGCGGCTGCGAGCCGCGGACGCGGCCGGAGATGGGGCGGATCAAGGCCGGCGTCATCCATCACACGGTCAGCACCAACCGCTACTCGGAGGCGGAGGCGCCGGGGATCGTCCTCGGGATCTGCCGCTTCCACCGCAACGGCAACGGCTGGAACGACATCGGCTACAACGCGCTCGTCGACCGCTTCGGCAACATCTACCAGGGCCGCGCCGGCGGCATGGCCCGGCCGGTGGTCGGCGCCCAGGCCGAGGGGGTGAACGCGCAGACGACAGGCGTCGCGGCGATCGGAGACTTCACCCGCAAGAAGCCGTCGCGGAAGCTGCAGCGCGGCCTGATCCGCTACCTCTCCTGGAAGCTCGGCCTGGCCGGCGTCCCCGGCCGCGGCAGCACGCACCTGCTGTCGACCGGCGGCCCGAGCCAGCGGACTCCGAAGGGCCAGCGGGTCAAGGTGAAGACGATCATCTACCACGGCGTCACCAACTACACCGCCTGCGCCGGAGCCGCCCTCAACCGGCTCGTCCCGAAGATCCGCCGCAAGGTCGCTCACAAGATCGACTAGCCGGCGCGTGCGGCGTGCATCACTGCGCTACCGCCGGTAGAGCGGGAAGAAGCCGTCGTCCTCGCGACCGGCGCTGAGCTCGGCGTAGGCGGCCGGATCGCAGATCAGCTCGTGGGTCCGGAAGGGCAGCTCGGTGTTGGCGAAGCCGCGCTTGAACTCCTCGAGGCCGTCGCCGGGGCGGACGCCGCCGCCGAGGTTCAGCGGCAGCCCGCGCTCCTCGGCGAGCTCGGTCGCGGCGATGATCAGGTTCTTCGAAGGGGCACGGCGGCGGTGCGCGTCAGCGGTGCCGGAGAGGTAGTAGTGGAGGAAGCCGTCGCTGCGGGCGACGAGCGCGGCGGCGGCGCATCCGCCTTCCGGCGCGGTGGCCGTGATCAGCCAGCTCAGCGGCGAGGCGAGCAGCGTTCGAAAGTAGTCGGCGTCGAAGAAGTAGTGCTCGGCGGCGTCGACCGCCCGCATCGTCTCGGTGTAGACGGCGAGGAATCCGTCGAGCGCGGCGTCGTCGACATCGGGGCCCGGGAGCGAGGAGATCTCGTATCCGGCGGCCTCGTTCTTGCGGATCTGCTGACGGTCGCTCATCCGCGACTTCCGTGGCTTGGCGGGGTCGGAGACGAGGACGACGGAGCGGTCGGTGGCAGCGCTGAACGCCGCCGGCTCGCCGAGCCGGTCGCGGACGAAGGCGCTGACGAGGCCGCTCGCGCCGAGGTCGACCGCGTCCCGGTCGACTGGACCGCCGCTCACCTTCGCGCCGGGGTAGGAGTAGGGCGAGATCGCGTCGCTGCGCCCGGTGCCGGGAATCTCGCGGACGACGAGCGGCACCGCCGCTTCGTTGCCCGCGGTGCTCGCGACGAGGGTGTGGGTGACGCCCTCGGCGGCGAGGAACTCGCGGCTGCGGAAGAACTCGTCCTCCACGGCCGCCGCGCCCCGATCGGCGATCAGCTCGACCGCGATCGGACTACTCCTGCTCCGACCAGCGCTGGCGCCAGGCGGCCTCGGTGATCCCCCAGATCTCGCAGTCGATCAGCGTCCCGTCGGGGCGGCGGATGTGCTCGGGCATCGTCCCCTCCTGCTTCCAGCCCTGCCAGGTGACCGCCTTCTTGGCCGGGACGTTGAAGGCGGGGATGCGCCCGTAGACGCGGTGGGCGCCGAACTCCCCGAACGCCTTCGCGACCGTCAGCCGCTCCGCCTCGCGGCCGACCCCGCGAGCGCCCGGGTCGTCACCGATCAGCGCGCCGAGCTCGGGGGCGGTCTGGCGGAACAGCCCGTAGAGGGCGGTGAAGCCGACCGGTTCGTCGCGGCCCTCGACCTCGATCGCCCACTTGCGGTCCTCGCCGTCGGACTCCGCGGCGGCGCTCGTCCAGCCCTTCGCGTTCTCCTCGCTGAACGCGGGCCGCACCTCCATCAGCGACGAGATCGCTTCGCGGTTGTTGAACCAGCGGTGTACGGCCCGCCAGTCGTCGGGGCGGAAGGGCCTGATCCTGACCTCGACCTCGGAGCCACGCTCGCTGCTCATCGCCGCGAAATCTAGATGGCTAACCCGGATCGAGGCCGCGGCCGCTGGCGACGTGGGCGAAAGTGCGGGCGAGGATGCGAAGGTCGAGGCGCGGCGAGCGGTGCTCGACGTACCAGTCGTCGAGCTCGATCCGCTCGCCCCAGGTGATCCCGATCCGGCCGTTGACCTGCGCCCATCCGGTGATCCCCGGCCGGACGGCATGGCGGCGGTGCTGATGGGGGTGGAAGTATGCGAGGTGCGCGGGGATGGTCGGGCGCGGGCCGACCAACGCCATGTCGCCGCGGAGGACGTTGACCAGGTTCGGAAGCTCGTCGAGTGACGTTCGCCGCAGGATCCGCCCGACCCTCGTCACCCGCGGATCGGCGGCCCCGACCGCGGTGCCCGCCCCGACCGGGTCGCTGCCGAGCCCCATCGTCCGCAGCTTCAGCATCTCGAACCGGTGCTCGCCACGGCCGATCCGCGGCTGCCGGTAGATCGCCGGCCCGCGGCTCTCGAGGCGGATCGCGATCATCGCCGCCACCAGGAGCGGGGCGAGCAGGACGAGCAGGACGGCAGCGACGAGGGCGTCGACGGCACGCGGCAAGCCGGCCGGCGCAGCCGCGAACGGCTCGGCGGCCTGGCGCCGCCGCTCCGCCTCGTCGCCGGGCGGCGGCGCGAACGCGGCGATCGCCTCCGGGTCGGTCGCGCTCACCTCGTCCCCTCCGATTTCTCCCAGGCGGCCGGCGGCCCGTTTCGCCACCGGTCCCAGGCCCCGAGCGCGATCGACGTGGTCACGAGCACGTAGTAGCGGGCGATCCGCCCGATCCTGCCGGCCGCGGCGGGTGCGGAGTCGCCGGCCGCGGCCGCCGCGAGCAGGCCGGCCTGGGCGGCCAGCGCGAGCCGGTAGAGGCGCCCGCGGCGGAGCAGCGTCAGGTTGGCGAGGAGGGCGAGGACGTGGAGGAGCGGGCTCGCGTAGCGGAGCAGCCGGTGGGAGACGATCTCGTAGCCGAACAGCGGGCCGTAGCCGCGCGGGTCCCACATCCGATCGGCGATGACGATGTCGGGCAGCCCGACCATCATCCGCCGCTTGCGCGCGAACTCGCCGGCGGCCGAGGGGACCAGCTTCTCGCTCGCCCGCGCCGCCGCCACCTCGACCGAGCGCCAGCCGTCCTTGCGGAGGACGAACGGGAACGAGAGGTCATGGCTCCGCGACGGTGGAAGGAACCGATAGGCGGCGCGGCGGACCGCGTAGATCGCGCCGTTGCCGGCGGTGATCCCGCCGAGCCCGGACTCGAGGTCGCGGACCGCGGTCTCGTAGCGCCAGTAGAGCCCCTCTTCGTTGTCGCCCCCGGCGTCCCCGGTGAACGCGACCCTCCCGCAGGCGTAGCCGACGTCGCCATCGGCGAAGGCCGCCACTAGCGCGGCCAGCGCTCCGGGCTCCCAGACCGAGTTGGCGTCACTGAAGGCGACGATCTCGCCCCCCGACCGTTCGACTGCGGCGTTCTGGGTCGCGATCTTCCCGGCGCGGGGCAGGTCGAGGACCATGTCGGCGCCGGCGGCGCGAGCCAGCTCGACGGTCCGGTCGGAGGAACCGTCGGAGGCGACGATCAGCTCGAGCTGCTCGCGCGGATACTCCTGGGCGAGCGCGTCCGCGACCTTGGCGGCGATCACATCCTCCTCGTCGAAGGCGGCGACGATCAGCGAGACGGCCGGGAGCTCGGCCGGCACCGGCGGCACGGTGCGGCGGCCGCGCAGGCGCTCGAGCGCCGCGAGGCTGAGCGGATAGGTGACGTGGGTATGGACGAGGCCCGCAACCGAGCCCCAGAAGATCTTCCGGGCGAGTCCCATCACGAGCGCCGATTATCGGCTGCCGGCGCCGGCGCGGGCAGCCCGGAGGCGCTCGTAGAGCGCGAGCGTGCGTGCCGCGATCGCATCCCAGCCGTAAGCGCCGGCAACTGCGGCCCTCGCCGCGGCCGCGAGCCGGTCGCGCTCGGCGGGATCGGCGATCAGCTCGTTGAGGGTGGTGGCCAGCGCCTTCGCATCGCCGGGCGGGACGAGCCGGGCGGCGCCGTGGGTGCGGCCGAACTCGGCGAAGCCGCCGACGTCGCCGAGGACCATCGGCTTGCCGAAGGCGAGGCCGGCGTAGAGGACGCCCGACTGCTCGATCTCGCGGTAGGGGAGCGCGAGGACGTCGGCGCGGCGGAGCAGCGCCGGGATCTCGGGGTCGGCGACGAAGCGCGGCAGGAACCGGACCCGGCCGGGAGCGCGGGCGGCGAGCTCCTCGAGTGGCGCCAGCGGCATCCGCGGCATCCCGGCGATCCAGAGCTCGGCGCCCTCGACCGACGCGAACGCCTCGAGCAGCGTGTCGATTCCCTTGTAGGGACGAAGCAGGCCGAAGAAGAGGATCACGGGACCCTCTGCGCCCTCGAGCTCGGCCGGCAGCGGCCGCTCCTCGGGCAGCGCCGTCAGGTAGTCGAGCGGCCCGTGCGGGATCACCTCGACCTTGGCGGCGGCGATCCCGACCTCGTCGCGAAGCCGCGCCGCGGCCCCCTCGGTGTGGACGACGACCGCATCGAAGCGGTCGAGGTAGCGGCGCTGGGCGGCGAGCCTGCGGCGCTCGCCCGGCTTCGGGAGCGGGTAGTGGAGGGTGATGACGCGGGGATGGTCCCGGCCGGCGCCGATCAGGAAGCGATCGACCGCCGGCAGCGTCGTCCACTGCCAGTGCTCGACGTCGGCGCCGGCGAGCCGGCGGCGGGCCCGGACCATCCCCGGCACGTGCTCGAGCGCCTTGACCGCGAGGCGGGCGCGGCCGGGACCGACGCGCGAGCTGCGCCGGTAGAAGCACTCGTCGACGCGGTAGCCCTGCGGCGCCGGGACCGGGCCATAGAGGAAGCGGCTCGTCAGCAGCTCGACGTCGGCGCCGGCCCGTGCGAGCGCTGCCGCGAGCGAGCGGTCGTAGGGCGGCGTGAACGCGGAGGGATCGACGAGGGAGACCCGGAGCGGCGGCATGGGCGACGATTGTCCCGATGGAGCTCACCTACTGCGTCGTCAACACCAACGGCCGCGACGATCTCGCCGCCTGCCTGCGCGCGATCGCGGCCACGCATCCCGACGACGTCGAGCACGAGATCCTCGTCCTCGACAACCATTCCGACGACGGATCGGTCGACATGGTGGCCCAGCTCGCCCAGCGTGAGCGCGCGATCGGCGACCGGCTGCGGCTGATCGTCACCGAGCGCCGTCAGGGCAAGGCGCTGAACGACTCGCTGCTGCTCGAGTCGGCAAAGGGTGAGCACTGCCTGCTCCTCAACGAGGACTCCGAGCTGCTGCCGGGCGCTGTCGCGGCGCTGCTCGAGGCGCTCCGCACCGACCCCGGCGCGGGTGCCGCCGGGGCGCAGCTGCTCGGTCCCGGCGGGGAGCCGCAGCCCTGCGCCTGGCGGCTGCCCGGCGTCGGGACCGCCCTCGCCCAGGCGCTCTTCCTGCACCGGCTGCTCGTCACCGAAAGCGGCGGGGAGCGGACGCGGCAGGTCGGCTGGGCGCAGTCGGCGGCGCTGCTCGTCCGCCGCTCCGCCGCCGAGCAGATCGGCTGGCTCGACCCCGACTTCTTCGTCTACTCGGACGAGACCGATTTCTGCAAGCGCCTCGGCGACGCCGGCTGGCACACCCTCTACGTCCCCGCCGCCCGGGCGATTCACCACGAACAGCTCGCCAACGACCGCTCCGCCGGCGAGCGACGGGTGGTCGAGTTCCACCGCAACCGCGACCTCTACATGCGCAAGCACCACGGTCCGGCCGCGGCGGCCGCCGTCCGGGCGCTGACCGCCTTCTCATACCTGCCGCGGGCGTTCGCGGCCCTGATCCTCCCCGGCCACGACCCGGGCTGGTACTTGCTCCACGCGCGCAAGGCCCTGCGGCCGACGGGCGAGGGGCTGCGGGAGCTCGCCGAGGGTTCGAGTGGCTGAGAGGGCGGTCGATCCGCAGCAAGCGGCCGCTGATCCCGATTTCATCCCGCATACGGGAGGAATCCGCCCTCAGCAAGTGAAGAGGCCCGCGCCTCAGAAGTTCCCGCGGTCGCGGTCGCGGATGTCCTGCTCGTAGAGCTCCTCGGCGCGAGCCTGATCGTCGCTCTCGGTCCCCCGCTCACGGCGCATCCGCGCCAGTCGCTCGCGCCAGTCCTCAGCACGGAGGGCCGCGGTCACCTGCTCGCGTTCGGAGCGGTTGACGGCTCCGCCGAACCAGAGGATCACCGGGTAGAGAGCGAAGACTGCAAGACGGGAGAGGAAGCCGGCGGCGCCCTCGGTCGGGAGCAGGAGCTCGCCTCCGGCGATCAGCACCGCGGCGGCGCCGACGACGACCGTCAGGCGACCCCACTGCCAGGGGATCGGGAAGATCCGGCGGCTGACCGCGTAGATCAGGACGATCACGATCAGGTAGGAGATGATCAGCGCAACGCCGGCGCCGACGATCCCCCAGGCCGGGACGAGGATCAGGTTGAGGACGACGTTGGCGATCGTCGCGACGATCGTGACCGGGAAGTTGTAGCCCGTCTTCCCGGTCCGTCCGAGGATCACGACGAGCGCCAGGTAGATCCCGTAGAGGGCGGCGCCGAGGGCGAGCGGCCCGATCGCCTCGTAGGAGTCGAAGAAGCTCGGGTCGGCGAGGAGGCGGACGATCCAGCGCGCCTCCAGCCACATGCCGACGACGATCACGCCGCAGAGCGCCGCGAAGGCGGTGACGACGACCGCGTAGGTGCGGCGCGCCTCCTCGTCGTCGGAGATCGAGTAGGCGAGCGGCGGCCAGGCGAGCTGGAAGCCGCGGACGACGACCTGGATCGCCTGGCTGAACTTGAAGGCGAGCCCGTAGAGGCCGAGCTGGGCGAGTCCCAGCGAGTGGGAGATGATGATCCGGTCGATGAACGCGAGCGAGTAGATCGAGATCTCGGCCGGCATCGTCGGCAGCCCGAAGCGGAACATCCGCCGCAGCAGCTCGCGATCCGGCCACAGCGACAGGCGCCGCCGCTCGGCGAAGATCAGCCAGAGCAGGAACGGCAGCCCCGCCAGGTAGGCGCCGAGGAGCAGCCCCTCCGCACCCGCGTCGGCGCCGACGACGAGCGCCACCGTCAGCGGGATCGCCAGCAGGACGTTGCCGATCGTGAACGCGAAGTAGGCCTTGGCGCGCTCGTCGAGCCGGAACAGCGTGACCATGTACTCGTAGAGCGTCAGCACCCAGAGGCCGCCGATCGCGATCCGGACGAGGCCCGGATCGAGCGGATCGCCGCTGATCAGATCGCCGATCTGCGACGCGAAGGGCAGAGCGACCAGGGCGGCGATCGTCGTCGTCCAGAGCAGCGCCGCGAACCCGGTGGCGATCACCCTGTCGCCGCGCTCGCCGGGCAGGTAGTAGAAGCGGAGCAGCGCCTCGATCAGCCCGAGCCGGATGACGATGCTGGCGGCGACCACGGTCGAGAAGAGCAGCTCGGCCTGCCCGTAGTCGGCGGTGGTCAGATACCGCGTGTAGAGCGGCAGCAGCAGGACCGCGAGCACCTTCGAGGCGACGCTCGCGGCCGTGTAGGCGAAGCCGGTGGTGGCGAGGCGGCGGAGATAGTCGAGCATCGGCGCCCCGATCAGCCGCCCGGGCGGCGGGGGGCGCGGACGAGGGCGGCGCCGGCGATCGCGAGCACCGCCCAGGTGATCGGGTCGATCAGGAAGGCCGCGTAGCCGAGGCTGTGGACGAACATCAATGCGTAGATCGCCAGCAGCGTCGCCGCCAGCGCCGGCCCGCGCGCCCGCCGGCGGAGCTCGAGGCCGGTCGCCGACAGCAGCGCCCCGAAAGTGACGACGAGCAGCGCGACGTAGGCGATCACGCCGAGCGCCCCCTGCTCGGCGGCGACCGTCACCGGCTCGGTGTGGCTCTCGGCCGCGAATCCCTCGCCCTCGTAGTAGCGGGCGGTGAACTCGTCGGCGAAACCCCCGGAGCCGACGCCGGCGAGCGGGTGGTCGCGGGCGATCTCGAGGCCGCCGTCGATCAGCCCGGCCCGGCCGCTGGTCGTCTCGCTGCTGAGCCCGCCGCCGGCGATCAGCAGCACGGCCGCTGCCAGCGCCACCACCGTCGCCGCCCCGGCGACGAGGCCCCGCGCCACACCCCAGCGGGCGGCGACGAGGACCAGGAGCGCCGCGAACAGGGCCAGCGAGCTGGTCTGCGAGAAGCTGATCAGGAGCAGCACGAGGAATGCGGCGAACAGCGCCGCGGCCGCCCAGACCTCCTTCGGGCGGCGTCCGTAGGCGACGATCGCGGCGAGCACGGTCATCGTCACCGCCAGGTAGCGGCCGAGGATGTTCGGGTCCCAGAACAGCGAGTTGACCCGGAAGTAGGGATGGGCCTCGTTGCCCGAGATCACCTTGTCGTTCCAGAGCAGGCCGCCGGAGACGTACTCGATCGCGCCGACGGCGAGGAAGGCCGCTCCCTCGATCGCGAGCACGGCCACGATCGCCCGCAGCGCGGCACGGTCCCAGCGGACCTCGGCGAGGAGCAGGTAGAGCGCTGCGAACGGGGCGAGGAAGAAGGCGACGTTCTGAAGCGGGTCGGTGAGATCGTCGACGTACGCCGCCTGCAGGGCGTAGAGGACGACAACGGCCGCGAGCACCCAGCCGATCGCGTCGAGCCAGCGGCCCCGGTCGGCCGGTGCGGGCCCCGGCGGAGCGGGTTCGCGCCAGGCGTCCCAGACGGCGGCGGCGAGGCCGCCTGCGATCACCGCGTAGAGGGGAAGGAGCAGGTTCGCATCGCCGCCGCCGAGGTCGATCGGGATCCGGAACGGCATCGCCGCGACCAGCGCCGGCGCGAGCCAGGTGGGCCGGCGGCGGAAGAGCCAGGCGAGGACCGCGATCCCGACCGCGGCGGCGATGATCGCGGCGACGAGCAGCGGCGGGTGATCGCGGAGATCGGCGATCCGGGTGCTGTCCCAGTTGTCGGCGAGGACCAGCACCGGCCCCAGCAGGACCGCGACGGCGAGGCTCGTGACCCGGGCGCGGCGGCCGAGCGCCGGGACCAGTCCCGCAGCGGCCGCGACGGCGCAGACGACCGTCCCGGCCCAGAGCAGCGGCTCGTCCATCAGCCGCCGCCGGCTTCCGGGAGCGGGGCGGTCACCTCGATCCGCCCCGGCGGCTTGACGTCACGGCCCTGCTCGCCGAGCACGACCTCGAGCGCGTAGAGGCCCGGCTGCGCGCGCTCGCCGGTGTCGGTGCGCCCGTCCCAGGTGTAGGTGTGGGGCCCCGCGTCGAGGTCCTGCCCCTCCGCCAGCGTCGCGACGAGACCGCCGTCGCTGCCCTCGTTACCGTCGATGATCAGGACGTCGACGTCGGAGTCGGGCTCGGCGAGCGTGAAGGCGACGTCGGCGCGCCCGCGCTCGAGCTGCGGCGAGAGGACGACGGTGTTGACGAGGTCGTCGGCGGAGCGCGCGACCCGCTCGACCGCGAAGGCCGCGAACGTGAGGAGGAGCAGGCAGGCGAAGAGGACCGCGCCGAGGTCCGCCCCGCGCCGGCCGCCATCCCGGCTCATCCGCTCAGCCCTTGCCGTCCCGGGCGACGTCGTCGCCGACGAAGGCGACGACGTCCGCATCGCTGTTCGCCGCGGCCTGGGCCTCGTTGTCGAACGGCTTGACGCTCTTGATCCCGAGCGCCCGCGCGACCAGCTTCCCCTCTCGCTGGGCGCCCTCGTCGTAGCGGACGATGCTCTTGCCGCTGCCACCGTTGGCCACGCTCGTCCCGATCACGTCGAAGTCGCGGTTGCCGAGCTGATCGGCGACCTCGCCGGCGAGGCCCGATGAGGTCGAGGCGTTGAGGACGACGACGCTGACGCCGCTCGGATCGATCCGTCCCGGCGCGTCGTTCTCGCTCTCGGCGCGGAGGAAGTGGGCGACGGCATAGAAGACGGCGCCGGCGACCGCGATCGCGACGAGCGAGATGACGAGCGGATGGCGGGGACCGCGCTCGAGTGCCCGGCGCCACCACGGAGCCTTCTGGAGCTCGATCGCGCGCTGCTCGGCGGTCCCGATCCGTGCCAGCGCCGGCCGGTCGGAGGTGACGCGGTCGGCGGCCGCCGACCCGGCCCCGGCGGCCGGCGGAGCGATCGCGCGGAATTCGCGCGTGCCGGCGTCGGGCTCGTGGTTCATCCAGTCGGTGAGCCGGGCGATCTCGCGCCGCTGCTCGAGGAAGATCGGCAGCAGCAGCGCCATGCCGAGCATCGCGAACAGGGCCGCGATGCCGCCGAGCGGGACGAGCAGGCCGCGACCGAGAAGCGACTCGGTGGCGGCGGTGGCGATCAGCCCGGTGAGCATCTCGAGTCGGCCCCGGCGATCATCCGGCGATGCCCTGGTCGTCCTGTCCGACGACGACCGCCAGGTCGGCGCCGTTGGCGACGTCCTGGACCTCGGACGTGATCGCGACCACCTCGAGGTCGCCGAGCTGATCGCTGAGATCGGAGGCGAGCTCCTCGGCGTCGGACTTGAAGCCGCTCTCGAACATCACCGAGCTGGTCGGGAAGCTCCCCGCGTCGCCGACCTCGCCGACCTTCCAGCCCGCGTCCTTGACGAACACGCTCGCCGTCTTCGCGGTGCCCGGGACGCCGACGCCGCCCTCCGGCGCGGTCCCGTTCAGGACGGCCACCTCGGGCTTCGGCGGGGTCACGGTCCGCGCCGTGGTCTGCTCCGTTCCCGAGCCACTGTCGGAGCCGAACAGCCCGAAGCCCCCGGTCACGATCACCGCCGCGACGATCAGGGCGAGGAGGCCGAGGACGAGGACGAGCGGGCTCACCGGCGAGCGCTTGTCGAGCTCCTCGTAGCGGAACGCGACCTCGCCGCGGAGCCGCTCGCCCCGCCCCGGGCCGGAAGCGGCGGCCGGCTCCGCGCGCTCGCTGCCGGTGTCGGCGGGCGCGCCGATCCGCGGCATCGTCGCCTCGGAGGCGGACGTGCTCCGCTCCTGCTCGGCGGCGGCGCGCTCGGGAGCGCGACCCGCCCACTCGCGCAGACGGCGCAGGTGCCGCGCCTGCTGGAAGGTCATGAA
>Ga0207706_10001786_pt1 | contig 21132 bp, 18 predicted proteins | sample KBSC53metaG_FD_184318 | JGI IMG/M metagenome (GOLD analysis project Ga0207706, IMG submission 184318) | Corn rhizosphere microbial communities from Kellogg Biological Station, Michigan, USA - KBS C5-3 metaG (SPAdes) (version 2) | ecosystem: Host-associated > Plants > Roots > Rhizosphere > Soil ... | reverse complement strand
AGACGCCGTGGAGCGCGTTCGCGAAGATCTGCAGGAAGTCGGCGCGCACCTCGGGCGGCAGCTGCTTTGCGCGGGCGGGGTCGATCGCGCCGACGTCGCCGAGCTTCGCGATCACGTCCGCCGGAAGACGGGACAGCTCGCCCGCGAGGCGCGAGGCGAAGATCGCGCCGAAGAGCGCGACGCCGAACGAGCCGCCGACCGAGCGGAAGAAGGTCGCGGTCGACGTGACGACGCCGATGTCCTGCGGGCGTGCGTCGTTCTGGACGATCAGCACGAGCACCTGCATGACGAGCCCGAGCCCGATGCCCACGATCGCCATGTAGAGCGAGGCAACCCATGCGTTCGAGTCGACGTCCAGGCGCGAGAGGAGGAACATCCCGAGCACGAGCACGACCGTGCCGACCAGCGGGAAGATCTTGTAGCGGCCGAAGCGAGTGATCGCACGACCCGAGAGGATCGCCGCCGTCAGCAGGCCGCCCATCAGCGGGATCATCCGCAGGCCGGAGCTCGTCGCGCTCGCCCCGTAGACGAGCTGGAGAAAGAGGGGCAGGTAGATGATCGCCCCGAACATCGCCATCCCGATCATGAAGCTCATCCCGGTCACGAGCCGGAACGTGCCCGAGTCGAAGAGCGTCAGCGGGATGATCGGCTCCGCGGCGCGGCGCTCCTGCCAGATGAACGCGACGAGCATCGCGGCGCCGCCGACCGCGAGCCCGATGATCTCCGGCGAGTCCCAGGCGTACTGGTTGCCGCCCCACGTCGTCATGAGGATCAGCGCCCCGACGCCGCCGGCGAGAAGGCCTGCGCCCAGGTAGTCGATCTTGTGCCGCGTGTGCGGCACGTGCAGGTGGAGCCGCGTAGTCACGATCACGAGCGCGAGCGCGCCGATCGGCATGTTCACGTAGAAGACCCAGCGCCACGAGAGGTTGTCGACGAGGAAGCCCCCGAGGAGCGGGCCTGCGACGGACGAGACCGCGAAGACGGCGCCCATCAGGCCCATGTAACGGCCGCGCCGCCGCGGCGGGATGATGTCCGCGAGGATCGCCTGCGCGCCCACGATCAACCCGCCCGCGCCGAGACCCTGGAGTGCGCGGAAGAGGATCAGCTGGAGCATCGTCTGCGAGAGGCCGGAGAGCATCGAGCCCGCGAGGAAGATCACGATCGCGGCGATGAAGACGGGCTTGCGCCCGAGCATGTCGCCGAGCTTGCCGTAGAGCGGCGTCGAGACCGTCGCGGCGAGCAGGTACGCCGTCACGACCCACGAGAGGTGGTCGAGGCCGCCGAGCTCGCCGACGATCGTCGGGAGCGCGGTGGAGACGATCGTCTGGTCGAGCGCGGCGAGGAACATGCCGAGCATCAGCGCGACGAAGACGGTCGTCAGTGCCCTGCCCTGGAGCCCTTCGTCCGGGATCTCGACGGTCGGCGTGCCGTTGCCGTCGCTCATCGCCGCTCGCGGTCGAGAAGCTTGTTCATCTGCGGCCGCGTCAGCGGGCCGCGGGGGAGGGGGGTCGCGCCATCGGCGCGGAGCCCATCGAGCAGGAGGCCGAGGTAGCGGCGCCAGAGATCGGGCGAGACGCAGCGCGACGCCTCGATCACGCGGCCGCCGGTCATGAAGACGAGCGGCATGTCCTCCGGCACGAAGTCGGAGCGCAGCGAGCCGTCCGCCTGCGCGCGCTCGACGAGTCGGCGGACGAGCGGCCGCACGCGCCGCCTGACCTCGTCGCGCGCCTCGCCGTGCTCGGTGCCCGCGAGCAGCTCGCGCAGCGCGCGGTTCTCCGCGTGCAGCTCGAGCACCCGCTCGACGAACAGGGCAAAGCCCGTCCACGGGTCCTCCTCGGCGAGGCCGTTCTCGGCCGCGGCCACGAACTCGCCGAGCGACTCGGCGATGACGGCCTCGACGAGGTCGTGCTTGGTCGGGAAGCGGCGGTAGAGCGTGCCCATCCCGACGCCGGCGCGCTGCGCGATCTGCTCGACCGACCCGTCGACTCCCTCGTCGGCGAAGACGGCGCGGGCCGCCTCGAGAATCCGTTCCCGATTCGCCCGCGCGTCGCGCCGGAGCGTCTGTTCCGTCGTTGGCACTCGAGGAGGGTAGCAGAAGCGGAGCGCGCGCTCCGCTTACCGCTACGCTGCCGCGGCCAGCCGCGATGCCAGCTCGCGCACGCTCGTCCTGAGCTCGTCGGGCGCGAGGATGGTGAACCCGCAGCGCAGGCTCGCGAGCGTGCCCGCCATCCAGTCGAGCGAGTCGACGCGCATCCGCAGCAACGTGCCGTCGTCCGCCTCCACGAGCTCCGCGAGCGTCGCCGGCAGCCGTCGCGCCGCCTGCTCGAGCGGCAGGTCGAGCAGCACCTCCACCTCGTGGCCCCAGGGCACGCGAGCGAGTGACCGGCTGACGTGCTCCACGGCGTCGAACCCCTCGGGCGGTGGGTCGGCCGTCGTGTCGAGCAGCATCGTGCGGCTCATCCGGTCGATCCGGAACGTGCGCAGGTCGTCGCGCAGGTGGTCGTGCGCGGCGAGATACCAGCGTGCCGAATGGACAACGAGCCCGTACGGGCTCAGCTCGCGCCGCGTCCGCTCGCCCGAGTACGCCTTGTACGAGGTGCGCACGCGACGTCTGCGGCGGACGGCGTCGGCGAGCAGCAGCACGGTGTCGCCTGCGACCGGGGCGCCCGCGCGCGGCGAGGCGGTGAAGCCGAGCGTCGTCTCGAGCGCCTCGACGCGGCGGCGCAGCAGGTCGGGCAGGACCCGATGGATCTTCGTGAGCGCGCCGTCGGCCGCGCCCTCGCCACTGTCGAGCCCCTGCCGGCGAGCGGCGATCAGCCCGAGCACGATCGCGACGGCCTCGTCGTCGGAGAGCATGAGCGGCGGCAGGCGGTATCCGGGCCGCACGCGGTAGCCGCCCCCGACCCCTCGCTGGCCCTCGACCGGGATGTCCATGTCCTGTAGCGCGGCGATGTAGCGCCGCACGGTGCGCCGGTCGATCTCGAGGTGCTCGGCGATCTCGCTCCCCGTCGTGAGCGGCCGCGCCTGGAGCAGCTCGAGCAGCTCGAGAAGTCGTGCGGTCGGCGTCTGCATGCGCGAAGTGAACCACGGATAGCGGGCAAGATCTGCCCTATTTCGGCGATAGCGTCCGGGAAGAAACCGTGTGGGGGACAGGCTTAAGCCTGTCCCCCACGCAGATTCCGGAGACGGGAGGCGAGCGATGAGTGACACGCTGCAGGCCGGGACGACGGCGAGGGACTTCGATTTCTTCATGGCAGCTGGCAGGTCGCCGACGACTGCGGACGGACGTGGGAGACGAACTGGGTGATGGACTTCACCCCGGCGGAGGGAGGCCCCGAGTGACGTTGCTCGAGCGGGACGGGATCGACGTCGGACACGACTACCAACACGCCGAGAAGCTGGCCTGCGCGGGGCAAAGCATCGCCCTCGGCGACACACTGCTCAAGTGGTACGAGGTCGCCCCGGCGATCGAGCCGATCGAGCCGATGGTGTCGGACCTCGCCCGGCTCGGCCTCGCCGACGCGGCGCGGCTCGGAGAGCTCAGGCTCGGCGGCACGCTCGGGTTCGTGATCCTCCACCGCTGCGGCGAGGGCTTCCACTTCCTCCTCCTCTGCACGTGGCAGAACGAGAACGAGCTGTGGGAGACCGTCTGGGCGAAGGACCGCGACGCCGACCCGGAGTTCCATCCCTGGCCGCTCGACGGGCCGCACCGGCCGACCTTCTGCGTCTGGGAGCTGGGCGTCGTTGCGCACGAGAGAGACGCGTGGACAAGGTTCCTCCGCTCCCCGCGCGACCGCGACGCGCGGCTCGACTACCTGCGCGACACCTTCAGCGGCGTGGTGTAGGGGATTGGTGTAGGGGACTGGTGTAGGGGACTGGCACCCGCCGGGTGCCTGTCCCCAGCGACGCGCCGTCGTATGTTCAGCGCCGCGTCCCTTCAGACGGACACTGGGTTCAGGCACCTGACGGTGCCAGACCCCGCCAGACACCCGCTGCTGGAAAACTAGGGGCATGAGCACACACGCCCCGGACACCGACCCCGTCGAGACCCAGGAGTGGCTCGACTCCGTCGACGCGGTCGTCGACGTCGATGGCCGCCTGCGCATGGCGTACCTCCTCGACCGCGCAGTCGACCGCGCCCAGGACCTCCACGTTCCCGTGAGCGCCGGCGTCTCGACGCCGTACGTCAACTCGATCCCGACCGAGGACGAGCCGGAGATGCCCGGCGACCCGGAGCTCGAGGCCGCCGCCACCGCCCTCGTGCGCTGGAACGCGATCGCGCTCGTGCTCCAGGCAAACGCGGAGTCGACCGAGCTCGGCGGCCACATCGCGAGCTACCAGTCGGCAGAGACGCTGTACGAGGTCGGCTTCGACCATTTTTGGCGCGCCCGCTCGGAGGACCACCTCGGCGACCTCGTGTACCTCCAGGGCCACTCGTCGCCGGGCTTCTACGCGCGCGCGTTCCTCGAGGGGCGTCTCTCCGAGGACGAGCTGCGCCGGTTCCGGCAGGAGGTCGGCGGCGGTGGGCTCTCGTCGTACCCGCATCCCTGGCTGATGCCCACGTTCTGGCAGTTCCCGACGGTGTCGATGGGGCTCGGGCCGCTGATGGCGATCTACCAGGCGCGCTTCATGAAGTACGTCGCCGCGCGCGGGATCGTGGAGCCGGCCGACCGCAAGGTCTGGGCGTTCATGGGCGACGGCGAGATGGACGAGCCCGAGTCCATGGGCGCGATCTCGCTCGCGGGCCGCGAGCGGCTCGACAACCTCGTCTTCGTCATCAACTGCAACCTGCAGCGGCTCGACGGGCCGGTGCGCGGCAACGGGAAGATCATCCAGGAGCTCGAGACGAACTTCCGCGGCGCCGGCTGGAACGTGATCAAGGTGATCTGGGGCGAGAACTGGGACCCCCTGCTCGCCGCGGACGACGAGGGCGTCCTCCGCAAGCTGATGGAGGAGTGCGTCGACGGCGAGTACCAGACCTTCAAGGCGAACGACGGCGCCTACGTGCGCGAGCACTTCTTCGGGCGCTATCCCGAGACCAAGGCGATGGTCGCGGACTGGACCGACGACGAGATCTGGGCGCTCCGCCGCGGCGGCCACGACCCGAAGAAGATCCACGCCGCGTACCACGCCGCCGTCCGCCACACCGGTCAGCCGACGGTGATCCTCGCGAAGACGATCAAGGGCTACGGGATGGGGCAGGCGGGTGAGGGCCGCAACATCACGCACCAGCAGAAGGCGATGAACGACGAGGCGCGGCTCGCGATCCGCGACCGGCTCGGGATCCCGCTCACCGACGAACAGGCAACCGGGGCGTTCTTCTACCGCCCGCCCGAGTCGAGCCCGGAGCTGCAGCACCTGCTCGAGCGGCGCAAGGCGCTCGGCGGGAGCCTCCCCGAGCGCCACACCGAGGCCGAGCCGCTGCCGACGCCGCCGCCGTTCGACAACGTGCTCGAGGGAAGCGGCGACCGCGGCAACTCGACGACCATGGCGCTCGTCCGCATCCTCAACACGCTCGTGCGCGACGACGTGCTCGGCCCGCGCGTCGTGCCGATCGTCCCGGACGAGTCACGCACGTTCGGGATGGAGGGCATGTTCCGCCAGCTCGGGATCTACTCGTCGGTGGGCCAGCTGTACGAGCCCGAGGACTCCGGCGACTTCATGTTCTACCGCGAGGACCAGCACGGCCAGATCCTCCAGGAGGGCATCAACGAGGCCGGCGCGTTCTCGTCCTGGCTCGCGGCGGCGACGTCGTACGCGAACCACGGCACGGCGATGATCCCGTTCTACGTCTTCTACTCGATGTTCGGCTTCCAGCGGGTCGGCGACCTCGCGTGGGCCGCCGGTGACAGTCGCGCGCGCGGGTTCCTGATCGGTGGCACCGCCGGCCGGACGACGCTGAACGGCGAAGGGCTCCAGCACGAGGACGGCCACTCGCACGTGCTCGCCTCGGTGATCCCGAACTGCGTCGCCTACGACCCGACCTACGCCTACGAGGTCGCGGTGATCGTCCGCGACGGCCTCCGCCGGATGATGACCGAGCAGGAGGACGTCTTCTACTACCTCACCGTGATGAACGAGAACTACCCGCACCCGCCGCTCCCCGACGGTGCCGAGGAGGGGATCCTCAAGGGCATGTACCTCCTGCGCGAGGGTGCCGGCAAGGGGCCGCGTGTGCAGCTCCTCGGCTCGGGCGCGATCCTGCGCGAGGTCGAAGCAGGCGCCGAGCTCCTCGCGTCCGACTTCGACGTCGCGTCCGACGTTTGGAGCGCGCCGAGCTTCACCGAGCTGCGCCGCGACGGGATGGAGGTCGAGCGCTGGAACATGCTGCACCCGACCGAGGAGCAGCGCCGCTCGTGGGTCGATCGGTGCCTCGCCGACCGCGAAGGCCCCAAGATCGCGGCCACGGACTACATGCGGACGTACGCCGACCAGATCCGAGCCTGCGTCCCGGGGCGCTACGTCGTGCTGGGCACCGACGGGTACGGCCGCAGCGACTACCGCGTCAAGCTGCGGAGCTTCTTCGAGGTCGATCGCTACCACGTGGCCGTCGCGGCGCTGAAGGCGCTCGCCGACGAGGGGACGATCGAGCCGTCGGCCGTCGCCCAGGCGATCGAGCGCTACGAGATCGACACGGAGCCCGTCCCGCCCTGGAAGCGCTGACAGAGACGCTTGGTGTCCGACTTGAAGTCGGACACCAAGCGCGGTGGACGCGACACGCTGCTCCGGCGATACGCGAGGATGAAGGCCGTCGACCAGGAGGACGCCGATGCCAGCCGAGACCCGCCGCGCCCGCTTCGCAGAGCTCCACGCCCGCGACCAGCTCTTCGTCATGCCGAACCCGTGGGACGTCGGCTCCGCGCGCATTCTCGCCGCCATCGGGTTCGAGGCGCTCGCGACGACGAGCGCCGGCCTCGCGTGGGTGCTCGGCAAGCTCGACACGCAGGTCACCCGCGGGGAGCTCGTCGACCACGTCGCGGAAATCGCTCCCGCGACCGACCTGCCGCTCAACGTCGACAGCGAGCGCTGCTATCCCGACGAGCCCGGCGGCGTCGCCGAGACCGTCCGCCTCCTCGGGGAGGCGGGCGCCGCGGGCTGCTCGATCGAGGACTGGAATCCCGCCACCGGCCGGATCGACGACGTCGGCCTCGCCGTCGAGCGGGTCGCCGAGGCCGCCGAGGCCGCGCGCGCCTACGACCCGCCGCTCGTTCTCACCGGCCGTGCCGAGAACCACCTCCACGGTGTCGACGACCTCGACGACACGATCGCGCGGCTCGTCGCCTACCGCGACGCCGGCGCAGACTGCGTGTACGCGCCGTGGCTCTCGACCGCGGAGCAGATCGCGGCCGTCGTCGACGCGGTCGGCGTGCCGGTCAACGTGCTCGCGACGCCGGCCGTGCCTCCGCTTCCCGAGCTCGCCGACCTCGGCGTCCGGCGCATCTCGACCGGGAGCCTCCTCGCCGGCGTCGCCTACGGCGCGCTCGCCGCAGCCGCGCGCGAGCTTCAGGGCGGAGCCACGGCGACCTACGCCGCCGACCGCCTCACCGAGGACGACAAGCAGGCCGCGTTCGGCTAGCCGGCTAGTCCGCCCACCAGTCGCGCTTTCCCTCGACGTCGCCGCGCGGATCATCGCCGAGGTTGGGTGCACCGACGACGAGGAGCTCGAGGCCGTCCGGCCCGGCCTCGTAGCCTCGCCACGAACCGGGCGGAACCCGGACCGCGTCCCATTCCTCGAGCTCGACGATCTCGTCGTCGACCTTCATCCGCCCGCTCCCTCGCACGACCACGTACACCTCTTCTTGCTTCATGTGCGTGTGGCCGTACGGAAAGCGATAGCCGGGCGGGACGTGCTGGTAGCTCAGGGCCGACTGCTCGAGCCCGAGCGCCTTGGTCGCCGCGCGGAACTCCAGATCCGGTGCGCCGTCGAACCTCGAGCCGAGGTCATCGAGGTCCTTCTTGATGTTGCTGAGCGTGAACGGCACCGGCTCAGACGCCGCGCGGAGCCTCGTCGTCGACCGAGACGCGGACGAGGTCCCGGATCGAGAGCATCCCGACCACGGCGTTTCCGTCCACGACCGGCAAGTGCCGAAAGCCGCCGTGGATCATCAGCGCGGCCGCCTGGCCGGCACTCTCGTCCGGGCCGATCGTGTCAGGCCCGTGGGTCATCACGTCGGCGACCGATCCGCCGATCGCCCCGGTCGCGACCGCGCGGAGGATGTCGCGCTCGGTGACGATCCCTACCAGGCGCTCGCCGTCCTGCACGACGACGGCGCCGACCCGCCGCTCGTGCATCCGCCGGGCCGCATCGACGAGGCTCGTCGCGGGCTCGAGCCCGAGCACGTCCGGGGTCATGATCTCGCCGACGGTGGGCACGAGCCGATCGTAGACCTCGGCCGCCTCGAGCGAAAGGAGCGCTATCGCCGCCCCTTTGCCCTCGACGCCTCCCGTTGGAAGCGCGACAGAGCTCGCCAGCGCTTGCGCTCCTCCGCCTGCGCCCGCTTGTCGAGCCGCCGCTCGAGATGCGCGAGCTCCGCCTCGAGCTTGAGGTAGCTGTCCCAGCGCTCCTGTGGGAGCGTGCCATCGGCGATCGCTGCCCTCACCGCGCAGCCGGGCTCGGTCTCGTGGCCGCAGTCGGAGAAACGGCAGTGCTCGAAAAGGGACGTCACGTCGTCGAACGTCTCCTCGAGCGCCTCGTCGGCGACCCAGAGCTGGAGCTCGCGCATCCCCGGCGTGTCGATCACGAGCGCGCCGCCCGGCAGCTGGATGAGCTCCCGGCGCACCGTCGTGTGCCTGCCCTGGCCGTCGCTCCGGAGCTCCTGTGTGTCGAGCAGCTCGTTGCCCGCGAGTGTGTTGATGAGCGTCGACTTGCCAACCCCCGAGGAGCCGAGAAGCGCGGCGGTGACGCCCGGTCGGAGGTAGGAGCGAACCGCGTGGAGCCCCTCGCCCGTGACGCTCGAGAGCGCGTGGACGGGGACGTCGGCGGCGACCGACCGGATGGCGACGAGGGCGGTCTCCGTATCGCTTGCGAGGTCGCTCTTCGTCAGCAGCACCACCGGCTGGGCGCCGCTCTCGCGCGCCAGGATGAGGTAGCGCTCGAGGCGGCGCAGGCTCAGATCCTCGTTGAGCGAGGTGACGATGAAGACGACGTCCACGTTCGCCGCGAGCACCTGCTCCTCGGCCGCCTGCCACGCGGTCTTCCGCGAGAACTTCGTGCGGCGCGGAAGCACGGCCTGAATCGTTCCGGCGTCCTCGTCGGCGCGGGCCGCGACCGCCACCCAGTCGCCGACGGCAGGAAGGTCGGCAGGCGAGCGCGACTCCTCGTAGAGGCGTCCCGCCACGTCGCAGCGGAGCTCACCGAGCTCGGTGAGCACGTCGTAGGCGCCGCGATGCTGCACGGCGACGCGACCCGGAATCAGGCCGTGGCCGGCATGTGTCTCGAACTGCTCGGCAAGGGTCTCGTCCCAGCCGAGGGTGGTGAGGTCTGGCACGTTGGAAGGTCTCCTCTCGGACTACGGAATGAAGGGCGCACACCGGCGCGCCCGTCGCGAGAGGCCCGTCTCTGAGTTCAGCCGACGAGCCGCGCGGCGCGCGGCCGGGAGGAAGCGGTCTCTGTCATCACGGCGACCTCCTTCGTCGGGGACTCACCCAGTATGCCCGACCTCACCCTACGACGCGAGCGCGGCGGCCATTGCGCCCTCGAGGTCCGTGTCGTGGAAGACGAAGCCCTCCCGCTCGAGCCGCTCCGCCACCGGACGCTGCCCGCCGAGCAGGAGCTCCTCGCCCATCTGGCCGAACGCGAGCCGCACGGCGAACGCGGGGATGGGGAACACGGTCGGCCGGTGCAGCGCCCGCCCGAGCTCCTTCGTGAACTCGCGGTTCGTGACGGAGCCGCCGACGACGTTCACCGCGCCTTCGACGTCGGTCCCGAGCGCATGGAGGTACACGCGCACCACGTCCGGGAGCGAGACCCAGCACCACCACTGACTCCCGCTGCCGACCCGTCCGCCGAGCCCGAGCCTGAACGGCAGGCGCATCCGCCCGACGGGGCCTTCGTGCCGGTCGAGGATCGGGGCCTGGCGCAGCGCGACGACGCGAATGCCCGCGTCGCGCGCAGGCTCGGCCGCCGCCTCCCACGCCTCGACGACGTCGGCGGCGAATCCCGCACCCTTCGGGCTCTGTTCGGTGACCGGCTCGTCGCCGAGGCCGTAGTAGCCGACGCCCGAGGCCTGGACGAGGACCGCTGGCCGCGGGTCGAGACCCGCCATCGTTCGCGCGATCAGCCCCGTGCCGTCGACGCGGCTCCCGCGGATCCGCTCGCGCGCGCCGGCCGACCACCGCTGGCCGATCGTCTCGCCGGCGAGGTGGACGACGGCGTCGACACCCGCGAGCCGCTCCGCGTCGATCGTGCCCGCGGCCGGATCCCAGGCGATCTCGTGCTCGACGGCCGGTGCGCGGCGGACGAGCGTGACGACCTCGTGGCCGGCCTCATGCAGCGCAGGCACGAGTGCGCTGCCGATCAGCCCGGACGCGCCGGTGACGGCGACCTTCATGGCTCCAGTGTCGCAGCCCGAAGCGCAGCACGACCGGTGTCCGACTTATAAGTCGGACACCAAGCGTCTAGCGAGCCCGCGGGCCCGTGTGCCAGAAGACGAGCGCCGCCGCCGTCGCCTCCGCGAGCACGCTCAGCACGGCCACGAGCTTGAGTGAGATTGGCATCTGCCGCATGCCCTCGTTATCGGTGCTGGGACCCGGTTGTCGAGTCCTGGATCGCCTCCCGCAAGGTCCAGTCCCGGGTCGGGGCGTGGCTTCAGCCTCGCCCCTCTTCCCTTCCGATCGTGCGCTTTCGCGCAAACCGGGAACGTCCCGCGGCGGAAGTACGATGGCCTTCCCGTGTCCGCGCCGTTCGTCCACCTGCACGTCCACTCCGAGTACTCCATCCTCGACGGCGCGTGCAGGATCCCGGCGCTCGCCCGTAAGGCAGCGGAGCTCGAGATGCCCGCCGTCTCGCTCACCGACCACGGCTCGATGGCCGGCGCGATCGACCTCTACAAGGCCGCCTCCGACCAGGGCATCAAGCCGATCTTCGGCTGCGAGCTGTACGTCGTCGACGACCGCAAGGCCCTGACGAAGGGTCACGCGCACCTGACCCTCCTCGCCGCCGACAACACGGGGTACGCGAACCTGATCAAGCTCTGCTCGCTCGGCTACCTGGAGGGCTACTACTACAAGCCGCGCGTCGACTGGGAGCTCCTCGAGCGCCACGCGCCGGGGATGATCGCCCTCTCGGGGTGTCTCTCCGGCCGCGTCTCGCGCGCGCTGTCCGAGAGCCGAGACGGCGACGCAGAGGCGGAGCTCGACCGGCTCGCGCAGATCTTCGGCCGCGACAACACGTACGTCGAGCTGCAGAACGCGGGGATCGAGGAGCAGCAGATGGCGTTCCGCGGGCTCCCCGGGCTCGCCGAGCGCCGCGGGCTGCCGCTCGTCGCGACCGGCGACGTCCACTACCTCGACGCCACCGACGCGCACAGCCACGACGCGCTCCTCTGCATCCAGTCGGGCGACTCGCTGAAGAACCCCAACCGCTGGCGCTTCGGCGCCGACGAGTTCTACTTCAAGACCCCCGCCGAGATGGCGCTCGACTTCCCCGGCCACGAGGACGCCATGCGCCGGAGCCTCGAAGTCGCCGAGCGGTGCGACGTGACGCTCGAGCTCGGCCGGATCCGGCTCCCGAAGTTCCCGGTGCCGGAAGGCCGCGACGCCTTCGACTACCTCGTCGAGCTGTGCGAGAAGGGCCTGGTCAAGCGCTACGGCGCCTCGACCCCGGAGCTGGACGAGCGCCTGCGCTTCGAGCTCAAGACCGTCCGCGAGATGGGCTTCGCCGACTACTTCCTGATCGTCGCCGACTTCATCGGCTTCGCGAAGCGAAACGGCGTCTCGGTCGGCCCGGGGCGCGGCTCGGCGGCCGGCTCGCTCGCCGCCTACTGCCTCGAGATCACCGACATCGACCCGATGCGCTACGGCCTCCTCTTCGAGCGGTTCCTGAACCCCGCCCGCAAGGACATGCCCGACATGGACATCGACTTCGCGGTCGAGGGCCGGGAGCGCGTCATCAACTACGTCACCGAGAAGTACGGCCGCGACCGCGTCGCGCAGATCATCACCTTCTCGAAGATGGCCGCCCGTGCGGCGCTCCGCGACGCCGGTCGCGTGCTCGAGATCCCCTACGGCGTCGTCGACCGCGTCGCGAAGCTCGTCCCGGAAGGCCCCGGCCAGACGCTCGAGGAGGCATTGAAGCCCGGGCAGGAGCTCGCGAAGGCGGTCGAGAGCGATCCGGTCGCACAGGAGATCGTCGATCTCGCGCGCCCGCTCGAGGGCCTCACCCGCGCCGACTCGATCCACGCCGCCGGCGTCGTGATCGGCTCCGAGCCGCTGATCGACGTCGTCCCCCTCCAGCAGAAGGGCGCCGACGCCGAGCTCGTGACGCAGTTCTCGATGAAGAACGTCGAGGCGCTCGGCCTCCTCAAGGTCGACTTCCTCGGGCTGCGCAACCTCGACGTGATCGACAAGGCGGTCGCGCTCATCGGCGGCGGCCTCGACATCGGCACGATCCCGCTCGACGACCGCAAGACCTACGAGATGCTCGCCCGCGCCGACGCGACCGGCGTCTTCCAGTTCGAGTCGTCGGGGATGAAGGACGCGCTCCGGCAGGTGAAGCCGACGGTCTTCGAGGACCTGATCGCACTCGTCGCGCTCTACCGCCCCGGCCCGATGCAGTACATCCCCACGTACGCGGCGCGGAAGAACGGCAAGGAGCCGGTGCGGTTCGTCGACCCGCGGCTAGAGCCCATCACCGGCATGACGTACGCGATCTCGATCTACCAGGAGCAGTCGATGGAGATCGCGAAGCAGATCGCGGGCTTCACCGGCGCCGAGGCGGAGACGCTGCGCCGCGCGATCGGCAAGAAGATCCACGAGCTGATGGCCTCGCTCAAGGGGAAGTTCCTCGACGGCTGCGCCGCGAACGGCGTCACCCCGGCGGTCGCGGAGCAGCTCTGGAAGGACATGGAGGCCTCGAAGGACTATTCCTTCAACAAGGCGCACGCCGCCTGCTACGCGCTGATCGCCTACCGCACCGCGTGGCTCAAGGCGAACCACCCGTGCGAGTACATGGCGGCGCTCATCTCGAGCGTGATGAACACGAAGGACCGCGTGCCCTTCTACGTCAACGCCTGCGACGAGATGGGCATCGAGGTGCTGCCGCCTGACGTCAACTCGTCGGCGGTCGACTTCGCGGTCGTCGAGCGGAAGATCCGCTTCGGCCTGAACGCAGTGAAGAACGTGGGGGAGACTGCGGCGCAGCGGATCGTCGCCGCGCGCGAGGATGGCGGCCCGTTCGCCTCGATCTGGGATTTCACCGAGCGCGTCGACCCGCAGGTCGTCAACAAGCGCTCGCTCGAGTCGCTCGTCAAGTGTGGCGCGCTCGACTCGACCGGCGCCACGCGGATGGGCATGCTGGCCGTCCTCGAGCAGGCGCTCGGCCACGGGCAGAAGCTCGCGCAGGACAGGCTGATGGGCCAGTCCTCGCTCTTCGACGGTGCCTTCGACGCGGACGACGCCGCGGTCGCACGCCACCACCCGCCGATCCCGACGGGCGAGTTCGAGAAGCAGGAGCTCCTGCGGCTCGAGAAAGAGACGCTCGGCCTCTACGTGTCCGAGCACCCGCTCTCGAGCGTCCGCGAGCAGCTCCGCCGCAAGACCGACGCGACGCTCGCCGAGCTCGAGCGCCGCCGCGACGGCGAGGTCGTCACGGTCGGCGGGATCGTGTCGGATGTGAAGCACCTGACGACGAAGCGCGGCGATCCGATGGTCTTCCTCACGCTCGACGACCCGACCGGCACCGCCGAGGTCGTCGTCTTCAACTCCGCCTACGCCGCCGCGCGCGAGCTCTGCGTGACCGACCGGATCCTGATCGTGAAGGGCCGCATCGACCACAAGCAGGCCGGCGAGACGAAGCTCCTGGCGTCCGAGATCACCCCGTTCGAGGCAGTGCCCGAGCGTAGGGAGGTGCGCTTCTCACTGGACGCGCGCGAGGCCCCCGCCGGCGTGATCCGCGAGCTCGCCCGGCTCGTGCGCGAGTTCCCGGGCGAGTCCCCGGTCTACCTCTCGCTCGACACCTCCGAAGGCCCGAAGACGTACGCCCTCGGGCCTGAATACCGCGTCCGCCCCGACCCGGACTTCATCGCCGAGGCGAGGGCCGTGCTGGGCGGGTCGGCAGTCCTCTCCTAGCGCTCCGGGGTCGCGCTTGGTGTCCGACTTCAGTCGGACACCTTCGCCCCGCCGCTCCGCAGCGGAGCTCTAGACCGCCGCCAGCGACCGCACCGCTGCGGCGATCTCCGCCGCGCCGGGAAGCATCGCCGCCTCGAGATCCTTCTGGTACGGGATCGGGTGAGACGCGGCCCCGATCCGGACGACGGGCGCGTCGAGGTCCCAGAAGCACTCCTCGGCTACGTGGGCAGCGATCTCCGACCCGAAGCCGCAGAACCGGGTCGCCTCGTGGGCGACGACCAGCTTGCCGGTCTTCGCCACTGACGCGGCGATCAGCTCCGTGTCGAGCGGTGCGAGCGTCCGGGGGTCGACGATCTCGACCGAAACCCCAGCGCTCTCGAGCTCGCGCGCGGCCCGGAGGGCCTGCGGGACGAGCGCGCCGAGCGCGACAACGGTGACGTCGGTGCCCTCGCGAACGACCCGTCCGACGCCGAGCTCGATCCCGTACCGCTCGGCCGGCACCGGTTCGGGATCGGCGAAGAAGAGCTGCTTCTGCTCGAGGAAGACGACGGGATTGTCGCCCTGGATCGCCGCGGAGAGAAGGCCCTTCGCGTCGAACGGGCTCGAGGGCATCACGACGACGAGCCCCGGGAGGTGCGCGAAGAGCGCCTCGAGGCTCTGCGAGTGCTGCGCACCGAGCCTGATGCCACCCCCCGACACCATTCGCAGCACGAGTGGGATGCTCGGCGTCCCGCCCATCATGAACCGGAGCTTCGCGGCCTGGTTCATGATCTGGTCGAAGGCGACGCCCGCGAAGTCGGAGAACTGGAGCTCGACGACCGGCCGCAGGCCGGTGAGCGCCGCGCCGATGCCGCAGCCGACGAAGCCGCTCTCGGTCAGCGGCGTGTCGCGGATCCGCTCCGCTCCGAACCGCTCGTAGAGGCCCTCCGTCGCGCGGAAGAGCCCGCCGACCCTGCCGACGTCCTCGCCCATCACGAATACGTCCGGGTCGGCCTCGAGCTCGAGCTCGAGGCTCTCGCGGACGGCCGCTACGAAGCTCAGAGCCCGCTCGGTCTCGACGTCCGGGGCCGGATGGGAGCGCTGCGGCGCGAGGACGGCCGGCAGAAGGTCGTCCGGGTTGGAGTCAGGATCCGCGAGCGCCGTGGAGATCGCCTGCTCGACGTCGCGCTCGACGTCGCGGGCGACCGCATCGAAACCCTCGTCGTCGAGCTCCCCGCGTTCGCGCAGCACCCGCTCGAGCCGGGGCAGCGGGTCGCGCGCCTCCCACTCGGCGACGAGCGTGGCGTCGCGGACGTCGGGAAGGTTGGCGCGCATCGAGTGCTGCATGCGCCGGAAGGTCTTCATCTCGAGGAACGTCGGGCCGTCTCCCTCGCGCGCCCGCGCGAGCGCACGCTCCACGGCGTCCCCGACCGCGACGACGTCGTTGCCATCGACGATCTCGCCGGGCATGCCGTATCCGGCCGCGCGGCCCGCGAGGTCCTCCACCGCGCGCTGCACCCACCAGTCCGCCGAGAGCGCGAACTGGTTGTTCTCGCAGACGAACACGACGGGTAGCGACCAGGTCGCCGCAAGGTTCATCGCCTCGTGCGTCGCGCCCTGCCCTGCGGCGCCGTCGCCGAAGAAGGCGACGACAGCCTGGCCCTCGCCGCGGAGCTTGGCCGTGAGCGCTGCCCCGGTGGCATGCGGCAGCCCGGCGCCGACGATCCCGTTGCAGCCGAGGATCTGGAGCGAGAGGTCGGCGATGTGCATCGAGCCGCCGAGCCCCTTGCAGTAGCCCGTCCGCTTGCCGAACATCTCGGCCATCATCCGGCGGAGATCGGCGCCGGCCGCAATGAGGTGGCCGTGCGAGCGGTGGTGGCCGACGAGGTAGTCGGTGTCCCGCATCACGCCTGCCGCGCCGACGGCGATCGCCTCCTGGCCGACGCAGCTGTGCGCCGTCCCGAAGATCACGCCCTCCTTGAAGAGCTCGGTGGCGCGGTCCTCGAAGCGGCGGATCAGCACCATCTGCCGGTACTGCTCGAGAAGCGGCGGACGGCCGGACGGCCGCTCGCGCACTGCGATCTCGACGGTCAACGCGGCGGCCTCTCGTGAAACTCCACGATGTAGCCGTCGGGATCGAGCGAGTAGAGACTCTTGCCGCCGGCGTTCGCACCGGAGGTCATCTCGACGGGGCCGTCCGAGCGGAACGCCACGCCTTGCCCGCGCAGCTCCTCGTGGAGCGCGTCGATGCCCGTCACGAAGAGGCAGAAGTGGCCCGTGCCGGAGTGGGAGGGCGGCGAGGCGCCCGAGGCGGGATCGAGCCCGCGGTACTCGAGCAGCTCGACCTCGAAGTTGCTCCCGGGCACGCGGAGCATGGCGATGTCGAGGCCGGTCGCGTCGGGCACGCCGACGATCCGCTTGACCTCGGCCTCCTCGTAGACGCGCCGCCAGAGCAGCTCCAGGCCGAGGACGCCCTCGTAGAACGAGAGCGAGCGGTCGAGATCGGAGACGGTGATCCCGGCGTGCCGCGGTCCCTCGATCGCCCAGGCCGGCATCGGTCTAACCTACTTCCGCCGTGGGCGGACTGCTCGAGCAACGGGTCGCGCTGGTCACCGGCGCGGCGAGCGGCATCGGCCGCGCGATCGCCGAGCGCTTCGCGGCCGAGGGTGCCCGCGTCTCCGGCTTCGACCGCGCCGGCGACGTGGAGTACCACGGCGATGTCCGCGTACCCGCCGACGTCGAGGACGTCGTCGCACGTGTCGTGGCCTCCGAGGGGCGGCTCGACGTCCTCGTCTGCAGCGCAGGAGTCCGCGAGATCGGCGACGTCTACACGATGCCCACGGACGAGTGGGACAACGTGATCGCCGTCAACCTGAGCGGGACGTTTTACTGCTGCCAGGCGGCGGCTCGTCACATGCGCGAGCGCGGTGGCGGGGCGATCGTGAACCTCTCCTCCGTCGGCGGGCTGATCGGGCTCGCGCGCCGGCCGGCGTACACCGCCGCGAAGCACGGCGTCGTCGGCCTGACGAAGAGCCTCGCACGTGACCTCGGCCCTGCGGGGATCCGCGTGAACGCGATCTGCCCCGGGCTGATCAGGACGCCGCTGACGGAGCAGTACTTCGCGGACGACGCGTTCGAGGAAGGTCTCCGCACGGTCGTCCCGCAGGGCCGCGTCGGCCTGGCGGACGACGTCGCCGACGCGGCGCTCTACCTCGCGAGCGACCAGTCCGCCTACGTCAACGGGATCGCCCTGACGGTCGACGGCGGCTGGCTCGCCGAGAAGAGCTTCGCCGCCGGCGACGCCGCCGGGAAGACCTTCCTCGCTTCGAACGAGACGCGCGACGACGTCTAGCGACGCCTGCTCGGCTGCGCGATCCGCCCGAACGCCCGCTCGCCCGCGTCGTCGCTCGTGAACGCCGAGAGCTGGAGCAGCTCGCCGTCGAGCTCGAGCCCGGAGCCGATCACGCCGTCCCCCCGCAGGCGCAGGTCGTCTCCGAGCCCGGCCGACGGCCCGCGCGTGGCCCGCGCGGCGGCCACGTCGTCGACCAACCGCGAGACGCGCTCCACCGGCGTCGGCCGCCTGTCGAGCCGCTCGAGGGCGTCGAGCAGGTAGCCGGCGCGGAGCTTCGGCCAGAGCAACGCGAAGGCCTCCGGCCGCGAGACGGCATCGAGGCACAGGTCGTCGCCGAGCCCGAGCACGGCACCGCACTGGCCAGGCTGCAACACGAACGCCGCCTCGAGCTCGCGGAGCCGCTCGCCGTGCGCGACGAACGTGTCGCGGTTCGCCGACGTCGCCGACCGGACACCCATGCGCGACTGCTTCGCCCGCACCTCGTCCCACACCTCGCCCTGGGCGACGCCGCGAGCGAGCGGCTGCGCGGCCTGCGCCTGCGCCTTCATGCGCCGAAGGTGGCTATGCGAGATGTGGTCGCCGCTGCCGAACGCGGAGCTGGTCCGCCGCCAGCGGCCCTGTTCGACGCAGGAGACGGGGATCGGCAGCTTCGCGCCAGCCTCGACGAGCACGGTCACGTTGAGGATCCGGTCCTGCTTCGCACCGACGAGCTCCTCGCCGTCGTAGAGCAGCACCCGTTTGTCGGTGGGGTTGTGCACGACGAGCTCCGGCACCGTGCCGGCGTTGGAGGCCTCGTCGACACGGAAGCCGCGCGGGAGCGCCTCGTCGAGGGTGACGTACTCCGCAACCGGGTCGCGGAGGGGGAAGAGCGGGGTAACGACGATCCCGCGGTGCTCCACGGTCTCGCCGAGCTGGAAGGTCTCATGTGGCATGGCGTTCTCCTCTCGTCCTGCTGGAGTCCGCCGCACGAGGCCACGTCCTTACGGGTCGCGCAGCTTCGTAAGATCAAGTCGTGTCCGATGCGACTCAGCTCTCGATGCGCGATGCCCGAGATGCCGAAGACGAACGACTGCTCGCCGAGGGCGAGACCGACCGGCTGCTCGCGGGCTGGGTCGAGACGATTCAGGACATCTGTGTCGCGAAGATGCGTGGCCCCGTCGGGGAAGACGTCGCGCAGGCCGTCTGCGAGCGGCTCTGGCGCGAACTCAAGGCGGGCAGGCACCGTGACGGCCGCTACCCGTTCCGCGTCATCGTGCACTCCGTGACCAGGTGGGTTTGCAGGGGCTGGTACGAGCCGGGCTGGCAGGAGAGCGAGCTCTTCGACCTCGACGGCGCGGCGCCCGACGAGTCGGAGGCCGTGGTCGTCGAAGTGACCCTCGAGCAGTTCGTCGCGACGCTGCCGCCCGGCGACGGCGAAGTGGCCGCGCTCACCTTCCTCGATGGCCTCGAGCCCGGCGAGATCGCGACGCGCCTCGACAAGAAGCCGAACGCCGTCTACCAGGCGATCCACCGCAACGCGAAGAAGCTGCGGGAGTGGCTCGAGGAATGAGTCCCGAGCTCGAGACCCTGCTCGACGAGCTCGTGCGCCGCCACGCGCGCGGAGAGCCCTTGGACGTCGAGGGCACACTCCGCCGCGCCGGCGACGACGCCGACGAGCTCGCTCCGCTGATCGAGGCGTTCCTCGCCCGCGCCCCGCGCCGCGGGCCGACGCCGGCATCTCTCAGGTTCGTCCAGTCGCTCGACGACCCGCCGATGCTCCGAGCGCGCGTCGCGAAGGCGCTGAAGGTCGACGACGTCGTCGACGCGATCGTCGCCGAGTGCGAGCTCGCGCCCGACGCGCGCCCGAGGGTGCGCCGCTACTACCAGCAGCTCGAGGGCGGGATCCTCGACCCGACGCGCGTTGCCGCGTCGGTGTGGGACGTGATCACCGGTCTCCTCGGCCGCTCGCGCGCACTTCTGTCCGCACCGGCCGGTCCGGCGCCCGCGTCTGCGCCGATGTACCGCGCGGACGCGTCGTTCCATCTCCAGGAGCGCCTCGTGGTGCTCTCCGCGGCAGAGCCGCCGTCCCCGCTCGACGAGGTCGACGCCCTCTTCCTCGGCGAGCCCGAGGGGTGAGCCGCGACCGGTAGGTTCTGCGCTCGTGGCCGAGACGCGGCGCATCGAGTGCGACGGCGTCGGCCTCCACGTCGAGATCGACGGGCCCGACGACGCGGCGACCGTGCTGTTCGTGCACGGTGTCGGCTCGAGCGCCCGCACCTGGGAATGGCTCCCGGACGAGCTCACGCGCGGCCGAAGGATCGTCCGGGTCGACCTGCGCGGCCACGGGCGCTCCGACCACGCGCCCGGCACGTACCTGATCACGCGTTACGGCGCCGACGTCGCGGCCGTCCTGCGCTCGGTCGCCTCGCGCCCGGCGGTGGTCGTCGGGAACTCGCTCGGCGGCGTCATCGCCTGGTGGCTCGCGCAGAGCCATCCCGACCTCGTCACCGCGGCGCTACTCGAGGACCCGCCCCTGCTCGCCGGCGAGACGCCGGAGACCGAGGCCGGGCGGTTCAGGGACGTGTTCCACGCCGTCAGGGCCGTGATCCTCGAGGGCCGCGAGCGCGGGCTGTCGGAGGAGGAGCTGGCCGGGCACATCGCCACGATCCGCTGGGGGCCGCCGGGGACACCGGCGCTCGGCGAGCTCCTGACGGAGGACGGGCTCCGGACCATGGCCTTCGGGTACCAACGGCTCGACATCGGGGTGATCGACGGTGCGATCGACGGCTCGACCCTCGCCGCGGCGGAAATCCGTACCCCTGTCACGCTGCCCGTGGTCGTCGTCGCCGCGGACGACGCGGCCGGCGCCGCCTTCTCGACCGATGACGAGGAGCGTCTCGTGCCGATCCAGCCGACGGTCGAGGTGGTCCGCGTCGCGGGCAGCGGGCACCGGATGCACGACATGCGAACCCACCGCGAGGCCTTTACGGGCCACCTGCGCCGGTTCCTGAACCGATACGCCCCCGAGGAGCTCGCCGTCGGGCGGTGATGGAGATCACATCGTCACGGGCGGGCTGGAAGCGACACTGCGTATCGTTGGCGGCGGGGTCAGCGGCGCACCGGCCCTGACCTGCTGGAGGAGCGCATGCCGGACTACGAGATCGCAGTAGCGGGCGGAGGGCCGGCGGGTCTCACCGCAGCCTTCTTCGCCGCGCGTCACGGGCGGAGCACGGTCCTGCTCGATCCGCTCGGCTCGGGCGGCGCGATCCTGAACACGGAGCGCGTCGAGGACTTTCCGGGTTTCCCGGAAGGGGTGCCAGGTTTCGAGCTCGGCCCTCGGATGCAAGAGCAGGTCGTCGAGGCCGGCGGAACGTTGGCGATGAGCGAGGTGAGGCGCATCGAGCCGCGCGGCGGCGACTGGATCGTCGTCACCGACGCCGGTGACGTCAGCGCGTCCGCCGTCATCCTCGCCACCGGGTCGAGGCCCCGCCAGCTCGGCGTGCCCCGCGAGGAGGCGTTCGAAGGCAGGGGGCTCA
>Ga0207706_10001785_pt1 | contig 21140 bp, 23 predicted proteins | sample KBSC53metaG_FD_184318 | JGI IMG/M metagenome (GOLD analysis project Ga0207706, IMG submission 184318) | Corn rhizosphere microbial communities from Kellogg Biological Station, Michigan, USA - KBS C5-3 metaG (SPAdes) (version 2) | ecosystem: Host-associated > Plants > Roots > Rhizosphere > Soil ... | reverse complement strand
GAACACCATCACGCTGCTGGGATCACCGCCGAACGCGGCGATGTTGTTCTTCACCCATTTGAGCGCCTGGATCTGGTCCATCACGCCGTAGTTGCCTGAGGCGCCGGCGCTCTCCGCCTCCAGCCCGGGGTGCACCAGATAGCCCAGCGGTCCCAGGCGGTACTGGATGGTGACCACCACCGCATGCCCGCGTGCCGCCAGGTTGCGGCCGTTGTAGATCTGCGTGCCGCCCTGCACTTCGCCGGCCGAGCCCTGCTGCTGGCCACCGCCGTGGATGAACACCATCACGGGCAGGCCGGCTACGCCAGACGCGCCCGGGGTCCATACGTTCAGCTGCAGGCAGTCTTCATCGCCATCGGCCGTGCCGGTGTCCTGCCCGGCGGCAAAACGCATCTGCGGGCATGCGGGACGAAACGCCTGGGTGGCCAGCACGGAGATCCAGGGCGCCGGATCCTCCGGCGGCCGCCAGCGCAAGGCGCCGACCGGCGGCTTGGCGAACGGAATGCCGAGGAATTCGAGACCGCCGCTGTAGCTGTTGCCCCGCACGGCGCCGAAGCGGGTCATCACGGTGTCGGTCGCCACGAGGCCGGTCGCGGCCTCCGTATCCTGCGGCTGGGCGGCCGCCGTGGCAGCCACCGTCTCGCTCGCCTCGCCGGCGCCGCCGCCGCAACCGGCGAGCGCAACGGCACAGACCAGGCCCGCCCACCAGGGACGCAGCCATGCGGCTCGGCCGGGGATTCGTGGGAAAAGGATCATCGCGCTCTCCTGAGGTTGGTATTGCGCTGATTCTTCTCATCCCCCTGCAGCGAACAATTGCTGCCGCCGGGCCAGGCGCTGCAAACCATGACAGCGAAGGCTTTCTGTCATGGTTTGTCATGGCATCCACAAAGTGAATGAGGTATGCCGATCTTCTCAGTTGGCCCGCATGCCCATCGGGGCTACGCTGACAGGTTCCCCCAGCTTGGCCCCCGGCCGCCCCCATCATGAGCAAGGAAAACTGGCGCTTCGAAACCCGCTCGGTCCACGCGGGCTACAGCCCCGACCCGACCACCAAGGCGGTGGCGCCGCCGATCTACCAGACGGTGGCCTATGCCTTCGACAGCGCGCAGCACGGCGCCGACCTGTTCGACCTGAAGGTGCCGGGCAACATCTACACGCGGATCATGAACCCCACGCAGGCGGTGCTCGAGGAGCGTGTGGCTGCGCTCGAAGGCGGCATCGCGGCGCTGGCGCTGGCCTCCGGCCAGGCCGCCGTGACCTACGCAATCCAGACCATCACCGAGGCCGGCGACAACATCGTGGCCTCGAGCGCGCTGTATGGCGGCACCTACAACCTCTTCGCGCACACGCTGCCGCAGTTCGGCATCCACACGCGCTTTGCCGACTACCGCCGGCCCGAGACCTTCGAGCCGCTGATCGACGACAAGACCAAGGCGGTGTTCGTCGAATCGCTGGGCAACCCGCAGGGCAACATCACCGACCTCGAGAAGATCGCCGAGATCGCGCACCGCCACGGCGTGCCGCTGATCGTCGACAACACGGTGCCCTCGCCCTACCTGTGCCGGCCGATCGAGCACGGCGCCGACATCGTCGTGCACTCGCTGACCAAATACCTCGGCGGCCATGGCACCAGCGTCGGCGGCGCGATCGTCGATTCGGGCAAGTTCCCGTGGGCCCGGCACAAGGCGCGCTTCCGCCGACTCAACGAGCCCGACGTGAGTTACCACGGCGTGGTCTACACCGAGGCGCTGGGGCCGGCGGCGTATATCGGCCGCGCACGCGTCGTGCCGCTGCGCAACACCGGCGCGGCGATCTCGCCGTTCAATGCCTTCCTGATCCTGCAGGGCATCGAGACACTGCCGCTGCGGCTGGACCGCATCAGCGACAACGCGTTGCGCGTCGCGCAGCACCTGAAGACCCACCCGAAGGTGAGCTGGGTCAACTACGCTGGGCTGGAAGACCACCCCGACCATGCGCTGGTGCGCAAGTACCTCTCGGGCAAGGCCTCGGGCCTGCTGACCTTCGGGCTCAAGGGTGCGGCCGGCGGCGGCCGCGAGCGCGGCGCGCGGTTCCTGGATGCGCTGCAGCTCTTCACGCGGCTGGTCAACATCGGCGACGTGCGCTCGCTGGCCACGCACCCCGCCTCCACGACGCACCGGCAGCTCTCGCCCTCCGAGCTGGACGCCGCCGGTGTGTCGGAGGAGACAGTGCGCCTATCGGTCGGCATCGAGCACATCGACGATCTGATCGAAGACCTCGACCAGGCGCTTGCGGCGGTGTAGTCAATTCGTGAGGCTCCGCCTGCTGCCGAGCGAATCAGGAAGCGCAGAAAGCGAATGACGTATGCCGGATTTCTTAGTTGGCCCGCGCGCACTGCGCGCCTACGCTGGCGGACATCATCTTCCTATCTAGGCTCCGCCGACCACACATCATGAGCAAGGAAAACTGGCGCCTCGACGCCCATCCGGTTCGCGCCTACGGCCCCGCTCCCGTTCGCCGCGTTCCTGAGCCCGTCGCCCGATTCTCCCGCTGGCTGACGACCTTGGGGGGCCTTCTCTCCGAGCCACCTTATCGAGAAGATCACTCGTTACCCGGGGTGGATTGGGTGGACCCTGCCAAGACCAGAGACAAGGCCTGAACACCCCAGCGCTACGGCACCACTACGCCAGCTTGAAAACCCCCACCGCCGCCACCAGCCGCTGGGCCTGCGCCTGCAGGCTGTCGGCGGCGGCAGCCGACTGCTCCACGAGCGCGGCGTTGCTCTGGGTTGCGTGGTCGAGCCGGGCGACGGCGGTGTTGACCTGATCGACGCCCACCGTCTGCGCGTTGCTCGATTGACCGATCTCGTCGACCAGGCCTGCCACCCGCTGGACACGCTCGACCAGCCGGACGATGTGGCGCCCGGCCTCATCGACGAGGCGGGTGCCGTCCTGCACGCGCTCGACGTTGCCGCCGATCAGCGTGCGGATCTCGCGGGCGGCCTCGGCGCTGCGCTGCGCGAGCGCGCGCACCTCGCCGGCCACCACCGCGAAGCCGCGGCCCTGCTCGCCGGCGCGAGCGGCTTCCACCGCCGCGTTGAGCGCAAGGATGTTGGTCTGGAACGCGATGCTGTCGATCACACCGACGATCTGGCCGATGCGCTCGGAACTCTGCGCGATCTGCTCCATCGTCGAGACCACCTGCTGCACCACCTTGCCGCCCTGCGCGGCCGCGACGTTCGCATCGGCGGCCAAGCCGGCCGCATCGCGCGCGCTGCGGGCGCTGGCCTTCAGTGCGGTAGTCAGTTGCTCCATCGAAGCGGCGGTCTGCTGCAGGCTGGACGACTGCTCTTCCGTCCGATGGCTGAGGTCGGAATTGCCGAGCGCGATCTGCTGCGAGCCGGTGGCGATGGAGTCGCTGCTCGCGCGCACGGTGGAGACGATCTGCGTCAGCTGCTGGCACATCGCCGCCATCGCCGCCATGATGCTGGAGCGGTCGCCGCTGGCGAGCTCCACCTTCATGCTGAGATCGCCGGCGGCCACGGCCTGCGCCACGGCCGCGGCATGCGCCGGCTCGGCGCCGATCGACGACCACACCATGCGCCAGGCCCAGCGGCCGAGCACCAGCAGCATCAGCAGGCTGGCGCCGATGCCCAGCCACTGCACCCAGGCCGCACGCGACAGGGTGGCCTCGAAGCCGGCGGCCGCTTCGTCGGCGAACGCGGTCGAGGCCTTCACCGTCTCGTCGACGCCGGCCCGGTGCTGCAGATAGAGCGCATCGGCATTCTTCAGCGCCGCCCGGGCACCCGCCTCATCGCCGCTCGCCATCACCTTGAGCATCGCGCGCGCGGCCTCGATGAAGCGCAGGCCGGCCTCGTGCTGCGCGCCGAGCAGCCTGCTCTCCAGCCCATGGGGCGGATTGGCGCGCCAATAGACCACGCGATCCTGGTATTCCTTCTCGAGCCGCGCGGCCTCGGCCTGCGCCTTGTCGGGTGGCATGCTGCCCTCGACCGCCTGCGACAGCACCAGCCTGAGCTCGATCAGGTACATCGGCGGCGGGAGGATGTCGGCGGTGACATCCTTCGCGACGAAGGCCCGGCGCGCCGCCGCGCCCCCGCTCGCCGAGCCCCACATGCCCACGGCAGCCAGGACGACGGCCGCGACGATGGCCGATGCGATCAACAGCATCAGCGTGAAACGAAGAGACCTCAAGCCGACCTCCCACCGCTTTAGATTTCGTGCTTCCACGGTGTCGGCCTGCGCGGCGGAAACTTGAGCCTGGCCGGCCAGCGCCGGTGAACAATACGGGGATGGAAGCCTCCTCCCCCGACCTGGACCGCCGCCTCACCGAGCTCGAGATCAAGGCCAGCTTCATGGAAGATCTGGTCGATCACCTGAACCAGGCCATCATCCAGCAGCAACATCAGATCGAGCTGCTGGTGCGCGAGGTCACGCACCTGCGGCAGCAAAGCCCCGACGCCGGCGGCGCGGTGGTGCGCAGCCTGCGGGACGAACTGCCGCCGCACTATTGAGCCTCGCCTCACGAGCATTGATCAGAAGGAGCCACCGATGACCGACCAGAACCTCCCGCTGGAGGACGACGACGACGAAGACGAGGCGCCCTCGGCGGAAGAGCTGGCGCAGATCCGCCTCGCGACGCCGGCCGATGCCGCGGCGGTCGACGCGCTCGTGCTCGGCCATTGCACCGACCGCTGGGCCAAGGTGGCCGAGGTCGTCGGTGCGTCGCTCGACGACTTCGAGGCGGCGTTCCCCCGCCTGCCTTATGTCTACCTCCAGCTGCGCCTCGCCGAGCTGGTGCAGCGAGGCCGGCTCGAGGCGCAGGGCGACGTGATGGCCATGCGGCACGCCGAGATCCGGCTCGCACCGCCGGCGCAGAAGTGACGAACAGCGCTGCGTTCTCCTGCGCCCTGCTTCTCGCCACAGGCCTGCTCACCGCCTGCGCGGCGCCGCCCCCGGCCGGGCCCGCGGCGATGGTCCTTCAGCCTTTCAGCACCGACGGCTGCAGCCGCTTCCTCGACCGATCGCCGGTGGGCAGCGCCGACTGGTGCCATTGCTGCGTCGCGCACGACCTGGCCTACTGGCGCGGCGGCAGCGCCGAGCAGCGGCTGCAGGCCGACCACGAGCTGAAGACCTGCGTGCAGCGGGCATCGGGCGACAGCGTGCTGGCCGAGCTGATGTTCGCCGGCGTGCGCGCCGGCGGCGGCCCGGAATTCGACACGCCCTACCGCTGGGGCTACGGCTGGCCGTTCGGCCGCGGCTACCAGCCGCTGATGCCGCAGGAGGCCGAGCGGGCGGCGGCGCTCGAGCTCGACTACCGCGCCGGCCCCGCGCCGCTGGCCTGCCCGAGCGCGGCCGGCGCTACCGCCCGGCGGGAAGCGCCGGCGCCCGCCGCTCGATGAGCAGGCGCCGGATCGCGGCCGCCTTGTCCGGCTGGTCATTGACGGCCGAGCAGGTGGCGCCGATCGGCTCCTCACGCTTCGAAGCCGCGGACCAATAGCTCAGCGTCTCGCAATCGCAGTGCAGCCTCGCGCGCACCGCACCGGTGGCCCGGTGCCTCACCTCGGCCGTCCAGCAGGCATCGGCGCAGCCGCAGGATCGATAGACCAGCACCTCACCGCGGGTCGGCCAGGGAAGCTGCTGGGCCGGCGTGCCGCCCGCCGCATGGGCTGTCGACACCACCAAGCCGGCGATCCCGCCGAGCAGGCGAAGGCGGGAGCTCATGCCTGCCGCCGGGCGGGCTCGCTCACATGCAGGAACTTGGTGTACAGATCCCGCGGCGGCGCCACCGAGATCGACTTGAGCACCTGCCCGACGTTGCCGCGGTGATAGCCGCCATGGGTGATCACATGGAGCAGGATCTCCTCGCGTGACATGCGGCCCTTGTCGCCATCGGTGAAGGTGAAGTCGATCACCTCGGCCGCGGCAGCCGGCGACAGGCTCGCCACGTGGTCCACATACCAGGCATCGGTAGCCTGCACATCGGCCTGCAGCCGGGCGAGCGACGGCGTCTCCTTGGTGTTGGTGGCATCGAAAGGACGCGGCTCGCCCGCGAGATGCGCGCGGAAGATCCGGTCCACCACGTAGATGTGGTTCAGCGTGCGCAGGCAGGTGTGCAGCGGATCGGCATGCTCCTGCGGCAGACGGGCCAGCGCGGCAAACAGCTCGGCATTGGCCCATGCCTTGTATGCGAACAGCGATGAAAGGGTGGCGATCGACATCGGAAAGATCCTCATGGGTGAATGAGGCGGATTCTCCCGCCGATGGAAAGGCCTAGACGCTGCCCTCGCCTCCCCACGGATCAGGGGGCCGCTCGCGGCCCGACCGCGCAGTGGCTCTCTAGAATCGCGGTCGATTCACACACCAAGGGAGGAATATGAAGCTGCAATACCTGTTGGCCGCCGGTCTGGCATCGCTCGCCATCGACGCCGGTGCTGTCACGACGGCACACCTTCGCACTTCCAGCTGGGCTGTCGCGCTCGAAGACCTGGACTCGGCAGACGGGGTCGGCCCCTCTCTCTCGTGGCTGGGCAATCAAGACCTCGTGAGCCAGGCCATGGAAGGTCGGCAGACGGGATGGACGCCATTCTTCGGCCTCATGGTGCCGACGTACGGCGACTACGCTCAAGTCCAACAGGTGACTGCGGCCCCTGGAACGCTCTCGACTGTCACGTCCGCGCAGGGGCTCGTCACATCGACCGCCACCAATGACGTTTTCGAGATCGACCTGAAAGCGCACGCGGGCGAGACGGTGTCCGGAAGCGTGCAGCGGATGGAGAGTTTCACTGTTTCCGCCCACACGCAAGTGACGCTCTCGACGGTCATCAGTACCGCCATCACGGCCGGTGACGTGCCGTGGACATCCTCGCCCGACCTGTCGTTCTATTACCAGTCTGCTGGAGCGTCGATCTCCAGCATGGTCTACGTGTTCACGTCCGACGGCACGTTTTCGCAGCAGTCGAGCTACGCAGCGAGCTTGCTGCTGCCTGCGGGTGTCGATCACGCGGAAGCGATCGATCCCAACGGACTGATGTCGATCACCTTCGCCAACGACACGGACGCGGATCGGACGTTCACGCTGCAGCATCAGGCCTATGCCGGAGGCAACCAGTCGGGAGCGCTGCCCGCTGTGCCGGAACCCAGCTCCTGGGGCTTGCTGGTGGCGGGCCTTTTGGCATTGGGGGTGGCTCGCCGCCGCATGCCGCGCCTATAGGTGGGGAGCACCAGCTTCCCCAACAGCGAGCTGGCAAGCTGCCGTAAAGGCCGGCACCTCTAGGATTCACGGAGCTGCCATCTCCGGCCGCGGCGTGCGCCGATGTACGGCAGCGCAAACAGGTAGAGCCCGCTCAGCGCGAGCAAGGCCAGCGGCAGCAGCGGCGCGTAAGTGATCCACGGCGGTGGCGGGCTGCCTGGGCGCAGCGCCATCGCGAGGAAGTTGGCGACGACGGTCAACGTGAACACGATGGACACCACGCGGTGGAACCGGCGGGTCCAGTGGCTGCCATTGGCTTGCTTCATGGGTACCTCCTGGATGGATGCCAGGTTTGTACCGCCGGCTCCGCCGCTGCGCTTCTCCGAAACTGCGGTGCAGGCTCAGGCGAGGCCCCGCAGGTAGCTCCACGGATAGATCCCGCGCTCATGCCCATCGCCGAAGCGCAGCTGCACCGCGTAGTGGCCGACCGGGATCGCATCGACTAGCAGGGCTCCCTCTCCCGCCACCGGCCTGCCGCCCAGCGCGGCCGAGCGGCAATCGGCGCAGCGGCAGGCTGCGCGCAGCGCCGCGGCCGCCAGCTCGCGCTGCTGGTCGGGCCACTCGATGCGCAGCGCGTGCGGCGTGAGGCTCAGGGCTCGCGGCGCATCGGTGCTCATACCGTGACCTCGACGCCCAGCGCCTTCAGTGCGAGCCGCGCGGCCTTGCGCACCTCGGGGTCGGGATCGGCGGCCGCGGCGTCGAGCGCTGGCCGGGCCGCGGGATCGGCGATCTCGCCGAGGGCGATCGCAGCCTCCTTGCGCAGGTTGGCGATCGGATGGGCGAGCGCGGCCTCCAGCACCGGCAGCGCCTGCGGGCTCTTCAGCCGGCCCAGCGCCCTGGCGGCACGCAGCCGCACCTGCCAGAACTCATCGGCCATCGCGGCCTGCAGCGCCGGCTGCGACGCGGCGGGCCGCAGCTTGGCCAGCGTGGTGGCGGCCTCCTCGCGCACCGGCCAGGCGGCATCTCGCAAGGCCAGCAACAGCGCCGGCAGCACCGCATCGAGCCGGCCCTCGGCCATGCCCAGCGCGCCGGTGGCAGCGCGCCGCACCTCGGCATCGGCATCGCGCACCGCCAGCGCCGCAAGCGCCGGCAAGGCATCGGCTCGCTTCAGCCAGCCGAGCACGCCCACCGCCTCGCGGCGCACCGCGGCATCGGCGCTTTCCAGCGCATCGGTGGCCGGGGCCGCCGCGGCCGGCAGCCGCAGCTCGCGCAAGGCACGCAGCGCGGCGCTGCGCACCAGCGGGTCGGCGTGCGCGGCCCACGGCAGCAGCCGCTCACCCAGCCGCGCGTCCTTGAGCTCGGCCAGGCTGTGGCCGGCCGCCTCGCGCACGGCGGCGGCCTGATCCAGCAGCGCCTGCGCAAGCGCATCCACCGCCTCGGGCGTCTCCCATGAAGCCAGCAGCCGCGCGGCTTCGGCGCGCACCGCCGCATCGGCGTCGGCCTGCAGGGCACGCACCAGCAGCGGCAGATGATCTTCGTCTTCCTCGTCGGCCAGCTCGATCAGCGCCATGCGGCGGATCGAGGCATCGTCGCTGGCCAGTCGGTCCAGGATGCTCATTCGGTTCTTCTCCTCAATGTTCAGACCGCGAAGCGCCATGCGGCCGGCGCGGCAGCGGGCGCCCCCAGCGGCGACAGCCGCGGCAGCGGCTCGGCGCCATGCAGCAGCCCGAGGCACCGCCGCTTCAGCGCGACGAAGGCCGGATCGGTGACCAGGGCCGCATCGCGCGGGCGGCCGAACGGCAGCACGATCTGCTCGACGATGCGCCCCGGTCGCGCGCTCATCACCACGATGCGGTCGGCCAGGAACAGCGCCTCGTCGATGTCGTGCGTGACAAAGACCACCGTGGTGCGGATGCGCTCCCACACCTGCAGCAGCAGCTGCTGCATCTTCACGCGGGTCAGCGCATCCAGCGCACCGAAGGGCTCGTCCATCAGCAGCACGCGCGGCTGGTTGATCAGCACGCGGGCGATCTCCACCCGCTGCTGCATGCCGCCCGAGAGCTGCGTCGGATAGCGATCCTCGAAGCCGGCGAGGCCCACGCTCGCGAGCAGCGCCGCAGCCTGCTCGCGGCGCGCAGCGCGCGGCACGCCTTGCATCTTCAAGCCGAAGGCCACGTTGTCGATCACGCGCTGCCACGGAAACAGCGTGTGCTGTTGGAACACCAGCCCGCGCGAAGGATCGGGGCCGCTGACCGGCTGGCCATCGATGCGGATGCCGCCGGCGGTGGGCGAGAGGTGCCCGGCCAGCGCGCCCAGCAGCGTCGACTTGCCACAGCCCGAGGGCCCCAACAGGCAGACGAACTCGCCCGGCGCGATGCCCAGGCTCACGTCGTGCAGCGCCTCGAAGGCCTGCGCGCCCTGCCCCAGGCGGATCTGCAGGTGCTCGATGTCGATGCGGCCCGCGCTCATCGCGCCTCTCCCTTCAAAGCCTGCCACGGCATCAGCCTGCGCGCCGCAAGGCGGATCAGCGCGCTGCTGCCCATGCCGAACAGGCCGATCCACAACATGCCGACGACGATGCCGGGGTAGTTCTGCAAGGTGTACGACTCCCAGGTGAAGTAGCCGATGCCGAACTGCCCCGAGATCATCTCGGCCGACACCAGGCAGAACCAGCAGGTGCCCATCCCGATGGCCAGGCCGGTGGCGATGCTGGGCGCGGCCGACGGCAGGATCACCTGCGAAAACACCGCCCAGCCGCGCGCCCCCAGGCTGCGCGCCGAGGCGACCAGCCGCCGGTCCACGCCCTCCACGCCGTGGATGGTGTTCAGCAGGATCGGGAACACCGCCCCGGTGAAGGTGACGAAGATCATCGACACCTCCGACGACGGGAACATCAGGATCGCCAGCGGGATCCACGCCACCGCCGGCACCGGCCGCAGCACCTCCAGCGGCGGCAGCAGCAGCCTCTCGGCCCAGCCGAAGCGGCCGATCAGCAGGCCGAGGCCGACGCCGAACGCCGCCGCCGCCACGAAGCCGGCCGCAATGCGCCACAGGCTCCACAGCACGTGATGCAGCAGCTTGGGCGACGTGAGGAGGTCGACACCCGCCCGCGCCACCTCCAGCGGCGTCGGCACGTTGGCGAAGGTGATCCACGCTGTGCGCACATGCGCGGTCGACAACCCGTGCCACAGCAGCACGCAGGCCGCGAGCGACAGCGCGCCCCAGGACCAATGCCTCCAGCGCGACCACGCGGGAGGCTGCGCGGCGGCGGCCGGGCGCTCGGCCGGCGCGGCGGGCAGAACAATCACAGCTTCGGTCACGCCGGCCTCCGCACGCTCAGTTCGACGCCACGCGCGTGGCCGCCTGGCCGCGCGCCGCCGCATAGTCGAGCACCTTGGCCTTGTTGGCCTGCGCCCAGGTCTCGGCCGCGCCCTTCAGCAGGAAGGCATGCAGCTCGCCCTTGGCATCCGAGGCGAACCAGGCCTGGTTGGCCAGCAGCTTGATGCCGAGGTTGCTGTCGTGCGCATAGACCACGCGGATCTTGCGGCCGGCCTGCTCGAGCTTGCGCGCGTCGGCAAAGGCGTTCTCCGGCGAGGCGTAGTGGCGCACCAGCGGTTCGCCTTCGACCCACACCTGCGCCACGCGCTTGAAGTCGGTGATCGGCTTCTTCGTCAAGGCGTCGTTGGCCTTCAGCGCCAGCTTGTCGTAGCTCTTCAGCTGCGCGTCGTAGTCCAGCCCGGCCTGCTTGAAGGCGGCGCGGATGTACTGGTCGTCGATGAAGGTGTCGGCCGTCAGGTTGGAGTCGTGGCGCTTCAGGATGCGCAGCGTGTCGATCGAGGTGGCCAGCGCCTGGCGGTACTCGGGCTTCCAGCTGAAATCGCGCGTCTGCAGGCCCAGCGGGCCATGGAACAGGTAGTTCACCTCGGCCTCGATGCCGGTGACCTTGGCGATCAGCTCGCTGTACTTCTCGGGCTCGGCGCTGATCAGGCGGTGGGCCTCGATCGCGGCGCGCAGGTAGGCGACCACGATCTCGGGATACTGCTTCGCATACTCGGCATTGACCAGCGTGCCATGGAAGGTGGGCGTGCTGGCCTGGGCACCATCGAGGATCTTTCGCGCGAAGCCACGGTAGGGGAAGAGATCCGCAAACGGCACGAAGTCGGCATGCGCGTCGATCTTGCCGGCCTGCAGCGCGGAGCCGGCCACCTCGGGCGCCTGGGTCAGGATGTTGACGTCCTTCTCGGGGTCGATGCCCTGGGCCTTGAGCGCGCGCAGCAGCATGCCGTGCGAGGTGGAGGCAAAGGGCACCGAGATCTGCTTGCCCTTGAGTTCGGCCAGCGACTGCACCGGCGAATTCACCGGCACCACGATGCCGTTGCCCGAGCCGATGGTGCTGCCCGACAGCACCGAGAGGAACAGGCTCTTCTTGCCGGCCTTCAGGTGCGCCGCGCCGTTGAGCGAGCCGGGAAAGTCGGCCATCGCGCCGAAGTCGAGCTTGTCGGCCACCATCTCGTTGGTCAGCGGCGCGCCCGAGGTGAAGTTCTTCCACTGGATGTCGTACTGCACGTCCTTGTACTTGCCGTCGTGCGGCAGGTACTTGTCGAGCAGCTTCAGCTCGCGGATCAGCAGGCCGCCGGTGGCGCAGTTGATCGTCGTGTCCTGCGTGCCGATCGCGATGCGGATGGTTTCGCCGGCCTGGGCGCCGGCCAGGGCCAGCGCGAGCGCCAGGCCGGTGAGAGGCTTGATGAGATTCATGATGCGGTGGTTCCTATCGAAGCAGGTACGGGATCTCGACGTGCACGGCGCCGGTGGGGCAGTCCTTCTCGCAGGGCATGCAGTACCAGCATTCGTCGAACTTCATGTAGGCGGTGCCCTTGCTCAGGTCGATGGCCAGCACGTCGAGCGGGCAGACGTCGACGCACACCGTGCAGCCCTTGTGGGCGATGCACTTGTCGGCATCCACCGTGACGGGCACGGCGCTGGGGTTCAAAGCGATGGGAATGGTCTGCATGGGCAGCTCTTTCTTCAGGCCAGGGCGGGTTCGGCGGGCAGCGCGACGCGCAGCTGCCGGTAGGCATTGCGCTCGCTCTCCGCGATGGGGACGATGTAGGGCTCGATCGCGCGCTTGAACGAGGCCATGCGGCCCTGCTCGTCTTTCTTCAGCTGCGAGTGGCAGAGCCACTCGGCATCGTTGCGATCGGGAAAGTCGACGCGCGCGTGGTACAGGCCCCACCGGCTCTCGGTGCGGAACAGCGAAGCCCGCGCGGCCATCTCGGCGCAATCGCGGATCGCATGCACCTCGAGCGCGCGCATCAGCTCATGCGGGTCGCGCGCCTTCAGCTGCTCGAGGTCGTGGCGGATGCCCTCGAAGCGCTCGAGGCCGATCTCCATCTTGCGGGTGACCTTGGGCGGCTGCAGGTAGTCGTTGACCATGCGGCGCAGCTTGTATTCCACCTGGTTGGGCGGCAGGCCCTGCTCGCGCAGCAGCGGCCCCCACACGCGCCGGCGCTCGGCCTCGACTTGGCCCCCATCCACCGGCGCGAAGTCGTGCGCCGCGCAGAACTCGGCGCTGCTCTCGCCCGCAAGGCGGCCGTAGACGAAGGCGCCGAGCATGTAGTTGTGCGGCACGCAGGCCATGTCGCCGGCCGAATGCAGGCCGGGTACGGTGGTGCGCGCATGCTCGTCGACCCACACGCCCGAGGCCGAATGGCCGCTGCACAGGCCGATCTCGGAGATATGCATCTCGACCATGCGCTCGCGGTAATCGGTACCGCGACCGGCATGGAAGCGACCGCGGCTGGGCCGCTCGTTGGTGTGCAGGATGGTCTCGATCGTCGAGATCGTCTCCTCGGCCAGGTGGTCGAGCTTCAGGAACACCGGGCCGCGGCCGCCCTGCAGCTCCTGGAAGAACTCCCACATCATCTGGCCGCTCCAGTAGTCGCACTCGATGAAGCGCTGGCCGTCGGCATTGGTGGTGTGGCCGCCGAACGGGCCGGTCACGTAGGCGCAGGCCGGGCCGTTGTAGTCCTTGATCAGCGGGTTGATCTGGAAGCATTCGATGCCCGAGAGCTCGGCGCCGGCGTGATAGGCCATGGAGTAGCCGTCGCCGGCGTTGGTGGGGTTCTCGTAGGTGCCGAACAGGTAGCCCGAGGCCGGCAGGCCGAGCCGGCCCGCGGCGCCGCAGGCGAGCACCACCGACTTCGCGCGGATCACGTGGAAGTCGGCCGTGCGGCAGTCGAAGGCCATGGCACCGGCCACCCTGGGACCGTTGGGCCCGTCGTCGGCGGTGAGCAGCCGGGTTGCCACGAGCCGGTTGGTGATCTCCACCCGCGTGCGCTTGAGCTGGCGGTACAGCACCTTCTTGATGTCGTGCCCCTCGGGCATGGGCAGCACATAACTGCCCATGTGGTGCACCTTCTTCACCGCGTAGTCGCCCGTCTCGTCCTTCTCGAAGCGGACACCCCAGCGGTCGAGCTCCTCGATCATCGCGAAGCTGTTGCGCGCATAGGCCATCACCGTCTTCTGGTTGACGATGCCGTCGTTGGCGACGGTGATCTCGCGCACGTATTGCTCCGGCGTCGCATGGCCGGGGATCACCGCGTTGTTCAGGCCGTCCATGCCCATGCTGATGGCGCCGCTGCGCTTGACGTTGGCCTTCTCCAGCAGCAGCACGCGCAACGATGGGTCGGCCTGCTTGGCCTTCACCGCGGCCATGGGCCCGGCGGTGCCGCCGCCGATGACCAGCACATCCACTTCATGTTCGATCGTGTTCATTCGTCGTGTCCGTCGATGAGGTTCAGCGGCGCTGCAGCCGCAGGCGGTACTGCAGGCTGTCGCTGCGGCAGTACAGGTGTTCGTAGTCGACCGGCCGGCCGCTGCGGTCATGCGTCAGCCGCTCGATGTGCAGCACCGGTGCGCCCTCGGGCAGGCCAAGCAGCGGCGCCACGCGCGCATCGGCCGCCACCGCGTCGATCGCCAGCTCGGCATGGCCCAGCGGCAGGCCGCAGTCGTTCTCGAGGATCAGGAAGATGTCGCGCGAGGCGAGGTCCTGCCCTGCGACACGCTGGCCCAGCGCCGCGGGCAGCCAAGTCAGGTCCAGCGAGACGGGCTCGCCGTCGAGCAGGCGCACGCGCTCGATCGCGGTGACCGGCGCGCGTGGCGCCAGGCGCAGTTGCTGGGCCACGCGCTCACTGGCAGCTGCGGTCTCGAGCTTCAGCAGCCGGTTGAAGGTGGCGTGGCCCAGTGCGCCCATCGCCTCGGCAAAGCCCTCGAGCCGACCCAGCTCCTGGAACGGCCGGCCCTGTGCGACGAACGAGCCCTTGCCCGGCACCTTGAAGATCAGCTGCGCCTTCTCGAGGTCGCCCAGCGCCTGCCGCACCGTGATGCGGCTGACACCGTACTGCGACATCAGCGCGCTCTCGCTCGGGATGCGGTCGTGCGGCTGCCAGTGGCCCGAAACGATGCGCGAGCGCAGGTCTTCGCGGATGCGGCTGTGCAGCGTGAGTTGCGGCAATGACGTGGTGGTACTGGTCATGTCAGGCCCTCTGTGCGCAAGGCCTGTGCCACCGAAAACACGCCTTTTCTGCCGGCAACGCAGCAGCCCTCGCCGCAGCGCTGCTGGTTTTCCAACACACACAGCCCGGTTTGCAGCAGGCGGCGCCACATGCATCGCCGAACGAGCATCGATATGCGGGGGCGCTCTATCGGCATGCGCTTGCTGGCTCCCCAGCACCTCTGCGGGCGCGGATGCTTGATGCATAGCAGCAGCTGCCGGTAAAGCAGCGAAAAACCCGCTTCAGGCTGGCCCGCCGGTTGCAGAAGAACGCCCCAGCACAACGTTCCCGCAACCGGAGTCCACGAATGAAGAAGAGTCTGACCCTGGCGCTGCTGCTGGGGGTCTCGGCAGCGGCAGTCTCGGCCGCCACCTGGTCGCCCTATCAGCCGGTCAAGCGCCCCGCGGTCCCCGAGGTGAAGCAGAAGGCGTGGGTGCGCACGCCGATCGATGCCTTCGTGTTGGCGCAGCTCGAGGCCAAGGGGCTCAAGCCCTCGGGCGAAGCCGATCGCGCCGCCTTCATCCGCCGCGCGACGCTGGATGCATGGGGCCTGCTGCCCACGCCCGAGGAGACCCAGGCCTTCGTCAACGACCGCTCGCCCGATGCCTACGAGAAGCTGGTCGACCGGCTGCTCGCCTCGCACCACTTCGGCGAGCGCCAGGCGCGCCGCTGGCTCGACCTGGCCCGCTATGCCGACAGCTCCGGCTTCCAGAACGACAACACGCGGCCCAACAACTGGCGCTACCGCGACTACGTGATCAAGGCCTTCAACGAGGACAAGCCCTTCACCCGCTTCATACAGGAGCAGGTGGCCGGCGACGAGCTGTGGCCCGACAGCCAGGAGGCGAAGATCGCCACCGGCTTCCTGGCCGGCTACCCCGACAACGCCAACTCGCGCGACCTGGTGCAGCGCAAGTACCAGATCGCCACCGACATGACCGACCTGGTCGGCGAGACCTTCCTTGCCGCCACGATCGGCTGCGCACGCTGCCACAACCACAAGGCCGACAAGGTGAGCCAGAAGGAATACTTCCAGCTCCAGGCCTTCTTCGCCAACACCAGCTTCGACGAGAAGGCCCCGCTGGCGCAGAAGACCGCGTGGGACGAGGCCTACGAGAAGCAGCAGGCCGCCTACCGCGAGGCCACCAGGGAGATCCGCGCCAAGCAGAAGGCCATCCTCGACACGGTGCGCGCCAAGGGCGAGCAGTACCACAAGGAGCGCTACCTCACCGACAGCCGCGAATCCATCTTCAAGCCGCAAGGCGAATGGAACGCGCTCGACCGCTGGGTCAATTTCCGGCTCAAGACGGTGAGCACCGAGAACGACATCGTCCAGTTCCTCAAGCTCAGCGCCACCGACAAGGACAGCCCCGAGTACGACGCGGCCAACGTCGAGAAATGGCGGGAATACGAGAAGCTCACCGCCGAGCTGAAGAAGTTCGATGCCCTGAAGCCGCAGCGCGGCTCCACCACGCTGACCACCGCGACCGAGCTCGGCCATGCCGACGCGCCGCCCACCTTCGTGCGCTTCGGCGGCGTGCATGAGCGGCCCACCGAGGAAGTGCAGCCCGGCCTGCCGGCGCTGTGGTCCGCGGGCCAGAAGGTCGAGATCGCGCCCACCCCCACCTCGTCTGGCCGGCGCACCGCGCTCGCCAACTGGCTGGCCAGCCCGGGCAACCCGCTGACGGCCCGCGTGTTCGTCAACCGCGTGTGGTCGCAGTACTTCGCCACCGGCATCGTCGGCACCGTGGCCGATTTCGGCCGCGCGGGCCAGAAGCCCACGCATCCCGAGCTGCTCGACTGGCTGGCCGACGACTTCGTCCGGCAGGGCTGGAGCGTGAAGAAGCTGCACCGCGAGATCATGCTGTCGAGCGTGTACCGCCAGTCGTCGGCCCATCGCAACGACGCGATCAAGGCCGACCCCGAGAACAAGCTACTCGCGGTGTTTCCGCGCAAGCGCCTGGAGGCCGAGGAGATCCGCGACTCGCTGCTCTACGCCTCGGGCCAGCTGGTCGACGAAGTGGGTGGCCCCGCGGTGTTTCCGCCGGTGCCGGGCAACCTGAACGCCGGCAACCTCTGGGAGGTGTCGAAGGACGAGCGCGACCACCGCCGCCGCAGCCTCTATGTGTTCGTGCGCCGCAGCGTGCCCTACCCGCTGATGCAGAACTTCGACCCCGCCAACCCGTCGGCGCCGCACCACAAGCGCGACGTGACGACGACCCCGCTGCAGGCGCTGACGCTGTTCAACAGCGACATCGTGTTCGGCTGGTCCCAGGCGCTCGCCGGCCGCGTGATCCGCGAGGCAGGCAGCGACGAATCGGCACAGCTGACTCGGCTGTACCAGATCCTGTTCTCGCGCGATCCCAACAAGGCCGAGAAGCTGGCCTTGAAGGAGTTCCTCAACAACGAGGAAAAGGTCATCCAGCAAAAGAGCGGCAACGGCAAGTTCGAAGTGGCCATTCCCACCGGCCTGAAGGACAAGGAGGCGCAGCGGCTCAACCCGATCCGCGCCGCGGCGTTCGTCGACCTGGTGCACACGGTCGCCAACTCCAACGACTTCGCCTACCGCTTCTGACAACCATTCACTGAAGGGACACACACACCATGAGCACGCATTCGCGTCGAGATTTCCTGCTCAAGACCGGCCATGTGGCCGGCGGCGCGGCACTGGCCGGGCTGATCCCCGGCGTGGGCGCCTTCAGCGCCGCCTATGCGGCCGACCTCGTCGACCCGCTGGCGCCGAAGCAGCCGCACCTGCCGCCCAAGGTCAAGTCGGTGATCTGGCTGCACATGAACGGCGCACCCAGCACGCTGGACCTCTACGACTACAAGCCCGAGCTGGTGAAGCTGGCCGGCACCGAGGTGCCTGCCTCGTTCCTCAAGGGCATCAAGACCAGCACGCAGGGCGGCGTGGGCAAGCTCTACGTCTCCAAGCGCGAATGGAAGCAGCACGGCGAGAGCGGCGCCTGGTTCTCCGACCTCGTGCCGAGCATCGCGCAGCATGCCGACAAGCTCGCCTTCATCAAGAGCAGCACCACGATCGGCGCCACGCACGACATCTCGATCCTCAAGCTCAACACCGGCGACCTCAATCCCGGCCGGCCATCGCTGGGCGCATGGGTGAGCTATGCGCTGGGCACCGCCAACCCCGACCTGCCGCCCTACGTGGTGCTCTACAACGGCAAGAACGAGCCCAGCGCCGGCTCGGTGAACTGGAGCTCGGGCTTCCTGCCCGCGGTGTACCAGGGCACGGCCTTCCGCCCGGGGCCCTCGCCCATCCTCTACCTCGAGCGGCCCGAGCTGCGCGCCGAGGCGCAGCAGAAGGCCTCTCTCGAACTGCTGAAGCGCCTGAACAACCAGGGTGCCGCGCGCTACCCCGCCGACAGCGAGCTGCGCGCCCGCCTGCGCTCCTATGAGCTCGCCGAGCGCATGCAGGCGGCGGCCCCCGAGGCGGTGGATCTCGACAAGGAAACCGACGCCACCAAGAAGCTCTATGGCCTGGAAGACCCGGTCAGCGCCAGCTACGGCACCACGCTGCTGCGCGCACGCCGGCTGGTGGAGCGCGGCGTGCGCTTCATCCAGGTGGTGTCGGGCGCGCCCGACGGCGAGACCGAGATCACCAGCTGGGATGCGCACAGCGACCTCGAGAAGAACCACGGCCTGATGGCGCGCATGGTCGACAAGCCCATCGGCGGCCTGCTGGCCGACCTGAAGGAGCGCGGCCTGCTCGAATCGACGCTGGTGGTGTGGACCTCGGAATTCGGCCGCACCTCGTACGGCCAGAGCGGCAACGGCCGCGACCACAACCCCTGGGGCTACACCCAGTGGGTGGCCGGCGCCGGCATCAAGGCCGGCACCACCTACGGCGAGACCGACGAGATCGGCCTTCAGGTGGCCGACAAGGAGAAGGCCGTGGACACCTACGACCTGCATGCCACCGTGCTGCAGCTGCTGGGCCTCGACCACCTGAAGACCACCTTCCTCAACAACGGCCGCTCCGAACGCCCGACGGTGGTGTACGGCAAGGTCGTGAAGGACATCCTCGCCTGATGCGACGCAAAGCCCTCGTGACCGCGGTCGCGCTCCTGGCCCTGGCCGGGGGCGTGCGATCGGCCACCGACGAACTCGACACCGACCTGATGCACGCCATCGAGGACAGCAACAAGAGCCTCGCATCCAACATCGCGACCCAGCAAGCCAAGGGCGCGGGCAACGATGCGAAGGAACTGACCGAGATGTTTGCCCAGGTCGAGAGCTTCTACGTGAACAAGGGCGATGCGCCCGATGCCGTGCAGCTCGCGAAGAAGAGCCGCGAACTCAGCGCGCAGATCCAGCAGCTGGTGGGCAGCAGCGATTTCGGCGCCGCCACCGACGCGGCGACCACGCTGTCGCGCACCTGCAAGACCTGCCACAACTTCTACAAGAAATCATGAGCCCTGCCCGCCCCCCGCTGAAGCCCGCGCTGCTGCCCACGCTGGCGGCCCTGGCCGCCGCTGCCGCCACGCCGGCGCTGGCCGCGCTGAAGGAAGGCGATGCCGCCCCCGCCTTCACCGCCCAGGCCTCGCTGGCCGGCAAGGCCTTCAGCTTCTCGCTGGCCGACGCGCTGAAGAAAGGCCCGGTCGTCGTGTACTTCTATCCGTCGGCCTTCACCGGCGGCTGCAACCTGCAGGCGCACACCTTCGCCGTCAAGCACGGCGAGTTCGCGGCAGCAGGTGCCACCATCGTCGGCGTGTCGCTCGACAGCATCGCGCGGCTCAACGACTTTTCGGCCGACCCGCAATACTGCGCCGGCAAGATCGCGGTGGCCTCCGATGCCGACGGCCGCATCGCCAGGGCCTACGACCTGGCCGTGCGCGAAGCCACAGCAGGCCGCAAGGACACGCGCGGCGCCGACATCGACCATGGCTTCGCCGAGCGCACCACCTTCATCGTCAGGACCGACGGGCGCGTCGCCGCCACCATCGGGGGCCTGACCCCCGCCGAGAACGTGGAGCAGGCGCTCGCCGAGGTGCGCAAGCTCGCGGTGCCGACCCAGTGAGCCGGTCGCGATGGACGCCGATCGCCTGCGCGGCCTTGCTGTTCCTTTGCGGTGCCGCCGCGGCCGCGGGCGATGCGCGCCTGGGCCAGGACAAGGCCGACTCGGAGCGCTGCCTCGAATGCCACAGCCCGCAGCCGCACGACACGCCGACCTCGGGGCCCGACGCCCGCTTCGCCAAGCTCACCGGCCAGGCGCCTGACTACATGCTCAAGCAGATCCGCGACTTCCGCAGCGGCGCGCGCAAGCACGACTTCATGGCGATGATGGCGCGCAGCATCGACGACGCCGACGCCGCCGACATCGTGGCCTTCTTCGCCAGCCTGCCGCCGATGAAGGGCGACGGCAGCGGCGACAACGAGCCCGGCCGACGGCTCTACACCAACGGCGATGCGGCGCGCGGCATCGCCGCCTGCATCGGCTGCCACGGCCCAGCCGGCAAGGGCCGCACGATCGGCGGCACACCGCTGCCAGTGATCGGCGGCCAGCAATGGCGCTACCTCGACCAGCAACTGCGCGCCTGGCGCAGCGGCGAGCGCCGCAACAGCCCCGACGGGGCGATGAATGCGGTGACCCGCGCGCTCACCGACCCTGAGATCGAAGCCCTGGCGAGCTACCTCGCGGGGCAATGAAGCACCTTTCCTTCCCAACCCAGCCAAGCAAAGCACTTTCCATGAAGCATGTGTCTCGCATCGTCGCGGCGGCCATGGCGGCCACCGCCCTCACCGGCAGCGCGTTCGCGCAGCAAGGCCCCAAGCCCGAGCAGTTGATCAAGTGGCGCCAGTCGGCCTACCAGGTGATCGGCTGGAACGCCGGCCGCATCAAGGCCTCGCTCGACGGCACCTACAACAAGGACGAGGTGCTGAAGGCCGCCAACACCATCGCCGCCATCGCCAACTCAGGCCTGGGCACGCTGTTCGTGCCCGGCACCGAGCACGGCAAGGGCTGGCACGAAACCTCCGCGAAGCCCGAGCTTTTCACCGATGCCAAGAAGGCCGGCGAGCGCGGCGCCGATTTCGCGAAGGAGGCCAACGAGCTGGCCCGCGTGGCCGCTGCCGGCGACCTGCCCATCGTGAAGGAGCAGTACGGCAAGCTCACCCGCACCTGCAAGGCCTGCCACGACGACTTCCGCGCCAAGGACTGACACCCCACTTGCCTATACCACCCCTCAGGAGGACCCCATGAATCTCAACGCGATCCGCCGCGCCGCCGCCCTCTGCGCCGTACTGGCCGCCGCCCCGCTGCTGGCGCAGGCCCAGGCCGCGCCGGCCCCTGCCCCCGCCGCCTCGGCCATCTCGGCGGCCGAGGCCGCCCGGCTGTTCAGCTTCTTCATCACCAGCGAAGGCACCGGCAAGGGCGCCGAC
>Ga0207706_10001784_pt1 | contig 21146 bp, 19 predicted proteins | sample KBSC53metaG_FD_184318 | JGI IMG/M metagenome (GOLD analysis project Ga0207706, IMG submission 184318) | Corn rhizosphere microbial communities from Kellogg Biological Station, Michigan, USA - KBS C5-3 metaG (SPAdes) (version 2) | ecosystem: Host-associated > Plants > Roots > Rhizosphere > Soil ... | reverse complement strand
GGCGCCGGCAATTCGCGTTGCCCTGGGCCAGAATCTCAGCGACAAAAACATCGCCGGCGAGGTTGTTTGATGCTATTGAAGAAGTAATGGAAGGCGGTGCACCCATGAGTCCCAGCATAGCCCGTAAAGTATTGGATTCATTTAATAAGAAAAAGCAAACCCAGCAATATGATCTGTCGCAACGGGAGATAGAAGTATTGCAATTATTGGTAAAGGGACATACTGCAAAAATTATAGCATCTACCCTGTTTGTTTCTTTTGAAACTGTACGTTCCCATCTTAAAAATATCTACAACAAACTGCATGTTAACTGCGGTAAAGAAGCCATTGCAAAAGTGCTGAGTGAAAGGATCATTTGATCAGCTTCTCATTTTTTACTTTTTAAATTTCACTCAAAAGTGGGATTGCAATATTCTTTTTGAATAGAAAGATTTGTAGATAATTATTATTTATATCATGAATAAAAATCCAGGTATTCTTGTTGCCGATAAGTCTGCAGCAGGTAATGAATTAATAAGGTCAAAACCGCGCATATGGAGAGTAAGATATTTTTTTGTTTGCATGGCAATCCTCTTTCCTGTAATTACCTTCATAGGTTTTTATCCCAGCTATCGTGACTTTGAAGCAGGAACACTAAAAATTCACTGGCTTACACATATCCACAGTACTGTAATGACCAGTTGGCTGCTATTATATTTTACCCAAACCCTTCTTGCTGCAACAGGCAACATTAAAATCCACCGCCTACTCGGTCCATTAGCTTTTGTGCTGGGCATACTTGTTTTCGTATTTATGGGCATAGTTTCTTTTCATGGCCTGATCGTCAATCATCCGCCTGAAGGAAGCTTTTTGTTTAGTCTTTTGATAAGTAATTTTTTTGAAATGCTAACCTTTGCTTTGTTTTTTACCTGGGGTATGTTGTTAAGAAAAAAAAACACAGGCGCACACAAGCGCCTTATAACCCTTGCTACTATTAGCTTATTGTTTGCGGCGATTGACCGGATGCGACTGAACAATTTATTGCCGTCATTAGGAATGGAAGGTTATACTACATTTTTTTACGTGGACATTTTATTGATCCCTCTTTTTTTGCATGATCTGATCACGTTGCGGCGAATTCACAAATTCACCTGGATTTGTACTGCAATTTTAATTTTTTTACAGGTTATTTCAAGAAGTGTTTCCGGCTCTCCTTCATGGCATAAATTTTTATTTAAAGCAACTGCTCCGCTTATGGAAAAAGAAAAAGATATAGAAATTAAACTTACTGATGCACAGAGCGCCCCACTGTTGGGCGACTACTATGAAAGCTCAGTTGGTAAATTGACTGTCAGTCGCGATAGCGGCAAAGTATATATCCAGCTCGATGGAGGCGAGAAATTGGAGTTGGGTGCAACATCTGAAACGGAATTATTTCTGAAAGGAGATGTTGAAAAATTTTCTTTTGTTAAAGGGACAGATGGAAAGATAACGATGATGAAGTTTGAAGAAATAGGGCGGATTTATAAAATACCTAAAGTAAAGTAGCGTATTCTTTAGTACTTGTTATCATTACCTGGTATTTTCCCGTTGTTCCGTTCTCCCGCAACTGGGCTAGTTTGTGAACGGTTGAAAAACAACAGTTGAAAATTTATCCTTAAGAGCATAAGCATTACTGATAGTGATTCGTTTTTACCAACAATGACATTTATTTATTTCTTCCAAACTTCTTTTCCCACGCTACCATTCCGCCTGTGAGATTCACCGTATTTTTAAAACCAAACTGTTCAAGAAATTGTCCGGCGATCCCGCTTCTGTTGCCGCTGCGGCAATAAAGAATCACTTCTTCGTCTTTCAAATCTTCAAGTTCATCAAATTCCATTTGCTGAATTTTTCCAATAGGCACAAATCTGCCGCCGATATTGAAATCGGCTCTTTCATACGGTTCACGAACGTCAACAAGATTAACATTTTCGCCTTTATCCATGCGAGCTCTTAGCTCGTCAACAGTGATTGTAGTCATAATATTTTTATTGAATTTTTTATTGAGGTAAGTGGTAGTTGAATCTTTTACAGGTGGTGTTGAACTTATCCAAATATCCATAATTTGCCCCGGTCTGATTTTATTTGGAACAGTTTCTCCTGCAATTTCTGTATAAGGTTGCGGATTTTGTTTTACTATATACGCGTTTTCTAAATCGGTAACCTGTCCGCCGGGAATAATAGATCCAAGTTCAATGTTGCTGCTGTTTAAATAGTCGCGTGCCTGGGCAACAGTCATTCCTATAAGATCGGGAACACTCATTACCGCTTCGCCAACACCATTACCTATTACAAGATCAATGTGGCTGCCCATATTTATTTTTGTTCCCGGTGAAATGCTATTGCCATTAAATTTCTGGTCTTTCACTGCGTTCTTTGCAATGTCGGAAACATAAGTTGTATCCCCGATTTTTAGTCCGAGATTTTGCAGATACAACTGCGCACTCTTCAATGAAAAGCCACGCAGATCGGGCATATCAACTTGTGGCGGAACTGCACGGTTTATGGTAAGATAAATTGTTCTGTCGCTTTTAACTGTTGCATCTGCATCAGGTGATTGTCGCATTACTTGCAATGCCCTTGCAGTATCGTCGTAGATAGAATCCTGTATGGTAGCCTGGAGATTTGCAGCTTTTAAAATTTGCACTGCTTCATCATAACTCTTACCAACAACGGAAGGAACTTTTTTGTATTCATCATGTTTTGTTATCACTCCAAGTAAACTGAAAAATGCAAATACCAGCAACAAAACAATAAATACTATCGCCAAAAAGTTTACAAGAAAAGATTTATGTGTTATGAATTTGAACATTCTTAAATTTTGGAATTTTGAAATTGAGAAATTTTGAAATTGCAATTTCCCAATTTCAAAATTGTACTTTTCAAAATTATGTGAACGCTTCTTCAATAAGCGCTGTATAAAATTCTTTTAAACTCCATCCCATTGCTTTTACCTGTTGAGGCACTATGCTTGCTTCGCTTTGCCCCGGAACAGTATTTACTTCAAGCATGAAAGGTTCTCCGGCTTTTTCGTTGTAAATAAAATCAATACGCACAACACCGCGACAATTGAAAACAGTATAAATTTTTTTTGCTGCGGCTCTGATTTTTTCAGCAATTGATTCATCTACTTTCGCCGGTGTTATCTCCTCGCTCTTCCCAAGATATTTTGCTTCGTAATCAAAAAAGTCTTTCTTAGAAATTATCTCCGTGATCGGCAAAGTAATGATCTCATTTCTTTTTCTGAACACACCAATTGTTAATTCTCTGCCTTCAATAAATTCTTCTACCAAAATCTGGTCATCTTCTTTAAAAGCTTTATCAATTGCCGCGCCCAATTCTTCTGAAGCATTATTCACTTTCGACATGCCAATGCTTGAGCCACCATTATTCGGTTTTACAAAAACAGGAAACTGGAGATTGTCGATAATTTCTTCAGGGTTTGCAAAACGATTTTTTATCAGCAAAACGGAACGCGAAACTTTTATGCCATTGAATGCGGCAACAGCAACCGTATATCTTTTATTAAAAGTAATTGCCGATGAAGTTGCGTCGCAACTCGTGTAAGGAATATTCAGCATGTCAAAATATCCCTGAAGTTTTCCATCTTCACCCGGATTGCCGTGAATACACATGAGAGCTGCATCAAACGTGATTTTCTTATCAAATAAATTCAATGAAAAATCATTCTTATCTATTGCAATTTTATTGCCATCGTTATCGGTGTAAAACCATCCCTCAGGAGAAATATCAATCTTATAAACATCAAACAAGTTCTTGTCAACGTTGTTTTCTACAGTAACAGCACTTTTATAACTTATCTCAGCTTCCCTGCTATATCCCCCTGTAACGAGCGCAATTTTTCTTTTCATTAACTGATCTTTAGAGGCGCAAAGAAATAAATTTTTTTTGAAGGAACGTTTTAGTTGTTCTTAATCGTGTATGAGTTGTGGGTTTAATTTTTTTGTAACAACCTTTTGGCTCCTCTGATGATTACCTATTCCGCCACTTTACGCAAAAATTCTTTTCAACTTTCCATATCAAACTGAAAACTGCAAACCCGTTATCTTTACACGCAAATTTTTTTTATGTTGAAAGTTGGCGTATTTGGTGTCGGGCATCTTGGGAAATTTCATTTAAATAACTGGAAAGAAATTAACGATGCAGAGCTTGTTGGATTTTATGATCCTGACGATGCAACAGCTAAAGAGGTAGAAGAAAAATATCATTTAAGAAGATTCCTGAACATAAATAGTTTGCTGGATAAAATTGATGCAGCGGATATTGTTGCGCCCACCAATCATCATTTTAATTTGTGTGAAGCGGCAATCCGCAAAGGCAAACATGTTTTTGTTGAAAAGCCTTTGGCAAATACAATCGAAGAAGGAAAACAAATTGTAAAGATGGCAAGAGAAGCGGGTGTGAAAGTACAGGTGGGACATGTTGAGCGTTTTAATCCGGCATATCTTGCGGTGAAGGATATGAATTTAAAACCAATGTTTATTGAAGTGCATCGTCTTGCACAATTTAATCCGCGTGGAACCGAAGTGAGTGTGATTCTTGACCTGATGATCCATGACATTGATATTATTCTAAGCATCGTAAAAAGTGACGTGAGAAATATTTATGCAAGCGGCGTTGCTGTAATGACTGAAACTCCTGACATTGCCAATATTCGCATAGAATTCAACAATGGTTGTGTAGCTAACTTAACAAGCAGCCGCATCAGCATGAAAAAAATGCGCAAGATGAGATTGTTTCAAAAAGATGCTTACATAGGTATTGATTTTCTTGAAAAAAAAGCGGAAATAATTAAGTTGAAACAATCTTCCGATACAAATGCATTTACCTTTGATCTTGAAACAAAACAAGGGAAAAAAACAATCGCTGTAATAAATCCGGAATCAAAATCTGTTAATGCTATCAGGGAAGAATTAAAATCGTTTGTTGATGCTGTTAATAATAACAAGCCTGCTGCTGTCTCAGAAATTGACGGCTTTCTTGCAATGGAAGTAGCACATAAAATATTAGAAAAAATAAGCGGCAGCAGTATCCTGGTTTGATGAACCAATGAGTAAATCACGTAATATATCCATCAGTACATTTCTTGTAAGTGATATTATTGCTTCTGCAATAGTATGGGTGATTGTTGCATTGCTTCGTAAACATCTTTTACACGAGGAACCGGAAACATTATATGCGCTTTTTTTTGAAGACAATTTTTTTCCTGTTACACTAATAGTTGTTCCGCTCTTCTGGCTTGCACTTTATACCATTATAGGTTCTTACAATGGTTCCGTTTATAAAAAATCGCGACTTGCCGAATTAACCACAACGTTTATTGAAGCGTTTATTGGTTCGCTCATTCTTTTATTTGTTTTGTTTTTTAATGACAGAGAGCAACATTATTCTTATTTCTATACCAGTTTTTTTTCTTTGCTTTTTTTACAAACCATCATTACTTATATCGGAAGATTTTTTATCATCAACGTTGCCAAACGGCATCTTGCTTCAGGAAAATATTTTTTCAACACACTTATTGTTGGAAACACCCGTAAAGCTTATGATGCCTTTAAAGAATTAAAAAGCAATCATGCTGCATCAGGTTACAATATTGTTGGATTTATATCTACAGATCGTTCACAAAAAAACGGGCTTGCAAAATGGATCAATTGTCTCGGCGATATAAATGCAATGGAAAAGGCGATTTATGAAAACAAAGTAGAGCGTGTAATTATTGCATTGGATAAATCTGAATCGGAATTAACGGAAGGTATTATCAGCAGATTAAGCGAAAAGGATGTGGAAGTAAAAATGGTTCCTGAAACATTTCAAATATTATCAGGCTCTGTAAAAGTTGATAATATTCCGGGCACTCTGTTGATCGATATTGATACAGGGCTTATGCCCGCATGGCAGCGCAATATCAAGCGCCTGCTTGATGTCAGCATTTCATTTATCAGTTTAATAGTGTTTAGCCCGTTAATTTTATTTGCAGCCATTAAAACAAAACTTTCATCACCAGGTCCGATAATTTTTTCACAGGAAAGAATCGGTTATAAAGGCAAGCCATTTGTGATTCATAAATTCAGATCAATGTATGTTGATGCAGAAAAATATGGACCTGCATTATCATCCGAAAAAGATCCGCGTATAACAACGTGGGGAAGAACGATGCGCAAATGGCGGCTTGATGAATTGCCGCAACTCTGGAATATTCTTATAGGAGAAATGAGTTTTGTTGGTCCTCGTCCCGAAAGAAAATTTTATATCGATCAGTTAAATAGGTGTACTCCGTATTTCCGTTACCTTCTGAAAGTAAAGCCCGGCCTTACTTCCTGGGGCATGGTGCAATTTGGTTATGCTGAATCGGTTGATGAAATGATAGAACGCATGAAGTATGATCTTGTGTACATCGAAAATGTTTCATTACTGCTCGATCTTAAAATTATGGTGTACACTTTACGAATTATTTTTTCAGGAAAAGGGAAATAATTTTTTGTTACGAGCTTTAGTTTCTTTAATCATCTCCCTGAAGTTTATTCTGAGCTTGTCGAAGGGTCACTCACTTGTACGTTCGGAACTTTTATGATCAATTAAAAATTTTCATCTGATTATTGCTGCTTACTTCCATCACTATAGTAAACAAAATACTCCCAACGTTGCAATTCAAACTTTTGTGTTTCATTCAACGCATATTCAATGCCTGAAAAAAGGCTTTTATAATTGCCGCTTAATTGTTCATGTACAATTGTACAATGCAGTCTGTCGTCAGGAGAAAGATTAAGCAGCACAAGTACTTTATAAGCATCTTTCACGCATAAGTAAGCAAATACTTTTTCATCCTGTCCTGTTGTTAATTCAAACACTTCTGCATTGCTTTGTAAGGCTTTATTGTTGTTTCTTAATTCAAGCAATGATTTATAAAAATCATGTAACACTATTTTATCATTCCAATCTATCTGATCCTTATCAAAAAATTTTAATCGTTTATGATTTGGTAATTCTTGTCCGCTGTAAATTAAAGGAATGCCATACCATATACAACAGAATACAGCGAATGCTTTCGCGCCGCCATTATATTTTTCATATTCAGTGCCGTTCCAGCTATTCTCATCGTGATTACTTGTAAAAAATAATTTCAATGATCCGGCTGGAAAGTCCTCTTTATATTTTTTAAGCACATCTCTCATGTGTTGAATAGACGCGATTTGTTTTGGAATCTTTTCACTTACATGCATCCATTCCCATGCATAACTTACATCAAACACTTCATGATATTCCGGCGCTTCAGTTTCAGCAAGCCAGAACAAAGGTTTTAATGCATCACAATGTTGCCGCGCAATGCTCCAGAAATCAAGCGGAACAAGATGCGCCATATCACAACGAAAGCCATCGATATCACATTCTTTTATCCAAAACTTCATCGCTTCTATCATCGCTGCTCTCATTTCTTTTGATGCATAATTCAGATCGATCACATCTGTCCATCCATGATCATCTTTAAAATTTTCATGCTCATCTTTTTTGTACCAGTCAGGATGTTCTTCTGTCCAATGATGATCCCAGCCTGTATGATTCGCAACCCAATCAATGATCAATTTCATTTCAAGTTGATGTGCTTCCTGAACCAGTTCTTTAAAATCATCAAGTGTTCCGAATTCAGGATTTATCTCAGTGTAACTGCTGCACGCATAATAACTGCCAAGCGAACCCAACCTCATTTTCTTACTGATAGGAGTAATGGGCATCAGCCATAAAATTTTTACACCCATATCTTTTAGTCGCGGCAAGTGTTTCATAAAAGCAGAAAAAGTTCCATCAGCAGTATATTGCCGGATGTTCACTTCATAAACATTCGCACCTTCTATCCATGATACTTTTTCGAACTGCTTGTTCATAGCCAATTAAGTTATAGCAAAGAAATACTATTTTGCGTATTACACATGAGCAAACCTGCGTTAGAAAGGAAAATAAGTTTATTGCAAGCCACGGCAATAAACATGACCGATATGGTTGGCATTGGTCCTTTTGTAGTGTTAAGTGTTGTTGCTGAAATAATGAAAGGTCCCTGGTTTTTGTATGCATGGATAGCCGGTGCAATCCTTTCATTTATTGACGCAATGATCTGGAGTGAACTTGGCGCAACATTTCCGTTAGCCGGTGGCACTTATAATTTTTTAAAAGAAAGCTTTGGACCTAAATGGGGAAGATTAATGAGTTTTCTTTTTGTATGGCAAACGATGATACAAGCACCTCTTGTGATTGCCTCTGCGGCCATTGGTTTTGCGCAATATCTTACTTACATAGTTCCGCTTGATGAAGTTGAAAGAAAAATAATCAGTGGCAGTGTTGTTGTGTTGATTATTTTTTTATTGTACAGAAAAATTGAAACCATTGGAAAAATAAGTGTGCTTCTTTGGATGGGAGTTTTGATCACAATGTGTTGCATCATTGCAGGTGGATTTATTCACGGAAATTTTCTTGCGCCTGTTGAACACCTTAATGATGGTTTGAACATGAACAGTGCGTTTGCGGCAGCTCTTGGTTTTGCAAGTGTAAAAACAATGTACAGTTATTTGGGTTATTACAATGTTTGTCATTTAGGTAGCGAGATTATTCACCCACAAAAAAATATTCCCAAAAGCATGTTCATTTCTGTTGCAGGAATTGCAATACTTTATCTTTTGATGAACATCAGTGTTGCATCTGTATTGCCGCTAAATATAATTTCGCAAAGTCCATTTGTTGTAAGTGAATTTATGCAAGCACTTGCAGGACCGGTTGCGGCAACAATTATTACAGCATTGATTTTATGGGTTGCATTTGCATCTGTATTTTCAGGAACACTTGGTTATAGCCGTATCCCTTATGCTGCTGCAAAAGATGGTGCATTTTTCAGCGTGTTCGCTAAACTTCATCCGACAAAACATTTTCCCTATGTTTCATTATTAGCATTGGGTAGCGTTGCTTTTGTTTTTAGTTTGTTATTTAAAATTCAAAGTGTGATCAATGCAATACTCGCCATGCGCATTCTTATTCAATTTGTAGGGCAGGCGGTTGGTCTTATACTTTTAAGCAAAAGAGAAGGAAGAAAATTTTTAAAATGGAAAATGCCTTTCTATCCGCTGCCCGTGATACTTGCGATAATAATGTGGTTACTTGTTTTTATATCAACAAGCTTATCGATGGCAGGCACAGGTGTTCTTGTTATTTCGTTAGGCATTATTGTTTATCTGCTGAAAGCAAGGCTGAATAAAGAATGGCCCTTTGAATCTTGACATAAATTGGTTTTAAACCGATTGCTTAGCTTTTGTATCTCTTCCAAAGCAATTCTTTCTCTCCCCGTATGCGCCTGTAAGCGCTATCGTTACTGATTTTCAGTACGTCTACAATTTCATCCACAAAAGAAATTTTGGCAGAGACTACAGATTTAATGTATTGGAACAAGTTGATCTGCGATTGACTTATAACCGCAGGTTTAGATAATTCATTAGGAGTTTTTGCAAATTGAGAGCACAGATTATTGCAAAAAGTGATATGAATAGAGCATTAATAATGAAAAATTGCAACTGAATTCTTCATGTTTTTCAAACAGTCTTGTCTTTGGTGATTTTTGCGAAACACTTAGTGATAATGCATTTAAATCAATTATGAAACCGCCTGCCGTGAGAATAGTTTTGAATCGGAATCAAATTTATTAACTCCAAAACCTCACCATGAAAAAGACAATTAAAACTATCGCTGGCTTATACTTAACTGCTATGTGCTTGCTGCAGTTCATGAGCGCTTCAGCCCAGAATACGCAATTGAAATATTCTATTACAATGAATGGAAGCTCAATGGGAATGATGACGATTCAGAAAGCATGTACACAGGAGAAAACACAACTATCGCTTGAATCAAAAGCTAAAAAACGATTCATCATTTCATTTGAGATTTATGAAACGCATATGGAAGTCTTTCAAAACAACGTAATGACCACAGCTTCCATCTTCAGACAAGTGAATGGCAAAACAAAAATCAACAAGCAAATGAATTTCATCGGGACAAATTGTGTGATAGCGTCTGAAGGAAAAACAAATTCCATTCCGGTAAAGCCCGTTTTGTGGAGCGTATTAAATTTATATTTCACTGAGCCCATAAAGATCAATGAAGTTTTTTCAGAAAGCTTTCTACAGATGCTGAAGATCGATGATATGGGTAATCATGTTTACAAAATAGCATTACCTGACGGGAATTCTAATTATTTCTATTACTCAAATGGTGTCTGTACAAAAGAAGTTATTACCCATAGTTTATATAAAGTCGAGCTTATCCTCTCGAAATGATCTGCAGGTTTTTGATGAGAATAATCATTAGCCGAATAACATAATTCCTCAAAAAAAGAATTGCTTCTATACTGTAGCAAACAAGGATTTGTTACAACTGCTACACCTATGTCCTCACGCCATTATTGTTCAACAATAAAAATTATAAAAATGAAAATCGATACCAACATTATACTTCACGCAATACCCGCCTTCGTATTGCTGATAATTATTGAAGCGATCTACCTTGTGAAAGAACATCGCTTCACAAACACAAAAAAAGACATTCTTGCAAACGCAGGACTCGGGCTTGGTTTTGTTATTCTTTCACCTGTTACAAAAGGAATAAACCTTATTGTTTACACTCTGGCTTACGAGCATAGAATTTTTGATCTGCCTCACAATCTGTGGCTTGCCTGGATACTTTGTTTTATTGCAGATGACTTTACTTTTTACTGGTGTCACAGGATGAGTCATGAAGTACGTTTTTTGTGGGCTTCGCACCAGGTACATCATTCAGGCGAATTTTTTTCTTTGTCTGCTGCATTTCGTCAATCATGGACAAGCAATCTTACAGGAGGATTTCTTTTCTGGGTATGGATGCCATTCGTAGGTTTTACACCGGCCATAATTATGTTCATGAAATCTTTAACGGCAATATATCAGTTCTGGCTGCACACTGAAACGATCAACAAATTACCGCGTTGGCTTGAAGCAATATTTAATACACCGTCACATCATCGCGTTCATCATGGAAGTGATGTAGAATACCTTGATAAAAATCATGGCGGAATTACAATCGTCTGGGATAAAATTTTTGGAACGTACCAGGAAGAAATTCATACGCCGAAATACGGACTCACTAAAAACATCGGTTCATATAATCCAATTGTGATCTTCCTTTTTGAATGGAAAAATATTTTTAAAGATTTAAGAAGATCAAAGAATGTGCGTGAGTTTATCAATTATTTGTTCAATGCGCCGGGTTGGAGCAGCGATGGAAAAAGTAAGACAACAAAACAATTGCAGAGAAAGCCTCACAAAGATTGCAGCAGTTGCACAAACACATCCTGCACGAAACAAATGATGCTTCAACTGCAATCTTCTCCCGATACACCGATAAAATCACTTTTAAAAAATCAGCTATAACAAAAGCTTGTGCTATCATAACTATCTATTCATTCACTTTTTAAAAACAAAAATCATGGAAACGAAAAACTACACAACCAATTTTTTGCAATCAGATGATTACAAAAAAATTTTTAGAAAAATTATACTATTGCTTCTTGTACTTACAATGTTTATTAACGCAGCCCGTGCACAGAACACAAAAAGAAAAGATGCACCGTCATTAAATTTTGGTATTGAAGCCGCGCTGCCAACCGGTGATCTAAGTTTAATAACCTCATTCGGAGGTGGCGGCAGCCTGAAGTTGATTGTTCCATTAGATAATACGGTTTCGTTCATAATTTCTGCCGGTTTCATTCACTATTTCAGTAAAACTTTATTTGGTGAAAAATTTGGCGGATTTAATAGTTTTCCTTTCAAAGGTGGCTTCCGTTTTTCAGCCAAACCCGGATTTTATTTCGAACCACAAGCCGGTTATTCTATTTTCATTTCAGAGGGTGAAAGTGACGGCGCTTTTACTTACGGAGCAAACATTGGATATATGTTGCATAAAAAAGCTGATTTTTCTTTTGGATATGAAAGTGCAACAAAAAATGGCGGAAGTATTTCTCACGTTGGATTACGGATCGCTTACAATTTTAGTCTTACAAAAAAATCTTCAGTGAAAAGGTGAGCATAAGCAGGAAAATTTTTCTGACCCTTCTAATAAAAATCCGTATTTTAATATACAAACCTGCTGCTATGGGAAAAATATATTTACTCATCTGTCTTTTCATTTCAATTTACACCTTTTCAAAAGCTCAAGGCTTTGTAAGAATATATAATTCTTCAGGAGACAAAATTGCGAAAGGACATCTCGTGGATAAATTCAACCATGATTCTGTTTTAATTCTGCAAAGAAATAAATTTACCGATACCATATCAATTCTGGAAGTAGGATTTATAAAGACGAAACATGGTATTGGACATAATATCATCATTGGGGCAGCAATCGGTGCTCCTGTTGGTGCTATTATTGGCGCAGCCAGTGCATCTGAAACAGATGCAATTGTGAATGCTTTTACCGGTGAAACATCTACCCCTGATGTAGGAGCCGGTATTGCCGTTGGTTTTTTAGGAGGTGCGGCTGCCGGTGCTGCAATCGGAGCTATTACAGGTGCATTTAAAAATTCAAAAACAATTTCAATTAACGGAGATATACAACAATGGCGTAAAGTGAGAAATCAATTTCAATAAATTCTTATTGCATTCGTTGCTTCATGGCTTCATACAAAATAATACCTGTTGCAACAGAAACATTGAATGAATCAAAATTGCCTTTCATAGGAATTGAAAAATGGTCATCTGCAGCCTTGCTCATATAAGGCTGCACACCTTTTTCTTCGCTGCCCATAATGATGCAACAAGGTTCCGTAAAATCTATTTCAAATAATTTTTTTGACGCATTCATCTCGCTTGTAAAAACTTTAATACCGTTCAAATGCAGTGTATCCAAAGCTTTCAGCAAACTGTTCACACGGCAAATTTGAATATGTTCCAATGCCCCGGCACTGCTTTTAATTGCATCTTCATTCAATGCACCAACACCTTTATCAGGAATTATAATTGCTTGCGCCCCGCAACAAACTGCACTTCTTGCAATGCCGCCGATATTTCGTACATCAGTTACACCATCAAGCATCACGAATAAAACATTTTCTCCGCTGGCATTTACCCAATCGATAACTTCCTGTAAATCCTGGTAAATCACAGCAGATTTAAATGCAACGATGCCCTGGTGATTTACATTCGTTAAGCTGTTTAGTTTTTCATTTGGTACATATTGTAAAGGAACATTCGATTGCTTTGCAAGTTTTTTTATTTCATTTACGGCATCACCGCCTGCGCTTTTAAACAATAAAATTTTGTCGAGGGCGTGCTTGTTTTTTAACGCTTCTATTACAGGATTTCTTCCCGCTATAATATTTTTCTTCGATTGAAACATTTTTATTTTTTGTGAGCCAAACTTTTGTAATTCTTATCATCGCCTGTTGCGTCGCACTCTTCCTTTGAAGGTAATTCTGTTCAACAGAGCGAACAGCAGATGCCTCGTTCTTCGGCATGACAAGCTTAAGGTCTTTAATGTGGCTGAAAATCTTATTCTCAGCCTATACTTAATTCTTCAGCTTGTCATGCTGACGAAGGAAGCATCTATCCTTTACCTGTGTGTAAAATTATTTCATGAATGATTCTACAGTGCTAAGTTTATTCGGCAAAATGAAGCTGCGAATATAAAATAAAAAGTCCCGCCTTTGCAGGGCAGGACGTTCTTTCAGAGGCGAGCATCCTCAGTAAACAATGATCTTTCCTGAATATTGTTCTTTACCGTTACCGTCATTCACTTTTATTATGTAAGTACCGCTGTTTATATTTCTTGGTAAAATTACCTGGCTTGTGGTTTTACCATTTATATTCACCGTTCTGTTTAAAAGAATGTGACCGTTTACATCAACCAATTGAATGGTATGATTCTTTCCGGCAAAAGCATCAAATGAAATATTCACTGTTCTGTTCACAACAGGATTTGGAAAAATTGAAATAATGCTGTTTCCTTGTACACTTGCCGCTTCCTGTGTTTTCACTGCATTTTCAAAAGCAAGATGACTGCTTGCAAGATCAGATGCATTAAACACCTCGTCTTTTTGTTTTGCAAGAGGAGAGGCTTCCCATGTAGAAATGTTTACAGTGTAGTAATGATCGGTTTTTGTAGCACAACTTACAATAAGATTATTTTGATCATCAACTGCTGCGCCATTAATTGTATAATCGGAAGGAAGATTTTTTATCATTGCAATATGATCTGCGACCATATTTTGCGGATTAATTTTAAAAACATTTCCTCGCATGCTTATCACATATAAATTTCCAAAAGCATCGGCGATCATATCACCACCCCAGCTTGTACACAAATTACGGATAGAAATGTCTTTATTATTTTTTCCATCCTGCACAGAGCCAAGATCAGTAATTGTTATTTTATCACCAGAAGAAAAACGTATCAAATGATTGAAGTCATTTGTTAGTGCATAACCGTAACCATCAGCACCAAAACACATTCTCGTTATAACATCTGCTTCGCCATCTGCCTGGGAGAAATTTTTCATAGCAACGTTGCGCACATAATAAACATTATTTGTTCCTCTGTTAAAATCGAAATAACGTAGCTCGTTACTCCGCATCGGCGTAAAGAATAAACGATTATTCTTACTGTCGTATGCACTTGCCGCAACAAATGTTTCTGTTGGCGCAGTTACAACTTCTGATCGATCGCCGCTTGCATAAGTAACCATTGTATTTGAAATGCCATTGCGATTAACAGTTGTTACTTCGCTTTTCACCTGTGCATTTAAACTCAATTGTTGCAAACGTTTGCCCGTGGATACGTCAACCAATGCAGGCTTATTGTCAGGAGCATAAATTGTTCTTATCTCGGCACCGGTGGCAAGATCAATTTCTCTTATCACCATCCAGGCAATATTACCTTTTGTTGCGCCGGTAATTGCAAACCCGGTATTGTTTTGAGCTGTTGTTTGGTTAGCTGAAAAAAGCAGGTAAGCAGCAAGAAAACCTAAGGGTAAAATTCTCTGTCTCATACAGGTTCGGTTTAGGTGTCGAATTTAAGAAAAACTTTTTATGGAATGAATTAAGATTTATGAATTAAAGTGAAGGATTTTGAAATTTTGGAATTAGGAAATTTTGGAATCGATGATTCGTGATCGTGTAATGCAGGAGATGTGTGAGACAAACTTGAGCACGGTTCTTCCTGCTGCCATATATTCTTTAGATGAAGTGATTTTTTCGGGAATAAAGGTTTTTAATGGTCTCAAAGAATGCTTCGCATTTGCGACGCAACTAAGATGCATTGAAAAACTAAAGCTGGTGTCATAAAATCATTTCTAATCATTAAGTTCATATATAGAAGATCATAAAGATTTGCAGCCAGCTACATAAAAATCTGAAATCTAAAAATCTGCAATCGGAAATCAATTTACATTTGTTGTATGAGTAAACTTGCCATCAGTCAGCGCGGGCAAATAATGCCGCCGTCACCTATAAGAAAACTTGTTCCTTATGCAGAAGCTGCGAAGAAAAAAGGAATTACAGTTTATCATCTCAACATTGGGCAGCCGGATATTGAAACGCCGAAACCTGTGCTGGATGCGGTTCGTCACTCTACATTCAAAGTTTTGGAATACAGTCACAGCGCCGGCAATGAAAGTTACCGCAAAAAATTAGTGGAGTATTACAAACGTGTCGGCATTGACATTAATTATACCGATATTATCATTACTACCGGTGGAAGTGAAGCAATTTTGTTTGGCATGATGGCTTGTTTTGATGCGGGTGATGAGGTTATTATTCCTGAACCTTTTTATGCGAATTACAATGGCTTTGCAGTGGAGGCAGGTATAAATGTTGTGCCAATAACTTCATGCATAGAAGATGGTTTTTCATTACCACCGATTGAAGATTTTGAAAAAGCAATCACGCCAAAAACCAAAGCAATCGTTATTTGCAATCCGAATAATCCGACAGGTTATTTGTATAGTGAAGAAGAATTGCAAACATTGAAAGAGATTGTCATCAAACACAATTTGTATTTGTTTGCGGATGAGGCGTATCGCGAATTTTGCTATGAAGGGAAACATTTCAGCGCCATGCAATTGCAGGGCGTTGAAGATAATGTTGTGCTGATGGATACAATCAGCAAACGTTATAGTTGTTGCGGCGGAAGAATCGGCGCATTTGTTACACGCAACAAAAATTTATTAAATACTGTTTTAAAATTTGCGCAAGCAAGATTAAGTCCGCCAGGCTTTGCGCAAATCGCAGGCGAAGCTGCTGTTGACCTTCCCGATAATTATTTTGATACAACAAAAGCTGAATACAAAGCCCGCAGAGATTTAATTGTTGAAAGATTAAATGCAATGCCGAGTGTTTGTTGCCCTAATCCCGGCGGCGCGTTTTATGCAATGGCAAAATTGGCTATCGATAATGCTGATAAATTTTGTCAATGGCTGCTCGAAGATTTTAATCACAATAATCAAACAGTGATGCTTGCACCTGCGACCGGTTTTTACGGAACAGAAGGTTTAGGAAAACAGGAAGTGCGTTTGGCTTATGTGTTGAATTTAAAAGACATTAATGCGGCGATGGATTGTTTGGAAGAAGCGTTGAAAATTTATCCGGGAAGAGTGTGAGAAGGGTTGCAGGTTGCAGGTTACAAGTCTCAGGGAAATTGGGAATTTGAAATTGGCTAACAATTTTGCAACTTGCAACATGTAACCTGCAACCTACAAAATTCCTTCATCTGCGAAGCTGTAATAACCTTCTTCACTTACAATGATGTGGTCTAAAACCAGTATGTCGAAAAACTTTGCAGCTTCTTTTATTTTATGCGTTAAGTCTTCATCCTGCCTGCTTGGTTTTACACTTCCGCTTGGATGATTGTGACAAAGCACCAAACTAACTGCGTCATACGATAATGCTTTCTTTAAAATGATTCTCGGATCTGCAACGGTGCCGGTTATGCCGCCTTCACTTACAATTTCAAAATGATTGACTTTATTAGAGCGGTTTAAAAAAATCACTGCAAAAACTTCATGCTTTTTGTACTGCAATTTTGCTTTTAAATATTCAGCAATGTCTTTGCTGTGAATGACCACATCTTTCTTTTTAAAAGCGGCGTCTCTCCGTACTCCGAGTTCTAATGCCGCTGCAATTATTATTGCTTTGGCTTCGCCGATACCTTTCACTTTTAGTTTTAAAATTTCTTTTACGGAAAGTTTTCCCACATGCTGAAGATCATGATTAACGGCAGAAAGTAATTCTTTTGCAACATCTACAGCACTCATATCTTTTGTACCATTATTGATGAGAATTGCGATGAGTTCTGCATTGCTGAGTGTTTCGATGCCTTTCAGCATCATCTTTTCACGAGGCCGGTCGTCTTGTGCCCAGTTTTTTATGGATGTGGTTGACATGTTGAAAATTATTGAAACATCAAATTACAATTTCCTTTTTGAATTTCTATCTTCGCCGCACATTTACTTTTTATGGGTCCAACTGTAAAGATTTTCGCAGGTAACGGTTCCCGTGAACTTGCGGACAAGATTGCACAACGTTTTGGTGCTCCTCTCGGAAATATCAATATCCAAAAATTCAGCGATGGTGAATTCCAACCTATCTTTTTAGAAAGCATTCGGGGCGATTATGTTTTTCTTGTTCAAAGCACTTTTGCTCCTGCTGATAATTTGATGGAATTATTATTCATGATAGATGCGGCAAAACGTGCAAGTGCTTATAAAATTATTGCGGTAATTCCTTATTACGGTTTTGCACGCCAGGACAGAAAAGATAAACCACGTGTTGCTATCGGGGCAAAAGTGATTGCGACTTTACTCGAAGCAGCAGGCGCAAACAGGGTAATAACAATGGATCTGCATGCCGCACAAATACAAGGTTTTTTTGATATACCTGTTGACCACTTGGATAGCTCCGCTATTTTCATTCCATACATTGAACAACTTAAACTTGAAAACCTTACCTTTGCCGCCCCCGACGTGGGAAGTACCAATCGGGTAAGAGAAATTGCGAGCTATTTTAATGCAGATTTGGTTATCTGCGACAAGCATCGCAAACGTGCAAATGAAATAGCAAGCATGGTTGTAATAGGTGAAGTAACAGACAGGGACATTGTTTTGGTAGATGATATATGCGATACCGGCGGAACACTTGCAAAAGCCGGAGGGTTATTGAAAGAGAAAGGAGCAAGAAGCGTACGAGCCTTATGTACACACCCGATATTAAGCGGTAATGCTTACGAAACGATAGACAAAAGCGTGTTGGAAGAACTGGTGGTTTGTGACACAATTCCTTTAAAAAAACAATCCGCTAAAATAAAAGTGATTTCAGTCGCAGATCTTTTTGCAATTGCAATAAGAAATGCTTATGAAAATAAGAGTATCACAAGTTTGTTTATTCATTCGCAGTTGAGAGGAAAAGGATAAGAAGAAACAAGAATCAAGATTCAAGGAACAAGTTGCAAGGAATTTGGAATTAGTTGATGAAAAAAGATTCAAGTGTACAAGAGTGCGACGCAAGGGACGGTGCTACGAAGAATAAAAGCCGGCATCACAAAAAAATCATTCAATCATTTAAATCAAATAGAATCATAAATTAAAAACAAAATGAAAACAATTACAATCGAAGGACAACTGAGGACCGAACTCGGGAAGAAAGCCACCCGACAACTTCGCTCTCAGGAACAGGTGCCGGGTGTAATTTATGGCGGAGGACAAGAAGTAAATTTTTACGCTCCTGCGAAGGCGTTTAAGCCATTAGTGTATACCGGCGAATTTCAATTGGCTGAAGTAAAACTGAATGGCAACACGCACAAGTGCATTTTGAAAGATCTGCAATTCGACAAGGTTTCTGATGCTTTGAATCATGTTGATCTGCTTGAATTGGTTGAAGACAAAAAAGTAATTGCTAATCTGCCGCTGAAATTTACAGGTGCAGCAGCAGGTGTGAAAGCAGGCGGCAAGTTGGTTTTGAAAATGAAATCAATAAAAGTAAAAACGTTGCCAAAGGATTTGAAAGAGTCAATTGAAGTAGATGTAAGTAATCTTGAACTGAATGAAAATATTCGCGTGCAGGATATAAAAGCAGATAACATGGAAGTGCTGAATCCTCCTCGTATTTCTGTTGCATCTGTTGTTCTTACACGCCAGTTGAAACAGGAAGAAGCCGCAGCACCAACAACTCCTACAACCGCAGCACCTGCTCCTGCAACAGCGGCAAAAGCACCGGCAAAAGAGGAGAAAAAGAAATAACTTTTCAAATTATTTTATATGCCCCGTACGTTTCGTATGGGGCTTTTTGTTAATTGAAGGTTCCGGGGTTGTACAAGTACAAAAGCCTTATTGCAAAACATTCCTGATAAATAAACCAGTAAAGAAAATATTTAACCTTCTGCGAAAAAATCGTATTATTAGTTGTATAGTTAAATTTTTATACAGTATATTGTATGTCAAAATACTTAATAGCAGGTCTTGGAAATATTGATGCGGAATATGCACACACACGCCACAATATTGGCTTTGATATAGTGACGGCATTTGTTTTGAAGCATAAAGGAATGTTTATGACCAACAGACTTGCTGAAGTTGCAGAAATAAAATTCAAAGGAAAGATCTTTATTTGTATAAAACCAGCTACTTACATGAACCTGAGTGGGAAAGCTTTTAAATATTGGATGGATAGAGAAAAAGTACCACTCCAAAATACCTTAACGATAGCCGACGACATTGCCTTACCGCTAAGCAAACTAAGGCTGAGACCCGGTGGAAGCAGCGGTGGACACAACGGTTTTGCAGATATTGAATTAACGTTAGGTACCCCTCAATATCCAAAGTTGCGTTTTGGCATTGGCAATAATTATCCCAGGGGGATGCAGGTCGAATTTGTTTTAGGCAAATGGTTTCCTGAAGAAATAAAAATTGTTGAAAATAAAATCAAAGCCTGTATTGAAGTAATTGAGAACTTTGCGCTGATAGGGATTGAGCGAACGATGAATGAAATAAATAAAAAAGAATTTGTTTAAAAAATAAAAGCTATCATTTTAAATAACAGGAGTGGTTTAAAATATGAAGTCCTAAATTTTTAAAAATCATTCCTTGTACCTTTAAAATTCTTAATCTATGAAAATATTTTGTGTCGGGCGAAATTACGCAGAGCACGCAAAGGAATTGAACAACGAAATTCCTGATGAACCAATTATTTTCTTAAAACCGAAAAGCGCATTAATTCAACCACACGCGCACTTTTATTATCCGGAGTTTAGCAATGAACTTAATTATGAGGCTGAGCTGGTACTTCGTGTTTCAAAGAACGGAAAATATATTCCTGAATATGCAGCCAACCGTTACTATAATGCGATAACCGTAGGGATTGATTTCACTGCACGTGATGTGCAACAGGAATTAAAGAAAAAGGGTTTGCCCTGGGAAAAAGCAAAAGCCTGGGATAATTCTGCTGCAATTGGAGAATGGGTAGATTTAACACCTGCGATCTTAAGAAATCCCATTCATTTTTCTTTGCAGCTAAATGATGAAACGGTACAAACCGGCATACATACGGATATGATTTTTTCTTTTGAAAAGATTGTTTCAAATATCTCGCAGTACTTTTCACTAAACATCGGAGATCTTATCTTTACCGGAACTCCTCCGGGAGTTGGTGAGTGTGTGGTTGGCGATATGCTGGACGGCTATTTTGGAAAAACAAAAGTGTTCTCTGTTATGGTGAAATAATTCTACTCTCTTTCAATAATTAATTTCGGTAGCAGATATTTGTGAAATGTTTGAAGCAAACATTTTTATTAAAGCATGGAGGTTAATGACTACTGCCCGTGCAATGGCTGATATTTATGAAAACAACCGGCAAATTTGCAAATATGTTCATTCAACTTCCAAAGGTCATGAGGCAATTCAAATAGCAACAGGCTTGCAATTACTTTCTTGTGATTTTATAAACCCATATTATCGGGACGACAGCATTCTACTTTCCATCGGTTACTCTCCTTATGAATTAATGCTTCAGCTTCTCGCAAAAGCAGATGACCCTTTTTCCGGTGGTCGTTCCTAT
>Ga0207706_10001782_pt1 | contig 21153 bp, 18 predicted proteins | sample KBSC53metaG_FD_184318 | JGI IMG/M metagenome (GOLD analysis project Ga0207706, IMG submission 184318) | Corn rhizosphere microbial communities from Kellogg Biological Station, Michigan, USA - KBS C5-3 metaG (SPAdes) (version 2) | ecosystem: Host-associated > Plants > Roots > Rhizosphere > Soil ... | reverse complement strand
CACGGCCTCGGCTTCCTTGCCGGTGATGCCCTTGGCGCGCAGGTCGACCAGCATCACGTGGCTCTCGGTGCGGCCGGAGACGATGCGCAGGCCGCGCTGGGTCAGCGTCTCGGCCAGCGCCGCGGCGTTCTTGACCACCTGCTGCTGGTAGGCCTTGAACTCCGGCGTCAGCGCCTCCTTGAAGGCGACTGCCTTGCCGGCGATCACGTGCATCAGCGGGCCACCCTGGATGCCGGGGAAGATCGCGCTGTTGATCTTCTTGGCGACCGCCTCGTCGTTCATCAGGATGATGCCGCCGCGCGGGCCGCGCAGGCTCTTGTGGGTGGTGGAGGTCACCACGTCGGCATGCGGCACCGGGTTGGGGTAGACGCCCGCGGCGATCAGGCCGGCGTAGTGGGCCATGTCGACCATGAAGTAGGCGCCGATCTCCTTGGCGATCTTGGCGAAGCGCTCGAAGTCGATGCGCAGCGCATAGGCCGAGGCGCCGGCGATGATCAGCTTGGGCTTGTGCTCGCGGGCCTGGCGCTCCATGGCGTCGTAGTCGATCGCTTCGCTGGCGTCGAGGCCGTAGCTCACGACCTTGAACCACTTGCCGCTCATGTTCAGCGACATGCCGTGGGTCAGGTGGCCGCCTTCGGCGAGGCTCATGCCCATGATGGTGTCGCCGGGCTGCAGCAGCCCGAAGAACACCGCCTGGTTGGCCTGCGAGCCGGAGTTGGGCTGCACGTTGGCGTGCTGCGCGCCGAAGAGCTGCTTCAACCGATCGATCGCCAACTGCTCGACGACGTCGACGTTCTCGCAACCGCCGTAGTAGCGCTTGCCGGGATAGCCCTCGGCGTACTTGTTGGTGAGTTGGGAGCCCTGGGCTTCCATCACGGCCGGCGAGGTGTAGTTCTCGCTGGCGATCAGCTCGATGTGTTCTTCCTGGCGGCGGTTCTCGGCCTGGATCGCGGCCCAGATCTCGGGGTCGACGGAAGCAACGGTGGATTGGGAACGGTCGAACATGGCAGTCCTCTTCAGTTGAGAAGGGCCATCGCCCGCCGGCAAGGATGCGGCGGACCGAGGGCTGCCCAGGCGAACGGCGGGTCAACAGCCGCCAGCGAGAGACGGCCGTCCGCGCTCCACGGTGCTAAGTCACCTCGGGTTCGCGATGCTCGGAACCCTATCGCCAGTCGCGCGGGCCGCCAGTGTAGCGGAGGCCGGCACGCCGCGGGTGGTTCAGCTCGCCGCCGCCACGTGCTGCAGCGGCGCGCCTGCGGCTTCCTTCGGCTCCGGCGACGGCAGCGCGGGTGCCTCGTGGTCCACGCTGGTCGTGGTGGGCGCGGTCGGCGCCGTGGGGGCGGGCAACGGCACAGTGATCGGCACGCGTTGGCCGTTGGCCACGCTGCGCAGGTGCAACTGCTCGGCCAGCACGCGGCCGGCATAGCCGCCGTCGCCCTCGAGATTGGCGGCCCCGACGTAATAGCGCAGGCCGGGCTCCAGGCCGCCGGCGCGCTGGATGCATTCCTTCAGGACCTGCACGCCGACGCGCAGGTTCGTCACCGGGTCGAAGGCGGCGTGCGAGCCGCCGAAGGCCTCGTATTTTTCGTCGTGCACCCGCGTCATGACCTGCATCAGGCCCTGGGCGCCGACCGAACTCTGGGCAAACGGGTTGAAGCTGGATTCGACCGCCATGATCGCGAGGATCAGCGTCGGGTCGAGGCCGGCGCGCTGGCCGACGGCCCAGGCCTCCTGGACAAGGCGGCTGATCGGCTCCGGCGCCACACGATAGCGGCGCGAGATCCATTGCGCGACCGCCGCCTGCTGGCGCGTCAGCTCGCTGGGATCTACCGCGGTGGCCCGCGCTACCGCGTCGGGCTCGTTGAGGCTGACCAGCAAGTTGCCTTCACGCTCGGCCTTGGCTTCCTGGCGGGCCTGGAGCCAGTCGTAGGCGTATTGCTCGGCGTGGGCGCGCAGATCGGCGCGGCCGCCGGCAAAGACCAGCACGGCCACCACGGCCAGGCCGACGAGGGCCAGCGTGTTGTGGCTGACTTCGAGCAGACCATGGCCCACGTCGCGCAGAAAAACCGCGATCGATCGCCCGCAGGCGTCTCCGGCGGAACGGACATAGCGAAGCGCTGTCATGACACTCCTTCCTTCTTCGCCGTCGAACGAGGACGCCCATACCTGCTGGGGCATGAGGGCCAACGACACGACGACGTTGATAATGGGCCGCCTTCTCGAGGACGCCGGCAGAAACACACGGCGTCGGAGCGGCCTGCTTGGCAGCGTTTGCGCCCTTTTCCATCCCAACTGGGCAGGGCGCGGGTTAACCCTGAAGTATCAGGGACGGCTGGATTCTAGGAAGCCGGATAATAACCGGTCAAGCATAAGATCTTGACTTCTAATTTCTTTTGGAAATGAAGTACCGCGACCTTCGTGACTTTATCGAGCAGCTGGAGCGCATGGGTGAGCTCAAGCGCGTCGCCGAGCCAGTATCCACGCGGCTCGAGATGACGGCGCTGAGCGACCGGGTGCTGCGTGCGGGAGGCCCGGCGCTGCTGTTCGAGCGGCCCGCCGGTTACAAAATTCCCGCCTTGACAAACCTGTTCGGGACGACGCGGCGGGTCGCGCTCGGCATGGGCGCCGCCGATGTGGGCGAGTTGCGCGACGTCGGGCGGGTGCTCGCGAGCCTGAAGGAGCCGGAGCCTCCGCGCGGCCTCAAAGACGCGGGCAAGCTGCTGCAGATGGCCAAGGCATTGTGGGACATGAAGCCGGCGACGGTTCGCTCCGCGCCCTGCCAGGAAGTGGTGCTCGAGCACGACGCGGTCGATCTCGGTCAGTTGCCGGTGCAATGGTGCTGGCCTGACGACGCCGGCCCGCTGATCACTTGGGGGCTGGTGGTCACGCGCGGGCCCCAGGGCGTGCAGAACCCGAGGCTGCGCCAGAACCTCGGCATCTACCGCCAGCAGGTGATCGGGCGGCGGCAGCTGATCATGCGCTGGCTGGCGCACCGTGGCGGCGCGCTCGATTTCCGCGACTTCGCACTCGCCAATCCGGGGCAGCCGTTTCCGATCGCGGTGGCGCTGGGCGCCGACCCGGCGACGATCCTGGGGGCCGTGACGCCGGTGCCGGACAGCCTGTCGGAATACCAGTTTGCCGGGTTGCTGCGCGGTGGCCGCACCGAGGTGGTCGACAGCGGTGTCGGCGAAGGCGCGTTGAAGCTGCAAGTCCCGGCCGGGGCCGAGATCGTGCTCGAAGGGCATATCCCGACCGCCACGGCGGGCTACGAGGGGCGCAGCGAGGCTGGCGTGCCGCTGAAAGAGAAGGGCGGCTACCTGCATGCGCTCGAAGGCCCGTTCGGCGATCACACCGGCTACTACAACGAGCAGGACTGGTTCCCGGTGTTCGAGGTCTCGCGCCTGACACACCGTCGCGACCCGATCTACCACTCCACCTACACCGGCAAGCCGCCGGACGAACCCGCGGTGCTGGGGGTGGCTTTGAACGAAGTCTTCGTGCCGATCCTGCAGAAGCAGTTTCCCGAGATCGTCGACTTCTATCTGCCGCCCGAGGGCTGCAGCTACCGGCTCGCGGTGATCTCGATCCGCAAGAGCTATCCCGGGCATGCGAAGCGGTTGATGTTCGGGTTGTGGAGCTTCCTGCGCCAGTTCATGTACACCAAGTTCATCGTCGTGACCGACGACGACGTGAACATCCGCGACTGGAAGGAAGTGATCTGGGCCCTCACCACGCGCATGGACCCGGTGCGCGACACCACGCTCGTGGACAGCACGCCGATCGACTACCTCGACTTCGCGTCGCCGGTGAGCGGGCTGGGCGGCAAGATGGGCCTGGACGCGACGAACAAGTGGCCGGGCGAGACCTCACGCGAATGGGGCCGCGCGATCACGATGGAGCAAGGCGTGACCGAGCGGGTCGAGGCGCTGTTCGGCCGGCTGATGAAAGCGTGATCCGGATCACCTTCCAATCGGTCGCCTGCGTGTCATAGGCGGCGGAGCCTTGAACTGATCCAGCGGCTGCGCTAACTTTCGGGTGCCTGTCTGACAGGCGCACCCCATGGGCGCAGTCTCTGCGCACCAGGAGCCCTGGACCTCAATTCCTCTGGAGCTCCAAAAGGTCACGTGAGTGGCCCGCCCCCTCCCACCCCTCCAGGTGCGGAGGGGTTTCGCTTTTCAGACGGTGCTGCTCTGCAGTGCCTGCAGGAACGCCCGCTCGCCCGCCAGCTCCGCGGGGCCGAAACGGCTGCGCAAGCGCTCGAAATACAGAGAGGCATCGCTAGTCGTGGCAAACAGGCCAGCCGTCAGCGAGCGCCGCACCATCCGGTCGCGACCCGGGGGCGTGCGTGCCGCCGCCGCGCAGTCGTCCAGCCATTGCAGCGCGGCTTGCCTGAACGAGGCCGGCGCATCACGGCGGACGACCCAGCGCGCGAAGACGAAAGGCAGCCGGGTCCGTTGCCACCACCAGTCGCCCAGGTCCTTGACCACGGGCCACTGCTGCCGCTGCTGACGCAGGCGCAGCGCCTCGTCGCCGATGGAGAGGCGGCCCGCGGCCAGCGACGGATCGAAAACGGCGCGAGGCTCACGGCCGAACTCTTCCCGGCACAGCCACCCGAGCAGCCGCCGGGATGTTTCGGATTCGGTGGTGAGATGGATCGGCAGGCCGGCCGCGATCAGCTCCCGCAGGCCCATCCGCCCGAGGAACAGCACGCTGCCGACGGCGCCTTCGCAGGCCACGCCGAAGTGATCGATCGGCTCCATGCAACCCGCCACCGCCCCGAGCTTGGCGACCGGCAGCAACGCGAGGTCCGCGCGGCCCTCGGCCGCTTCACGCCAGGCGAGGGCCGGGGGCAGTTCGTCGAGCTGTACCTCGATGGCGGGCGCCAGCAGCCGGAAGGGTTCGGCCGATACGTTGTTGACCAGCAGGACGCGCGGCGCCATGGCCGGGCTCATGCGCCCATCAGCAGGCCCACGGCTTCGCGCAGGGTCTGCCGCATCAGCGTGTAGCCCTCGGAACTGGGCATCCAGCGCAACGCCGGGCGCTCCACATGCGGGGCGGCATCCATCGGCGCCGCGGTCACCTCCACGCCGCCGCTACGCTGGGCAGCATCGCGGAAGTCGCGCAGGGCACGGCGCATGTGGTACTTGTGCGTCACCAGCACGATCCGGGTGATACCCGCCGGCTTCAGCACCGCCAGACTCTGCATCGCGTTTTCGCGGGTGTCGCGGGATTGGTCTTCGGTCCAGCGCAGCGGGCGGCCGAACTCGCTGGCCGCGATCCGGGCGGCGACATCGGCTTCGGCGGGCCCACTGCCGCCACCATGCCCAACGCCGCCGCTGAAGGCGACCGGTGCGCCGGTCTCTCGCCCGAGCCAGATGCCGTAGCGCAGACGCTCCAGCGAGTGCCCCGTCAGGTTCGACAGGCTGTACTCCGGTGCAAAGGCCTGCCGGCCGCCACCGAGCACGACGATCGCGGTATGGCCGCCGGCGGCTTCCTTCTTCAGTTCGGCGATCTCGCTGCGTGTCAGGACCGGCGGCGGATTCAGCATGCCCTGCAGCAACCATTCGGCCAGCCCGGCACAGGCGCTGAACCACATTCCCGCCACGGACAGCAGCAGCACCAGCCAGCCCCAGCCGCGCCGCCACAGGATCATGCGTGCACCAATGAGCGTGAGCAGCAGCAGCGGGACCGGCGGCAGCAGCAGCGCCGCGATCATCGGCTTCCAGGATTCGATGCCCAGCAGGACGAAGAGACTGTTCACGTTGTGTTTCCCTGTGCTCGTGCAGGCCGGGTGCGCCGGCCCGCGCGGATTGTGCCGGAGCCCGGGCTCGCCGTTTGCCTACACGGCCCTTCGCGTGAAAGGTTTGGCACTCCGCTCCGACAATGGGGAAGCGACATTCCAACGAAAGGTGCTGCATGACGACGAACCTGGAACAAGCCACGCTCGGCGGCGGCTGCTTCTGGTGCCTGGAAGCGGTGTACGAGCAGGTCGACGGCGTCGAGGCGGTCGAGTCGGGCTACAGCAACGGCCAACTCTCGAACCCGAGCTACGAGCAGGTCTGCGCCGGCAACACCGGCCACGCAGAGGTGGTGCGGGTGAGCTTCGATCCTGCGCGCATCTCGTATCGCGAGATCCTGGAGATCTTCTTCTCGATCCACGACCCCACCACGCTGAACCGGCAGGGCAACGACGTTGGTACGCAGTACCGTTCGGGCATCTATGTCCATTCGGCCGAGCAGCAGCAGGTCGCGAAGGAGGTGATCGCCGAGGCGAATGCGGTGCACGGCGGGCGCGTGGTCACCGAGCTGGCGCCGGTGCAGAACTACTGGCGCGCCGAGGACTACCACCAGCACTACTACGCCAACCATCCCGACCAGGGGTACTGCGCTTTCGTCGTCGGCCCCAAGGTCGACAAGTTCTGCAAGACGTTTGCCGCACGGCTGAAGCGCTGAGTCACACGCGAGCCAGGCGCTTCGCCTACCATTGCGGGCTTCGCACGATCCGCCCATGCAACGCCTGCGTCCCTCTTCGCCCACTCGCCGCTGGCTCGCCGGCCTGGCGTTGTCGGCGTTGCTGGCGACGCAGTGGCTGGCGGTGCTGCACGGCTTCGGCCACCTGCGGCTGCGTACGCCGGCCGAAGCGCAGCGCGTACCGGCCGCGGCGGTGGCGCAAGGCGTGCTCAAGTTCGTCTCCGGCCACGACGAAGGCTCGCCGCTGTGCCAATGGCTGGACCAATTGGCCAATGGCACGCCGCTGGCTTCGCAGCCCGCTGCGCTGGCCGACGCCGTACCCGACCCGGCGGTGGCGTTGCCGCCGCCCGCGCCTCGCTCCGCTGCGGCACCGGCGCCGTACAGCGCGCGCGCTCCCCCGTTCCTCGCCTGAATTTCGCAGTCGACGCGCTCCTGGCGCTGCCGATCCGGCAGCAGCAGCTTGAGCGCGCTCCTCTCCTCTATTGCCGATGCGCCGGCCCTGCTGTGGGGCGGGCGAGGAACCCTTTGATGAAGAAGAACCTCCGCGTGCCGCTCCGGCACCACTCCCTGGCGTGGGCGGCCGTCTGCGCCGCCGGCGCCGCCCATGCGCAATCCACGGTGCCCGAACCGGTCGAGGCGCCGCGAAACACCGTCGTGATCACCGGCAATCCGCTCGGCCGGGAAGAAGTCGCGGCGCCGGTCAGCGTGCTCACCGGCGACCAGCTCGTGCTCAAGCGCGGCAGCTCGCTGGGCGAGACGCTCGACAGCATGCCCGGCATGTCGTCGAGCTATTTCGGGCCCAATGCCAACCGGCCGGTCATCCGCGGCCAGGACGGCGACCGCATCCGGGTGCTGAGCAATGCCGGCGCATCGCTCGACGCCTCGAGCCTCAGCTTCGACCACGCGGTGCCGATCGACCCGCTGGTGGTCGAGCGCATCGAGGTGCTGCGCGGGCCGGCGGCCCTGCTCTATGGCGGCAGCGCGGTGGGCGGGGTCGTCAATGCGATCGACAACCGCATCCCGCGTGACAAGCTCGATGGCCTGAGCGGCGCGGCCGAGGTGCGCTTCGGCGGCGCTGCGAATGAGCGGGGCGCTTCCGGCTTGCTGGAAACCGGCGGCAACGGCTTTGCGCTGCATGCCGATGGCTTCTGGCGCAAGACCGACGATCTCCGGGTGCCCGCTTTCGACCGGCCGGTGGACGGCGGCGGCAGCGAGCGCCGCACCCGGGTGGTCAATTCAGCCAGCGATGCCAGCGGCGGTGCGCTGGGCGGCTCGCTCGTCGGCGACCACGGTTACTTCGGGGCCAGCATCGACACCTACCGCAGCGTCTACGGCCCCGTGGCGGAGGAAGACGTCTCGATCCACATGCGCCGCAACAAGGCGGCCCTGGCCGGCGAGCTGCGCGATCTCGGCGGCTTCATCACCACCGTGCGCGGCCAGCTGGGCTACACCGACTACGAGCACCAGGAGGTCGAAGGCACCGGCGAGGTCGGCACGACCTTCAAGAACAAGGGCACCGACGTGCGCTTCGAGGCGGTGCACCAGGCGTTGCCGTTGGGGGCGGGCGAGCTGCAGGGCGTGTTCGGCCTCCAGGCCGAGTCATCGGAATTCGCCGCGCTGGGCGACGAGGCCTTCGTGCCGACCACGCATTCGCGCCAGCTCGCCGGCTTCGTGCTGGAGCAATGGGGGCTGGGCAAGGCGCTGCAGCTCAGCGCCGGGCTGCGGGTCGAGCGCGTGAGCGTGGATTCCGATGGCGACGCCGATCCGGCCGACGCCAAGTTTGGGGCGGCGCAGCAGCGCAGCTTCAACCCGCGCAGCGGCTCGCTCGGCGCGGTGTACAAGTTCGCGCCGCAATGGGAGCTGTCGGGCAGCTGGGCCTATACCGAGCGGGCGCCGACCAGCTATGAGCTCTATGCCAACGGCGTGCATGCCGCCACCTCCACGTTCGAGCGCGGCGACCTCCAGCAAGCCAAGGAGCGCGGCCGCAACCTTGACGTGGCGCTGCAATGGAAGCAGGGTGCCGACCACCTCAAGCTGGGCGCGTTCGTCAGCCGCTTCTCGAACTACATCGCGCTGGTGCGGTCGGACGACCCGGACTTCGTCGACGACAGCGGCGAGAGCTTCCCGGTCTACGGCTTCCGGGGCGTGCGCGCCCGCCTCTACGGCATGGAGCTCGAAGGCGGCTGGCGCCTGCTGAAGCAGGGGCCGCGGACGATCGACGTGGACGGCCATGTCGACTGGGTGCGGGGCGACAACCTCAGCACCGGCGAGCCGCTGCCGCGCATCGCGCCGCTGCGCGCGACCCTGGGCCTGAACTGGCAGCAGGCGGCATGGACGGCGCGTGCCGAGGTGCAGCGCGCCCAGCGCCAGTCGCGCGTTTCCAGCGACGACACGGCCACGCCGGGCTGGACGCAGCTCAACCTCTCCGCGAGCTACAAGACCACGGTGGCCGGGAAGGACGCCCTGCTGTTCGTGAAGCTCAACAACGTCGGCAACCAGCTGGCGTACAACGCGGCGACCATCGAGACGGTGCGCGAGCTGTCGCCGCTACCGGGCCGCGCGCTGACGGCCGGGCTGCGCGTCGTGTTCTGACGCATCGCCGACTTCGGGCGGATCCGGGTGGCGTGCCGCAGCGCGCCTTCTACACTGGGCTGTCGTCACGGGAGGGCATGCGGTTTGCTCTAGTGCGCGCAGTCCGGAACAGGAGACCGATGGATGAGCTGTGGCAGTCGGCGCCCACGCCAGCGATGCGCGTCTGGCGGACCGCCGGCGCGCCCGCCTGGCGCCTGAACGCCGCGGCCCAGGCGTGGGCGGGGTCATCGGGCCGGCCCGATGCCGAGTGGCTGGCGCTGGCCGAGGCGGCGCTCAAGGCCTGCGCGGGCGCCGGCGTTCCGCTCGACACCGAGCTGCCGGCCGGCCACCCGCTGCGCTGGCTGCGGGTGCGCGCCATCCCGTTGCCCGATGGCGTGCTGCTGTGGTTGTTGTCTGGTGCCGTGGCGCCGTCGCGAGACGACGAAACCGCCGAATTCCTCGGCCGCGCGCTGGAGCTGGCCGACGTGTCGGTCTGGCGCGTGGACCTCGCCACGCGCCGCATCTACTACAACGACCGCGGCTTCCAGCAACTCGGCCTCGCGCCCACCCCCGACGGCGTGGACCTCGATGTGCTGGAGTCGCTGATCCACCCTGACGACCGCGCCGCGATCCTGCGCGGCTCCTACGAGGCCCTGTCCAGCGACCGGGTGATCGACGTGATCATCCGGCTGCGCCACGCCGGCGGCGGCTGGCGCACCGTGCTGACGCGCCGGGTGGCGTATCGCGATGCGGTCGGCGAGCCGCTGGGCCTGGCGGGCGTGTCGCTCGACCTGACCGCGCTGATGGCCGAGCGCGAACAGGCGTTGCAGCTGCGCGAGCGCATGGACCTCGTCGCCGATGCCGTGGGCCTCGGGCTGTGGAGCCGCGATCTCGAGACGGGCACCGTCGAGTGGAACGAGCAGATGTACCGCATCCACCACCGCCTGCCATCGGAAGGCACGCCGACGCTGCAGGAGTGGCTCGATCGCCATGTGCACCCGCTCGACCGCGCGCGCATGGAGCGCGAGCAGCGCCAGGCCGACACCGAGTGGCTGCCGAGCTACCAGACCGAGTTCCGCATCCCCGGCGCCAACGGCGAGGTGCGCTGGGTCTACGGCTGGTCCCGGCGCGAGGTGCGCATGGGGCGGCAGATGGCCTTCGGCGTGCACATCGACATCACCGAGCGCCGCACCGCCGAGCAGGAGCTGCAGCGCGAGCGGGCGCGGGCCCAGTTCGCGCTCGAGGCGGCAGGGCTGGGCGTGTGGGAGCGCGATCTCGACGGCGTGCCGCTGTACTGGAACGAGCGCATGTACCGGCTGCGCGGCCTCGATCCCAACGACGCGCGGCCAGTGCCCGAGCTGGGCCGCGTCAGCATCGATCCTGAGGACCGCGAGGAGCTGATCGAGAAGACCCGGCGCCACATCGAGCTGGGCGAGCCTTACGAACACGAGTTCCGCGTGCGCTGGCCCGATGGCAGCTGGCACTGGCTCGCGACGCGCGGCCAGGCGGTGCGCGATGGCGAGGGCCGGCCCCTCGCGATGACCGGCGTCAACTGGGACATCACCGCGCAGAAAGAGGCCGGCGAGGTGCGGCGCGAGAAGGAGCGCGCCGAACAGGCGAGCCGTGCGAAGTCGGAGTTCATGGCCCGCATGAGCCATGAGCTGCGCACCCCGTTGAACGCGGTGCTCGGCTTCGCGCAGCTGCTGGGCGAAGACCGGCAGCAGCCGCCCAGCCCGCGCCAGCGCGAGCGGCTGGACTACATCCGCCGGGCCGGCGAGCACCTGCTCGCGCTGATCGACGATGTGCTCGACCTGTCGCGCATCGAGGCCGACCAGCGGCCCGGCACGCTGATGCCGGTCGCGCTCGACGAGGTGTGCCGCGAGACGGTGCAGTGGCTGAGCGAGATGGCGCGCCAGCACCAGGTGGAGCTGCGCTGCGACGAGGCGGTGCATGGCGTGGTGCTCGCCGATCGCAGGCAGCTCGGGCAGATCCTCACCAACCTGCTGAGCAATGCGATCAAGTACAACCGGCCGGGGGGCTGGGTCCGCGTGCACAGCGCGGCCGAGCAACAGGCCGGCGCCGGCAGCTGGGTGCTCACCGTGAGCGACAGCGGGCGCGGCCTCACGCCGGCGCAGATGCAGCGGTTGTTCGAGCCCTTCGAGCGGCTGGGAGCCGAGCGCGAGGCGATCGCGGGCACCGGCATCGGCCTGACCATCGTGCGGCAGCTGGTCGAGAAGCTGCACGGCAGCATCGAGGTGCGCAGCGAGGCGGGCGTGGGCAGCGAGTTCCGCGTCCGGCTGCCGGCGGCCGAGGCGATGTCGGGCGCGCGGCATGACCTGGCGCCGAGCCCGCCGCAGGCGGCACCCGAACCGCCGGGCGCCAGGCTGCGCGTGCTCTGCGTCGAGGACAACCCCGTCAACATGCTGCTGGTGCGTGAGCTGTTCGCGCTGCGTGCGGCCTACGAGCTGCAATGCGCGGAAGACGGGCAGGGCGGCATCGCGCTGGCCCAGGCCTGGGCGCCCGATGTGGTGCTGCTCGACCTGCAGCTGCCCGACCTGCATGGCGTGGAGGTGCTGCGCCGCCTGCGCGGCCTGCCCACGCTGGAGCGAACCTGCTTCATCGCGCTGTCGGCCAACGCGATGCCCGATGACGTGCAGGCCGCGCTCGACGCGGGCTTCGACGATTACTGGACCAAGCCGATCGACCTGCAGCGCTTTCTCGTCCGCCTGGACGCACTGGCGGCTCGCGAGCGCTGACTCAGGGCGCGAGCCGCTCGCGCACCCAGGCGCCGTTGTCGAGCCGGTAGCGCAAGCGGTCGTGCAGGCGCGACTTGCGGCCCTGCCAGAACTCCCAGCGGTCGGGCTGCAGCCGGTAGCCGCCCCAATGCGGCGGGCGCGGCGGCCGAAGGGCGAACTGCGCACCATAGCGCGCGGCATTGGCCACCAGCACCGCCCGCGAGGCGATCACCTCGCTCTGCGGCGAGGCCCAGGCGCCGATGCGCGAGTCGAGCGGCCGCGAGGCGAAGTAGGCATCCGACTCCTCGTCGCTGACCTTCTCGACCCGGCCTTCGATGCGCACCACGCGCTCCAGCTCCACCCAATGGAACTGCAGTGCGGCGAACGGATGGGCGGCAAGTTCGCGGCCCTTGCGGCTGTCGTAGTTGGTGAACCAGACGATGCCGCGCTCGTCGTACCCCTTGATCAGCACGATGCGGGTCGACGGGCGCTGGTCGGGCCCCACGGTCGCCAGCGTCATCGCGTTGGGTTCGGGGATCTGCGCCTCGATGGCCTGCTGCAGCCACAGCTCGAATTGCTTCAAAGGGTCGGATGCCGAGGCTTCCTCGTTCAGCTCGGCGCGCTCGTAGCTCTTGCGGAGGTCGGCGAGTTCTTGCTTGTTCATGGTGCAGAAGTATGCGCGCCCTGCAGAGTTTTCGATTCGGCACTAGCATGCGCCGCGCACATCTCCAGGAGGTACCCATGACGTCATTCACCGTCAACGGCAAGGCGGTCTCCGTCGATGCCGATCCGTCCACGCCGGTGCTCTGGGCACTGCGTGACAACCTTCAACTCACCGGCACCAAGTTCGGGTGCGGCGCCGCGATGTGCGGCGCATGCACCGTGCACCTCAACGGCCAAGCGGTGCGTTCGTGCATCACGCCCATCTCATCGGTCGCGGGCCAGAAGATCAACACCATCGAGTCGCTCGAGGCCGACCGTGTCGGCAAGGCCGTGCAGGCCGCGTGGATCAAGCACGACGTCGCGCAGTGCGGCTACTGCCAGAGCGGCCAGATCATGAGCGCGACCGCGCTGCTGCGCACCAACAAGAAGCCCACCGACGCCGACATCGACGGCGCGATGGCGGGCAACATCTGCCGCTGCGGCACCTACGCCCGCATCCGCGCCGCCATCAAGGACGCGGCGCAGTCGCTGGCCTGACCCAAGGAGCATCGCAATGCATTACACGCAACTGATGATGCGGGTCGCCAAGGCGCAGCGCGCCACCGGCGATTCCGGCCTGGACCGCAGGCAGTTCCTCAAGATCGGCGCGGGCAGCGGCTTCGCGCTCGGCATGTTCCCCGCCGGCGCACAGATCGCCGCGGCGCCGGCCGGCCTGGGGCCGCAGCAGCAGCCGCCGGCCTTCCTGAAGATCGCGCCCACGGGCGAGGTCACCATCCTCGTCAACCGGCTGGATTTCGGCCAGGGCGTGGCGACCTCGCTGCCGATGCTGGTGGCCGAGGAGCTCGATGCCGATTGGAGCAAGGTGCGCAGCGAACTCGCTCCCGCGGCCGAGGCCTACAAGGACACCGGCTTCGGCATCCAGATGACGGGCGGCTCCAATTCAGTGCACAACTCGTGGAAGCAGTACCGTGAGCTGGGCGCGCGCGCCCGGGCGATGTTCGTCTCCGCGGCCGCGCAGCGCTGGAACGTCGACGTGGCCAAGGTGCAGGTGGCCAACGGCATCATTACCGCGCCGGGCAAGCGCGCCACCTTCGGTGAGCTCGCCGAAGACGCGATGAAGCAGCGCGTGCCCGAGCAGGTGACGCTGAAGGACCCCAAGGCCTACAAGCTGATCGGCAAGCCGGTGCGGCAGATCAGCGGCACGGCCAAGTCGACCGGGCGGCAGATGTTCGGGCTCGATGTGCAGCGGCCGGGCGCGAAGACGGTGGTCATCGCGAAGCCGCCGGTGTTCGGCGCCAAGGTCGCGAGCTTCGATGCGAGCCGCGCCAAGGCGGTGAAGGGCGTGGTCGACGTGCTGCAGATCCCGGTGGATCGAGGCGGCACCGGGCTGGCCGTGATCGCCGACGGCTACTGGCCCGCGAAGACCGGCCGCGACGCGCTGCAGGTCACGTGGAACACCGATGGCGTCGAGAAGACCGACAGCGCGCTGCAGCTCGCGATGTACCGCGAGCTGGCCGCCAAGCCGGGCATCAAGGCACGCGAGGGCGACACCTCCAAGCTGGCCGACGCGCCGATGAAGATCAGCGCCGAGTACGTGTTCCCTTACCTCGCGCATGCGCCGATGGAGCCGCTCAACTGCACGATCGAGTTCCGCGAGGGTGGTGTCGATGTGTGGGTGGGCAGCCAGTTCCAGACCATCGACCAGATGACGGTGGCCAAGGTGCTCGACCTCAAGATCGAGCAGGTGCGCCTGCAGACGATGATGTCCGGCGGCGGCTTCGGCCGCCGTGCGGTGCCGAGCTCCGACTACCTGATGGAAGCGGCCCAGGTCGCCAAGGCCTGGAAGGCGGCAGGCCAGACCGCGCCGCTGAAGGTGATGTGGAGCCGCGAGGACGACATCCGCGGCGGCTACTACCGGCCGATGCACCTGCACCGTGCCGAGATCGGCTTCGACGCGCAGGGCAACGTGCTCGGCTGGCAGCACCGCATCGTCGGCCAGTCGATCCTGATGGGCACGCCGTTCGAGCAGTTCCTCGTGAAGAACGGCGTCGACGGCGTGATGGTCGAGGGCGTGGCAGACACGCCCTACCAGGTGCCGCTGGCGCTCGACATCCACCATCCCAAGGTCAACGTGCCCGTGCTGTGGTGGCGCTCGGTGGGCCACACGCACACGGCCTACGTAATGGAGACGCTGGTCGACGAGATCGCGCGCGCCACCAAGCAGGACCCGGTGGCCTACCGCAAGAAGCTGCTGGGCGACAAGCATCCGCGTCATGTGGCCGCACTCGAGCTCGCGGTGGCCAAGTCGGGTTACGGCAAGAAGCCGCTGCCCAAGGGGCATGCCTGGGGCGTGGCGGTGCACGAGTCGTTCGGCTCGGTGGTGGCCTACGTGGTGGAAGCCTCGGTCGACAACAACCAGCCGGTGCTCCACAAGGTGACAGCGGGCGTGCATTGCAATCGCGCGATCAACCCGCTGAACATCGAGGCGCAGGTGCAGGGGGCCGCGTTGATGGGCCTCGGGACCACGCTGCCGGGGGCGGCCATCACCCTGAAGGACGGCGTTGTGCAGCAGAGCAACTTCAGCGACTACACGGTGGCGCGCATGCCGCAGATGCCGGCGATCGAGGTGCACATCGTGCCGAGCGAGGACGAACCTTTCGGCATGGGTGAGCCTGGATTGCCGCCGCTGGCGCCGGCCTTCGCGAACGCGATTGCGCAACTCACGGGCAAGCGCCTGCGCGAACTGCCGTTCACGCTCGCCTGAGCATGCTCCCAAGCCCCGGTTTCGTGCAATTTCACGCAAGCTCCGGGGAAGGCCTTAGGTACTGATCCCACTGGTTCGCGGGTGCGGTGCAGCCGATGCTTGATGCAAGGCACCGCACGTCGCGACGCCCTTGGGAGTTGAAGCAAAAAGGCCATGGTCATGAGGGTGCGCCCGACCGTCATCGTGCTCGCCGCCGGCAAGGGAAGCAGATTCCTCGGCGAGAGCCACAAGCTCGAGCAGGACATCGGGAGCGTCAGCGTGCTGGGCAGCACGCTGAAGAACGTGATCGCCAGCCATCTGCCGATGCTGGTGGTCACCACCCCCAAGCTGGAGTCGCTGGCGAGGCGCCTGGTCGCCGCACGCGACGTGATCGTGCTGCCCGAGGCCGACGCCGAAGGGCAGGGCAGCAAGCTCGGCATGGGCTACTCGATCGCGAGCGGTGTGTATGCGCGCTCCGACGCGCCGGGCTGGCTGGTGCTGCCGGCCGACATGCCGCTGGTGCAGCCGGGCACTTTGCTCGCGGTGGCGCGCGCGCTCGACCATCATCCGGTGGCGTATGCGCAGCACCGCGGCCGGCGCGGGCATCCGGTGGCGTTTGCAGCAGAGCTCTATTCGGAGCTCGCCACGCTGAGCGGAGATGAAGGAGCGCGCCGCTTGACCGCACGGTATCCGGCGCATGGGGTCGACGTGGAAGACCCGGGGGTGCTGCTCGATGTCGACACGCTGGAAGACCTGAGCCTGGTGCGGGAGCGCCGCGCTGCATTGGGGATCGGTGCGCCCCGGCCGTTTCCTTAGAGGTGGTGTGGCCTCACCACGGCGTCAGACCAGTTGATGCCGCTCCGCCAGCCGCACCAGCCGTTCGATCTCCCGATCGCGCACCCCGCGTTCACGCAGGCACTTGGCGGTTTCGACGAGGTATTGCAGCGTGGTGCCATAGCACCCGCAGGCATTGCGCAGGATGTGCACGATCTCGTCGTCGGGCAGCCGGCCGACGTAGCTCTCGCTGCGCCGGCTCAGCGTGAAGCCGAGCGCGGGGATGGTGCCGCGCGGCGTGCGACACGGCAGCCACTTGGGGTCGTACACGCCGGTGGGCATCTCGCGGGCCCACAGCCGCTGCAGTTCGCAGGCCGCACGGTCCTTGCGGATGCGGTAGACCACGCCGCGGCAGGAGCCGCCGGCCATCAGCGCGAAGACCAGGCCCGGCCGCTCCGGCGTGCCGCGGTTCACCCGCGAGCGCATGCGTAAAGCGCGGTGCCAGCCGTGCACGGTAGCCGGCAGGTGCTCTTCGGATTCGAATTCGGGACGCCAGATCAGCGAGGCATAGCCGAAGACCCACAGGTCGCGCTCGCCGCCCCATTCAGCCATGGTCTTCAACAGCAGCGCGCCGGGGTCGCGCAGCGGCGTCAGGCCATGCAGGCGGTCGCTGTCGGCCACGGTGCTCGCGCCGTGGTCCGCGGGGCTGAGGTCGGTGAGGTCGCTCATGGCGGTCATGGGAACTGCAGGGTGCCGCAGGATCGACCGCGGCGGATTGATTTTTGCGCATCGGTCCGATGCGTGATCGATCCTGTTGCCGTGCTCCCACACGCTATTTTTCGTCGTCCGCGAATCCTTTTGCACATCCGGCGCCTCTTGGAAGTGGAGGCATGTGCCTCGGTTCCATGGAGCAACGACATGTTTTATGTGAAGAACGTCCCGAACTGGGAGCGCGTGCTGCGCCTGCTGGCCGGCATCGGCCTGCTGGTGGCATCGCTGATGCTGTTGGGCGGGTTGCGAGGATGGGTGGCGGGTCTGAGTGGGGCGGGACTGATCTTTTCGGGCCTGTTCGGCTTCTGCCCCGCCTGCGCCATGGTGGGCCGAAAGCTCCGCTGATACTCCCGCCATGTGGAATCTCGAGACCCAGGGGCCGCTGCTGGAGGCAGCGCGCGGCGGCGATCCGGCGGCCCTGAACCGCCTGCTCGCCGTGTGCCGGCCCGACGTGCGACGCTATGCCCAGCGCCACTGCCTGATCAGCGATGTTGACGATGCGGTGCAGGAGGCGCTGCTGATCGTGTCGCGCCGCGTGGCCTCGCTGCGGGCGGTGGCGGCCTTCTCGGGCTGGATGTTCCGCATCGTGCAGCGGGAGTGCCGGCGCCTCGGCCGCGTCGCGCTGCGTTACGACCCCTACGACGAGGCCGCGCTCGAGGCCTGGGTCGGTACACGCAACGATGACAGCCTGCGCCACGAGCTGGCGCAGGCCTTCGAGGCGCTGCCCCCGCACTACCGCGAAATCATCCTGCTGCGCGATTTCGAGGAGCTCACCATTTCAGAGATCGCCGAGCGGGTGGGGCTGACCACGCCGGCGACCAAAAGCCGGTTGCACCGGGCACGCCAGTTGATGCGCGAGTACCTCCTGAGCTGATTTGACGCTGTAACCTTGTTACCTGATAATCGTTGGCACGGTTACAGCCCCTCTCCCCCATGAAACCTGCCATCGCCGAGATCACCCAGCGCATCCAGGAGCGCAGCGCCGCCACCCGGCGGCCGTACCTGGCGCGCATCGAGCAGCTCGTCAACCGGGAGCGCGGCGCCGACCGCTTCAGCCCGGCCAACGTGGCGCACGCCTTCGCCGGCCTGCCGCAGCACGACAAGATCAAGATCGTGGTCGAGCGTGCGCCCAACATCGGCGTCGTCACCGCCTACAACGACATGCTCTCGGCGCACCAGCCCTACGAGCATTTCCCGGAAGTGATCCGCGACGAAGCCCGCCGCCATGCCGCCACCGTGCAGGTGGCCGGCGGCGTGCCGGCCATGTGCGATGGCGTCACCCAGGGCCTGCCGGGCATGGAGCTGAGCCTGTTCTCGCGCGACACCATCGCGATGGGCACCGCGATCGCGCTGACGCACGACGTGTTCGATGCCGCGCTGCTGCTGGGCATCTGCGACAAGATCGTGCCGGGCCTGCTGATCGGCGCGCTGCACTTCGGCCACCTGCCTTGCGTGTTCGTGCCCGGCGGCCCGATGAGCACCGGCCTGTCGAACAGCGAGAAGGCCAAGGTGCGTGAGCAGGCCGCCCAGGGGCTGGTCGGCCGGCCCGAGCTGCTGGCCGCGGAGCAGAAGGCCTATCACGGCCCCGGCACCTGCACCTTCTATGGCACCGCCAACAGCAACCAGATGCTGCTCGAGGCGATGGGCCTGCACGTGCCCGGCGCGGCCTTCGTGCACCCGCATGCCGAGCTGCGCGAGGAGCTCACCCGCGAGGCGGTGCGAACCGCGCTGAACATCACCAAGGCCAAGCGCTTCATGCCGATCGGCCGCATGATCGACGAGCGCAGCATCGTCAACGCGATGATCGCGCTGCTGGCCACCGGCGGCTCCACCAACCACCTGATCCACTGGGTGGCAGTGGCCCGATCGGCCGGCATCCTGATCGACTGGACCGACTTCTCCGACCTCTCGGCCGCGGTGCCGCTGCTGGCGCGCGTGTATCCCAACGGCAGCGCCGATGTGAACCAGTTCCAGGCGGCGGGCGGCCCCGGCTTCGTGCTGCGCGAGCTGCTCGACAGCGGCTGCATGCACGCCGATGTGGGCACGGTCGACGAGCGCGGCATGGGCGCGTACACCCAGGTGCCGCACCTCGAAGGCAAGCGCCTCGTGTGGCAGCACCTGCCGGCGCAGAGCGGCGATGCCGGCATCGTGCGTACCGCCGCCGAGCCGTTCAGCGCCAGCGGCGGCCTGAAGCTGCTGACCGGCAACCTCGGCCGCTCGGTGATCAAGGTCTCGGCGGTGCCCGAAGACCGCCATGTGATCGAAGCGCCGGCCCGCGTGTTCGAGGACCAGGAGAGCCTGATGCAGGCCTTCAAGGCCGGCGAGCTGGAGCGCGACTTCATCGCGGTGGTCCGCTTCCAGGGGCCGCGCGCCAACGGCATGCCCGAACTGCACAAGCTGACGCCGCCGCTCGCGGTGCTGCAGGGCAAGGGCTTCCGCGTCGCGCTGGTCACCGATGGCCGCATGAGCGGCGCCTCGGGCAAGGTGCCGGCGGCCATCCACGTCAGCCCCGAGGTGCTGGCGGGTGGCCCGCTCGGCAAGGTGCGCGACGGCGACATCATCCGCCTCGACGCCACGGCCGGCACGCTGAACGCGCTGGTCGACCCCGCCGAATGGGCGGCGCGCGAAGTGGCCACGCTGAGTGCCGAGCACGCCGAGATCAACAACCACGGCCTGGGCCGCGAACTCTTCGCCGGCATGCGCCGCAACGTCACCAGCGCCGAGGAAGGCGCCTGCACCTGGATGTAATGGACCACCCCCTACGGCCTTCGGCCGCCCCCTCAAGGGGGCGCTGCAAGCGGCCCGGCGAAGCCGGATCCGCTGCAGCCGCTGGCCTTGCGTGGGGGCCTGCGCCATTTGTGGCGCTGACTGCAATGGATCACTGAGTATGAATACGCTTGAACTCGCGAACCACGGCCCGGTCATCCCGGTCATCGTCATCCAGCGTCTCGAAGACGCCGTGCCCATGGCCGAGGCGCTGGTCGCCGGTGGCGTCAAGGTGCTGGAGATCACGCTGCGCACGCCGGTGGCGCTGAAGTGCATGGAGGCCATCGCCAAGGCGGTGCCCGGCGCGATCGTCGGCGCCGGCACGGTGCGCTCGGTGGCCGATGTGCAGGCCGCGCGCAACGCCGGCTGCACCTTCGCGGTGAGCCCCGGCTACACCACCGAGATCGGCCGCGCCTGCCAGCAGATCGGCCTGCCGCTGCTGCCCGGCGTGGCCACCGGCAGCGAGGTGATGACCGCCAATGCCGACGGCTACCACTTCCTGAAGTTCTTCCCCGCCACCGCGGCCGGCGGCATCCCGATGCTGAAGGCGCTGGCCGGCCCGTTCCACGACGTGGCGTTCTGCCCCACCGGCGGCATCACGCCGGAGACCGCGCCGCAATTCCTCGCGCTGCCCAACGTCAAGGTCTGCGGCGGCTCCTGGCTGACGCCGCAGGATGCCGTCGACACCAAGGACTGGGCCCGCATCACCCAGCTGGCGAAGGCCGCCTCCGCCCTGCGAGGCTGACAGGGCCTGCGCTTCATCAGCCTTGGGGAGAGGTCATCCCCAAGCTGATGGCTGGCGCCACTTGATCTCCTGAGCCGCCTGCCTACAAATAAGGCAGGCGGGCCGCTGCGTGGTCTGCATTCCCCAGGAGGCGACCATGAGTTCTCCCACTGCGCTCGACCACACGCTGCTGCTGCAGTGGGCCTTCGGCGCGCTCGTCGTCGGCCTGTATGCGCGCGACCGCTTCGAGAACCCGCTGCCGGCGCGCTACACCACCACCTTCGCCCGCTACTGGGTCGCCCGCGTGGGCTATGTCGGCGCGATGCTGGCGCTGTACCTCGTGCTCGGCGGCGCGGTCACCGATCTCGACCTGAAGCCGCTGTGGCGCCTGCTCGACCTCGACGCCATCGCGAAGGACGATCAATCCCTGCCGGGGCCGCTGCTGTCGGCCCTGGTGCTGACCGCGCTGCTGCCGCACTTTCCGTACCTCAGCAAGATCGACGAGTCGGTGAAGCTGTGGTTCCAGCGCGTGGGCAACATCCCCTTCGAGGTGCGCGAGCTCAGCGGGCAGATGCGCAACGCCGATTTCCGCCTCGAGCCGCCCGTGCTGGCGCGGCTGCGCCCGCAACTGCAGGAATTGGGCATCGACGAGCGCGATCTCGGCGCGCCGGCGCAGAGCTTCCGGCTGCGCTGGGCCCAGGCCTCGGTGCTGCATGCGATGGTGCAGACCTGGTCCGATTCGCGCACCTACCTGCGCTATGTCGCGGAACGCCAGGCGGCGCGCAACGAGTCACCTTTCAGCTCCAGCCCGTCGGCAGGCAGAATTGCGTAAAGGTGGCGCGCGTCCTTGTCGTCCGGCGAGGCTGGCGCTTGCAGCGTCCATTGTTCGGCGAGCGACGACTGCGGCACGGCGTAGGAAAGATTGAGTTCGCGAT
>Ga0207706_10001780_pt1 | contig 21155 bp, 14 predicted proteins | sample KBSC53metaG_FD_184318 | JGI IMG/M metagenome (GOLD analysis project Ga0207706, IMG submission 184318) | Corn rhizosphere microbial communities from Kellogg Biological Station, Michigan, USA - KBS C5-3 metaG (SPAdes) (version 2) | ecosystem: Host-associated > Plants > Roots > Rhizosphere > Soil ... | reverse complement strand
TATTGGCGTGGGGAGGCGAGGCGATCGCAAGTAGCGGCACGTCCCTCCTCCCGATTGTTGCGTGGAGTTCCGCTCTGCTCGGCCTGAATGTTACGGGGTCGTACGCCATGATGGCACTCGGTCGCGTGCAGACACTGACATGGATCAACGTGGCTGCCGGTGCCGCGATGCTGTTGCTGGTTAGTGTGCTGCTACCTCGCCGCGGAATGAGCGGAATTGCAGAGGCACGTCTTTTCTATGGATTCATCGCGCTTTTGATCTACGCTCCCCTGGTCGTGGCTCTCCGAAAGGGAGCCGTATCGCATCGTCAAACCTCGATTGGTCTTCCAGCAAGTGAGGAAGCATGACTCGAGCGAAGAAATGGACGTACGCCTTGGATAGGCAATTCAGCATGAGTGCTAGTTTGCAGGCAGTTACGGAGAAGGAAGAGATCGCATTGGTGATCTCGGAACCACGTCGGGCTTATGCGAATCTGCTCGGTGTCCAGGTGGAAGCGCTTGACATGGAACGCACGATCTCACGCATCTATAGGGCTCTCTCAGAGCGAACGAAAGGCTATATCTGCATGGCGGGCGTCCACGGCATCATGGAGGCACAGCGCAATCCTGTCCTCGCGAGCATCTACGCCAACTCAATGATGACCGTTCCAGATGGGACGCCGACCGTGTGGGTGGGGCGCTTGCAAGGATTCGATTGGATGCGGCGGGTCACCGGTCCTGATCTCATGCTTGAGGTCTTTCGCCGCGAAGAATTTGCTTGCTGTACTCACTTCTTGCTGGGCGGAAAGGAGAGCGTTGCGGAGGAGCTGTCGGCCGCAATGTCTCGACGTTTCCCCTGGACGCGGATCGTTGGTACTTACACGCCCCCATTCCGCGATCTGACTCCATCGGAAGAAGAGGATCTAGTTGCGAGGATTCACGAGCTGAAGCCTGACATCATCTGGGTAGGCGTCAGTACGCCTAAGCAAGAGAAGTTCATGCGCAAGTATCTCCCGATGCTCGACACAACATTGATGTTCGGTGTGGGAGCGGCTTTTGATTTCCACACCGGCCGAATCAAGGATTGCGCCGAATGGATAAAGAGAGCCGGCCTTCAATGGTTGCACCGATTGATCCAGGATCCGCGACATTTGTGGTGGCGTTATCTGCGTAACAATCCCGCATTCGTGTGGCAAATCGCATTGCAGCTCACAGGACTCCGCACATTTCCCGCTATTCGCGTGAGGAGCCCTCTCCGTGCGAATGCGCGGCATGTCAGCGAAAGCACCCGTGATCTGTGTCCCAGCGATGCCGTGCAATCAAACGAAGCGTGATCGCAACAGCTCAATACGGCCCCTTCACATCCTTGTCGTAAGGCTGGCCGTACATGTTTGGGTGGCTTGTCTCATGCTGCAATCCCTCGACGTGGATTACGCCAAGGTTCTCCGAGCCAGACGCGAAATGAACCCGTCGAACCATCTTGTTGAGCGCCGGTTGCGTCACCCCTTCAATCCAAACGTGCAGCTCATATTCTCCTGCGGGCACATCTTTAAGCTGAAAAGTACCGCTGGAATCGGCGAGAGCATAAAGGCGCGTTGAGAGTGCCAGTACAACCGCGCTCATCTCTGGATGGATATTGCAGAAGATATAGGAGACGCCTTCCCGTGAGAACGTAACCGCCTTGGTCGAGCCCGCTTCGTAAAGACCGAGATCGAACCTCTTTCCATCAAATAGAGAAAAGACATTATGGAAGAAGGGATCTGCGTTCGGAAATAACACAACGCTGCCTACAGGAATGACAAGCAGATGGGGTGTAAACATCCGATTCTTCTGCGTCAACGAATATCGTTTCTCGGGCAGAAATGGCGCGGGCGGAGTCTCCTTCAGAGGTTCGAGCCACATCACAGCGGGAGGCGTTGAACGCTTTGCGTCACGTGCTGGGAATGCAAGCTGCAGGCGTGCATCGGCAGAGAATGAGGTCTCAGCATAAGCCAGAGGCAGGGTCAGGCAAACGGCGCAGACCAACGAACGAATGAGTGGCAATCGCTTCATCAGAATCTGTACCCTGTCGCGATTCCGATGACATCTCCCATGTTGGTCGAGCCATTCACGGGTGAGCTTGCCAGGTGCCGGTACTCCAGCGAAAACAGAAGATACGCGCTCGGACTATAGATTACATTCCCCGTATAGGTCGTATTTCGCGCCAGGTTCAAGTAGTACTGCGTCGGATCGCCAGCATATGGCCTGAGCTGCGACGCAAAAACCTGGTCCGTACCGAAGGCGAAGTTGAAGTCGAGATGATCCCCTGCACGCGCCTTCAACTGCGCCCAGCCGCCGACATTGTCGAGGGCGCGGAAGTAGTAAATCTCGGGGTAATCTGGATTGAAGTAGAACACGTAATCCTTGTACGCCCCACCGCCCAATCCGCCCAGCGCCAAGCCGCGATAAACGTTGCCACTCAGTTCGAGGCGCTTCGTCAGAGGCAGGAAGTAGTCCACCGCTGCGGCCCATGAATCAAAATTCGTTCCAATGGCTGTGCGATGCGGGGCGAAATGACCGCTTAGGCCAATTTGGAAACTGTTGTCCCGTTGCGGACCAACCACTGCGATACGACTTTCAACGCCAGGCCAGCGGCTCCGTTCAGCGGTCGAAGGCGGCACATAATTCAAAGTTGCTGATCCGAAATTATAGACCGACGGTGGATTGGCTACGTCGATAAGAGCTGCTTGCGCACGCAGTCGCAAAGCGGTGGACAAGGGGATGTCCTGCGTAAAGCCGACCTGGGGGTTCCATGTCCATAGATTGCCCGACCACGCAAGCCCGGGAACTGCAACTGCCGTTAATGAGGTCGGAGCGTTGGGATTGATTATCGGATGATCGAGAGAAAAGAACGCTTCGGCATGTTCCCATTGCAGGGCCGCATGTGCAGTTCGCAGGCGTATCAGTCCTCCGGCGTACGCATTGGCGGAGCCATCGCTGGTGGACAACTCGCCCCCATAGAAATCCACTCTCAAATCAGCGTGGCTGCGTGCATTGAACAGGTGTGGTCCGCGAGCGTCTACGCCCAGCACGGTCTGCCTTATTGAGGCTCCCGTACTTCCATCACCGGGTATCACAATGCTGGGTGTGGCCGGAATATCAACACGTCGCGTGTTGACGAATCCGTTAAGCAGAATAAGACCGCTGAGCTTCACTGGATACTTCGATTCGCTTTCGACCTTGCTTTGCTCGTGAGTGGCGATCTGCGACTCCTGCACCGTCTGCTGTTCGCGAATTTCCTCCACCGCCGCCGACAATTGCGCCGCTGAGGCAGAAGCGGATGCGGAATCATGTTGAGCCATCTGCTGCTGAACGGCTGCGAGTTGATCTCGAATTTGCTGCAACTCACGCTGCGACTGCTCAAGTTGAGCCTGGGTACGCGTCATAGCTTCAGTCAGCTGCTCCACCTGCTTCGCGAGACTCTCATCCGTTGGCGCCTGAGCGTTCAGGTAAATGCCGCCCGCCAGACATGCGAACCCCACGGCACCCTTTACGCCTCGCCGCGCGACGTGCAATATCGACGTCGATATCCGCTGAGATGCGCAACACTGTTTCATCCCGTCGCCCACCTTCTCTGATTAGCACCTTCCGGCGCAGTTTGCTGAAGGAGACTGCGTGCAATCGTCATCCTGAAGATCGTCTCGCCAGGACGGCTGGCGATCAGCACGACTTCTCCGCCATGTTCTGCTGCAATGCAGTGCGCCAACGTGAGCCCGAGACCCGACCCCTTCTGTTTTCCTTCGCTTACGAAGGGTTGAAAGAGGCTGCTCCTAATATTCTCAGGAACTCCCGCGCCATTATCTTCGACCTCAATCGTTACCAGCCCGTCTGAAACTTCGAGCTTCGCCGCAACACAACCTCTACCGGCAGAAGCTCGCGCCGATTGGCAGGCATTCAGCAGCAGGTTGTAGATGGCCCGTTCGATCTGCTTTCCATCGACCACTGCCGCGGTTTCCACGGGATCGCAAGATTTAGCGATGAGCGTGACACCGGCTGCGTCGGGATGTGCACGAACCAGGGTAATCGCACGATCAAGCAATGTTGCGATCAATTCGTGTGCATGGCGAATCGCAGCGCCCGTCCTGCTGAAGATGAGCATGGACTCGATGAGCTCGGTAGTACCATGAACAGCCGTACGGATGTCCGACAGAATCTCGCTCCGCTCGGCCTCTGAAAGAGGCGAGGAAGCAAGGAACTCGGCGTTTGCATAGACACTTGCCAGGTAATGACGAAGATCGTGCGACACCGAGCTGGCCATCCGGCCTATGGTGGCAAGACGTTCCGCCTCGAGCAAGGCATGGTTCGCTCGAATGATCTCACTGCGCATTCTGGCGAAAGCCTGGCTCAGTTCGCGCACCTCGCGAGTGCCGTTGTCAGGCAAGAGATGAGAGCTGTCGCCGACTCCGAAAGCTCGCACACCCGTCGCCAGGTCCTCAAGAGGAAGCGTGACGACCCTGGAGAGAGCCGCCATTAACAGGGTGCCCAGAATCAGAGCGAAGAGCCCCGCGATAATCACCAGACGATCAATTTGCCGGATGGATTGTTGAGCTTGATCGAGAGACTTCAGCACCACAAGCTGCAATGGAGCCGTTGAATTGGGCGACAGATCTTCCACCGCCGCGATGAATCGTTCTTTCCCGAGTTCCAACGAAACGGGCGCATTCGGACCATGCGAGGAAGAGATTGGCCTCGCAGCTAATTCCTTGAGGACGGTCGACTCGAGCGTACTGGCGAGTGCATGACCCTCACTGATAAATGCGGCATCGGCGGCGGTCGCCTGGCTGATCTTCCCGACAATGTCCCGATCCATCGCAAAGCCGCTGATGACGTATCCAAGCAGGGTTCCATCTTTTTCTCTGCCGAAATAGAGAGGCCGAACAGAGCAGGCGTAAAGGTGGCCTGCGCTTACCAGGTAATGAGTTGAAGGGGAACCAATCAGGCTATGGATGCCGGCATGCAGTGTTGCGTCGGCGTGCTGGTCCTTTGCGTAGGCGGCCATCACCTGCCCCTGATTGTCAGCGAGCGCGAAGAGTTCGTTGCCGCTGATCGTCCAGAACTCGACTCCGGCGTCTTCAATTGTCCGCTTGTCGCTCGTGGTCATCAGCGCTTTGAGACTGGGCAGGTCCGCAAGCAAAGCATTCTCGCGCTCCAGCCCATTCAGGCGCTGCACTTGAAGATTTTGAAATGTCGTGACTGAGTGTGCAAGATCTGAACCGAGGTTGGTGGTAACCTGCGCCTGCAGCTGATGACGAACGATCAGAAGACTGCAGAAAGTGGCGCCAGCAACGATGAGCGCCGTCGCTGCCACCAGCAGCATGCGGGTCCGAATCCCTCTGTTCTCACGCATGCACGTACCCCTGACCCGATTCTGACTCCGCTCGTGTGTTTACGGGTGCTCTATGGGACAAACTTGTATCCTGCTCCGTAAATTGTAAGCAGATGCCGGGGATTGGCCGGATCAGGCTCGAGCTTCTGTCGCAATTTGAGTATCTGATTATCCACGGTACGGGTCGTCGGATAAGAGTTGTATCCCCACACTTCATTGAGCAATAACTCCCGGCTTAGCACCCGCTCCGCATTCTCGGTGAAAAACTTGAGCAGTTTGAACTCATGCGATGTAAGGACGACAGAAGCCCCCCCACGATGAGCCGTCATCTTCTCAAAGTCCAACTCGCAGTCGCTGAAGCGATAGACAGCCGGTTGGGCCGGCCGGCGGCGCCGCCGAATGGCAGCCTGAACTCGCGCCATCAGTTCGCGAGGGCTGAATGGTTTGGTGACGTAGTCATCGGCTCCCAATTCAAGCAAGAGAACTTTGTCGACGACTTCAGTGATTGCGCTCAGGACAATCACCGGGGTTTCCACCGCGATCGACTTCATGGTTTGGCAGAGTTCTCTGCCGGAAATCTGAGGAAGGATCAGGTCAAGAACCACTGCAACCGGTCGGTGCGAACGGAACAGATCAAGCCCGGTTTGACCGTCACCAGCAACCTCGATCGAGTAGTTTTCCTCTGCAAAGATCCGCCTCAAGACCTTTTGCATCCGCGGATCATCTTCAATGACTAGGATTGTGCCGAGCTCGGCTTTGGGGACCGATTCCTCACGCCCACCCAGCAGTATCTCCTTCTCGCTCGCCATAGCGTTCATTTTGCTCCCCTACCCTTCGACATAACAAGCCAACAGTTACAAATGACAAACATTTGACAATTCTTACCAGTGCCGCGCCGCATCTGGTTTGTGAGGTGCATGTGGAGTTTGAACCGCGCTGGAGGACCTGTTCTCGACGGCGGCAGGCCCTGCAAATGCTGAAGCCTCGGCGGGAGACTTCGATGCAGCAGTAAGTTCCCGGTAGAGTCGCAAATACTGCTCGGCAATCGTTGAGGCAGATAACTGCGGAAGGGGAATCGGCGACGGCCGTCGCCCCCGCAAGGCCTCGCCAATCGCAGTGGCAAAGTCCCGAACCGCATTTGGACCCAGGCCTACGTAGCGGCAGTGATCTCCGCCCACCTCACGGAAAGACGGGATGTCTGAGCAGACGACCCGACACCCTGCCAGTAGCGCCTCCGCGACCGGTAAACCGAATCCCTCAATGATTGAAGGCGCGAGCAGCAGCTCACAATTCCTGTAGCACCATTGCATCTCGGCATCCGAGATGCCGCTCACGAACATCACCTGTTGATTCAGATTGCCTTCTTTAACAAGTCGGCGAATGCGCCCAGTTTCCGGACCTGGCATCCCCACCAATATCAGACGCTTGGACGAGTCAATGACTCCCGTGGACAGGAGATGTTTGAAGGTCTGCAACACAAGCGGGATGTTCTTGTTGCGTCGATGCTGCGCGACGCACAGCAGAAACCTGTCCTGTTTCCACGCATCGAAAAACGCCGGTTTCACAGCAGCGGGAGCGGGCTCGACGCAGTTATAAATGGTCGTTGCCTTTTTTGAAGCTGAAGCAGGCATCCTCAGCCCGAGATTTTGCCGAGTGCTCTCCGAGACACACGCAATTCCATCCACTGATCGCAAACACTGCTTCAGCACAATCCGATTGAACAGCACCTTGGGAAATCCGAAGTTCGCCGGTATGTCGTATGGGTACAGGTCATGAAGGCTAACCACCGTTGGGCAGTGGAAGGCACCTTGCCGCACGGGCGACGGATAGGAGATATGAACCACGTCGGCCTCAAGCTGCGCTGCAAGAGCCGGCAAATGCGAGTAGTACCAGAGATTTCTGCTAATGGTGCCCGGACGCAGCGAGACAGAATGGACGCGAAGCCTCGAATCCTTGCGAGAGACAGCTTCGCAAATATGCTTGTATTCCCACGGGGCCACAAGAATGTGAACCGCCGACACCTCTGATCGCGTGAGCAGGCAGCGCACTATGTTCGCGGCATGCCGTGAGACACCGGACATAAACGTGTTGGAAGAGACGGCCGCGATAACAATTCTCATGACGGTCGGCCCTCCAAACCCGGCGGGCACACAAGAATGACATCAGCGTCAGATGAGGTGCGGAATCTCATGCTGTTCCCTCGATCGGCTTCATTTCTGTGTGAATAATTGATCCGAGCAGAACGATCGACCACAAGGGCAACGAAAGATCGAACACCTCTGTATCTGCTAACCCACGGACGAGAATGAACAAAAAGAGCCCAAGGAGAAAAACCTTCAACGAGCCTTGCTCAAGTCTTCGTATCTCTCTGTAGATGGCCGCGTAAAGCATCACCCAAATGCAAATCCCGGCGATGCCATAGGCATAAAACTGCTGCAGAATCTCGTTGTGTGCGTGTCTTGCTTCAAAGACGCCAAAGGGCGGAATCACTTTCCAGACGGAGTGAAAACCGTGCCCAATCCAAGGCTGCTGAAGAGCCTCGTCGAGGATGTATGCCCAGATTCCAATGCGTCCGGTGAGAGTCTCGGACTGATTTCCTGCGTTTCTGTACACGTCGTAGTAAGCCGCGAGCAAACCCCAGAAGACAGCAACCGCAATTACCGCGGCACAGACGAATACAATTTTCTTTTTGCGGCCTATCGACCGGTCAAGGACAAGAAGCAGCGCCTGACCTGCCACGAATGCGACGATCGTCGTCTTGCTGAGGCTTCGAAGCAGTGTAATGGCAAGAAATGCCGCAGGGATTATCCAGCCTTTCTCATTTCTGCGAATCAGATACTGCGCCAGAAAGAACCCAAAAGCGCACGCATATCCAATCTGATTGGGTCCTAGGAATCCCTCGTCGCCAAGCCTGAGATCCGACTGTGCAGGCAGCATCCATGCGATCGCAGCGATCGCACAGGTCCCCCAGACATAACCTCTCATCAGGGCGGAGGAGGTCTCCTCAATCGGCCCCAATCGCAGCAACATCAGAACAATCGCCGTGTCGCAGGCCATGGCACACCAGTAGAGCACTGCGGCAGGCATCGAAGCTGTGCTGCTCCAAGCCAGGCTCAAGCCGGTGAAGCCTAGAAAGACAAGTACCCAGCGAAAGCTCGAGACCGTGGAAAACGATGCAAACGTTCGCAATCCCGGCCCTAGAGAGTTGAATGTGGCAGCAGCGGCAAAAAAAAAGTTGATTGCCAGACTCGCGGCAACACCGGCGAGTGGATCCGCGCCAAAAAGTCTGACGGCCAGAAGCACTGAAAAGAGACGAAATGAGAAGAAGAACCCGACGACCGCCGGAAACAGACCTATCCGACTGCCCGTATCACTCCGATCGATTGTGAGCGTAGCGATCATCCTGCCCTCACCCGGCGAAGAATCAAATGTGCAATTTCACTGCGTAGATCGAAGGCGATCTGTCGCGAGAGCGCTTTTCGCGGATCCGTCTCCCTCACCTGCCCCCAACGAAGGCGCAAGAGAATCTGCATAGACGCCGCCGCGACGATGAAGGCCGTCATCAACAGCGCCAATAGTGCCCGAGGTGGAAATGATTTCTTTTCCGGAATGCCGGGAGTATCGATAACTCGCACGACCGGAATCTCTTTCGCTTCCTGGATGCGCGCTACCTCATACTGCTGTGTCAGCATTTCGTACACCGCCTCACGCACGCGCACACGGCGGTAGATATCCGCATAAGGAACAGCGAGTCGTGGAATCTGTCGCAGAGAGGGGTAGCTCTCGTCCACTCGGGCAAGTTCCGGCTTGTTTGGGTCACCATCAGATCGTAGTGGCGCCGAAGTTCCACTCAACTTGGCTAACTCCCGCTGTAGTTCTGCCATTCGAGCGCGTGCTGCACGAACTCGAACGTTACTGTCTCCATAAACCTGCTTGACGGAATCGAGCTCCGACTGCTCGATGATCAATTGAGCCTGAAGCTTTGCCGCAGCCTCCACCGTTGCTCGTGTCTGCTCCTTAATGTCGATAGTCGTATGAGTGCTCGAGAACTCGCTCATTTCCAGCTGCGCGCGTTCCAGGTCAGCCTGAACGCCTTCCAGCCGGTGCTCGATGAAGACGCGCTCTTGGTGAGCTGAAGACGTGTTGGTTCGGTTCACGATGAGATTCAATTCATCCAGATAGCCCTGAGCCAGGTCCCGCGCTCGACGCGGGTCTGAATCCTGAACCGTAATGGAGATGACGCCGCTCTTTTTGTCATCAACAATAGTCGTGCGACTGGCCAGCTTCTTGGCCGCATCTACCCGGTACTTCTTGCCGTATACATGTTGGAGCTGAAAGCGATCGATGAGATCACCGCTGATTGTGGAACTGCGCAACAAATCTTCAAACAACGCGCTCGAGGTACGCGCCCCGAGCAAACTACCAGCCAGCCCACTCAAGCTTCCAAGATCGCCAAGGCCACCACGTCCGGCCAATGCCGCGAAAAGAGCAGCGCCGGTGCCGGTGCTTTCGGGCGGCATAATTCGTGCAGTCGATTGATAGCGTTTGGGGATCAGAAACGCGACCGCGACACTAACCACCAGCGCAACAGCGGCGACACGCATCAGCAAGCGACGATGCTCCCACAAAACCGCTGCGTTTACCACCCAGTTGGGCGCGTTCGCATCAGTGTTTGCAGATTGGATTGTGTCGAGCTGTTCTGCTTGCATACGAAATCCTTGCGAAAATGCGGGCGCCTTAGAGTCCCGCAAGGGCGGCTGTAATTGCTATCGATGATGCGAGTTGAGCAGTGGTAAGAAGATTCCGCCAGAACATCGATGCGCCAATGATCTTTTGCGGCACGACAACCACATCGCCGGGTTCAAGTCGAGTAGAGAGAACGTCAGGGCCGTACCATTCGCTGCTGCCCCGGCCTACCACAGATCCATTGGCGCGAATGACGAAAATCTCCTTGCGGTTTGCCACGCCGGTTGTACCGCCGGCGTGCTGCAGATACCATCCCGCAGATTTTCCCGGCACAAACGTGATTGCAGACGCGTTATAAACCTGCCCGCTGACCAGCACGAAGCCTGGCTTCTTGGGAACACGAAGAACATCTCCCCTGCGCACCTCGATGTCCGCAGCGGTGCCAGCCCATTGGTCGATATCCGCAGTAATCCGAATGACGAGCCGTCCTGTCGCCGGCTGACTGCGAAGGCGAGCGAGAATCTGCTCCTGCTGCTGCTGTATCAGTTGATTCTGCGCAGCTTGATCTGTAGAGCCGATGTTTGCGCTGAGACGGGCCGCCTGAGATGCCGTTTCAATTTGATGGATAAGCTCTACGCGACTCTTCTCCTCGAGTTCTCGCACTTGATCGCGAATCAGAACCGCACCAGCCGGATATGCGGTGTCCCGAAATCCACCCGCGCGCCGCAGAACGTCGCTTAAATGTTCGCCATCTTGAAAACCATAACTGCCGGGATGCGAGACCTCTCCTTCGACAGTGATGGATGCGCCAATGTCGTTCCACCCCGTTATCTGGTGAATTGTGAGCACGTCGCCCGGCTTCAATTCAGAGTCGGCGTTGCTGTCTGCCTTCTGGACCGCGTCGCCAATGCGAATATCCGTCCGCTGGCTTTCAACCTTTGTGCCGTTGATAACTCGGTAGCTCATGAGATCGGCACGATCCAAAAGAGCATCCCGTTTGAATCCGCCGGCCATGCGGACCAACTGCGACGCCGTCATCCCCGTGGAGAGCGGATAGGAACCCGGACGCAGCACCTCTCCTCGCACGTCGACTTTCGGTGCGTCCACTTCATAGCGACCCAGGATGCGAATCGTGTCGAATGGCTGCAAATTGAGATTGTTGTTGCCGATCAATGCTTCTGGCACATCGAATTCAATCGTTTGCGCGTGCAGGTCGGGCGGTACGAGGCGAATAATCTCGCCCAGCGCGGCCGGCTCCGGCAGCAGGTCTTGATAGCTTTTCAACACATCGCTCAGGCGCATTCCTTCTCGGTAAGGATGCCGGCCCGGACGAACTACGTGGCCCTCGAGATAGATGACGCGATCGCTGTAGGGCGCGATCGGAGCAACATGGATGCGATCGCCGTCCTTGACATGAAAGGTTGCAAGCGCTGCTCGTGTTTTGTCCGGATCGCCTCCGGATGGGAGATCAAAAGTGATCGTCTCGCGATGTTGATTGGCGTCAATCCGCTCGACGGCAATGTGCCCGAGTGACGCCGCGACCGTCATCCCACCCGCGTCGTCGAGAAGACCGGCAAGCGTGTTCTCCCCTTTCAATTCGTAGATGGCCGGCCGCCTGACAGCGCCCCAAACGGCCACCTGCGGACCCGAAGCCGGGACGATAAGCGTATCGCCTCCCTGCAGACGATCTTCCCCATCACGAATGCCGTGAAGCAGAAAATCGTAAAGATCGATCTTCCCAACCAGTTGCTTCCCGCGATAGTGCTCCAGAGTTCGCAAAGACCCAACGGCGGTCGGTCCTCCTGCCGTGTAAAGCACATTCAGCGGGGATGAGAGCGAGCTGACGTCATACGCACCCGGTCGCTGGACATCGCCCACAACATAAATCCGAATCGTCCGCAGACGAGAGAGTGTCACAGAAACCTGCACGTCGCGATACTGCCGCTTAAGCGCGCTTTGGATCACGGTCTGGGCGCGTTCCAGTGTCAGGCCCGCAACCTGTACATCGCCAGACTCGGGAAGAGAGATGTGCCCATCCGCCGCAATCACTCGCGCAAAGCTCTGCGAAACGCCGCCCCACATGCTTACCGTGACGCCATCGCCAGGACCGACAACATAGTCGGGGCCAACTGGAACATCGAGGGCCATCTCGCGCGCCAAACCCATCGATCGGCCCAGAGCTGTTGTGTTGCGATTCAGAAATACATCGGAGCCGAACCGCCTCAGTTTTTCCGGTGAGTCGGGAATCTGCGTATAGAGGTCCCGAAGTGACATCAGGTTGTACGGAGCGGGCTGGTGCAGCACCTGCGGCTCCTCAGTAATGTTGCGCTCCGGTTTTGCGCGCTCTTGCTGGTTAGTTCGCGGACCGGTCTCTCGCCGCGACATCCGGTCATATCCTGCAGTAGAACCGTCGTTCGTCGTCTCGCTTTGAAGGCCGCCTGCTCCGCCCTGTGAAGATAGAGGTGTTACACCGGTTGAACGACCGGCGCTAGCCGGAAATTCCTGGGACTGCAAATCATAAGACTGTTCGGCGGCATCCCGTGCATCCATCATTTGCCGTTGAAGATCCGAGTCGGAGATGTAACCGCGGGCACGAAGAAATACCGTGATGTTCTCCCGCAATTCTTTGCTCGAATTGATCTGGCTATACAGCATCTCATCGGTAATGTCGTCAGGTTGCAATTGAGTTCCCTGCTGCTGCTGTGTCTCGGCGAGCAGAGACTTCAGTTCAATCGTGATCTGAGGCCTTTCTTGGAGAAGGGCGATGATCTGATTGGCCGATAACGATACCCGTGAAACACTCGCAAATGGATTTGCGTCGCCTGTGTTCCGATCAGCGGTAGGATTTTCGGCAGAAGATGTGGAACGAGGGTCAGGGAGGGTCTGTGCAGCCAAGCCGATACCAAACAAAACGATCGCTAGAACGCATATTGCAGCGTGGATCAAGTACGCGTAGGAGACCGAGTGGTACGAGGTGCTCAACCGGACGTTCATTGTGTCACACCCATAAGGCGTCGCTGCCAACGCAACGATTCAACTGCAAAACGTAGCCCTTCGGCGAGATGGAACCAGAGTCTGATAAGCGCGAACTTCGCTTGCATGCGATAGCGCCTGAGACGCGTCAAGATTGATTCTCCCGATTCACCGCGCGTGACACGTGGCGGCAAATGGATTGGGAAGATCAGCCTCTTTCGCGGCACTGTCACACCGCTCGGATCGGAATCCAATTGTTCCCGCAGCAGCAAGTAAAGTTTGCTGTGAGGTGAGTCTGAAAGCAGGATTTGACGGCCGTAGAGTTGTATCCATAGACAGATTGCGGGCGAAAGCCGATCCATGGACCACGAAGTCAGTTGCGAAGGTGCAAATGGCCCGAAGATCAGTGAAGCCAGCATAGTTGCCACGCCAATCGCAAGCTCCGCTTGAGGTTCTGAAGCGGCAATTAGCCGGACAGACTCCCAAAAAGCAAGATCGTCACGACGCGCTATCACGTGTCTCCAAAACTCCAAAACCCAGAATGCTCGCGTGTGTTCGCTGCACATGTGCTTGAAGAGGTGGAAGGCCTGCTGCACAAAAATATCTGGAGGAGATAGCGCCGGCAAGATGGCTCCCTGAATAGAGCGAAGCCGGGCCCTTGTCAACCGATCCTCCATCACCCTTGCGCCATTCGAAGTTCCGGCCAGCAAGTGAAGATCCAGGGAACGATCTCGTCGGGCCTTGTAGATGTCGTGCACAGTCGCCGTTCCAAACGGTCCGGCCTTGAATTCGCGAGTCTGCCCGCTGCTGGCGTGAAGCCCGTATCCAAGCTTTTCAAGGACCGCATACACAGGCTCTGAATCCGATTCGCGAATCAACAAATCGAGATCGGTCTGGCAACGATATGTTGCGTCTGGCACTGACTCAGGCGTCAAAGTTATGCCCTTGAGAAATGCAAACGGAATCTCGAGCAGCTGCAGCTCCCGATTTAGTGTGATTGCCTCTTCGAAAAGCCAGGCTGTGCGCTCGCGATTGTCCGCGAGGTTCTGCCGCAGGCGCGCAAGAACGGTCGGGGGTAGGCACTCTTCGAGGCCAAGAGTTGTGAGTCGATCCAGAAAGTAAAGTGCGAGGCCACTCACGGCAAGCCAGAACATCGCTCTTTCCCAGTCGCGGGCAGAGAATTCGCCGAGGCGTGCGCGGATGCTGGGCGCAGGCTCCCAGAAGGCCGCCAAGACCGTCTTCTTCAAACGATGGGAGCGAATCCCTCTTCTCATTTCGACATGTACCTTCGCAACACTCATGCAACACTCAATGGCTGTACATCTCCGGGTCTCCCAGGCTCCCCGCAGGCGGCAGGTGGCGAAGAAAGATAACGATGGACCAGATCTCTTCATCACTCAACGTGCCTTTGGAGCCCGGCATCCCTGATGGCCAAATTCCATAATCGATGACCCACTTCAATTGCCCGTCGGTATAGCTCTGCACCTCTTTGGAAGCGAGCGACGGCACCGGGGGTGACATGCTGTCTGCAAATGGAACACCGGTGTTCTGACCATCGTTTCCGTGACACGCAACGCAGTAGTGCGAAAAGGCTTCTTTTCCATCCGCAATCGTCTGGGCAGAGACCGTGAGAGGATTCTTCTCCTTCTTGTTGCCCACAAGCATGCGGTGCTTTGCACCATTCAACATCCGTGCTTCCACTGCGTTTGGCTTGGTGGCCTTGCAGCCTCCGAGTGCAAGCAAAACTACGAACGACGCGATCCACACAGTGCGAAACATGCCTACTCCACCACTCGGATCGTTAGCGTCATTCGACCGTGTCCCGACCCACAAAAGACTGAGCAATGACCAACAAAGGTGCCGGTTTTGTCGGGAGTAAATTGCGCATCGGCCGTCGCTCCCTTGTTGACCTTGATGTCCAGATTGAGTTCGCGAATTTTGAGCCCATGGGCAACATCCGCGCTTTTCACAACCAGGTCGACTGCCTGTCCCTTTTGGACCGTAATCTCTGCCGGCTCGAAAGAGAACTTCTTCGCCGTCACTTCAACCCGCCGTGGCGCTTTCGATGTTGCTGATACGGGATCGATGACTGCGGTCGAAAACAACATGCCGAAGATCGCGGCAATTAGAATGAAACCCTTCTGCATAGTTCCTCTTCAAAAATCGAGCGCTGTTCCAGCGGACGGGATCACTTTCAAGCTTCGGTTGGAGAGCACCCATACCAATCAGGGACGCTCTCGTGGGATGGCAACTTACTTCGTCTACCGTAACCAGCCGTTGCAGGTGGCGTGTCATACATGTGTCAGAGGATTGTCATGATTTTGTCGCAGGCAAAAAAGCACTTACGCACCGCAATTCACTTCACTCTGCGCCTTGGCTGAGAGATTCCCGTCGTCCGCACTCCGCCTTGTCTCAGTGACATTCCGCTTACAAAGAGAAGACGACTCTCTGACACCTCGAGATCTGTTCGGCGATAGCTTCAGGTCATGAGGCACTACTGGAACCTCCTCGCGCGTACATCAAATCTCGTTATTGCATCCGTCGTTACGATCGGTGCTCTGGCCGCGGCGCAGCCAGCCGCCGCTCAGAATACCCCGCTCATCTCCGGCGGTATCGGCTTCTTCACAATCACCAATGGCGGGAACACGACCTACATCCCTATAGTGACGCCGCTGATCGCTGCACCCTTGGGGTCACACCTTCTGGTCGAGAGCAAAGCCACAATCGCTGATTCGTTCTCACCCAAGGGCGGTGGACAGTCGGGATATGACAGCTCCTGGTTTCTCGGCCTCACTTACTTGCAGTTGGATTACCTCGCAACCCCGCACGTCACGGTCGTTGGCGGCGAGTTCTTGACTCCATTTGGTACTTATAATGAGCGCCTCTCTCCCATTTGGATCGGCAACTTCGCCGATGCTCCTTTGATCTTTCCCCTGGGAACGATGGGCACGGGAGCGTCTGTGGGCGGCATGCTCCGCGGATCTGCCGTTTCCAACTCCAAGTTCTCCTTTGACTACGCGGCCTATTTTTCCGCTGCCAGCACGAACGAACAGTTCAATTCCCAACGATCGACCGGCGGCAGGGCAGGAGTTTACTTTCCTGAGAAGCGCCTTGAACTGGGAATGTCCTACGGGCGTGTACTACAGGGTACGCACAGCAACTTTATCGGCGCGGACCTTTGGTGGGAACCGGCGGACACGGGATTCAAGTTGCGGTCTGAGTATGCGCATGGCGCCCACTCCCAGGGCTATTGGCTAGAGACGGATTATCGTCTCTCCCGGTTTGGCGGCCCTGATTCACCGCTCGGAAGGCTTGAGCCGGTGTTCCGCTGGCAACAGACATTTCGCAACAGCCCCGACTCCTCAGACGGCCTTCCCGCTGCAGACACGAACCGCGTAGACGCTGGCCTCGATTATCACCTTCCGCACGAAGTCAGAATCAACACTAGTTATTCCCGTCAGATTTCTTCTACGGGCGATCGCAATATCTGGCAGACCGGCATCATATACCGTTTTTTGTTCCCGACATGGAAGGGCAAATGATGAATCATCGGAAACGTCTGGCAATCGGACTTCTCTGCATTGCAGCCTTGCCGCTACTTTCGCAAGATACCAACTCGTCGGCAAAGCCGCCCGCGAGCGCACAAAGCGCGAAGAACTCGAAACCTCAATCTCCGCAGGGGGGAGACGGCGAGCGGAAGTTCCAGCAAAATTGCTCGCGCTGCCATCAAGCACCCGAGGGATTCCCTTCCCACATTTCGGGTACAATCGTCAGGCACATGCGCGTTCGCGCATCGCTGAGCCAGCAGGACGAACGAGATATCCTGCGCTTCCTCAACCCTTGAACTCTGCTCATTTTTTGCGGAACTCGCTATCTCCCCGGGGCCAACATCTACAGATGGAGTTAATGTGATGAGATCTTCATGCTCGCGTCGTAAATTCATCGCGATGGCGATGTTGCCTATCGCCCTGGTGGGAGCGGCCCTGGGACAAGCACCGGGCACCGGCGCAATCAGGGGTACCGTCTACGACCCGTCTGGCCGCACGATTCAGGATGCTCATGTCAGCGTCATAAGCGAGTCTACGAATATCGCGAGATCGGCGTCGACCACCGCGGCGGGCGTCTTCTCGGTCGCGCTTCTCACCCCCGGACACTATGCGGTGATCGCGACTGCTCCAGGTTTCGAAACGAAAACTGCGAGATCGGTCAACGTCGTTGTCAGCGAAACCAATGTCATTGAGTTCCATCTCACGATCGCCCGTGTTGGCGAGACTGTGCAGGTGGCGCCGAGCACAGAGATCGTGCAGACTGAGAGCTCGACTCTCGGCCGTGCGGTCGACCAGGAAACAATTGAGGCACTCCCGCTTTCAAACCGCAACTACACACAGATTCTCTCGCTTTCGCCCGGAGTAGTAGTCGAGTTGCCCAATGCAGCCGCCCTTGGGCGCGGAACTCAAAATGTCACCGCCAACGGGAGCAAGACCACATCCAACAACATTCAGTTCAACGGAATCGACGCAAACAATTTGTCGCAAAACTCAGCCGCCAGCGATGGCGCTGAAGTGGGAGTGGCCGCTCCAGCACCTGACACTATTCAGGAATTCAAAGTCCAGACCGGAAACTACGATGCAAGCTATGGCAGGGGCACAGGGGCCAATGTTGACGTGGTCAGCAGATCGGGAACTAACCAGTTCCATGGCACTGCGTGGGAGTTCCTGCGCAACGATATCTTGAATGCCAACAATTTCTTTTCAAACTTGACCAACCAACCTCGCCCAACGCTCAAGCAAAATCAATTTGGAGGTGCTGTTGGCGGCCCAATCTGGCACAACAAGACCTTCTTCTTTGCTGCTTATCAGGGTCTTCGCTCCAGCAACGGCGTAGGAGGCCAGGTCACAGCTACTCTGCCCCAACTGACCTCTGATCGTTCTGCCGCTACGCTCGGCGCGCAATTCTGCGCATACCCGACGTCAGCCGGTGGAACACAGGTGGCATGCGATGGTTCGAATATCAACCCCGTCGCGCTCGCGTTGCTCAATTTCAAATTCCCAAATGGGCAATTTGCGGTCCCCAGTCCTCAGGTAAATCTTCCCGTCACCGATCCAACTCAGATCCCAATTGGCGTGTCCACGTTTGCCACCCCGGCCTCCTATAACGAAGACCAGTACACAGGAAATATTGACCACTCATTCTCGGCCAAAAACCTGCTGTCTGGAAGATTCTTCTATTCTCGCGCTCCGACTGCCCAACCGTTCTCGCCGAACGCGGCAAATGTGCCCGGCTGGGGAACGAATGAACTTGATCAGAACACAATGCTCGTTTTGGCGGACACGCATGTCTTCAGCCCTCAAGTCGTCAACATCGCACGATTTGGCTTCATGCGCTTCGATGGAATCTCCGCGGTTGCCAACCCGATTCTTGCGGCGGATCTGGGAACCCAATCGCCGACAGGTGATTCCGGCGGCAAGATAGTCGCCCCTGGAATCACGATCGATGGCCTCTTCACTGTCGGCGACGCCGGTACGCCATCGCTGTGGCAAGTGACGAACAGTTTTATTTGGCAGGATACGGTCGCTGCGACACGTGGCAACCACACCATGCGCATTGGAGCAGAAGTGAAGCGACATCAGGTTGACGTACAATCGCCATTCGCCGCTGATGGGCTTCTTGACATCAGGACCTTCAATGATTTCCTGCTTGGTCAAAGCGCGGCACAGAACGGCAGTCCCAGTGGAAGCAGCAATGTGTCCCTCAGTAACGGGAGTTCCGGCTTGTTCCGAAAAGATGAACGATACACGGATTTTGCCGCCTTCTTTCAAGATGACGTAAAGCTCAAGCCATGGCTCACGGTGAATGCAGGGTTGCGCTACGAGATCTTTGGCGCCCCCTCTGACATTAACGGAAGACTCGTAACCTTTGATCCGACAATCGCGAGCCCCACAGCTCCTCCGGACGGAACGCTCAGTGGTTTTGTCGTTCCGTCCAATTTTTCCGGAGTCGTGCCCGATGGCGTGATCCGTTCTTCTATTCCCGGGCTTTTTCCTACCGTGTACCACGACATTTCTCCGCGCTTCGGCTTTGCGTGGCGCATCGCGGATAAGCCGACAGTCCTGCTGCGAGGCGGCTATGGCATCTATTTCAATCGACTCTCTGCCGGCCTTTCTGAAAGCCTGCTCGCGCAGGAGCCGTTCTCTACGTTTCAGTTTTTTGCCGGATCATCCAATGGCGGCGCCACTCTCCAGCAACCTTTTACCCCGCTCTTGCCAAGCAACGCGAGTTATCCAACCTGGTCGCCCCGCATACCCGGAGGCGGTCCAAGCATCTCGGCAGTCTCCCGAACCATGACGGACCCCTACACGCAGGAATACAACCTCAATACCCAGGTCGCACTCGGTCGCGATTATCTGTTGGAACTCGGTTACGTAGGAACCAGATCTTTGCACGTTGCGGGCTGCACGGAATTTAACCAGGCACAACTGGCAAGCCCAACAAATCCCGTAAACGGAGAGACAACGAATTCAGCGGCAAATGTGATTCAACGTTTGCCCTATGCCGGCGTCAGTCCCGGCTCTCTTCTTTGCGAATCTGCGTTCAACATCAATTACAACTCCCTCCAGACAAGCCTCACAAAACGATTGAGTCACGGCCTCCAGTTCCTCGCCAGCTACACCTGGTCGCGAAACCTCGACCAGACGAGTGGATCTTCAGGGAGCGGTTTATTCGAGACGCATCTGGTTACGAACGACCAGACCAACTTCGGCCAGGCATATGGTCCAACCGATTTCGACCGCACGAATCGAGCCGTCGTCAGCTTCGTCTACAGTCCGCCGATCAGCAGCCACCTGCCAACTCTTCTGCGGTATCCGCTACGCAATTGGCAAATCTCCGGCCTGGTCGTGGCCCAGAGTGGCACGCCCATCACAATACTCGACGACAGCGCTGGAGCTGTATACGGCAACTACCCATTTGAAAATCGTGCACAGCTCAGCGGCCTTGCCAAGCCAGCGACGTCGGGTTCGCTTTACTCTCGCGTCGTGGGGCGATATCTCAATCCTGACGCATTCACTTCCGCTCCCCAAGCGCCATTCGCGACAAATCCGGCAGACACCGCCTTTGGCAACAGCGGCGAAGGTTTGGTCCGCGGCCCGGCCCAGAGGAACATTGACCTTGCGATTGAGCGTGGGTTTCCCTTTGCAGAGTCCCACAGCATCCACGTGCGGGCCGAGTTTTTCAATCTGACGAATACCGCAAACTTCAGCAACCCGAACAGCAATGTTAGTTCCGGGCCTTCCTTCGGTGTCATCACCTCGACGGCCGCAAATCCTCGAATCATCCAACTTGCACTTAAGTACCAATTCTGAATCGAGCCGAGACCCGCTAATGAACAGCCGAGCCCTTGATGTGGCGACAGAAGTCGTTTATCCCATGCTTTCGATCGAACAGATACAAGCCGCATGCGCCCGTTCCGAACCTGTCGTGCTCGGCGATCCAATGCTTGCGCGACTCAGCATGCCTCTGCGAGATCGTTTCTATCCGCTGGGATTTCCCCTCGACATCGAGACGAACAACGAGGAAGTGCTAACAGCAGCCGCAGCCAGTTGGCAGGGTTTCGTCAAGCTGTTCGACACGCCGCCCGTCCGAATGAGGATCGGCGTGCGGGAGGGCCGTAGCTCGGAATGCCCGCCTACACCAACCTCTAGAGTCCATCAGCACCTTCACTCAAGTATTGCTGACGGTGAAAACTTCGCGATCTCTGACCTCTCGCAAGCATTTACAACCATGTGGTTGACCACCGCGGCGGTAGCTCATCGCAATTACATTCGCTACTTCTTCCTTGAAGGGACGGCGCAGGGTCATCTCTCCGCATCTCACACTACCGCTATTCACGCCGCGTGCGTGGAACTCGAGGGCAGCGGCATCCTGCTCTGCGGAGACTCCGGGGCCGGCAAGTCTTCGCTCGCCTACGCCTGCGCGCGCGCCGGATGGACCTACATTACAGACGATGGAAGTTATCTGGTGAACAACAGAACGGATCGACTCGTCGTTGGCAATTTCAATCAGATGCGGTTTCGGCCCTCTGCAGTCGAGCTATTTGCAGAACTGAAGGGAAAGGAGATTATGAAGCGAGCGCAGGTGGGCAAGCCCTCCATTGA
>Ga0207706_10001779_pt1 | contig 21159 bp, 23 predicted proteins | sample KBSC53metaG_FD_184318 | JGI IMG/M metagenome (GOLD analysis project Ga0207706, IMG submission 184318) | Corn rhizosphere microbial communities from Kellogg Biological Station, Michigan, USA - KBS C5-3 metaG (SPAdes) (version 2) | ecosystem: Host-associated > Plants > Roots > Rhizosphere > Soil ... | reverse complement strand
GCACGATCTTGGGCGCCAAGGCGGCGGCGAGTATTGCCGCGAGCACTAGCGCCACGCGCGGCAGCCCCGCGAACGGGCGACGCTTCCCGCCATCGCGCCTTCGATGCGGCGTATTCATTCGCCCTTCACGCCGGCGAGCTTGGCCATCGCCTGCCATTTCGGCACCTCCCGCACGATGAATGCCGCGAAGTCCTCGGGTGTGCCGGGACTTGCCTCGGCGGCGAGCTTCTTGAAGCGGTCCTGCAGCTCCGGGGACTTCAGCGCAGAATTTACCTCGGCATTGAGCCTGCCGATGATGTCCTTGGGGGTGCCGGCCGGAGTCACGATCCCGGTCCATGAGCTGGCAATAAAGTCGGGCAGGCCGCTTTCGATCATGGTCGGCACATCGGGAAGCTCCGGCAGCCGCGCCTGGGTGGCGACGCCGAGTGCCTTGACCTTGCCTTCGTGGACATGGCCGAACGTGACCGAGGTCGTTTCAAAGCCGAGATCGATCTGCCCGCCCATGAGATCAGTGATGACGTTGGAGGCGCCCTTGTAGGGAACGATCACAATGTCCGTGCGCGTCGCCGACCGGAACCATGCGGCGATCATATGCGGCGGCGCGCCGTTCGGAACGCCGACGTTCAGCTTGCCGGGATTGGCCCTGGCGTAGGCGATCAGATCCGGAAGGGTCCTGGCGGACACGCTGGGACCTGCGATCATCACATACGGCACGCTGGAAACCATCGCGATCGGCGCGAAGCTGGTTGCCGGGTCGTAGCCGATATTGTTGTAGAGCGCGGGGCCGATCGCGAGCGACGCGGCGCTCGCCACCAGGAGCGTATATCCGTCGGGATCGGCGCCGGCGGCCGCGCGCGCGGCGAGCGTGCTGCCGGCACCGGGACGATTTTCAAGGATCACCTGCTGACCGATCGTCGATGACAGCCGTTGAGCGATCAGGCGCCCCATGACGTCGACCGGCCCGCCGGCAGGGAAGGGCACCAGCAGCCTGATCGGCCGCGTCGGATACTTCTCCTCCTGTGCGTGCGCTGTGGTGCCGAAGCCGATCAGGAGAGCAGCAAGCAAAAAGTCCCTTCGATCGTATATCAACGTTTCACTCCGTCACTCGCGGGGCTGGGCGTGCTTCAGGCGGCTGCCTACATCATACCGCGCATCCCGGCGCCGCGTCCGGTGACGAGCGCGCTGAATCAGCGCGCACCGGCGTTCTCGAGGATGCGCGCGATCTGCGAATAGCCGCGGGTGCGGGCATGTCCCAATGCGGTCGTACCGTGCCGGTCAGGCAGCGTGACGTCGGCGCCGGCCTTGACCAAGGCCTCGACGACCGCCGTGTGGTCCCGTCCACCGTTGCCGAGCACCACCGCCTCAAGCAACGCGGTCCAGCCGAGATTGTTGACGTGATTGAGCGGCGCCTTGGCCGCGATCAGGGCACGCACGACGTCGACGTGTCCGCGATGAGCGGCGGCGATCAAGGCGGTTCCGTCGTAGGGGCTGGTGATGGCGCGCGCATTGCCGCCGCCCTCGAGCGCGATCTTGAGCATCTCGAGGTCGCTGTTCACGGCGGCGATGGTGATGATGTCGTAGCGTTCGGCATCGAGCGCGTTGGGGTCGGCGCCCAGCCGTAACAAAGCGCGGGCCGCATCATGTTTGCGCATGAAGACAGCGACATGAAGGGGCGTGCGGCTCTTGGCGTCCTGGATGTTGAGCTTTTCACCCTCCGCGGCCAGCTTCTCGATTTCGGCGACGTCTCCACGCGCGGCGGCGTCGTGAAGGCCGGCATAGATGCGCAGCTCCCGTTCGCTCGGCGACGTTTGCGCGACGGCGCCGCTGACAACGCCCGCAAGCACCGTCACGCCGGCGGTGGCAAAGACCACCTTGAAAAGGCGCCATGTCATGGTTGAGCCGAGAGACCGAAAGGCGGGACGCTTGCTCAGTCGAGCTTCACGCCCGATGCCGTTATGATCGCTCCCCATTTTGTTGTCTCATCGGCGATGAACGCCGCAAAATCCTGCGGCGAGCCCGCGTTCGGTTCCGCGCCCAGCCGCCCCAGATTCGAATTCATCGCCGGCGATTTCAAGCCCTGATTGATGGCTGCATTGAGCCTATCCACGATCTCGGGCGAGGTGCCTGCGGGCGCCAGGATCCCGGACCACGAATAGGAGGTGAAGCCGGCAAGCCCGCTTTCGATCATGGTCGGCACATCCGGAAGCTGCGGACTGCGCACCGCACCGGTGACGGCCAGCGGCCGCACCTTGGCGTCCTGGATGTGAGCCACGAGCACCGAGGTCGGCTCGAAGGTCATGTCGACCTGCCCACCTAGTATGTCGGTGACGGCGGTTGCGGCGCCCTTGTATGGAATGACCACGATGTCGATGCCGGTCCTGACCCGAAACAACTCCCCGGTCAGGTGTGCCAAAGTTCCCGCCGGAGTACCGAAATTCAACTTGCCGGGATTGCGGCGCGCATAGGCGATGAACTCCTCCAGCGTCTTGGGCGGCATCGATGAGGCGACAACGAGCGCAAACGGCGTGCTGGCGAGCATCGCAACCGGGACAAGGTCCTTGAGCGGGTCGTAACCTGCATTCTTGGAAAGCAGGGGACCGGTCACGAGCGTGGTCACACTGCCGATCAGCAGGGTGTGACCGTCAGGCTCGGCCGCCGTCGCAGCCCGTGTCCCGATGGCCCCGCTGGCGCCCGGCCTGTTGTCGACCACGACTTGCTGCCCGAGCGTGGACGAGAGCCACTGCGCGGCCAGACGACCCATGACGTCGATCGGGCCGCCGGCCGCGAATGGAACGATCAGCCTGACCGGCTTGCTCGGGTAGGGTTGTGCGCGGGCCAAGTCCAGCGCCAAAGCGGCGAGGCCGAGCGCCAGGAGAGCCGTCCACACTCTGCGCGTCTGCGTCACCTGGAACCCGCTGTCCGGAATCTCTCCATGTTAGCATCGCCAGGAGCGGCGCGAACCGCGTTGCGAGGCCTTTCGCCCGCCCGACTGGAATTGATAATCCAGTGCCGCCATACTCCGCAAAGCACTGAAGGCCAACGGAATTGGCATTGCCGGGAACCCGGCCCGGATGACCTGGAATTAGGCCCAGGCGGTTAGAGAGCCCGGCGCCCGGCCGTGGTCCGGGACCTTGCGGCGGTTCCGGCCGCGCGCTAGACCCCCGCTCCATGCCGCGCACCGCGCTTTTTCCGGGGTCGTTCGATCCCGTCACCAATGGCCACCTCGACTTGGTCCGCCAAGCCGCGCGGCTCGCCGACCGGCTCGTGCTGGCGATCGGCACCCATTCGGGCAAGACGCCCCTGTTCAGCGTCGATGAGCGCCGCGACATGATCGAGGAGACCTGCGGTCAGGTCATGCGCGCGAGCGGCATCGATTTCGCCTGCATCACCTTTTCCGACCTCGTGGTCGCGGCCGCCCAGCGCGAGGGGGCCACGCTCCTCATTCGCGGGCTGCGCAGCGCGACGGATTTCGACTACGAGATGGAAATGGCGGGAATGAACGGAGCCATGGCGCCAGCCGTGCAGACGGTGTTTCTGCCGGCATCGCCGATCATCCGCCCGATCACCGCCACACTGGTGCGGCAGATCGCATCCATGGGCGGGGACGTGTCGCAATTCGTTCCGTCGTCCGTTGCCGCCCGCCTGAAGGCAAAATTCGCCGGCAAAGCCGGCCATTGACCCCGGGAGATTTCATGATCCGTCTGCTTGCAGCTCTTGCCGTGCTGATCTGTGCGGCGCCCGCCCTTGCGCAACAACTGCCGGCAGGGGCCGATCCGCAGAACACGCTGTTGATCGACACCAAACACGGCCGCATCGTCGTCAAGCTGCGCAACGATCTCGCGCCCAAGCATGTCGAACGCATCAAGCAACTCGCGCGCGAAAAGTACTACGACAATGTGCCGTTCCATCGGGTCATCGCCGGCTTCATGGCGCAGACCGGCGACGGCGCGCGTGGCGACGGCACCGGTGGCTCGAAATATCCCAATTTGCCGGCCGAGTTCTCGAGTGTGCCGTTCAAGCGCGGCATCGTCGGCATGGCCCGGGCGAACGACCCGAACTCGGCGAATTCGCAATTCTTCATCATGTATGCCGATGGCGCCTTTCTCAACGGCAAGTACACTGTCGTGGGAGAAGTCCTCTCCGGGATGGACGCGGTCGACAAGATCAAGAAAGGCGAGCCGGTGGCCGATCCCGATCGCATGACCCGCGTGCAGGTGGCAGCCGACGCCAAGTAACAAGGAGAATGGGTGCGCAGGGCCCAAGCGCTGATAGGATTGGGTTCGTTGATGCTGGCCACATCCGCTCTCGAGGTGCGGTCAGCAGACGCCATGTGTGGTGTCTTCGCCAGGCATCCATGCTTTCCGACCGTGTGCGGCGTGTTCGGCCGCCACCCCTGCTATCCCGATTACTGGATCGGCCAGGATTTGCGATTGACCATCGAGAGCGTGTCCACGGTTGAACGGCCTCCGGACGGCGACGACCACGGTCGGTCCGATGCCTCGGACCACAAGCTCGACACCCTGCGCGCGATGTTCGATGCGCTCCGCGCCTGCTGGATTCCGCCTGCGAAGGACGAAGCCCGGGCCGGCATGCAAATGTCGGTGCGATTTGCCTTCAGGCGCAGCGGCGAGATCATCGCCACGCCGCGCGTGACCTATGTCAGCCCCGGCGCGCCGCCTGAGGCGCGGGAAACCTACCTTCATGCGATCAACGCCGCACTCGAACGCTGCACTCCGCTGCCGTTCAGCCAGGGGTTGGGCGGGGCGGTGGCGGGCCGGCCGATCGCAATCCGCTTTGTCGACAACCGGGACAAGCCCTGATGAACCCGGTCGAGTTCGCGGGGGCGGCGCTGGCTATCGCCGCGTGTGCGACCGTCGCGGCCGCGCAGGCGCCACAACGGCAAATCAATACCCTCAACGAACTCGGGGCCACGCTGCGGGCCTGCTGGATTCCGCCCCCGCTTGATCAGGCGCGGGTCGGCATGCAAGTGACTGTCCAGATGACCTTCCGACGCAACGGTGAGCTCTTCGGCAAGCCGAGGATCACATTCGAATCGTCCGGCGCGTCTGACGACGAGCGGCTGGTCTACCGCGTTGCGGTGGCGGAAATGCTCAAGCGCTGCGCGCCCCTGCCGTTCACCGATGCGCTCGGGAACGCAGTGGCGGGCCGTCCGTTTACCATGCGATTGGTCGACGATCGAAAACTCAAACAAGCAGAGAACGCCCCATGACCGACGACAACACGCTCACGCTCGATACCACCAAAGGCAAGGTCGTTATTCAGATGCGCCCGGACCTCGCACCCGGCCATGTCAAACGCATCAAGGAACTGGTGCGCGATGGCTTCTACGATGGCATCGTGTTTCACCGCGTCATCGACGGGTTCATGGCGCAGACCGGCTGTCCGAATGGGACCGGCACCGGCGGCTCCGGCAAGAAGCTCAAGGCCGAGTTCAACAAGGAGCCGCACAAGCGCGGCACGGTGTCGATGGCACGGGCGCAGAACCCGGACTCCGGCGACAGCCAGTTCTTCATCTGCTTCGCGGACGCACCGTTTCTCAACGGCCAGTACACCGTCTGGGGACAGGTGACCGAAGGCATGGGGAACGTGGACAAGATCAAGCGGGGCGAGCCGGTCACCGATCCGGATCGCATCATCTCCGCGAAGATGACGGCAGACGCCTAATCACCTCCACCCTGGCGGCTCCTGGCGCCAGGTTCTTTCAACACGCGAGCTGGACAGAAACGGAGGCGGCGGCCCTGCTCGGTCGACGTCTCCAAAAATGGTAGTTCAGGCGAGAGCGCCTTGTCGTCGGCGCGGCTCCGCTTCGCACACCCAAGCTTCCCTGGCGAACCACTCGTGCTCGGTCCGACAAATCGGACAGTATGCGCGCGCGAAAAAAACCGGCGTGGCCTCGAAGCTCTTGCGGTCGGCGACGATGCCCGTGGGAATGTCGTGTCCCGTCTCCGGGCATCGGATCATGACGGCGCCCATTGGCCTCTCCCATCTCAAGCTGTGTGCTGCCAAGTTCCATAGAGCGCAGGTGTGAACATGGTTTGACGCAATGGCGACGGGATCGCGGTCCGGGCGCGTTACGCGACTTTTACCCAAGAAAATCGCGATCAGCGTGGGAACCAAGGTGATCACAAACGCGTTGGCATTAACCCGAGACTTATGAAAAATGAGAGCGCCATGCCTAGACCTCAAATCCGTGAAGATGCCCGGGTTGCGGCCTTCGTGTTGGGTGCAACGCGTACGCGCTACCTGGTGATGCGACAGGAAGATGTCTGGTTCATCACTTTCAAGGGCGAAGAATTCGGGCCTTACCGGAGCGAACGCGAAGCCATGCTGTTCGCGACCGACGCGGCCCATAAGCTGGGCGAACTGGGGGAGGACACCCAGGTCTTCCGGGTCGATGAAAACGGGGCGGCGGAGCCGGTTTGGACCTACGGTCTCGACCCCTATCCGCCGGCGTCGTAAGGCATCTCGGTTCTATTTCTGCAAGCGATGACCGCACGCCCCGGCGCCTGTATGAAGGGGCATGCGCACCGACCTGTTCGATTTCGACCTGCCGCGTGACCGCATTGCGCTTCGTCCCGCCGCGCCGCGGGATACGGCGCGGCTATTGGTCGTGCGTCCGGGCCAGACGCCCGAATGGGATGATCGCGGCGTGCGCGACCTGCCGGATCTGTTGCGTTCCGGCGACGCAATCGTGGTCAACGACACCAAGGTGATCCCGGCCCGGCTGCGCGGCCGGCGTGTTGGACGCGGCGCGGCGGAACCGATGATCGAGGCGACGCTGCACCGGCGTCTCGACGGGTCACACTGGCGCGCCTTCGTGAAGCCCGCCAAGCGGCTTTCCCCCGGCGACCTGCTCCGCTTCGGGAGCGAAGGAAACATCTGCTTCCTCGGCCAGCTCGACGCCACCGTCGAGGCCAAAGGCGAGGGGGGCGAAGTGACGTTGGCGTTCGCATTCCACGGGCCGATACTCGACCAGGCCATTGACGAGCGCGGCGCCATGCCGCTGCCGCCCTACATCGCCGCGCGGCGTGCACCCGATGAGCGCGACCGGGGCGACTATCAGACCATGTTCGCGCAGCTCGAAGGATCGGTGGCGGCGCCTACCGCGGGACTGCACTTCACCGAGGCTCTGCTTGCAGCTCTGACGGCGCGCGGGATCACGATCCACAAGACGACGCTCCACGTCGGGGCAGGGACGTTCCTCCCGGTCAAGGCGGCCGACACCGACGGGCATCGCATGCATGCCGAGCATGGCAGCCTGAGCGGGGAAACCGCGGATGCGCTCAACGCCGTGCGGCGCGCCGGGGGACGCATCATCGCGGTGGGGTCGACCTCCTTGCGGCTGCTTGAAAGCGCGAGCGGGGAGGACGATGTGATCCGAGCCTTCCAGGGGGAGACGGCGTTGTTCATCACGCCGGGCTACCGCTTCCGCGTCGTCGACGTGATGATGACCAATTTCCACCTGCCGCGCTCGACCCTGTTCATGCTGGCGACAGCGTTTTCCGGCCTCGACGTGATGCAGCGCGCCTACGCGCACGCCATCCAGGACGACTATCGATTCTACTCCTATGGCGATGCTTGCCTGCTGTTCCGTCCTTGAGCCGCACGAGCCGAGGGGGGCGCTTGCCATCTCATGCGATGCGCGCTAAGCATGAATACCAATATAGGTTACATCTATTCTGATATCTGAGACATGATAACTGGACCTCAGATGCGGGCCGCGCGGGCGCTGCTGGACATCGATCAACGCGAACTCGCCCAGCGTTCAGGGCTCTCGCTGCCTACGATCCAACGCATGGAATCGAGCGGCGGGGTCGTGCGCGGGAACGTCGATTCGCTGATGAAGCTCGTCGATGCGCTTGCGGCCGCCGGGATCGAACTGATCGTGGAAGGCGCCGCCAGCCACGATGGTGGTCGTGGCGTGCGGCTGAAACGGTGAACGCGAGAATTGCACCTCGGCGACCCGTGCGCTGTTGCCACCACGCGCAAGGGACATAGCTGATGGTGCTGCTCGCCCTTGCCTGCGCCGCCGTGCTGATCGCGACCGCCCCCCTTGCCCTCGCAATCCAAGAGCCGACGCGTGCCCGCCAGGCGATCTACGGCATTTGCCTGATCGCTTCGTCGGCGCTGCTGGTGATCGCGGTCCTTGCGCTGCTGGGCATCGCCCGGACGCCGTCCACCGCCATCCTTCCGCTCGGCATTCCCTGGCTGGGCGCGCGTTTTCGCCTCGATGCGCTCTCGGCCTTTTTCCTGGCCGTGGTCGCGGTCGGCGCGGCCGCGGCCAGCCTGTTTGCGCTTGGATACGGCCGCCACGAGGCGGCACCGCGCCGGGTGCTGCCGTTCTATCCGGCGTTTCTCGCCGGCATGTGCATCGTCGTGCTGGCCGACGACGCATTCACGTTTCTGGTGTCCTGGGAGTTCATGTCGTTGTCGTCATGGGCGCTGGTCATGGCGCATCAACGCGTGCCCGACAACGTGCGTGCCGGATACGTCTATCTCATCATGGCGAGTTTCGGCACGCTTGCGCTGCTGCTGATGTTCGGATTGTTCGCGGGCCCCGACGGAAGTTATGCCTTCGCCGACATGCGTGCGGCCGAGCTTTCGGCAGGCGCCGCGGGCGCCGTTCTCATCCTTGCGCTGATCGGCGCCGGTTCCAAAGCCGGTCTCGTGCCGCTGCATGTCTGGTTGCCGCTCGCGCATCCGGCCGCGCCGAGCCACGTCTCGGCCCTGATGAGCGGCGTGATGACCAAGGTCGCCGTCTACGGCTTCGTGCGCATCGTATTCGATCTGCTCGGAACACCCGCCTGGTGGTGGAGCATGGTGGTGCTTGCGCTTGGCGGCATCACCGCCGTGATGGGCGTGCTCTATGCCCTGATGCAGCACGACCTCAAACGGCTGCTCGCATACCACACGGTCGAGAACATCGGGATCATCTTTATCGGGCTCGGCCTCGCGCTCGCATTCAAGGCCCATGGCATGGCGCTGGCGGCGGCGCTCGCCCTGACCGCCGGCCTGCTGCATGTTTTCAATCATTCGATCTTCAAAAGTCTTCTGTTCTTTGGCGCCGGCGCGGTGCTTACGGCAACCGGCGAGCGTGACATGGAGCACCTCGGCGGCCTCATCCACAGGATGCCCCAGACCGCTTTCGTGTTCCTGGTCGGGTGCGCGGCGATCTCGGCGCTGCCGCCGCTCAACGGCTTCGTTTCGGAATGGTTGACCTTCCAGGCGATCTTGCTCAGCCCGCAGATTCCGTCCTGGGGACTCAAGCTATTGGTGCCGGCCGTCGGCGCGCTCCTCGCGCTCTCGGCAGCACTTGCCGCCGCCTGCTTCGTCAAGGCATTCGGCGTGACCTTTCTCGGCCGCGCACGCACGCCGGCGGCCGCGCATGCGCGCGAAACCGACCGGTTTTCGCTGGCGGCGATGTTCTTCTTTGCCGCGCTCTGCCTGGTCGCCGGCATTCTGCCCGGCGCCTTCATCGATGCGCTGGCGCCCGTGGTGCAAAGCCTGGTGGGGGCTCGCATGCCGGTGCAAAGCGGCGTCGACTGGCTCTCGATCGTGCCGGTCGCCGAAAGCCGCAGCTCGTATAACGGCCTCCTGGTCTTCCTGTTCATGCTGCTGTCGGGGGCGCTCGCGGCCTGGGCAATCCACCGCTGGGCGTCCGACAAGGTGCGCCGTGCCCCGCCGTGGGACTGCGGGTACCCCGATGCGAGCCCGGCAACCCAGTACACCGCATCGAGCTTCGCGCAGCCGATCCGTCGCGTGTTCGGCGCGGTCGTGTTTCGCGCCCGCGAACATGTCCATATGCCCGCGCCAGGCGCGCTGGAGCCCGCGCGACTGACGGTGGACATGCGCGACCTGGTCTGGGATTCCCTCTACGCGCCCGTCGCCGGCGGCGTGAGCTTTGCCGCCGATCGGCTCAATCATTTGCAGTTCCTGACGATCCGACAATTCCTCAGCCTGGTCTTCGCCGCGCTCGTGCTCCTGCTGCTGGTACTTGCGATATGGCCTTGATCCTCGATCTCGTCGTTCAGGGTTTGCAGATGCTTTTGGTGCTGCTGCTGGCACCGCTGCTCACCGGCTTCGTGCGCAAGGTGAAGGCGCGCCTGCTGCTCCGGCGAGGGCCGCCCCTGATCCAGCCCTATCGCGACCTGGCGCGGCTCATGCGCAAGGAGGTCGTGCTGGCGGAGAATGCTTCCTGGCTGTTCCGCGTCAGTCCCTACCTCATCTTCGCCGCTACCTGGGTGGCGGCATCATTGGTGCCGACCTTCCGCACCGGTCTGCTGTTTTCCTGGTCGGCCGACCTCATCGTCATCATCGCGCTCCTGGGCAGTGCGCGCTTCTTCCTGGCGTTGGCCGGGCTGGATGTCGGCACCAGCTTCGGCGGCATCGGCTCCAGCCGCGAGATGATGATCGCCTCGCTCGCGGAGCCCGCCATGATCATGGTGGTGTTTACGGTCGCGCTGCTCGCCGGCTCGACCCAGCTCTCGACCATGGCCGCTTTCCTGGTGTCGTCGGACGTGGGCCTGAGGGTGTCGCTGGGACTGGCGCTGTTCGCATTGATCATGGTGGCCATTGCCGAGAATGCCCGGATTCCGGTCGACAATCCGGCAACGCATCTCGAATTGACCATGGTGCATGAGGCCATGGTGCTCGAATATTCCGGGCGCCATCTGGCGTTGATCGAGCTTTCCGCTTCCCTGAAGCTCCTGCTTTATCTGTCGTTGATCGCCTGCCTGTTCGTTCCATGGGGATTGATGCCTGCCGGGGCCGCCGTCGCGCTGCTGGCGATCGGTATCCTCGCCTACATCGTCAAGCTCGCGGCTGGCGGATTTCTGCTTGCGCTGTTCGAGACCTCGATCGCCAAGATGCGGGTCTTCCGCGTGCCGGAATTCCTGGGCGCCGCACTGATGCTCGGTCTGTTGGCGACCCTTCTCCTGTTCGTCTCACGGAGCCTGTAGATGCGCGGGAGCCTGAACTTCGACATCGCCCATCTGCTCGCAGGCTCGCTGGTGCTGGTGAGCTTCCTCGAGCTCTACCAAGACCGTCTCTATGCGCTGCTCAACATGTTTGCGCTCCACGCCTTGGTATTGGCGCTCTCGGTGGCGTGGCAGGCTCATATCCAGGACGCACCGCATCTGTACGTGACCGCGGCGATCGCGCTCGTGTTCAAGGCAATCATTATTCCGGTCGCACTGCATCGGATCATCGTTCGCCTGGGCATCCATCGCGAAATCGAAAAGGTGGTCGGCGTCGGGCCGGCGATGTTGCTGGGAATGGGCTTGGTCGCCCTGTCGATGGTGGTGATGCTGCGGGTGACGGCTGACGCCGACCCGCTCGCGCGCGAAGATCTCGCCTTCGCGCTCTCGGTGGTGTTGCTCGGCCTGCTGATGATGGTGACACGGCGCAACGCGGTGAGCCAGGTCATCGGCTTCATGTCGCTCGAGAACGGCCTCGTGCTCGCCGCAACCGGCGCCAAGGGCATGCCGCTGGTCGTCGAGATCAGCGTCGCGTTTTCGATTCTCATCGCTTTCATTGTCATCGGCATTTTCTTGTTCCGCATTCGCGAACGCTTCGACACCGTGGACGTCCAGGCGCTCGATCGCTTCCGCGGAGAGCGGCGATGACGGTGTTTGAACCGGCCGCAGCGGTTCTCGGCATTCCCGCCGTCGCGGCGGGGCTGCTGGTGGTGTTGCCGGGCTACAGGCTCACTGCGGCCCTCAATGTGACCGCCACGTTCCTCACGTTCCTCGCGGCGGTGTCGCTGTTCTTCGGCCGTCCGACACCCGGTCCATATCTGCTGGTGGACGACCTCAACAATGTCTTCATCGTACTGACGACATTCGTCGGCTTCACCACCAGCGTGTTCAGCGCGAGCTATATCGGTCATGAGCTCGAGATCGGGCGCCTGACCCCGAGAGTGCTGCGCTTCTACCACGCGATGTACCAGGTGCTGATGTTCGCGATGAACCTCGCGCTCATCACCAACAATATCGGCGTGATGTGGGTGGCGATTGAGCTCGCGACGCTGACGACCGTGCTCATGGTCGGCATCTATCGCACGCACGAAGCGCTCGAGGCGGCGTGGAAATATTTCATCCTCGGCAGCGTGGGCATCGCCCTTGCGCTGTTCGGCACCATCCTCGTCTACATGGCGGCGCGGCCGGTGATCGGGGAGGGGCTCGATGCCATGGTGTGGACCGTGCTGATGACGCGTGGGGGCGCCTTCGACCCGGCATTGCTCAATGTCGCGTTCGTATTCCTTCTGCTCGGCTACGGTACCAAGGTCGGTCTGGCGCCGCTGCACGCCTGGCTGCCCGACGCCCACGCCGAAGGCCCGACGCCGATATCCGCGGTGCTCTCGGGACTGCTGCTCAACGTCGCGCTTTACGCGCTGCTGCGTTTCAAGATGCTGCTCGCACTCAATCCAGGTGCGCTGGCGCCGGGCCCGCTGATGGTGACGATGGGCCTCATCTCGCTCGTGTTCGCGGCGTTCATGCTGTACCGCCGCCGCGACATCAAGCGGATGTTCGCCTACTCATCGATCGAGCATATGGGCATCATCACCTTTGCCTTCGGCATGGGAGGTCCGCTCGCGAATTTTGCCGGTCTCCTTCACATGACCATGCATTCGCTGACCAAATCGGCAATCTTTTTCGCCGTCGGTCACATTGCCCAGGTCAAGGGCACGCAACGCATCGCCGATATGGGCGGGCTTACCACAACGAATCCGGTGCTCGGCTGGGGGTTGGTGCTCGGCGTCGTTGCCATTGCAGGATTCCCGCCGCTCGGGATCTTCATGAGCGAGTTTCTGGTTATCACCTCGACCTTCGCGCGCGCGCCGTGGCTGGCCATTGTGCTGGTAGTCGGCATCCTCGTCGGCGTCGCCGCGCTGTTCCTGCGGTTGAACACGATTGCATTCGGCGAACCGCGCGGCACGACGGCGGAAGCCAAGGCCTCCTACGTCCCGATGTTCGCGCATCTCGCGCTCGTGTTCGTCGCCGGCATCTATCTGCCGCCGGCGCTGGTCACCTGGTTCCAGAACGTCGCGAGGGTGTTGGGATAGAGCGATGTCGGCGCTGACAGACATGATCGCAGGAGAGGCGGTCCCAGGTCACGGCGGGTGCCCGCGAGTGGTTGTGAACGAGGATGGCTGGCGCCTCGCGATCAACCAGCTGTCGGCCGGCTCCTGGACGCTGCTCGGCTTGTGGGGCGACACGGGCGCGGTGCACATGGCCACGCTGGCCGAGGATACGCGTGAGATTGCGGTCGTCACCATTCCGTGCCCGGACGGGCGCTTCCCCTCGGTCGGGGCGCTGCATCCGCCGGCCATCCGCCTGGAACGGGCCATCCGCGACCTCTATGGCGTCGTGCCGGTCGGCTTGCCCGATGACCGGCCCTGGCTCGATCTCGGTTTCTGGGATGTTCAACACCCCCTCGGGAAGCGCCGCGACGCTCCATCGTCGCGCGTGCCGTATACCTTCCTGCCGGCCGAGGGCGAGAATCTCCACCAGATCCCGGTCGGTCCGGTTCATGCGGGCATTATCGAGCCCGGGCATTTCCGCTTCACCGCCAATGGCGAGACGGTCGTGCGGCTGGAAGAGCGGCTCGGCTACGTTCACAAGGGCATCGAGGGCCTGATAGCGGGCGCTACCCTCGACGAGGCCGCGCGGCTGGCCGGCCGCACCTCAGGCGACAGCACCGTGGCTTATGCTCTTGCCTATGCCCACGCCGTGGAGGCGGCGGCCGGAGTGCAGGTCCCGCCACGCGCGAGCCATCTGCGCGCGCTGATGGCCGAGCTCGAGAGGCTCGCCAACCACTTCGGGGATATCGGAGCTGTCTGCAATGACGCCTCGTTCTCGCTCATGCACGCGCATTGCGGCGTTCTGCGTGAGCGGACCTCGCGGGCGGCGGATGCATGCTTCGGCCATCGGCTGATGATGGATGCCGTGCTGCCCGGCGGCATCGCCCGTGACCTCGCTGCCGATGGCGTAGACCACGTCACCGCCTTGTTGCAGGACATCCGGCGGTCGTTCCCCGAACTGATCGAGCTCTACGACAATACGGCCTCGCTGCAGGACCGCACCGCCTCCACCGGGATCCTGCGCGCCGAGCTGGCACGGCAGTTTGGCGCCGGCGGCTACGTCGGGCGTGCCAGCGGACGCGCCTTCGACGCGCGCAAGATCCCAGGGTACCGGCCGTACGATCAGCTCGCCTTCGACATTCCCGTCCTCCAGAGCGGCGACGTTAACGCCCGCGTCTGGGTCCGTATCCGCGAGATCGAGCAAAGCCTCGGGCTGGTCGAGCAGATCCTGAATACTCTGCCCAGCGGTGCGGTTCGGACGGAGCTCGGTTTGACGGCGGGGATACGCGAAGGTCTCGGGATGGCGGAGGCATTTCGCGGCGATGTGCTGGCGTGGGTCCGCCTCGATGACGACCGGGTCGCGCGCTGCCATCTGCGCGACCCGTCCTGGTTTCAATGGCCGCTGCTGGAAGCCGTGATCGAAGGCAACATCGTTGCGGACTTTCCCCTGTGCAACAAATCGTTCAACTGCTCCTATTCCGGCCATGATCTCTAGACGCCCGAGACATTTCTCCTGGCCCGCCGATGGCGGCCGATCGACACCAGGTGTTTGTCGGTAACGCTTCACGAGGATGACGGTATGCGCAGAATATTGTTCGAAGGCTTGGTGCGCCGCCCGCTCACGGAAGCGCCGCCGGTGGCGGACGACGCCGCGTTGGCCGCGCTGGCAGCGAACGTCGACCGTGCGGCACGCCGGCGGCTCGGCCGCAGCCTGTCGATTCGCGAGGTCGATGCCGGCTCGTGCAATGGCTGCGAGCTCGAGATCCACGCCCTCAACAACGCGGTCTATGATCTTGAGCGTTTCGGGTTGCGCTTTGTGGCGTCACCACGCCATGCAGACGTGCTATTGGTCACCGGACCGGTCACCAGGAACATGCGCGAGGCGCTTGCGCGCACCTACCACGCGACGCCCGACCCGAAATGGGTCGTCGCCGTCGGCGACTGCGCGCTCGACGGCGGCCTCTTCTCCGGCAGCTACGCGGTCGTCGGCGGGGTTTCGGCCGTTGTGCCGGTCGATCTCCACATCCCCGGCTGTCCGCCGCGCCCGATGCAATTGCTCAAGGGCCTGCTGTCATTGCTGGAGGCCGCATGAAACACGAGACTGAGCAGAGCGGGAGCCTGCGCGGTGATGGTTGCGCCGCGAAGTTATCTGGGTCAGAAGCCAAATCGTAATGGAGCAATCCGATCCCACCTTAGCGCCGGTGCCGGCGCCGATGCACGACGCATTCTTTTCCTTCCGCCTGCTGGCGACGGACGGCGACGCCCGCCGCGGCGAGATCGCGACCGCGCACGGGCTGGTCGCAACGCCGTTTTTCATGCCGGTGGGCACACAAGCGACGGTGAAAGGTCTTACGCCCGAAGCCGTGCGCGCAACCGGCGCAGAGATCGTGCTCGCCAACACCTATCACCTGATGCTGCGCCCCGGCGCCGAGCGGGTTGCCGCGCTCGGCGGCCTGCACACCTTCATGAACTGGCCGTATCCGATCCTGACCGATTCCGGCGGTTTCCAGGTCATGTCGCTCTCGCAGCTGCGCAAGGTCGCGGACCACGGCGTGACATTCCGTTCGCACATCGACGGCGCCATAGTCGAGCTTTCACCCGAGCGTGCGATCGAGATCCAGAACCTGCTGGGGTCGGATATCTCGATGCAGCTCGACGAATGCCTGCGGTTGCCGGCCTCACGTGGCGAGCTCGAACGTGCCATGCGGCTTTCGCTCGCCTGGGCCGAGCGCAGCAAACGCGCCTTCGAAAGCGCGCCACGGTGCGGCGCCTTGTTCGGCATCGTGCAAGGTGGCGATGATCCGCAACTGCGTCTCGAAAGCGCGCGTGCTCTTACCGCTGTCGGCTTCCACGGCTATGCCATCGGTGGGCTCGCCGTGGGCGAGCCGCAGGAGGTGATGCTGCACACGATTGCCGAGGTGGCGCCCGCGCTTCCCGCCGAGCGTCCACGTTATCTCATGGGGGTCGGAACGCCCGACGACCTCCTGGCTGCGGTGGCGCGCGGCATCGACATGTTCGATTGCGTGCTCCCCACCCGCAACGGCCGCCACGGACTGGCCTTCACCCGTTTCGGGCCGATCAATCTCAAGAATGCCCGCCACGCGGACGATCCGCGTCCCCTCGATGACGCAAGCTCCTGCTCCGCGGCGCGTGATTATTCCCGGGCCTATCTCCATCACCTGGTGAAGGCAAACGAGATGCTCGGTGCGATCCTGCTCACCATGGTCAACGTTACATATTATCAGGAGTTGATGGCGGGCATCCGCGCAGCGATCACGGTCGGTAACTTCACGAATTTCTGCGCGCAGACCCGCGAAAGCTGGGCGCGTGGCGACGTGGCACCCGCGCAAGGTATTTAGGTCCTCGACCGCACGCGACGACTGGCGCAAACTCAGCCGAATAAACCGTCTGGGGGTCAACCCCCAGGGTCAAGGCGGAGGAAACGTCATGAGATGGAAAGGCGCTTTTGTCGCCGCGATCGCGCTTGCTCCGATTGCGTTTGAAGCCAATGCACAGAAATGGCCGACGCGCCCAATCGAGATGATCATCCCGTTCCCGGCCGGCAGCGGAGTGGACGTGATCGGCCGTGCGGTCGCCAGCGCATTGGCGGACCAATCGGGCCAGCAGGTGGTCGTGAACAATCGCGATGGCGCTTCGGGAACAATCGGCTTCAACGCGTTGGCTGCGGCCACGCCTGACGGGAGCACCATCGCGTTTGGTCCTACGACGCCGATCGCCAACGCGCCCTATCTGGTGAAGGGAGTGCGCTATCGGGTCGAATCATTCGATTATCTCTGCCAGATTTTCGAGAACGTGTTCACCATCGCGGTCACGCCTCAGTCGAAATTCAAATCAGTGCATGACTTGATCACGGAAGCCAGGGAAAATCCGGGCAAGCTGACCTATGGCCACGCCGGAACCGGCACCATTCCGCATCTGGCGGTCGAGAACTTCGCCGAGGCTCTGAAGCTGAAATTCCAGGCGGTGCCATTCCGTGGCGACGCCCCGGTGCTGCCGACCCTGCTTAAGGGCGATATCGATTTCGGTGCACCGGCCGTATCCACGATCCACGGGCAGAATTTTCGCCCATTGCTGGTATTTTGGCAGGCCCGGCACCCGGCCTATCCGGACGTGCCGATCGCACGCGAGGTTGGCGCCGCCAGCGAGGTACCGCCCGGCCATAACGGCCTCTACGCGCCGGGCGGATTGCCGCTCGCTACGAAGACGGCGTTGGAGCGGCATTGCGCCGATGCCGTGAAGAGCGAGGTGGTTCGACAGATCATCACCAATACCGGACAGAGCATCCGTTATCTCAGCGGCGCAGAATTCCAGGCGCAGACAATTGCGGACTACCGATTCAAGGGCGAGTTGATCCAGCGCCTCGGCCTGGGCGCGCAATAGGGGCTCGACGACGCCGTTGCAGGGGCGCAGAATAAAACCAATCTAAACAGGCGCGGCAAGCGCTGAGACTTCGGGAGACCGCGGATGGCCATCAATCTCAAAGTCAACGGGGTGCCTCGCTCGGTGACGGCCGAGCCGGACACGCCGTTGCTCTACGTGCTGCGCAATGATCTCGAACTCAACGGCGCAAAGTATGGCTGCGGGCTGTCTCAATGCGGCGCATGCACCGTGCTGGTCGACGGCCGAGCGGTGCGCTCCTGCGTCACACCGATCAGCGCGCTGGAGACGAGCGAGATCACGACCCTCGAAGGTCTCGGCTCGATCGACAAGCCGCACGTGCTCCAGCAGGCGTTCATCGAGGAGCAGGCAGCCCAGTGCGGCTACTGCACCAGTGGCATGATCATGTCGGCGAAGGAACTGCTTGACCGTAATCCACGGCCGAACGAGCCCGATGTCCGCGCCGCGCTCGCCGGCAATCTCTGCCGCTGCGGCACCCATAACCGGATCATTCGCGCAGTGCTGCGCGCCGCCCAGGCAAGCGGGAGGACCTGAGGATGAACGCTCCCGCTTTCACGCGACGCCGTTTCACCGGCGGGCTTGGTGCGCTCGTGGTGACTTTCTCGCTCGGTCCCAATCTTGCCCTGGGTCAGGAAAGGCTGCCCGGGAGCCTGCAGAACAATCGCAGGCTCGACGGCTGGATTCGCATAAATCCCGACGGATCCGCGACCGTCTTCACGGGAAAAGTCGAACTGGGGCAGGGCATTCTCACCGCCCTCGCGCAAATTGCCGCCGAGGAGATCGATCTGCCGCTCGCTCGCGTCAGGATGATTTCCGGCGACACCCGCCAGACGCCGAACGAGGGTCAGACTGCGGGCAGCCAATCCATCGAGAACAGCGGCACAGCTTTACGCATGGCATGCGCCGAGGCTCGCGCCATTTTGATCGACCTCGCGGCGAAGCGGCTCGGCGTGGCAACGGATCAATTGAAGGTCGCCGACGGCGTCGTCTCGGCGCCTGACGGCCGCAAGATCGGCTACAGCGAACTCAATCCCGACCTCAATCGGGAAGCAACGGCCAGGGCGACACCGAAGCCGCCCGCGAGCCACAAGATCGTGGGAAAATCCATTGCGCGTTTCGACATTCCGGCCAAGGTGACCGGTGGCCTGGTGTATGTGCAGGACATGCGCCCCGCGGGGATGTTGCATGGCCGGGTGATCCGTCCGCCGCGCTATGGCTCGAAACTCGACAGCGCCGACGAAGCGGCGGCCAAGGCGATGCCGGGCGTGATTGCGGTGGTGCGGGACGGCTCCTTCCTCGGTGTCGTGGCCGAGCGCGAAGAACAGGCAATCAAGGCACGCGAAGCGCTGCGCCAAAGCGCGAAGTGGACATTGGGACCCGAGTTGCCGGATCCCGCGCGCATCTTCGAGGTGATCAAGTCGCTGCCGAGCAAGGATGCCACCATCGGCGTCAAGCAGGGTGCGGCACCCGCCGATGCCCGTACCTTCGAGGCGGTCTACACCAAGCCTTACATGTCGCACGGTTCGATCGGTCCATCCTGCTCGGTCGCCGAGTTCAAGGATGGGCGCATGACGGTATGGACGCACTCGCAGGGCGTCTTTCCGTTGCGCGCCGAGCTGGTCAAAGTCCTGAAAATGCCGGCCGCCGCGATCCGCTGCGTGCATGTGGAGGGATCCGGCTGCTACGGTCACAACGGCGCCGACGACGTTGCGGCCGACGCGGCGTTGCTGGCGCGGGCGGTGCCCGGCCGCCCGGTCCGTCTGCAATGGATGCGAGACGAAGAATTCGGCTGGGAACCTTATGGTCCCGCCATGGTGATGCACGCCAAGGCGGCGCTTGGAGGCGACGGCAAGATCGCGGACTGGCAATACGAGGTGTGGAGCAACAGCCATTCCACACGTCCGGAATCCACGGACGGTACCAATGTGCTCGCGGGCTGGTATCTCGCCGAGCCGCAGAAGATGGGACCGCCGACGAGCCCGCCGCAACCGGCCGGCGGCGGCGATCGCAATGCCATTCCGCTTTACGATTTCCCGAGCCAGCGGGTGGTCCATCATTTCGTGCAGGACATGCCGATCCGGGTCTCGGCGCTGCGCACGCTCGGGGCCTATGCCAACGTGTTCGCGCTCGAGTCCTTCATGGATGAGCTCGCGACCGCGGCCGGCGCCGATCCGGTCGCTTTCCGCCTTGCACATCTGAAAGACCCGCGCGCGCGGGCCGTGATCGAGGCTGTGGCCAAGAAGGCCGGCTGGAAGGACGGAGAGAAGGGCGACGGTACGCGCGGCCGCGGCATCGGCTTTGCCAAATACAAGAATCTCGCCTGCTATGTCGCGGTGGTGGCGGAGGTCGTGGTTGACCGTGCCACCGGCCTGGTCAGTGTGCCACAGACGTGGGCCGCGGTTGATTCCGGCTTGATCATCAACCCGGATGGGCTCACGAGCCAGATCGAAGGCGGCATCGTCCAATCGGTGAGCTGGACGCTGAAGGAGGAGGTGCGTTTCGACAAAAGTGGGATCCTGGCGCGCGACTGGGCGAGCTATCCGATCCTGACCATGCCGGAGGCGCCAAAGGTCGAGATCGAGCTGATCAACCGTCCGAATGAGCGCCCGCTAGGTTCCGGTGAAGGCTCGCAGGGCCCCGCAGTCGCCGCCGTTGCCAATGCCTTCGCCAACGCCACCGGCAAACGGGTCCGCGATCTTCCGCTCAACCCGGCGCGGGTCAAGTCGGCGCTGGGGTAGATCGAGCGACGCAGGACGGACGAGCGACCGGGGAGCATACGAATGGCGCACGACGAATAGCGAGTAGCGAATAACAAGCGGCCCTAACCGCGACCTCGCTGCTCGCTATCTATTCTCAGGGAGGAGACCATGGCCATCGATTTCATTGTGAACGGCAAGGCGGCGTCTACCGACGCACCTCCGGCAACTCCGTTGCTATGGGTGCTCCGGGAAGGCCTCAAGCTCACGGGCACCAAGTTCGGCTGCGGCACCGGCCTGTGCGGGGCCTGCATGGTGCATATCGACGGCAAGCGTGCGTTCTCATGCCAGACGCAGGTGTCGGAGATTTCCGGCAGGTCGGTGACGACGATCGAAGGGTTGTCGGTGGATTCGTCGCACCCATTGCAAAAGGCATGGCTCGCCGAACAGGTCCCGCAATGCGGCTACTGCCAATCCGGCCAGATCATGAGCGCCGCCGACTTGCTCAAGCAAAATCCCAAGCCGACGCGCGATCAGATCGTCGAGCACATGAACACGAACATCTGCCGCTGCGGAACCTATCAGCGCATCGTGCGCGCCGTTGAGCGCGCCGCGCGGGAGGCCTGAGCCATGACAAAGCACATAAGAGTCCGGAGCGCGAGCGTTTCCATGTCGCGCCGCCAGGTTATGGTCGGTGTGGCTGGGCTGTCCTTCGCGGTTGCGTTTGGGAAAAGCGGCTCGGCTGTCGCGGCGGCGCTCGCCACCGAGCGCGCCGGCAAGGCGCTGAGCCCATGGGTGTCGATCACGCCCGATGGAACGATCACCATCATGTCGGCGGCGACCGAGATGGGGCAGGGGTCGATGACCTCGCTGCCGTTGATCATCGCCGAGGAACTCGACGCCGACTGGTCGAAGGTACGGATCGTGCCGGCGCCGCCGATC
>Ga0207706_10001778_pt1 | contig 21172 bp, 28 predicted proteins | sample KBSC53metaG_FD_184318 | JGI IMG/M metagenome (GOLD analysis project Ga0207706, IMG submission 184318) | Corn rhizosphere microbial communities from Kellogg Biological Station, Michigan, USA - KBS C5-3 metaG (SPAdes) (version 2) | ecosystem: Host-associated > Plants > Roots > Rhizosphere > Soil ... | reverse complement strand
CTCAGCCGATCCGCCGCCGCGTTGATCTGATCGAGCGTGAGCAGCTCCACAGCTAGACCCGCAGCTCGCGAACGGCCGCCGGATCCGCCACGGGGTCGGCCGGATAAGCGATGCCCCACCGCGTGAATGCGGTGGTGGACAGCCGGAGCGCATCACGGTGGGCGTCATTGGCGATGATGTCATCGGCGTTCATGTTTGGCCTCGCTCACCCACTCGTGGGGATATAGCCCATATTGCCCACAATCTGCTCACAGTTACATACCTCGCGTGATGAGAACCACGACTTCTCGGGTTCGGGTTCGTCGTATGTGATCGGCAAGGCCGTCAATACCGAAGACGAGGAGTGGGACTTCTAGTTTTGACTGGTGAGAGACCTAGTTGCGGTCGGTGCTCGCCTAGTTGGCTAACACTAACTGACGCTGCCGGCTCCGTATCAGGATGACTTGTCGGCGCGGATCAATGTTGCGAAGTTCAAGGCGAACGTCGGTGCGGGGATCGCCGCAAGCTCGGCAACCATGCCGTGCATGATCAGAAACCGATCCCTCCGCGCGCAGCGCTGGATGCGCTTCGCGAGTTGCATCACGTAATGGTTTGGGCGACCTTCCATCGCTCGGCGAATCCGCAAGCCGTGCCACTCAAGGCCGTCTTTGATTCGGCGCTGGCCAGGAAGGCTGCGCCTTTGACACCGGCGGAGGTCGCACAGCTCGCCGAGAAGTTCAAGGCGCAGGATGAGGCGCACGCCAAGGCGCTGGCGGAGAAGGATGAGCTGGCCTGCAACCAGTTGCGTCGCGCTCGACGACGTGGTTGGGAGCGTTCATCGTCGCGGCCCCTGCCGCTGATACCACTCGCCTGTGGGCGGGCGGGAAGACCGTCGACAGCGCCAGGCCCGCCACGATGCCGATGATCCAGTACACCCACTCGGCGCTCTCGGTGAGCTTGGTGGCACCCGGGTGCCACTGCTGCCCGTCCCAGTACGCCTGCAGGTTGGTGTGGCCGGGATCGGGGTACCAGCCCGGTGCCGGGTTCATCACGACACCGTGCCGGTTGGATAGACCAAGTTGATGTACTGGGGGCAGATGTCGGTGATCGCACCCGACAGGACATCATGCATGTAGTCGCCGCATGACCTTGATGACCTCGGGCGGCAGGCACTGGTCCACCTCGGCGCGATACAGGTGGGTGGTCTCCTCGCGTTGGCCGCTCTTCCCGGTTTTGAGCACGTTGTAGCTCAGCAGCCCGGCCGAGTCCTCATACCACTTGTCCTCGCCGCCCGCCAAGGCTGTACCGGCGACGCCGCCCGCCAGTCGATTCATCATCACCTCCTTATCTGCCTCTCGTTCCCATTGATGTGTGTCTTGTTAGCTTTCGCAGGCGACGCCGTCGTGGTCACGATCGCCACCTGGCCAGTAGTCGGCGTCGTCCTGCGGGATGTCGTAGCGGCCATCGGCGTGCGCCTGGGTGCAGTTGGCGTAGGGGCCGTTGGCCGAGGCCAGGGGTGCCAAGCCGAGCAGGGCAGCGTTCAGTACTCCCGCTGCCGCCAGTGCTGTCATCGTTTTCCTCATACGCTTTCTCTCTTTCGGTTAGTTGTTCCTCAGCGGGATTTCCGGTGATGTCTTGTCAGATGCTTTAGACCTACGCGGGCGCTGTCATACGGGCTTCAATGCGAGCCGAAGTCTGGTTGAGAATCAGATCGAATACGCGTTCTCGATGCCGGCTTACATGCCGTGGCCGGTGCGGTAATCGGCAACCACGTGGCCCTGCAACGCGGATAGCGTGCCTCAGCCCTCCGACTGCTCGATGTCGTCAAGCTGTCGGTCGATGTCCGTCAATTCGGTTGCCAGACGCCGCAATTGGTATGCGACTGCTGAGCGCCGCTGCTCAAGCCGCGTGCGGCGCTCTTCGCGGCTCATTTTCGTCGCGTCTGTCTGCATGATGGTCACTCCTGTGGGGTTGTGTCCTTTTTCGGACAAGTCAGGTCCAATGGTGGCGGACCAAAATAGTTGTCCGCCTACTGATTTGATTCTTTGTTGGTTTGGTCGTCGAGCAGGCGCTCGACATCCTTAATGGCGTGGGCGTAGCCGTCGCGCCAATCCTGGAAGTAGCCGTCGAGAACCTGCTCGAAGTAGTCCCCGGCCATCAGAGGAGCAGGTCCATATCGGCGTTAAGGGACAGTGTGTTTGCCGTCCGGTAACCGGGCCGCCCGGCATATAGGGGTGCCGCACCAGCGGCCGTTGCCGCCTTGCAGTTTGGGTAGTACACCGATGCCCCCACCTCTGTCGTTGGAGGGCGGCGGGCAGGGGAACACTGTTCCGGAGGTGACGAGGCGGGACGGTTTCATTGTTGAACCGCGACGATGGGCTCGTCGCCGTAGTTTTCCTGGTGCGTTTGGCGCGCGTCGTCTAGGTCGGCGGCGTAAAACGTCCGTGCGATGGGTTCGCCATCGCGTCCTTCGCTAATGACGATGAAAACGTCATGCATCTCACGCTGGTCGGACGGTGGGCGGAATCTCTCCACCGCGTCAATCACGAACGCGTTCGCGTGGTTGGTGTCCAGCGCAACCACGGTCGCGGCCTGGTCGTTGCTTGACCCAATGTGGTGTTGCTTCACAGAGCGTTCTCCCGGCGGTGTGTCATTAGTGATTCGTGAAATGATAGGAAACAAACGGCGATTATGACAATACTCCGGAAATATTTTCCGTGTGAGATGCCTCACGGTTGGCCACCGACGGCAAACCCGACCCGGCGGCCCAAGTCTCCGCTGGCTGCCACCTCCGAAGCGCCCACCGGTTTGGCGGACGGGGCCATCGGGTGCTGGCAGACTGCTGAAGTCCGCCCGCCAGTGGACATGCGAGGCGCGATGGCGCCGGTGTACGTGGTGACGCGGCCAGCGGCGACACCTACCGCATCGCGCGGGTTTATCTCGACTGGCGGGATGGCACCTAGAGAGCCGGTTGACGTGGAGGAATGAAAGGGTGGAGAAGCTGTTTCTGGGACACGATCACCCAGGTCAGGCCCGATCTGATGGGAGTGCCACGGAAGTGATTTCCGCCTCTTCGTGCAGGTGACGGAAAAAACGGGGCATGGCAACTCGACATTGCCACCCGTGGTGCGTCATGATGCATGCACCCGACAGCTCTCAATGGAAGCCCTTCGGGTACCTCCGCAGGTGTCAGCCCTCTTAGACTGGGATTTTTAAAGCCCGCGCCAGGTCACGACCCGGATGGGACCAGCGACGGGTGTCCGACGCCGATGGTGATTTCAGGGGATGCAGAAGGGTCGAGCCAGTTCAGCACAGAGCGCATCTCGTCGCGGCCGATGGCCACACATCCCCAGGTGGGATCGCCATCGGTCACGTGGAGAAAAATCCCAGCCACCCGTCCCGGGATGCGTTGCGGGTTCACCGCGATGTTGACGGCGTAGTCGTAGACGGGGCCGGAGTCGTAGAGGTTTTCCGCGATTGACGACGGACTGCCGGACCGACGCACGTGGGTGTTGTAGGTAGGCGATCCGGCGTCCTCGTCCCACCAATCCTGGTCAGTGGCTTGGAAATAGGGCATCTTGGTGCCGGGATTGGGCTGGCGACCGAAGGCTTGGTCGAATGTGAACGTTCCCGCAGGAGTGCGGTGGACACCGTCAGCGGGGGCCCCGACGCCGAGCGCGCCTACCTTGGCAGGCATCGGTCCCAGGACCGCTTTCCATTGCTGACCGACCCGCTGGAAGGCGGTGAGGGTTCCTGTTGTCGCGTTTGCGGCAGGCACGCCGACGACGATCCACTGCGCGGGCTGCTCGGCGGAGGAAGTCGCAGGGTCCGCCGCCGCGGGCACAGCGAGCGGCAGGCTCAGCAATGCCAACCCGAGTTGGCCCAGTGTCCTGGCGTGACGTAGAGGCCGCAGGGCCCGCGGCCATGGTTGACGTGTAAGCGCAGAATACGACCCGATTGAAGTCGACGAGGTTGACGACGACCGATGACCCGGCCGGCCAGCGAGGATCACACTTTCACCGCCTGCCGCCGCGCTGCGCGACGCGATCGGGGCGCGGGGGAAGACGGACACGGCGTGCTCGTCAGTTGCGCATCATCCCGACGAACTCCAACCGCCCAGGGGTCAGCTTCGCCGACAGCCAGTCATTAACGGCGTCTTGGCCGATCTCGTGAGCTTGCATGGCTCGGTTCGCATCTCCCGAGTTGTTCACCACGGCACCGTCATTGAGCTCGGCCTGTGATGCCGGTCGTGGCAGCTCAGTACTGTCGAAGTGCGACTGCAACACGCTCAGAATCGCCCTATACAGGTCCTTGTCGGTCACTGATTCCTTTCGTTCGCCACGGGGTACTCGTCGCATTCTTGCTACGGGACGTGTCGCTCAAGGCAAGCTCTGGTAACAATTTAACGGCGAGCACTCGCGAGGTTGTGCGGCTGATCGTCGTATTGCGTTCGCTGAACTGCGAATGATCGGAGCCGTCTGAACTGGTAGGCGCATGCCCGAAAGCCCAGTTGCTCGAACGTCGCCGTCCACAAGGGTTTTGAGCGGTTGACTGCGTCGCTTCGGCTGGTGGTAGACAGTCTTCATCGCTTCTACTCGAGGTCGACGCGAACGGTGAGCGGCTTGGTGCCCAACGCGCGCACCATGGCGCTGTTGAAGCGCGGCAGCTGCGTGAGTCGCAAGGCGGCATCGTCGTCAGGCAATAGGACTGCGGTCCCCCGACGCCAACGCCCTTTGATTCGTCGTCGAACCGCATTGTGGACCTTGATGTTTCGCACATAGTCGGCCGCCTCGCCGTCGCCGGCGACCATCCAGAACTGCCGCCTGATGATCTTGCCGCCGACCGGTGTGCGGCGCGGCAGACCGGTTCTGCGCCCAGTTGTCTCGAGCACCACCTGGGTTGGCAGACGCACGGTGATCGGATTGGCAAGGTAGCGGTGAAACCAGTCGGCGCGACGCTTGCGCTGAGTCATCGCGGATGTCATGCGACCAAGTGTTGTCGAGACTGATAGTCTCGCAGCTCCGGCCTTGAGCTATCTCGGGACGCGAACCTGGCAGATTCCTGTTGAAATCCTGTGTGCGACGGCGTTTTTAGGCACGCATATCCGCGATCTGCCAGCGTTCGGACTTACTATCGTGATTCGTAGATTTCCGCCTCTGGAAATGTGGGAGCAGTTCATGGCCGGTATGTGCCGCAGCGTGCTGATCGTGTGGTCGGTGGCAGCGACGCTGACGGCGATGCTCGGCGTCACTGCGGGTGTGTCTCGAGCCGACGATGTTGACCTGCCTGGAGTTTCACTGACCAGCACGTCGGGCGCACCACTGCAGGCCGGTGGCACCTACGGCATCGGTGAGGTCGTCGTCGCGCATTTCGACGCACCTGTAGGGGATCGCGGCGCGGCAGAGCAACAGCTCACCGTGTCCACATCGCCGCCCGTGTCAGGTGCCTGGCACTGGGTCGATGACCAAACCGCGCACTGGCGCCCGCCGCAGTACTACGAACCGGGCACCGTCGTCACGATCACCCCCGGACCACAGCCGCCGCTGACGTTCACCATCGGCGCCTCGCACGTATCAATCGCCGACGACGCCACCAAGCAGGTCAGCGTCTACGACGGCGGCAAGCTCGCGCGCACCATGCCCACCTCGATGGGGCGCGGCGGCACCGACAAGGTCGGAAACAAAACGCTCAGCTTCTGGACTCAGCCCGGCGTCTACACCGTGATGGACAAGAGCAACCCGGTGGTCATGGATTCGTCGACATATGGGCTGCCCATCAACTCCCACCTCGGCTACAAGGAGTCGATTCCCTACGCCGTGCGGATCAGCACCGACGGCATCTACATGCATGAGCTCGATGCGACTGTATGGGCGCAGGGCAACACCGACACCAGTCACGGCTGTCTGAACCTCAACCACGACAACGCGGCGTGGTTCTACAACTTCTCGGTTCCCGGCGACGTCGTCGAGGTGCGCAATACCGGCGGCCAGCCATTGCAGCTTTGGCAGAACGGCGACTGGAGCGTGCCGTGGGACCAATGGGCCCCTGTCTAGCGCGCTCTCGACTTATCGTCCTTCTCAGCCGTTACGCTCGCGGTGCTTGCACCCGGGCCAGCAGCAGGGGCGGCGCATGCCTTCCTCAAGCTCTTCCTGAGTCCTGCGGATGCGTCGCTGTCGGGTTTTCTCCTGTTTGGCGTCCTCGACCCAGCAGATGAACTCGTTGCGCGCCAACGGCGTGATGTCTTTCCAGGCCGCGAGTGCCGTCGCGTTCCCGATCAGCGCCGTGCGCAGGTCAACGGGCAGTTTGTGCACGACCCCGCCGGGCACTCGCTGGCTACTCACGGGCCCAGAGTAGCCCGAAAGTCGGCGTCTAGACCGTCGCGACGATGAGATGCTCGGCGCTCGGCGGTCGCAGCCCGTCGGCGCGCCCGGCGAAGTAGCGTGCCGTGAGGTCGTCCGGGCTGACGTGCTGCACCTCGGAAAAGCCTGCGGCGCGGCATATTTCCGACATCGCGTCAGGTGTGTAGTGACTGATGAAGGGCGTGCCGGAACCGGCCGCAGCCGCCTCGACGGATTCCTGCATCGGCCGCTCGGCGACGTCGACCAGATCCAGCGGCAGCATGAACGTCATTGCCATGACCGACCCGCCTGCCATCGCCGCAACCTGGCGAAATGCCGCCTCCGTGGCCTCCTTGGTCAGGTACATGCTGACGCCGGTCGATGAGACCACCGCTGGCCGATCCGCGTCGAAGCCGTTGGCCCTCAACGCTTCCGGAAATGCTTGGCCGCTCTCGAAGTCGACAGAGACGTACCGCAGACTTTCGCCGGGCGGATGCCCGATCTCGATGAGCCTGCGCCGTTTCCACTCCTGGGTTCCGGGCTGGTCAACCTCGAAGACTCGCACCGCGACGTCGGGGTACCGCTGAGCGAAGGTGTCAAGGCCGGCGCCCAGAATGACGTACTGCTCGACGCCGGCCGCCGCGTGTTCGGCCACGAGGTCGTCCAGATATCGGGCCCGCGCCACGATCGAGGCACGGAACGCCTTTGTGCCCTCGGGGTGCATGTCGCCGCGCGACCGCCAGTCCGGCTCGGGATCGGCAAGCCGCAGGCCGATCGTGTCCTCGAGCACATGTGGTGGGGCGTCGAGTTCGACGTGCAGGGCGCGCCACAGGGCAGTGCGGACGGCGGTGCTGTCGGGTGCTGACGTTGCGTGGGTCATTTTTGCGGCGCCTGCAGCTTCCACTCGCGGCCGTCAGGATCGCGAATCGTCATCAGCCTTGTGCCCCAATGGGTGTCCTCCCATCCGCTGAAGACCTCCACGGAGGCATCGAGCTCGAACGCGTCTGCATCGGCCACCGCCAGCACGAGGTGCCTGCACGTGGGCTCGGTCTCGGGTATCTCGGCGATGAACAGATAGGGGCCGTCACCGCGGCGAAGCTGGCCGGAGTTGTGGTCCGTCGCGAACTCGACTTCGTAGCCGAGGCCCTGAAAGAACTTGGCCGACTTGCCCCAGTTGTGGGTCTCCAGGAACACAGCCTCGATACCCTCGGTCGTCATTCAGCTCTCCTTCGTCGGTTGCTTGCCGTGGGTGTCGAGATAGGCCCGCAGCGCCTCGGCCACCAGCGCCGAAAGGGATGACTCCGTCTCGATCGCATGGTGTTTGACCCGCCGGATCAGGCCGACCGGCAGGTACACGTTGAACTGCTTGACGTCCTCGTCGCCCACGTACGTCGGGCTAGCATGCTAGCAATCTAGCGTCAGCCGACCGCCAACTCGAGTCTTGGCGACAACACGCAAAAGGCCCCGAACACGCGGCGTGCCGGGGCCCTTTGGCCTCTACTCGCGGAACTATGTCTCCGCGCGCTCGTGCGAGTCCTCCATGACGGTGCGCCCGATCTCGGCGTAGGCCTCCGGCTTGGCGCACCGCATCCACGCCGCATACGCAATGCCGACCACGAACACGGCGAGGATGACGTACGGGCCTGCCTTGAACACCAGCGAGTTGGCGGCATAGCCCGCGGCGAACGCCCTGTTGTCCCACAGCAGCCAGACCACGTAGAGCATCGCCACACCGCCGATCAGCGGAGCGATCAACGTGGTGATCACGTTGCCGGGATGCGTCTTTCGCACCCAGAAGTACGAGATCACCGCCGCCGAGCAGATCGCCTGCACCAACAGGATAGCCGCCGTGCCGATCAGCGCCAGCAAGCCGTAGATGTTCGTGTAGGGCACCAGCGACGGGGTGTCTACAGGAACGCCGTTGGCGTCGGGGACCTGCACCGCGGTGAAGCCGGCGAACAGCAGCACCATCACCAGGGTGATCACGCTCTGGGTGGCCGACGCGATGTACGGCGAACCATGCCTTGGGTGCGTGGCCCCAACGGTGGAACGCGCTGCGCTGAAAGGTATTTCGCGACCGAGTGCGTAGAGGTAGCGCGACGCTGCGTTGTGGAACGCGAGCGCGCACGCGAACGATCCGATGACGAGCAGGATCTTGTAGATGTCGAGCAGCACGCTGCCGAGGTTGGACCTCACCAATCCGAAGAACAGGTCAAGGGGCGATGCGCTGATCGAGGTTTCGACGGATGTCTTGGCGCCATTGCCCGCCAACACCATTGCCGAGATGAACGTGTAGAACAGGCCCAGTCCGATCACCGCGATCAGCGTGGCCCGGGGGATGATCTTCTTCGGGTTGCGCGACTCCTCGCCGTAGACGGCCGTCGTCTCGAAACCGACCCACGACCAGAACGCGAAGAACAGCCCGATCGCCATCGAACCGGCCGCCGCCGCTGTTCCGAACGCGCCTGCGGGCAGGCTCTCGAAGGCGTTGTTGAGCAGCACCGTCTGATTGAGCATGAGTCCGTCCGGCCCGCCGCCCTTGAAGATCACGGAGAACGCGAGCGCGAACAGCACGCACACCTCGGAGATCAGTGTGACGCCGAGAATCGCCGCGGTCAGGGTGATATGGAAATGGCACAGCGCCGCGATGATCACGATCGCGCCGATCGCGAAGACCAGCCACGGGATGTTAACGCCGACAATGGTGTTCACCGCGTCGTTGGCGAAATACGCGCACCCGCCAATCAACGAACCCTCGAAAATGACGTAGGCGAACGTCGCCAGCAGCCCGCTGGCCATACCCCAAACCTGGCCGAGTCCATGCGAGATGAAGCCGTAGAACGCGCCGGTGGTGGTGATGTGCTTGGCCATCGCGACATAGCCCAGCGAGAAGACCGTCAGCACAATCGTCGCGAACAGGAAGCCCGCCGGTGCGCCCAGCCCATTGCCGAATCCCACGGCGATCGGCACATTGCCTGTCATCGCGGTGATCGGCGCCGCGTTGGCCACGGCCATGAAGATCACCGCGACGATGCCGATCGCGCCTTTCTTCAGGCCCGCCTGCGGTGCGGCGGTGCTGTCGACGGCTGCGGATTCAGTGGTCACCGCGGGCCTCCTGGTTCGGATCAGAGTGCATTAGTGGCCCGCGACGCTGCAGTCCGCAGTGAGCGTCGCATCCCTCCGCCATGCCGACAACCGGAGGACACATGCCCGTAACACAACGCTCAGATTCGGCGCCCCGTGGACGGATGTGCCGCGTCCGATGCCGACGAGGACGCACCGTCGGGCGTGATCGCATACGGCTGGGTGAAGCCGTCGACGTCGATTTCCTCGACCCACTCCTGCAACGTATCCGCGACGCGCACAACGGATCTGACGATCGCGCGGTCCCATGCCGCCGATCTCGCCCCTCTCGGCGATGTCTCGGACCGCCCACTCGCGCCCATCGGGTCGACGGACTGAAAAACCTTGAGCGCGGACAGAATTGCGTTGGAATCGACGTTCCCGATCGGCTCGTCCAGGCCGTAGTGGGCCAGGTCCATGCCCATCCATCCTGACATGAACACCAGGTACTCGGCGCGCTCAGCGTCGGCGTCGGCTGTCTCGCCGGTCATGGCTTGCGGTCACGCGGATTCGAACGCGATGAACGCGCGGTAAATGAGCAACGAACCGTCGAAGTGGCTCTGGCGCCGCAAGGGCACAGCAACGACACTTGCAGCATGACTGCCACGTCGCTTCTGCACTCGATCCTGGACTGGCTGCGTGCCGGCTACCCCCAGGGTGTGCCTGGCCCTGACCGGGTACCGCTGCTGGCACTGTTGCGCGCCACCCCGCTGACCGAAGACCAGATCAAAGAGGTGCTCCGCCACATCACCGCCGACGGCTCGACAGCCTTGGCCGATGGCACGATCGGCGAGGACGAGATCGCCGCGTTCATCAAGGACGTCTCACATCACGATGCCGGACCCGAGAACGTCCAGCGGGTCGCCGCCAAGCTCGCCGCGGCAGGATGGCCGCTGGCCGGCGTCGGCGACGGTTCCGCCTAGCTCCTCAGCGCAGCGGTGTCGATGACGAAGCGGTACCGCACATCGCTGGCGAGCACGCGCTCGTAGGCCTCGTTGATGTAATCGGGCTGGATGACCTCGATCTCGGGACGCACGTCGCGCTCAGCGCAGAAGTCGAGCATCTCCTGGGTTTCGGCGATGCCCCCGATCATCGAACCGGAGAGGCTGCGGCGCTGCGAGACCAGTGGGACCACCGGGACCGTCATCGGGTGTTCGGGCATGCCGAGTTCGACCAGGGTGCCATCGGTGTCGAGCAGGCTCAGGTAGGCATTCAGGTCCAGGTTGGCCGACACGGTGTTCAAGATCAGGTCGAACGAGCCGGCCAGCGTATCGAACGTCTCGGGGTCGGAGGTGGCGTAGTACTCGGCTGCGCCCAACCGAAGGCCGTCCTCCATCTTCTTCAACGATTGGCTCAACACGGTGACCTTGGCGCCCATCGCGGCGGCGAGCTTGACGCCCATGTGGCCCAGCCCGCCGAGTCCTATCACCGCGACGCGGGTGTCGGGTCCGGCATTCCAGTGGCGCAGAGGCGAATACAGCGTGATGCCCGCGCACAGCAGCGGCGCGGCAGCATCCAGTGGAATCGCGTCGGGGATACGCAGCACGTAGTTCTCGTCGACGACGATGGCACCGCTATACCCGCCCTGGGTGACCTCACCGTCACGGCCGATCGCGTTGTAGGTGCCGATCATGCCGTTCTTGCAGTACTGCTCGAGACCGGCCTTGCAGTTGTCACATTCGCGGCAGGAGTCGACGAAGCAGCCGACGCCGACACGGTCGCCGACTTTGTGTTTGGTCACCTTGGCACCGACCGCGGTGACGATGCCCGCGATCTCGTGTCCGGGTGCCAACGGGTAGTTCGCCTGGCCCCACTCACCCTTGACGGTGTGGATATCCGAGTGACAGATGCCCGCGAAATGAATGTCGAACGCAACGTCGTGCGGTCCGACGTCGCGGCGGGTGATCGTGGTCTTGGTCAGCGGCTCGGTGGCCGAATTGGCGGTATAGGCGGAAACGGTCGTCGACATGTAGATCCTCTTAGTCGTCTTTTTGCAAGCACCAAGAAGCTTCGCGAAGCTAACTGGAATTGCCGCTACGGTGCGGCTCACATCGATCTAACGGCCTATGCGACGGCCGTCATTCCCGGTTCGAGCTGTGAGCTTCACCCTAAAGCCCTGGAGCGCGGTACGCGCCGTTGAACGAGCGCCGCTCGTAGCGCGCCACGCCCGCCTGGACGTAGGGATCGCGATCGAGGAGGGCGTCTGCTTCCTCCTCGGCCATGTCCGCGGTGATGAGAACGCCACCGGACCCGTCCTCCTGTCGGCCCGCGAGCAGCAGACGACCGGCCTCGATCTCGGCCTCCAGAAACTTCAGGTGAGCCGGCCGGGTCTGCTCGACGACGTCGGGCGCTTGCACGTAGGTCGACACGAGGACGTGGATCACCTGCGCGACACTAGTTGATCGGGGCGTTGACCCATCTCAGATCGGCGAGCATGCCGCGTGCGGCGACGATGCCCTCGCCGGTCTGCCACACCTCGTTGTTGACCGCGAAAACCCTGTTGTCGCGGTTGGCCGACAGCTTCCTCCACGCGTGACTGTTGAGCACTGTCGGCGCGCGGTCCTTGGCGGCAGGCGATGCAAAGGAGATGTAGACGATGTCGCCGTCGGCGGCCGAGAAGTCAGCAGAGTTTTCCAAATCGGTGTCGGTGATTCCGATCTCGACGTACGGCTTGTCTGTAAAGCGTTGCGCCGCAGGGCGATCCACACCAACAGCGGCCAGCACGCTGCCGGGGAAGGTGTCCACGCCGTACACCCGCATCGTGGTGTCGGTGAACTGCACTACTGACGCCTGGAAGTGGGTGGCGTCGTTGTCGGCGCCCGTCTTGTCGGCGTCCTTCTCGAAACCATCGATCAGGCCGTTGGCGGCGTCGAGCCGTCCGGTCGCCGCGCCGACAGTGCGCAGGTTGTCCTCCCATTTCGCGCCGGCTGGACCGGTGAACACCGTCGGGGCAATAGCGGTCAGCTCCGGGTAGGCTTCCGGCGTCAGCGCCTGCGAGCCCAGGATCAGGTCGGGGTTGGCCCCTTTGATGGCCTGGATGTCCGGCTCACTGCGGCTGCCGGCGCTGGGAACGTCGTGCACGACGGCGCCGAGATACGACGGCTGCGCTCCAGGATGGTCTGCAGTGCCGTCGGGCAGCGCCGCGGCGACGATTCGTGACTGCAGGCCCAGCGCGCACAATGCGTCGAGCGCATCACCCGACAGCACGACGATGCGCTGCGGGTCTGCGTGCACGGTGGTGGTACCCGCCGCATGACGGACCTCACGATCCGGCGGGCCGGGGTCGAGCGCGGCGGGATCGGGTGCGCACGATTCGTCGGGCCTGCGCTCATTACCCAGCACGCCGGCGCTGGCGATCTTGGTGGTGCTGGTGATGACCGATTGCGAGCTCGCCGTCGACGGCGGGCTTCCGCCTAGTGATCCGCAGCCGCTCGCGAGCGTCACCGCGACCGCGGTGAGCACGGCGGTGGAGGCAGCAACGGCACCTGCCCGCCGCCCGCTGATCAGCACGTCGCCGACGGTAACATCCGGGCTGCTCGCAGCTGGTCAGGCAGCCAACCTCGGATGTCGCTGTGTATTTACGACAGTTTGTAGGACCCATGCCGACACCGGGCCCGCCGAGAGATAAGATTCGGGGCAAGACTGCGGGGATTTCCCGACTGGATGTTTGGAGGACCTGTTGGTAGCCGAAGCGCCCCCAATCGGAGAACTCGAGGCTCGCCGTCCGTTCCCGGCCCGGCTCGGCCCCAAGGGCAACCTGGTCTACAAGCTCGTAACCACGACCGATCACAAGCTGATCGGCATCATGTACTGCGTCGCCTGCTTCATCTTCTTCTTCATCGGCGGGCTGATGGCGCTGCTCATGCGAACCGAGCTGGCGCTGCCCGGGCTGCAGTTCCTCTCCAACGAGCAGTTCAACCAGCTGTTCACCATGCACGGCACGGTGATGCTGCTGTTCTACGCGACCCCGATCGTGTTCGGGTTCGCCAACCTGGTGCTGCCGCTGCAGATCGGCGCGCCCGACGTGGCGTTCCCGCGGTTGAACGCGTTGAGCTTCTGGCTGTTCCTGTTCGGCGCGACGATCGCGATCGCCGGCTTCATCACCCCTGGCGGTGCCGCCGACTTCGGCTGGACCGCCTATAGCCCGCTGACCGACGCGATCCATTCGCCGGGCGCCGGCGGGGACCTGTGGATCCTGGGTCTGGCCGTCGGTGGTCTCGGCACGATCCTCGGCGGCGTCAACATGATCACCACCGTGGTCTGCATGCGCGCCCCGGGCATGACGATGTTCCGGATGCCGATCTTCACCTGGAACATCCTGGTGACGTCGATCCTGGTGCTGCTGGCCTTCCCGCTGCTGACCGCCGCGCTGTTCGGCCTGGCCGCAGACCGCCGCCTCGGGGCGCACATCTACGACCCCGCCAACGGCGGTGTGCTGCTGTGGCAGCACCTGTTCTGGTTCTTCGGCCACCCCGAGGTGTACATCATCGCGCTGCCGTTCTTCGGCATCGTCACCGAGATCTTCCCGGTGTTCTCCCGCAAGCCGATCTTCGGCTACACCACGCTGATCTACGCGACGCTGTCGATCGCCGCGCTGTCGGTCGCGGTGTGGGCGCACCACATGTACGCGACGGGCGCCGTGCTGCTGCCGTTCTTCTCGTTCATGACGTTCCTGATCGCCGTCCCGACGGGCATCAAATTCTTCAACTGGATCGGCACCATGTGGAAGGGCCAGTTGACGTTCGAGACACCGATGCTCTTCTCGGTGGGCTTCCTGGTCACGTTCTTGCTGGGTGGCCTTTCGGGTGTGCTGCTGGCCAGCCCGCCGATCGACTTCCACGTCACGGACTCGTACTTCGTTGTGGCGCACTTCCACTACGTGTTGTTCGGCACGATCGTGTTCGCGACATACGCGGGCATCTACTTCTGGTTCCCGAAGATGACCGGTCGGCTGCTCGACGAGCGGCTGGGCAAGCTGCACTTCTGGCTGACGTTCATCGGCTTCCACACCACGTTCCTGGTGCAGCACTGGCTGGGCGACGAGGGCATGCCGCGCCGCTACGCCGACTACCTGCCCACCGACGGGTTCACCACGCTGAACGTCGTCTCGACGATCGGCGCGTTCATCCTCGGCATCTCGACGCTTCCGTTCACGTGGAACGTGTTCAAGAGCTGGCGCTACGGCGAGCCGGTGACGGTCGACGATCCGTGGGGCTACGGCAACTCGCTGGAGTGGGCGACCAGCTGCCCGCCGCCGCGGCACAACTTCACCGAACTGCCCCGAATCCGGTCGGAGCGGCCGGCGTTCGAGCTGCACTATCCGCACATGGTGGATCGGATGCGCGCCGAAGCCCACGTTGGCCGCTCTCACGGGCCGGACGACGGCGACGTGACGCGGCTGGACGACGAGCACGTCCGTACCTGACGCTAGGCGGCCTGCGGGGGTGAATACGTCAAAGGTGTCGGTGCTGATCACCGTCACCGGACACGATCAACCAGGTGTGACGTCCGCGCTGTTCGAAGTCCTGTCGCGGCACAAGGTCGAGCTCCTCAACGTCGAACAGGTCGTCATCCGGGGCCGCCTGACGTTGGGCGTCCTGGTGGCCACCGCGCCAGAAGTGGCCGACGGACACCAGCTTCGCTACGAGTTGCAGACTGCCATCCACGGTGTCGGCCTAGAGGTGACGATCGAGCGCAGCGGCTCGTTGCCGGTGATGCGCGAGCCGTCGACCCACACCATCGTTGTGCTGGGGCGGCCCATCACCGCCGAGTCGTTCGGCGTGGTGGCCAGGGAAGTGGCCGCGCTCGGGGTCAACATCGATTTCATCCGTGGCGTCTCCGACTATCCCGTAACTGGTTTGGAGCTTCGGGTGTCGGTGCCGCCGAACGGGGTTTACGAACGGCTGCAGGCCGCGATGGCTCAGGTGGCGGTCGACGAGGGTGTGGACATCGCGCTGGAGGACTACAGCCTGTCACGACGGGCCAAGCGGCTCATCGTATTCGACGTGGATTCGACGCTGATCCAGGGCGAGGTCATCGAGATGCTGGCCGCGCGGGCGGGCGCGCAAGCCGCCGTTGCCGCGGTCACCGAGGCGGCGATGCGTGGCGAACTGGACTTCGCCGAGTCACTGCATCGCCGAGTCGCGACGCTGGCCGGCCTGCCCGCCGAGGTGCTCGACGATGTCGGCGAGCAGATCGAGCTGACACCAGGGGCACGCACCACGTTGCGGACATTGCGGCGGCTCGGGTATTACTGCGGCGTCGTGTCCGGCGGCTTCCGCCAGGTCATCGATCCGCTCGCGCACGAGCTGAAGATGGACTTCGTCGCAGCCAACGAACTCGAGATCGTCGACGGGAAGTTGACCGGCCGGGTGATCGGCCCCGTCATCGACCGGGCCGGAAAGGCCAAGGCGCTGAGGGACTTTGCAGCCCAGGCGGGCGTGCCGATGGAACAGACTGTGGCCGTCGGCGACGGCGCCAACGACATCGACATGCTGTCCGCCGCGGGGCTGGGGGTGGCGTTCAACGCCAAGCCCGCGCTTCGGGAAGTCGCCGACGCATCGCTGAGCCATCCCTACCTGGACACCGTGCTGTTCATCCTCGGCATCACCCGCGGTGAGATCGAGGCCGCCGATTCGCGCGACGGGGTGGTGCGCCGGGTCGAGATACCCGACGACGAGTAATACCTGTCCCGGTGAGGACCGCATGCGCTAGCCTTGCATACAGTATTCGACGAGGGATTTCTGACATGCCAACTCTGCTTCTGCACCACCCGAGCTTCGCCAATCATCAAACCGCGCACGGCCATCCGGAGCGGCCCGACCGCTATCGCGCGGTGCAGTCGGTGCTCGGCCGCCCTGAGTTCGACCCGCTGGTGCGCGAAGAGGCCGAGCTCGCCGACCTCGATACGACGCGCTACGTGCACAGCAACCGCTATGTCGACGGGCTGGAGGCCGCGCGACCGGACGCCGGTTACGTCTATCTCGACGGCGGCGACACCATGATGGAGCCCTCGACGTGGGAGGTGGTGCTGCGCGGTGTCGGTGCGACGGTGCAAGCCGTCGACAAGGTGCTCAACGGGGAAGTGCAGAACGCCTTCGTCGCGTGCCGTCCGCCTGGCCACCACGCCGAAACCGAACGGGCGATGGGGTTCTGCCTGTTCAACAACATCAGCATCGGCGCGCGACACGCGCAGCGTAACCACGGGCTGCAGCGGGTCGCGATCGTCGATTTCGACGTCCACCACGGCAACGGCACGCAGGAGATCTTCTACTCCGATCCGAGCGTGCTCTATGCCTCGACGCATCAGATGCCGCTGTTCCCGGGCACCGGCGCGGTCCGCGAGACCGGGGTGGGCAATATCTTCAATTCGCCTCTCGCTGCAGGCGACGGCGGCGTGGAACTGCGCGAGGCATTCGAGGACAGGATTCTGCCCGCGCTCGACACATTCCGACCGGAGCTCATCATCGTCTCGGCCGGCTTCGATGCCCATGAGCGCGACCCGCTCGGTTCGTTGCGCATGACGGCCGACGATTTCGCCTGGGTGACACGCAAGCTGATGGAATCGGCGGAGAAGAACTGCGACGGTCGGCTGGTGGCGGTGCTGGAGGGCGGTTACGACCTTCAGGGACTTGCGGATTCGGTCAGCGCCCATGTGGGCGAACTGATGAAGGGCTAGACCACCACAGCGCGGGATTCGGATGCCGTCGTGCCCGTCACGCTGTGCCAGGCGCGGGCCAGTATCTCCACCGCCTCGGCCAGCCGGTCGTCGGGCAGCGTGTAGGGCACCCGGATGAACCGCTCCAGTGTGCCGTCGACACCGAAGCGGGGTCCCGGCGGTACGACGAGTCCGAGCCGAGAAGCGGCCGCCGACACCGCGGAGCTGGTCGGTGCGGGCAGCCGCACCCACAATGACATTCCGCCGTGGCTCTGGCTGGCCGACCAGTCTGGAAGATGTTCGCGCAGAAGCGTTCTCAGCAAGTCGCGCCGATGACGCAATATCTCGCGCCGCTCCTCGAGGAGCACGTCGGCGTTGGCGAAGAGGCGTGCCGCGGCGAGCTGTTCGACGATCGCGGTCCCCATGTCGATCGACGGGCGCACCGCGGCGATGGTGGCCAGTGTGCTGCGCTCGGCGCGAATCCAACCGATCCGCAGGCCGCCCCAAAACGATTTCGACATCGACCCGATCGTCAGCAGCAGGTCGCGTCGGGACGGCATGAAGGCAGCCATCGGCGCAGGCACCGGCCGGTCCAGCCACATGTCGGCGATCGTCTCGTCGACGATTGCGCGAGTGCGGGTTTCGGCGATGATGGTGCCGAGGCGTCGGCGACCCGCCTCGGAAAGCGTCATGCCGGTGGGATTGTGGTTGTCGACGACCAGGTAGGCCAGGTTGGGGGCGAGCTGACGCACCGCGGCGTAGATCGCATCGAGTTCCCAGCCTTCGTCGGTCATGGCGACGGGTACCGGTCGTGCCCCAGCCGTCGTGATGGCCGACAGCGCGCCGTGGTAGGTGGGCTGCTCGACCAGAACCCGATCACCGGGTTGGGTGTAGGTGGCCAGAATCAATCCGATCGCGTGCAGCGCGCCGGTCGTCACCATGATCTCGTCGGGCTCGGTGGGTAGGCCTCGGGCGCAATACCTTTCGGCGATCGCCTCGCGCAGTGGGGGGACACCGGTGAGCTCGATGCCGATGTCGTGCAGGTACGGCATCACTTCACGGGCCGCGTCTGCGAAGGCGTCCATCATCGCGGCGGCAGAAGCGGCCAGTGTCGCCTCGGCGAGGCTTACGGTCGCGGGCGCCACGCTGCGGTTCGCCGTGCCGGTGGCGATGGGTAGGGCAGTGGTGCTCCTGGCGCCGCGCCGGGCATTGAGATAGCCGTCCTCGCGGAGCTGCGTGTAGGCGGCGGTGACCGTCGTGCGGGAGACACGCAGCGTGTCCGCGAGCGCCCGCTCGCTGGGCAGCCGCGCCCCGACGGGCAGGCGTCCGTCGACGATCAGCATCCGGATGGCGTCGGCCAGCCCCAGGTATGCGGGCCCGCTACGACTGGACGTGCGCCAGTTGCCGAGCTCGCGGGCCAACAGGTCCACATCGAGCGCTCTGGCTGCCATTTCGATGGTCATTTACAGACCAGTATGCTCTGACTGGATATTGAGAAGCAAGCCAGTTGGTCAGAATATCGAGTCATGAGCGTGAATTGGACATCCAGACTGGCCCGGCCAGTGGCCCGGTTCTTCCGGCCGGCGGAGAACATCCCCGCCGAATTCCTCGACCGTGACGCCGAACGCGTGCAGCGGGAATTAGAGCTGATCCGGATTCGCTTTCCCCACCATGCGTAAGGCCACCCTGCGCGGACTGGCGCTGCTCGTCGGTCTCAGCGGATATGGGTTCTCGATGGCGGTGATGGTCCGTGCCGGACTTGGCCTGGATCCGTGGGACGTGTTCCACCAAGGGCTGGCCCGTCACACCGGCATGACCATCGGCATCGCATCCGCGGTGGTCGGTGTCGCAGTGCTGTTGGCCTGGATCCCACTGCGGAACCGGCCGGGCATCGGCACGATCGCCAACGTCATCGTCATCGCGATCACCGTCGACGCGGGGCTTTGGCTGCTGCCGGCGCCGACCGCCATGCCGGTGCGCATCGCAGTGATGGTGGGTGCGGTGGTGCTCAACGCGTTCAGCACGGTCCTCTACATCGGCGCGGCGCTGGGCCCGGGCCCGCGCGATGGCCTGATGACCGGACTGGTGATGCGCACCGGCCTTTCGGTGCGGCTGGTCCGCACGTCCATCGAAGCCACCGTGCTGGTCGTCGGCTGGCTGCTCGGCGGCACGGTCGGCGTCGGCACCGTGCTGTATGCGCTCGGCATCGGCCCGCTCGTGCAACTCTTCCTGCGGATCACGCCCAACCGGGTGCTGGCGGTCAGCGGCTGGGCTTCCGTCGCCGAAGCGAGCGATTTGGGCGCGGAAACGCCCGCCAGGCGACCGCGGGCGCGCCGAAATCGCGAATTACAGGCGTCGTGACCGAAACTCAAGAGATGGCCGCAGTAGACCTGCTGGCCCGCGATGCGATCGCGCTGGCCGGGGATTCGCCGCGGGCCATCCTGGGCATCGCGGGCTGCCCGGGCTCCGGGAAGTCGACTCTCGTCGACGCGCTTCTCGCAGGCATCCACGCTGTCATGGGCGACGGCTGGGTCGCGCACATTCCGATGGACGGCTTCCATCTGGCCGATGCCCAGCTCGACCGGATCGGCGTGCGCGGCCGCAAGGGCGCCCCTGAAACGTTCGACGCCGCCGGCTACGCGCACCTGCTCGAACGGGTGAAGCGGGAGGCCGACGACGTGGTTTACGTGCCGGGCTTCGACCGCACACTGGAGCAGCCGCTGGCAGCCGCGCTCGTCGTGCTGCCGTCGGTGCGCCTCGTCGTCACCGAGGGCAACTATCTGCTGCTCGACGAGCCCCACTGGGAGCGGGCCCGCCGCGTCATCGATGCGGTGTGGTTCGTCGCGAGCGAGGAGAGCGCCCGGGTCGAGCGTCTCGTCGCGCGCCACGTCCAGTTCGGTAAGACGCCACCCGAGGCGCGCGCGTGGGTCGCGACGACGGACCAGCGCAACTCCGAACTAGTGGCCGGCACGGCAGGCAGGGCCGACCGCATCATCGTCAACGGTGCTGCAGATTGGGGCCTCGGTTAGCGATTCGGGTCTGACCCGCAGAACGCGACATGTGTCGAGTACGGCACGATGGTCGAGTGTCCGTCCCCGAAGAAGATGCGGCCGACCCCGACCTGCTGATCGACTTCGCCAAAGTCACACTGCGACGCGGTGGCCAGACGCTGGTCGGGCCCGTCACCTGGTCGGTCGAACTAGACGAACGCTGGGTGGTCATCGGGCCGAACGGGGCCGGCAAGACGTCGCTGCTGCGCATCGCCGCGGCCTTGGAGCACCCGTCGTCAGGCACCGCGTTTGTGCTCGGCGAGCGGCTCGGCCGCACCGACATGTCCGAACTGCGCTCGCGTGTCGGGCTGAGCAGCTCGGCGCTCTCCCAGCGCATGCCCGACGGTGAAGTGGTGCGCGACCTGGTCGTCTCCGCCGGCTACGCGGTGATGGGCCGGTGGCGTGAGAACTATGAGGACGTCGACTACGAGCAGGCCATCGACATGCTGGAGAGCATCGGCGCCGAACACCTCGCCGAACGCACCTACGGCACGCTCTCCGAAGGCGAACGCAAGCGCGTGTTGATCGCCCGGTCGATGATGACCGACCCCGAGTTGCTGCTGCTCGACGAGCCCGCCGCCGGGCTGGACCTCGGCGGTCGGGAGGAACTGCTGGCGCGGCTCGAGGACCTGGCGAACGATCCCGACTCGCCTGCGCTCGTGCTGGTCACCCACCACGTCGAGGAGATTCCTCGCGGCTTTTCCCACTGCCTGATCCTGTCGGAGGGCAAGGTCGTCGATGCCGGTCTGCTGTCGGACACTTTGACGGCCGCGAACCTGTCGACAGCGTTCGGGCAAGCCATCGCCCTCGAAATCGTCGACGGGCGCTATTTCGCGCGTCGCACCCGCAGCAGGGCCGCGCACAGGAGGCGAGAGTGACCGACGACCCATTGGTGCCGAGGCCCGCGGCCACCGTGATGCTGATCCGCGACACCGCCGCCGGGATCAAGGTGTTCCTGATGCGGCGGCATTCCGCGATGGATTTCGTGGCAGGCGTGATGGTGTTCCCAGGCGGCGGGGTGGACG
>Ga0207706_10001775_pt1 | contig 21183 bp, 23 predicted proteins | sample KBSC53metaG_FD_184318 | JGI IMG/M metagenome (GOLD analysis project Ga0207706, IMG submission 184318) | Corn rhizosphere microbial communities from Kellogg Biological Station, Michigan, USA - KBS C5-3 metaG (SPAdes) (version 2) | ecosystem: Host-associated > Plants > Roots > Rhizosphere > Soil ... | reverse complement strand
TGGACGTTGATGCAGCCCCCTTTCGGCGCTTCGAGGATCGGCTTCGGCAGGATCAGTCCGTAGGCCGCGACGACCGCCAAATCGGCATCGAGGGCGCGGAACAACGCCTGCTGCTCATCATCGCGCAGCGTGCGCGGTGTGCGCACCTCGATCCCGAGCGCATCCGCGCGGCCATGGACAGCCGTCTTCCGCTCGCCTTTGCCGCGCCCGGCCGGCCGCGGCGGCTGCGAATAGACGCAGACGACCTCGTGCCCGGCCTCGACGAGCGCATCGAGGCTCGGCACCGCGAACTCCGGCGATCCCATGAAGACGATGCGCAAGGTCTGAACCCACTCCGATTGCCCTGAGCTCGCTCTCACGGATATCCCGGACATCCGTTCGCCCTGAGCTTGTCGAAGGGCTGTTTTTCCTGTCCCGAGCTTTGGAGAAATGACAGGGCTTCGACAAGCTCAGCCCAGTCGGTATTGGGACGGTGATGGCAAGTCAGGAGATCGAAGCGCTGAGCCAGGCGCTCGCCCGGCTCCCCGGGCTCGGGCCGCGCTCGGCGCGGAGGGCGGTGCTTCATCTGATGAAGAAGCGCGAAACGGCCCTCCAGCCATTGCTGGCGGCCCTTCAGAACGTGTCGGAGAAGCTTTCCACCTGCTCGGTCTGCGGCAATGTCGACACGTCTGATCCCTGCTCGATCTGCCGCGACCCGCGCCGCGACGAGAAGATGATGTGCGTGGTGGAAGAGGTCGCGGACCTGTGGGCGCTCGATCGATCGCGGCTGTTCCCCGGGCGCTATCATGTGCTCGGCGGCCGCCTCTCTGCGCTCGAGGGTGTCGGGCCCGGGGAGCTCAGCATCGACCAGCTCGTCCGACGTGTATCGGCGGGCGGGATCGACGAGGTGGTGTTGGCGATGAACGCCACGCTCGAGGGTCAGACCACTGCCCATTACCTCGCCGAGCGGCTAGAGAGTTTTCCAATTCGCCTCAGCCAGTTGGCGCACGGACTTCCTGTCGGTGGTGAGCTCGACTATCTCGACGAGGGGACGTTGGCGCAGGCGCTCAGGGCGCGGCGGCCCATTGCTTGAACGCCTCGCGGAGAGCCCCTAAATCCTCCCCATGGCCATTCGCCGAATCTACGAGACTCCCGATCCGGTCCTCCGGCAGATTTCCAGGCCGGTGGAAGTGTTCGACGACGCCCTGAAGACGCTGGTCTCCGACATGTTCGAGACGATGTACGACGCGCCCGGCATCGGCCTTGCCGCGGTGCAGGTCGGAGATCCGATCCGGCTGCTCGTCATCGACCTTCAGGAGCCGAAGGACCCCGAAGATCCCGAAAGTCCGGCGGTCAGGGACCCGAGGGTCTTCATCAACCCGGAGATCCTGTGGCACTCGGACGACGAGGTTCCGTACACCGAGGGGTGCCTCTCCGTGCCCGAGCAATATGCGGAAGTCATGCGGCCCGACCGAATCCGCGCCCGCTGGCAGGATTCGGACGGGAAGAGCTACGAGGAAGAGATCGACGGCCTGCTCGCCGTCTGCCTCCAGCATGAGATGGACCATCTGAACGGCGTGCTCTTCATCGACCACCTCTCGCGCCTGAAGCGCGACATGGTGCTGAAGAAGCTCGCCAAGTGGCGCAAGGAACAGCAGAAAAAGGCTGCGTGACGAGGGCAGCGGCCCGACCGTCAGAAAGGCGGCTTAGCCGTCACTCCCGCAATAGATCAGCCCGGTCGGCTCGATCGCGTTCGATTCGACCAGCATCGCGCGCGCCGATTCGGCGAAGCGCAGCTTGATGAGGTCGGTATGGACCGGCTCCTTAGCCGGGCATTGCGCCGCAAGATCGTACCCGCCCGCGACCTTGGTTACCTTGTAGAAGGTGCAGTTCGGGCCGCCGTCGGCCGTGAGCGCGTCGGCGGTGAAGCGCCACGGCCTGGCCGTGCAATTCGCCGCGCTCGTCGCCCAGAGACCGACGAACCTCAGCGCGGCATCGGCCGGCGGCAGGCTCCCGAGTCCGCCTGACGGAGCAGAGGCGTTCGCTTCGTTACCCGAGGCGACATTGGCCGGCGCATTCTCCTCCACATTGGTTGCGGCGGCCGCGTTCTCCTCCTGATTGGCAGGCGCCCGTTCGGCCTTCTGCCCGCATCCGGCGAGCGCGGCTGCAAGCGCAACGCCGACCGGCCAGCGCATCAGGCAGGCACGCCGATCGACGCCGCCGCATTACGGCAGTCTTCCGCGCATTCCCGGCACATCTGTGCGCACAGCTTGCAATGCTCATGCTCGTGCTTCTCGCATTCCGCGGCGCACGAATCGCAAACGCGGGCGCAATGCTCCAGCGTCTCGCGAAGCACCTGTTCGTTCGAGCCGGTCCGGCGAACGGCGAGCTTTCCCGCTGCTTCGCATACGTCCGAGCAGTCGAGGCACGAACGGATGCACTGCCGCATGTCCATCTTTTCGGCCGCGCAGGCGTCGGCGCAGCTCAGGCACATGCGCGCGCAATACATCAAATGGTGCGCCGCATCGCCGAGCGGCTGGTTGACGTGCCCGGCGACGTCCGGGTGAAGTGCGATCATCTTTCTGATGGACATTGGTCCGTTCCTCCCTCGCCTTCTCGAGCGAGCGAAGAAACGGCCCAAAGGTTCCGTCCAGGGATGCGGGCCGGCGGCCAGCCGAGGGCTCATTCGTGTCCGGTCGCCTTGCCGCGCGTGGCGAACCAGATGTCCGGAGCCGGAGAGGAGTTACCCGCTCGCGCCGACGAGAAGGTCAGCATCGCCCCGTCCCAGCTTATGAATGGCCGCGCATCGAACCCGTCCGAGCTCAGGTCCTGCAGGTGGATCGCCGGACCGAACGGCCCTGATGTGCTCGACCTTGTCGAATAATAGAGATCCGGGCCGCCGAGCGTCCCGTAGCGGTCGGAATCGAAAAAGATCGTCTTGCCGTCGTGCGTGATGCTCGGCCGGTTGTCCGAAGCGGAGCTGTGGGGGCCGCCGGCAACGAGGCTCGCCGGACCGCCGTCGACGCTTTGATAGATCTTGCCTTCGGTTCCGTCCGGCCGACGGCTGGAAAAGATCATCACTTCGTGGTCGCCATCCTCGAAAATCGCCGCGCTCTCGTCGAGCCAGCCCGCTCGGTTGATGTTGGGCCCCAGAGTGGTTGGCACCGACCAGCCGCCGCCGACCCGGTGAGAGACATAAAGGTCAAACGCCGAATCGTCCGCGTCGCTCGAGAAAAACAACCGGTTGCCTTGAGCGAGTGTCGGGCAGGCCTCGTCGGCCGAGGTATTGATTGGAGCGGGCAGCCGGACAGCTGCCCCGAATGCCGCCGCCTTGCTGGCCCTGGTCGCGATGTAGATGTCGAAATCGCCGGTGCGGTTGGATGTGAACGCGATGCTGAGCCCGTCGGGCGAAAGGCTCGCGCATCCGTCCACGGCCGGCGTGCTGATGCCGGCGCCGGCGCCCGGCACGCTGGCGAGATTCGCCGGGTCCGACCAGTCGCCGAACGGCGGCATCGCGGGTGTCCGCGCGGCAAGCAAAGCCGACGCCAGCAGCGCAGCCTTCGCGCATGTGTTGAATTTGAGCATTGAACCCTCCTGTTGCTCGCCGCTGCAGGGAAGCTTCGGCGGCTGTCCCGGAGGCTGCGCCCGGCATGACCGGCCGTGAATGACGGAGTGCCGATGATTTGCCGACGGAATGCCGATGTAGCGCTTGAGTGGCGGCGCGGCGGTGCTACAGTTCGCTTTCTGTTCCCGGGGAGTCACGGTCGATGGATTGGACCGTCATCGCATTCGTTCTTATTGCACTGGTGGTCGGCGGCGCGCTCGGCTGGCTTTGGGCGAGCCGCGAAGCTGCGGGGGCGAAACAGACGGTCGAGAATTTGCGGCTTCAGCTGGACGAAGTGGTGAAGGAGCGCGATGCAAACCGCACCGCCTCGAATGAACTCGCCGCGCTCAAGGCAGGCCAGGAAGAACGCGAACGGTCCTTTCAGCAGCAAATCGAGGCGCTGAAGGAGGCGAAGGAGAGCCTTTCGGCCCAGTTCCACGAGATCGCGAGCAAGCTCCTGGGTGACGCGCGAAAGACGTTCCTCGAGCAGGCGGGGGAGAAATTCACGCAAGCGGTGTCGCCGGTCGAGACTTTGCTCAAGACCTATCAGGACAAGCTCCAGACCATAGAAAAGGAGCGCGTCGACCATTATGCGGGCCTACGCGAGGCAGTGGACCTCGTGCGGACCGGGCAGGGGCAGGTGCGCGACGAAACCCGCAACCTCGTCAATGCGCTCAGGGCGTCGCCGAAGGCGCGGGGGCGCTGGGGCGAGCAAAGCCTCCGGAACGTGCTCGAACAGGCCGGGCTCACCGAGCATGTCGATTTCCAGACCGAAGTCTCCGTCGACACCGACGATGGGCGTTTGAGGCCTGACGTCATCGTCAGCCTTCCCGGCGGCCGGAAGCTGGTGATCGACGCCAAATGCTCGCTGAACGCCTATCTCGACGCTTGCGACGAAGTCGACGACGAGAAGCGTCAGGCATGCTTCCGCGCCCATGTCGCATCGATGCGCAACCATGCCCAGCAGCTCGGCTCGAAGGCCTATTGGGCGCAGTTCGGCGACGCCGCCGATTATGTGATCATGTACATCCCGGGCGAACATTTCCTCGCCGCGGCGCTCGAGCAGGATCCGACCCTGTGGGACTGGGCCTTCGAACGGCGAGTCCTGCTCGCTACCCCGACCAACCTGGTCGCGATCGCAAAGACCGTCGCAAGCATCTGGCGGCAGGAGCGCCTTGCCGAAGCAGCGCAGGAAATCGCAATCCTAGGCAAAGAGTTGCATTCGCGTCTTGCGACGATGAACGAACATATGACGCGCGTCGGCAAGAACCTCTCGACCGCGAACAGCGCCTACAACCAAATGGTCGGGAGCTTCGAAAGCCAGGTGCTGACGCAGGCGAAGCGGTTTGAGACGCTCGGCGCAGGCAGCGCCAAGACGCTGGATACGCCGCCGATGGTCGAAGTCGCGCCGCGGCCGCTGACGAAGCTCGCGAAACCCTCCGGTGACGAGCCGTCGCAGATCGCGGCCGAGTAGCTTAGCGGATTCGCTCCATGGCGATGGAGCCGGCGCTGTTGCTTAGGGTGAGCTTCGTGCCGGCCATCCACGTCACGCGCATTGGTTCCCCAAGGACCGCGAGGCCCCGGCTTTCGAAGCTCATCGCCGGTTCGGGGCAGGCCATGAGCGTGGAACGGACCTGGCTGGCCGTGAGTGTTTCGCCTTTGACGGCATAACTGCCGCGCCAGCCGTTACAGCCGAAGCGGCCGCTGATCTCGCCCGTGTTGAATTCCATTCGATAGTCGCCGGTCGCCGGTGTCGCTTTCCCATCGATCGCGGTCACGTGCCAGCGCGTGCCCTCGAACGTCCGCGCGTCCGCAGCGATGGTCGTGCATGCCGCGGAGGCGAGCGCGAGCGCCGTAGCTCTAAAGACCGCCGCAGCCATTGAACTGCCTTCCGTCGACGGTGACCTGGACCTTGTCGGGATAGACCCGGTCGCTCATCCCGTCGCTGCACTGCGCGTGGACGATGTTCACGTTGATCCGCGGCGTCTGGTAGATTTCGCCGGCGAACCCGATGATGACCTTGGGCGTGCGCTGCTTGATCGGCTGCTGCTCGGGCTCGACGAAGGTGATGTCGTGCTCGTCGATCAGCAGGTTCCAGAAGGGCTCGGTGCCGAGCGCATGGTAGGGCGCCGCAGGCGGAGGCGGGAGGGGCGCGCACGCCGCCATCGTCCCTGCGAGCAAGAGGTTTGCCAGTCTCTTCATATTGAGAACAACCGTGCCCGCTCGCGCATGTTCCGTCAGCGCCAGCTTGCCTTGATTGCGAAGGCCATGACGGCCGCCGCCATCGCCGCGTTGAGGCTGTCGGCGCCCCCCGCCATCGGAATTTTGACCAGCAGGTCGCATTCCGTCTCATAATCGGAGGGAAGGCCCTGCTGCTCGTTGCCGATCAGGAGGAAGCAGGGCTTCCGATAGTCAGCCTCGAGATAGTCGTGCGTGGCCTTGAGGCTGGTCCCGGCGAGTTGCCCTTCGCCGGAGCGGAGCCAGCTCACGAACTCCGGCCAGCGGACCGCAGCGACGGCCTGGGTAAAGATCGCCCCCATCGAAGCGCGCACCGCCTCGACCGAATAAGGGTCGGCGCAATCGTCGATCAGGATGAGCCCGCCGGCGCCGACGGCGTCTCCGGTGCGAAGGATCGTGCCGATGTTGCCGGGATCGCGGAGCGCCTGGGCAACGATCCACAGCGGCGCCTTGCCGCGATCGATTCCCTCGAGCGACGTCTCGGGCTGCCGGTATGCGCCGAGCAGCATCTGCGGATTATCCTTGCCGCTCATCTTCGCGAGGATGTCGGGCGTGGTCTCGACCGCGTCGCCGCCGGCGGCTTCGGTCGCGGCGATGATCTCGGCGGCGAGGGAATGTTTTGCCCCTTCGGCGGAGAAAGCGACAATCTCCGGCAGGCGGCCGCTGTCGCGCGCTTCGGTCAGGATCCTCAGTCCCTCGGCCAGGAACAGCCCCTCGGCCCGCCGCGCCTTCTTGTCGCGCAGCGAGCGCAGCAGCTTCACCGTGCTGTTCGAAAAGGCGGTGACCTCGCGGGGCATTTCTGGATCAACAACTCCGTTCGCCCTGAGCCTGTCGAAGGGCTGTCTTTAGTCCTGGGCGTAGAAGGAAGGGCAGGGCTTCGACAAGCTCAGCCTGAACGGGCTAGGGGAGCTATTCCTCCCCGAACCGCTCCTCGACGAGCGAAACGAGCTTGGCCAGCGCTTCCTCCGCTCCATCGCCTTCGACATGGATGACGATCGCGTCGCCTTTGGCGGCGCCGAGCATCATCAGGCCCATGATCGATGTGCCGCAGACCCTGTTGCCGTCCTTCTCGACCTCGATCGCGGCATCGATTTCGCTGGCGAGGTTGACGAACTTGGCGCTCGCCCGGGCGTGGAGGCCGCGTTGGTTCTGAATTCGAACCTCGCGGCTAGCCGCGGTCAAGCAGCGGCCTCGCCCAGGATCTCCGACGCGACGGAGATATATTTGCGCCCGGCCTCGCGCGCGGCCGCGACCGCGGCGTGGACCGGCATGACCTTGCGCGCGCCTTCGAGCCGAATCAGCATGGGCAGGTTCACGCCAGCGATCACCTCGACATTCTCGCCCTTCATCAGGCTGATTGCGAGGTTGGACGGCGTGCCGCCGAACAAGTCGGTGAGGATGATCACGCCCTTGCCCTGGTCGACCTTGGCGATCGCCTTGGCAATGTCCTTGCGGCGGCCTTCCATGTCGTCGTCGGGGCCGATGCAGATCGACTCGATCGCTTCCTGCGGCCCGACGACATGTTCCATCGCTGTGACGAACTCGGCCGCAAGCCGGCCGTGGGTCACCAGCACCAATCCAATCATCGATTCAACTCGTCCTCGCCCTCGTCTGCCGTAGCGCGCCCGGGGTTTCGCTCGATCGTGTCACTCGGCGGCAAGGCGAGGTCACGGTGGCGCACATTCGGAGCAAATCCGGCATTACGCAACCGTTCAGCCATCTCGACTGCAGCGGCGACCGAGCGGTGCCGCCCTCCCGTACATCCGAATGCGACGGTCACGTAACTTTTGCCCGCGGCCCAGTAGCGGGGAATCCAGTCGATGAGAAGCGATTCGATGCGCTCTAACGTCTCGCCCCAGGACGGCTCGCCGCGAAGATAGTCGAGCACTTCGCTGTCCGCGCCGGTCAGCGGACGAAGTTCGTCGATCCAGTGCGGGTTCGGAAGGAAGCGAAGATCGAACACCAGGTCGGCGGTACGCGAGATGCCGCGCGCGAAGGCGAAGGAGGCGATGGTGAGGACCGGCTGGTCGGCATCGCCGCTGTAGCGCCGCTGGAGCTCGTCTCGCAGCTCCACGGGGCTGAGATCGGTCGTGTCGAGCACGCTGTCAGCGCCGTTCCTGAGCGGCATGGTCATTTGCCGCTCGCGGGCGATTCCGTCCTCGGCCGGGCGGTCGGGGGCAAGCGGGTGGCGCCGTCGAGTTTCGTCGTAACGCCGCATCAGCTCGGCGCCCGAACAGTCGAGATAGAGGATTTCGGGCTCGACCCCCTCGATCGATCGGAACAGGCCGGGCAGGCGCTCGGGATCGAAGCCGCGGCTGCGCGAATCCATTGCGACCGCCACCGGGGCAGTCCGGCATTGCCCGCCGCCGTGGACGAACTCGTGCAGAAGGTCGGCGGGAAGATTGTCGACCGTGTCCCAGCCCATGTCCTCGAGCGTGTCGAGGACCGTCGACTTGCCGGCCCCGGACATGCCGGTGACGAGCAGCAGCCGCGGCAGGCGGCGTTGGCCGCCCGGCATCAGAACTTCAGGCCCATGCGGTCGAGCGCCACCGCGACCTTCGACGGTGCGGACGCGGTCATGGCGTCAATCGAGATTACCGGGAGCGCGACCCCGAGGATCGGCCGCTCGCGGCTGTCGTCGGGAAGCCGCTGGATGTCGCTGGTCAGCTCGACGATCAGCGCGATCGGCACATTGTCGAGCCGTTCCATCTCGACGATCCCGATTCCCCGGACCTCGAGCTTTCCGGCGATGGTCGGCGGCGCGGTGGCGATCAGACGATCGCCGTCGCGCCTGACTATCGTCTGGTCGTCGCTGACCAGCGTGAAGCCGCGGTCGAGCAGCCGGAGCGCGAGGTCCGACTTGCCCGATCCGGAGGGACCGCTGATCAGCACGGCACGGCCATCGAGCGCGACGGTGCTGGCGTGGACGGTTTCGGCGGAAAGGCGGGGACCCCCGCCGGGCTGCGCCTGGCTCATGCGCGGTCGGCCGCCGGAATCCGGATCGTGAAGCGTGCGCCCGACGGGGCGTCATCGCGGTCGTGCACGTCGATCTCCCCGCCATGGCCTTTGACGATTGCCTGGGCGATGGCAAGGCCGAGGCCCGAGTGGCGGCCGAAATTCTCGCCCTCCGGCCGCACGGAATGGAAGCGGTTGAAAATCGCTTCGCGCGCCTCGGGAGGAACTCCGGGGCCCTCGTCGTCGACGCGAATGCGGATCTCTTCGCCGACATGCGCCGCTGCGATCTCGACCAGCCCACCGGGCGGAGAAAAGCTGACCGCATTGTCGATGATCGCGTTGATCGCGCGGGCGAGCCGATCGGGCTTGCCCATGACCACTGCGGTGTCCCTGCGTGGCCGGGCGAAGGCGAGCCGCGCATCGCCCTTCTCGCGGCGGGACTCCCAGCTTGCGACCACCTGCTCGATGAGCGGGCCGAGGTCGACGCGCTCGAAGGTCGCGCGGGCGAGTTCCGCGTCGGTCCTCGCTGCTTCGCCGATGTCGTTGATCAGCCGGTCGATCCGCCCGACGTCGTCGCGCACGATCGCCATGAGCCTCCGGCGAAGATCGGGGTCCTCGACACGGTCGAGGCCGTCGACTGCAGAGCGCAGAGAGGCAAGCGGGTTCTTGAGCTCGTGGCTGACGTCGGCGGCGAACGCCTCGATATTGTCGATCCGCTGCCGCAGCGACTGACTCATGTCCGCGACTGCGCGCGCAAGCAGGCCGATCTCGTCGTTGCGACGCGGAAGGCGCGGCACGTGGACCTCGCGGGCGCGGCCGAGGCGGACACGGTGGGCTGCGAGCGCGAGGCGGCGGAGCGGCCGGACGATCGTCCGCGCGAGGAACATCGAAAGAAAGATGGAGATGACGATCACCAGGGTCATCGCGCTGACGATCAGGCCCCGCTGACGGCGCACGGTACGGGTGAAAGTCCGGTCATTGTCGGTCGCGAGTAGGACTCCGCCCTTGAACGGAACTGCGGTCGAAATGACGGGGGTGAGGTCCGGCGCATTGCGGACCTCGGTGTTCGGGCGGCCAGTATTGTTCGCGATTACGGCTTCCGGCCACGCCTGCAGCCGGTCCACCTTCGGCTCGGCGTAATCGTCGCGCGACCGTGCCCCGACCAGCAGGTTGAAGCCGCGGTCGAGCGCCCGGGCGACGTCCTGGGTCCATTTCTGAGTGCTGGGATCGCGAAGCTGCCAGGTTGGGCCGGCCAGGCGCCAACTGTCGATGAGGAGCGCTCCGTCACTGGCATAGAGGCGAAACCGCGCGCCCGTGTCGCGAGAGGTTGTGGCGAGCAGACCCGGCCAGCCTTCGCGCGGAACGTGGCTCATCGCGGCGAGCGTGGTTTCGGTCTGCACGCGGGTCTGGTGGGTGCGCTCCCTGCTCAACCGGTTGCGGAACACGTCGAGATAGAGCGTGCTCAGCGCCACCAGCAAAAGCGTGATGATATTGAGCGCGAGAATCCGGTGCGTGAGCGTCCACCGGCCCGTCCAGCGTAGCTGGGGGTCGGGGACCTCACTGCTCGTCGAATCGGTAGCCGACGCCATAGAGGGTCTCGATCGCGTCGAACTCGGGGTCGACGCTGCGGAACTTGCGGCGGATGCGCTTGATGTGGCTGTCGATCGTGCGGTCGTCGACGAAGACGTCGTCGCTGTAGGCGACGTCGAGCAGCTGGTTTCGGCTCTTCACCACGCCGGGCCGCTGGGCGAGCGCTTCCAGGATCAGGAACTCGGTGACGGTGAGGCTGACGTCCTTGCCGTCCCAGCGGACCTTGTGGCGCGCGGGATCCATCATCAGGCGCCCGCGCTCGAGCGGCGCCGGTTCCGGCTCGCCGTCGGTGGAGGAGCCTTCGCCGCGCTCGAGCTCCTGGCGGCGGAGGATGGCCTTGATCCGCGCGATCAGGAGTCGCTGGGAGAAGGGTTTCGAGATGTAATCGTCGGCCCCCATGGCGAGGCCGAGCGCCTCGTCCAGCTCGTCGTCCTTCGAGGTGAGGAAGATGACCGGCATGGCGCTGAACTCGCGCACCCGGCGGAGGAGCTCCATCCCGTCGAGATTGGGCATCTTGATGTCGAACACGCCAAGGTCGGGCGGGTTGTCGCCGAGCGCCTTCAGAGCCACGACGGGATCCGAATAGACGCGAGTCACGAACCCCTCCTGCTGGAGGGCGATGGAGACCGAGGTCAGGATGTTCCGGTCATCATCGACCAGCGCGATCACATGGCTCATTCGCCGCTCTGTCGATGCCTCTGCCGGATGAGCGGACGGGATTAGCCACCAGCGGCTGGCGGCACAAGCGCGGCGCCCAAATGGACGAGCGAAATGTTAGCGTTACCGCAGGATATCAGGTGCCTGGCAGCGGCCAACGCGTTTTGACCGCGCAGGGATTTCGTGCCTATAGGCGCTTCACTACGCATACGTATGCGGCGGCAGGCCAGGCACCGGTCGCCGCCGCTTTTGACATCTAGCGAAGGGAAGCTGCTCAAGTGAACGACCGCGTTCCGCGTCGAGGTCTCGACAGTCAGAATATCGCCACCGGCGCCGAGATCTTCTGGAACCTGACGACCGCGCCGCTGGTCGAGCATGCGGTGCGCCGCGGCGAAGGGCTGCTCGCGAAGGACGGCCCTTTGGTCGTGCGCACGGGCAAGCACACGGGCCGCAGCGCCAAGGACAAGTTCACCGTCAAGGACGAGCTGACCCAGGATGTGATCTGGTGGAACGATGGCAACAAGCCGATGGACCCGGACGCATTCCGCCGGCTCTACGACGATTTCCTGCTGGCGCTCGCCGACAAGGAGCAGCTCTACGTCGCCGACCTCTACGGCGGCTCGCAGCCCGAGCATCGGGTCCGGGTGCGCGTCGTGAACGAGCTCGCGTGGCACAATCTCTTCATCCGGACGATGCTCGTCCGGCCCGAGACGCAGGAGCTCGCGGGCTTCGAGCCCGAGTTCACGATCATCGACCTTCCGAGCTTCCGCGCCGATCCCGAGCGCCACGGCTCGCGCAGCGAAACGGTCGTCGCGGTCAACTTCTCGAAGAAGCTGATCCTGATCGGCGGGACCTCCTACGCCGGTGAGATGAAGAAGTCGGTGTTCGGCCTCCTGAATTTCATCCTGCCCGCGCAGGGAATCATGCCGATGCACTGTTCGGCGAACATCGGCGAAAAGGGCGACACGGCCATTTTCTTCGGCCTGTCGGGCACGGGCAAGACCACGCTTTCGGCCGACCCGAGCCGGACCCTGATCGGCGACGACGAGCATGGCTGGTCGGACACGGCCGTCTTCAACTTCGAGGGCGGCTGCTACGCCAAGATGATCCGGCTGTCGGAAGAGGCCGAGCCCGAGATCTATGCGACGACGAAACGGTTCGGCACGGTTCTCGAGAACGTCGTGGTCGACCCCGTCACCCGTGAGCTCGATCTCAACGACAACAGCCTCGCGGAGAACAGCCGCGGCGCGTACCCAATCGACTTCATCGCGAATTCGTCCGAGGCCAACATTGGTCCGCTGCCGAAAAACGTGGTCATGCTGACGGCGGACGCGTTCGGCGTGCTTCCGCCGATCTCGAAGCTGACGCCCGATCAGGCGATGTACCACTTCCTGTCGGGCTATACCGCCAAGGTCGCGGGCACCGAAATCGGAGTGACCGAGCCGGAAGCCACCTTCTCGACCTGTTTCGGAGCGCCGTTCATGCCGCGCCATCCGTCGGTTTACGGCAATCTCCTCAAGAAGCGGATTGCCGAGGGGAAAGTCGATTGCTGGCTGGTCAACACCGGCTGGACCGGCGGCAAGTACGGCGTCGGCAAGCGCATGCCGATCAAGGAAACGCGTGCGCTCCTCAATGCCGCGCTCGACGGCAGCCTGAACAGTGCCAAGTTCCGCAGGGACCCGAACTTCGGCTTCGAGGTGCCGGTCTCCGTGCCGGGCGTCGACGGCAAGCTGCTCGACCCGAGGGGCACCTGGGCCGACGCGGACGAGTATGATCGCACGGCGGCGAAGCTCGTCGACCTGTTCGTGGAGAATTTCAGGCGATTTGCCGACTCGGTCGATGAGGGCGTGCGCCAGGCCGGTCCCGCGGCAAGCGGCGGGCAAGCGCAACAACAAGCGCAAATTCCTTCCGCCCAGACCACTTCAGCCTAGGCCCCGGCGCCGTCGGGGCCCTCCGCAGGGACCCGACACAATGACCGAATACACTCCGCGACTCTTCCATTCCGACGCCGAGGTCGAGCATATCGGCGAAGGCCTCGTCGCGCGCGCGCTGCCGCGTTCCGAATGGACGCACGAAGCACATCTTGCCGCAACCGCCTATTTGCTGATGCGGCGCCCCGACATCGACCTCGACGAGGCGCTGCCGGGCATCATCCGCGGTTACAATGAGAGCGTCGGCGGCGTGAACAGCGACAGCGAAGGCTATCACGAGACGATCACGCGCGTGTTCCTCCGCGGCGCGCGGCTGTTCCTTTCGCAGGTGATGGCGACAGTCCCCCCGGGCACTGTCCCTGGCTCGTCACTCCACGAGCTGGTCAACGAGCTTCTGCTCTCGCCGATGGGGCAGCGGGGCTGGCCGCTGCGCTTCTACTCGCCCGAGCTGCTTTTTTCGGTCGAGGCCCGTCGCCGCTTCGTCGAACCCGACCTCGGCGCGCTTCCCTGATCGCTTCGTAGCGGGCAGGAGAGGGAATGGCCCATCGCCGCGCCTTGCTTCTGTCCGCTCTGCTGTTGATCGCTGCAACGCCTTACGAGCCGCCCAAGTCGGCCGATCGGATCGTCTATCGTCACGGCTCCGTGATCGACGGCACCGGAGCCGCGATCCGAGCCGACATGGCGGTGATCACCGACGGCGAACGAATCGGAGCGGTCCTACCGGACTCCGCGCTGACCGCCGCCCAGCTCAAGGGGGCGAAGCACGTCGACCTCACCGGCAAGTTCCTCCTTCCCGGCTACATCGACACGCACCAGCACCTCGCGACGCCTCCGGATCGTCCGGAAGCTGAGGCACGGCTGAAGCGCGACATCTACAGCGGGATCACGGCCACTCGCGACATGGCGGACGACCTCAGGCAGATCGCCGACATCACGCGGGCCGCGCGAGTCGGCGAGATTCCGTCGCCCGACATCAACTATGCCGCGCTGATGGCCGGGCCGAGCTTCTTCGACGATCCGCGGACGCAGGCGATCGCCTACGGCGCGGTCGCGGGCCAGGTCCCGTGGGAGCAGGCGATCGACGAGGCGACCGACATGCCTCTGGCGGTAGCGCGCGCGAAGGGCACCTACGCGACCGCGGTGAAGATCTATGCGAACCTGCCCGGCGATCTGGTAGCAAAGATCACCGCCGAGGCACACCGCCAGGGCATGCGCGCCTGGGCGCATGGCATGGTCTTTCCCGCGACACCATCGGAGGTGGTGGACGCCGGCGTCGATACCGTCTCCCACAGCTGCTACCTCGCTTACCAGGCGATGGCGAAGCGGCCGGATTCCTACCAGCATCGCTTCCCGGTCGATGCGTCGCTGTTCAAACAGGACAATCCGGCGATGGCGAAGCTCTTCGCCGACATGGCCGCTCGCGGCACGATCCTCGATGCGACGGTGCACGTCTATCGCGAGGTCGAGGCGGCGGCGAAGAAATCCGGCAAGCCGCCGCTCTGCACCGTCGCGCTCGCGGGCAAGCTGACGAACCAGGCCTGGCGCGCAGGTGTGCGGATCTCGACCGGCACCGACGGCGACACGCCGCTCGGCGAGCCCTGGCCCTCGCTCTTCGACGAATTCCAGCTGCTTCACGATTCCGCGGGCCTCACGCCGATGGCGGTCATCCAGGCGGCAACTTCGAACGGAGCGAAGGCGATGGGCGCCGAAGCCGAGATGGGCACCATCGCACCGGGCAAGCTCGCCAACATGGTCATCCTGTCGGCGAACCCGCTGAAGGACGTTCGCAACCTGCGCTCGGTCGTGACTACGGTGAAGCGCGGACGCGCCTATTCGAGGGCTGACTACCGTCCGTCCGCCAAGGCGCGATAGCGTCCGAAGAGGGAGGGGGAATACGCATGAAAGTGCCAGTTGCTGTGGGGGCGCTCTTGCTCGGGACAAGCGCGGTGTGCGCGCCTGCCGTAGCGGCTCCGCCCGCGAAGCATGCGGCGCCAGCATCCGCCGATGCCCGGCTCAAGGCGCTCTACGACGCTTATGCGAAGTGGGATGCCGAAGAATCGGCGCAGTTCTGGAATTCGAAAGGGGAGCTGGATCCCGCCGATCACCTCCCGCACGTCGACGCCCAATCGCAGGTTCGGCGCAAGGCGCACATCGAGGATGTGCTTCGCGAGCTGGACACAATCCCAGCAGGACAATTGTCGAACGCCGAACAGGTCAATGCCGCGGTCTTCCGGACGATGCTCGAAAACGCGATGATCGAGTACAACTTCCGGACCTGGGAGATGCCGTTCAACAGCGACAGCTCCTTCTGGACCTACCTCGATGCATCGCAGCCGTTCGACGACGCGGCGGCTTACCGCCGCTACATTGCCAGGCTGCGCGACATCCCGCGCTATTTCGATGAGCAGACCGTCAACATGCGCGCGGGCCTCGCGCGGGGCTTCAGCGTTCCCCGGGCGACGTTGACCGGGCGCGACAAGTCGGTCGCCGCCTTCATCGCCGACACGCCGGAAAAGAGCAGCTTCTACAAGCCGTTCGATAGGTTTCCTTCGAACATTCCCGAATCCGAGCGGCAAGCGCTGAAGAGCGAGGCGCGCGCGGCGATCCAGCAGTCGGTCATGCCGGCGTATCGCAAGCTGCTCGGCTTCATCCGCAACGACTACATCCCGCACACGCGTACGACGATTTCCGCCCACGATCTTCCGGATGGCGATGCATTCTACCGGGCGCAGGTCCGTGAATATACGACGAGCGACCTCACCCCCGAGCAAATCCACCAGATCGGCCTGCAGGAGGTCGCGCGGATCGATGCGGAAATGCAGAAGGTGATGCGGGAGAGCGGCTTCAAGGGCACGATGCCGCAATTCCTCGCATTCCTGAAAAGCGACCCGCAGTTCTACGCCAGGACCCCGGACGAGCTGCTGGGCGTCTCCGCTTATGTCGCCAAGCGCGTCGATGGCGTCATCGGCAAACATTTCGGACTGCTTCCGCGCAAGCGCTTCGGGATCATCCCCGTGCCGGACGCGCTCGCGCCCTTCTACACCTCGGGCCGCGGCGGCCTCGAGAATTGCATGATGAACACCTACGATCTGCCCGTCCGCCCGCTCTACAACATCCCCGTGCTGACGCTCCATGAGTGCGAGCCAGGGCACAGCTTCCAGGCGGCGCTTTCCTCGGAGCAGAAGGGGTTGCCCGCGTTCCGGCGCAACCTCTATTTCTCGGGGATGGGCGAGGGCTGGGGCCTGTACAGCGAATGGCTGGGCGACGAGCTCGGGATCTACCGAACGCCCTACGAGAAATTCGGGCAGCTGAGCTACGACATGTGGCGAGCGGCGCGGCTGGTGATCGACACCGGCATCCACCAGCAGGGTTGGACCCGTCAGCAGGCAATCGATTATCTCGCGAGCCACACCGCTCTGACCCAGCACGAGGTCGAGACCGAGGTCGACCGCTACATCAGCTGGCCCGGGCAGGCGCTCGCCTACAAGCTTGGAGAGCTGACCATCCTCAAGCTGCGCACCGAAGCGGAGACGAGGCTCGGGGCCAAGTTCGACGAGCGGCGCTTCCATGACGCCATCCTCGCGCTCGGCTCGGTGCCGCTCAGCGTGCTCGAACAGCAGATGCACGCCTTCATCCGCGAGGAGGCGGCGCGCAAGCCCTAGGGCGGCGGGAGCACGTGCTCCGGCTCGACCTTGAGGCAGTTCCCTTCGATGTCGACGATCCGGACCCGCTCGCCCGGCTGCGCAGGGCCGCCGCGCGCCGACCATTCGCTGTCCCCGACGCGCACACGCCCGCCGTTGGAGTCGATCGGCTGGGTGGCGACGACGACGCGGCCGAGTAGGCGCTTCGCCCGGTCGTTGAGGAAGGGATCCGGGGAATAATCGAACTTCATCGCATAGGCGCGCCGGCCTCCGATGCGCGCCGATAGGTAGGCGAGGACTGCAAAGATCGCGAGCTGCAACGGCAGGCTGAGCGGCAAGAGCATGGCGATAACGCCCGTCGCGAGCGCCGCTCCGCCGATGAACACCAGGAAGAAGCCGGGCGCGATCAGCTCGGCTATCAGCAGCAGCACGCCGCCGATCAGCCACAGCCATTCGGAATCGATCGGGAGGCCGCTCATTCGCCCGCTTTTGGAACGCTTGCCGGCGGTTTGCCTCTTGCAGGCTGCGAGCCGCCGCCGAGATGGCCGACGGCTTCCTTCGCCAGCTCGCCAATGCCGCCAAGCGTGCCGATCAGCTGCGTCGCCTCGACCGGGAACAGGATTGTCTTGGCGTTCGGCGAGCGCGCAAACTCGGCCACGGCCTCGACATATTTCTGGGCGATGAAATAGTTGATCGCCTGGCCGCTCCCCTGCTCGATCGCATCGCTGACGGCTTTGGTTGCCGTCGCTTCGGCCTGAGCCGCACGCTCGCGCGCCTCCGCCTCGCGGAACGCGGCCTCGCGCGCGCCCTCGGCGGACAGGATGGCAGACTGCTTTTCGCCCTCGGCCTTGAGGATTGCGGACTGGCGCATGCCCTCGGCCTCGAGAATGACCGCACGCTTCTCGCGCTCGGCCTTCATCTGGCGGGTCATGGCGTTGACGATGTCCTGTGGCGGCCGGATGTCGCGAAGCTCGACCCGGGTGATCTTCACGCCCCAGGATTCGGTTGCCTGGTCGACCACCGAAAGCAGCTTGGTGTTGATCTCGTCACGCTTGGAAAGGGTTTCGTCGAGATCCATCGAGCCCATGACGGTGCGCAGGTTCGTGGTCGAAAGCGCCGTGATGGCTGAATAGAGATCCGCGACCTCGTAGGCGGCCTTGGCGGCGTCGAGGACCTGAAAGAAGACCACGCCGTCGACCGCCACCATCGCATTGTCCTTGGTGATGATCTCCTGACCCGGGATCTCAAGGACCTGCTCCATAACGTTGATTCTGCGGCCGACGCGATAGAAGAAGGGTGTCACGTAGTTGAATCCGGGATCGGCCACGCGCACAAACCGCCCGAAATGCTCGATGGTGTAGCGATAGCCCTGGCGGACGATCTTCACGCCCATCATGATGTAGAGCAGCACCAGGACCGCTACGGCTGCCATGAACGTCGTCAGCATTTCTCTTCCCCGTCCTCCCGTGTTCGGGGCATGATGCGACGGTGATGGCGGTAGCGGAAGCAAAAAGCGACAAGGGCCTCGACCTCTTCGCGGTGCGGTCGCTGCTGTTCCTGCCCGCGTCGAACCCGAGAGCGATCGCCAAGGCGCGCGAGGCGGGGGCCGATCTGGTCATCCTCGACCTGGAGGACGCGGTGAAGGCCGAGGACAAGGCTTCGGCGCGCCATGCCGCCGTCGACGCGGTGGCGGAGGCCTGGTCCATGCCGGTCGCGATTCGGATCAACGGGGTGGGAAGCGAGTGGCATTCGCTCGATCTGGACGCGGCCGCACGGTCCAAGGCCGATCTGATCGTCTTGCCGCGAGCGATTTCGGCCCATTTGGTGCACGGCGTCGCCGAAGCTGCCGGCAAGCCGGTGCTGGCGATGATCGAGACCGCAGCGGGAGTGCTCGCGGCAGCGGCGATCGCAGGAGAGTCCGCGGGGCTCGTCGCCGGGACCAACGACTTGCGCGCCGATCTCCGCCTGCCGCTGGACGCGACGCGCGCGCCGATCTCCGCCTCGCTCCAGTTGATTGTCCTCGCTGCACGGGCCGCCGGAGTCCCGGTCTTCGACGGAGTCTTCAACAATCTCGAAGACAGCGACGCCTTCCTCAGAGAGGCGGAAGACGGGCGGAATCTTGGATTCGACGGCAAGAGCCTGATCCATCCGAACCAGATCGCGCCGTGCCATCGCGCTTTCGCGCCGGGCGAGGCCGAGGTGGAGCGGGCGAGGGCGGTGGTCGACGCCTTCCAAGGCGGCGCCGAGCGGTTCGGCAACGAGATGATCGAGCGCATGCACGTCGAGGCGGCTGAGCGGGTGCTGGCCAGGGCTAACGCCTAGGGACACTTGGCGAATCGCGCCCGGCCTGTCATGGGCCGATATGGCCCAACTCAACGATACTGCCGCTATCCCGCTCGGACTGACGTTCGACGACGTGCTCCTGCAGCCGCTTGAATCGACCGTCCTTCCCAGCCAGGCGGACACCAAAACCTTCCTCACCCGCGAAATCCCGCTCCAAATCCCGATTCTGTCCTCGGCGATGGACACGGTGACGGAGGCCGACATGGCGATCGCGCTGGCGCAGCTTGGCGGGATCGGAGTCCTCCACCGCAATCTCGGCATCGACGAGCAGGCGCTCGCCGTGCGGCAGGTGAAGCGGTTCGAGAGTGGGATGGTGGTCAATCCGATCACCATGACTCCCGACCAGACGCTTGCTGAAGCGCTGGAGCTGATGGAGGCGCATCGGATCAGCGGCATTCCGATCGTCGAGAAGTCCGGCAAGCTGTGCGGAATCCTCACGAACCGCGACGTGCGCTTTGCCGAGAATCCGCGACAGAAGGTCAGCGAGCTGATGACGAGGGACAATCTCGCGACGGTTCCGCTCGGCACCAACGAAGCGGAGGCGCGGCGAATCCTTCATCAGCGGCGGATCGAGAAGCTGCTGGTCGTGGACGAAGGCCACCACTGCGTCGGGCTGATCACGGTCAAGGACATCGAGAAGTCCGTCGCCGCACCATTCGCGACCAAGGACGGGGAAGGGCGGCTACGCGTCGCGGCCGCGACCACTGTCGGCGACAAGGGGTTCGAGCGGTCCGAGGCGCTGATCGACGCCGGCTGCGACTGCATCGTAATCGACACGGCGCACGGCCATAATGCGGAAGTCGCGAGGGCTGTCGAGCGGGTGAAGACCGTCTCCAACTCGGTGCAGGTCGTGGCGGGCAATGTCGCGACGGCGGATGCAGCCAAGGCGCTGCGTGACGCGGGGGCCGATGCGATCAAGGTCGGCATCGGGCCCGGTTCGATCTGCACCACGCGGATCGTCGCCGGAGTGGGTGTTCCGCAGCTCACCGCAGTCATGGACGCTGCCCGCGCCGCCAACGGCATCCCCGTGATTGCCGACGGCGGAATTCGCACCAGCGGCGACATCGCCAAGGCCCTCGCGGCCGGAGCTTCTACGGTGATGGTCGGATCGCTCCTCGCCGGGACCGAAGAAGCGCCAGGCGAAATCTTCCTTTATCAAGGCCGTAGCTACAAGTCCTACCGTGGCATGGGATCGGTTGGGGCGATGGCGCGAGGCTCGGCCGACCGCTATTTCCAGCAGGACATCAAGGATCATCTGAAGCTCGTGCCGGAGGGGATCGAGGGACAGGTTCCGTACAAGGGCCCGGTGCGCGACATCATCCACCAGCTGGTCGGCGGCGTGAAGGCGGCGATGGGCTATACCGGATCGACCACGATCGCCGAGCTTCGGAAGCGCGCGCGGTTCGTGCGGATCACCAATGCCGGCTTGTCGGAAAGCCACGTGCACGACGTGACGATCACGCGCGAGGCGCCCAATTATCCGACGCGGTAGGGCAGCTCGGTGACCCCCGCCGCGCGCCTCCAGGCGGCGATCGAGGTGCTCGACGAGGTCGTAGCCTCGGCTCGCGACGACGGTCCGCCGGCCGACACGATCGTGACGCGCTACTTCAAGCATCGCCGCTATGCGGGATCGAAGGACCGCCGTGCCGTGCGCGAGCTCGTATTTCGCGCGATCCGGCGAACGGCGGAGCGGGCGGAGAGTGGACGTGCGGCCGTGCTGCGTCTGACCGAGGACGAGCCGGCGCTACTGGAGCTGTTCGGAGAACCGCGCGGGCCGGAGCCGCTCGTTCAGGGGGCGATGGGGACAGTCGCTAAGGCAGGAACGGTCCCCGCATGGCTCATTCCCGCTCTTTCGCCGCTTGTAACCCGAGACGAATGGCCCGCCCTGCTCGAGCGCGCACCGCTGGACCTGCGAGTGAACGTCGCGAGGGCTTCGCGCGAGGCATTGCTCGGACAATTTCCGGAGGCTGTTGCGACGCCGCTTAGCCCCTGGGGTATGCGGCTGCCGGCTAACAGCAGGATCGACGAACATCCTGCATTCCAATCAGGGCTAGTCGAGGTGCAGGACGAGGGCAGCCAGCTGATCGCGCTCGCGTGCGGGGCGAGGGCCGGAGAACGCCTTCTGGATCTCTGCGCCGGTGCAGGAGGGAAGGCGCTCGCGCTCGCCGCCGCGGCGCCTCAAGCGAAAATCCTTGCCTCGGACAGCAACCGCGCCCGCCTGTCGAAGCTTGGGCCGCGTGCCGAG